>Ga0224530_1000497_pt1 | contig 25753 bp, 16 predicted proteins | sample CBST75metaG_FD_179873 | JGI IMG/M metagenome (GOLD analysis project Ga0224530, IMG submission 179873) | Peat soil microbial communities from Stordalen Mire, Sweden - C.B.S.T75 | ecosystem: Environmental > Terrestrial > Soil > Wetlands > Peat | place: Sweden: Norrbotten County, Stordalen Mire...
TGGTGCACGTCACCTGTCCGGGAACTGAGATCACCATTCACACCCAATACAAGTAGGCCGGGATCGCACGGAAGAGCGCGAAAGCAAACACTTCCAGTTCAACTCCGCGCCGGAACGCACGCAAAGAATCCGGCAAGCTGTGCTCAGCCTGCCGGACCCTTAGTTCCTACATTGTCGCTTGCTCTGAGGTTTCCCTAGTGTTTCTTGACGGGCTTCGGAGCGGGCTTCTTGGTAACCGGCTTGGCTGCGGGCTTGCCATGCTTCGGAGCTGGAATGACAACCGGCTTCTTGTGCGCAGGCGCAGCTTTGGCAGCAGCCTTGGGGGCGACTTTCGGCACAATCTTCACCAGCGGTTTTACGGGCGCCTTCACCGTGGGCTTGACCGGCGGTTTCACGGCGGTTGCCTTCACCGCAGCCTTGACAGGCGGTTTCACCGCTATCACCCTATCGACGAAAGCCGGCTTCTTCGCTGGCGCTGCGGCGGGCTTCGCCTTTGGCTGCGGCGCAACCGGAGCAACAGCAGGTTTGAGGCTGGATTTGGGCGCATGCGACGCTTGAGGCGCAGGCTCCGCCTTGTGCGGCTTGGCCTTTGCAGCAGACTCTTCCGCCTTCGCAGACGCCGGAGGTGCGGGCTTGGATTTGGCAGCCTTGGGGGCGTGCTTGGGCGCCGGAGCAGAACCTGGCCCTTCCTCGTCGCCTTCTTCTTCCGCGGACTCGCCTTCGTCAGCGGCATCGACGCCCAACGCCATCTTGGGCATGCTCATCCCCAAGTCCGCATCTTCGTCGTCGTCGCCGAGGTCATCCAGATCCTCATCCTCGTCGTCATCGTCGTCGGACTCATCCTCGTCGTCGAAGGAATGCTCCTTGATCTTGGCCTCGGCGCCGCGCTTGGCGCGAGGACGCTTGACCGTAACCTGGGGTGGCGGAGCAGGCGGCGAATAGGGCTCCAGGAAAGCGCGCAATTCTTCGGTGGTGCCCAGCTTGCCGTCCAGCAACTGAAGAAAGAGCGAATCCACAATCTCGCGATAGGTGGGCAGCTCCGGCGTGATGCGCATCTCCTGCATCAGCGCGTGGGGAATGCGCTGGCGGGTCTCCGGCCACACCTTCAGGAACAGGTTGAAGCGCTCCTTGACGGCCGCATCTTTGCTGGTAAACCCAAGCCAAAGAATCGCTTCCGGATCGTAGCTGGTAAACAGCTTGTAGCTCGTGGAGGGAATCGCGTTCTCCTTGGCCAGCAACACCTTGGCAAAACCAGCCGCCAGCGAGTCGAGGCTGTTCCACTCCTCCACGAAGCCGGGACGCAGCATCAGTTTCTTGAGCCCGGCCAGGTCCTTGGCCGCCAGCTTGGCGGTGAGCAATTGAATCTGCGCCGCCGACATATCCGGATGCACACCGGCAACATTCAGCTCGACCGCCAGTTCGTGCAGGCTCTTCAGCTTTTCTTCGTCCGCCTTGGCAGAAGTCCAGGCCTGGTAAAGGACCTGCATCCACCCCTCGGTTTCGAGAGCTTGCAGGACTTTCAGCCCGTCTTCCTCGTGCCCAATCTGCTCCAGTTCCCGGCTGCGGGCCAGGGCGGAGAGGTGTTCGATGACACCTTCCTCCTTGGCGTTTTCATAGCGCGTGCGGGTGCGGGGATCCATCTCCCAGCCTAGCCGGGCCATGTAGCGCGTGGCGCGGATCAGTAGCGAGGGCTCTTCCAGGAAGCCGTAGTTCGAAACCAGGCGGATGGTCCGCGACTCGATGTCGGCGGCTCCATTGAACGGGTCCATCAGCAGGCCAAACGATCCCTCGTTGAGAGAGATGGCCATAGCGTTGACCGTGAAGTCACGGTGGCGCAGAAATTCCTGAATGGAAGCCGGATGGTAAACGATCTTGCCGGGCTTTTGAAACTCGGTGCGGTGGGTACTCACCAGATCGACACGGACAGTGCCGGGAAAGCAGAGGTAGAGGGAGCGCGTCTCCGCGTCTTCACCCCACACTGTTCCCCCAAGCTTCTCGATCGACTTCCTGAGGCCCAGTGCATTGGTATGCAAAGCCACCTCAAGATCACGAACCGAGTGGCCGCTGGTCAGGTCGCGTACTGCGTCGCCGGTCAGAAAAAGAATGGTACCGGCTTCTCGGGCTGCTTCCCGCAACTGATGCAAGGCATTCTGCTGGTCGGCCGATAACCGGTTTTCCAGAAGATAGATGTAGTCGGGCATTTGAGTTTCCTGCTTCCGCCTGCTTGGGACCCCTCCAAGTGGCTGATATTGTTGACCTTACAGCACAATCTGGGATAGGTTGCAAACCAGTACTTTAACACAAGTCGCCTCAATTGACCAGAGTTATTGCACCAGATTCGTGGCCATTTCCCTTCCCCCGGGACCCCGGGTCCGTGCGACAATCCAGAACGATGGCTTCCGCGCGCAAACCTGTGATCGTACGCAAGTTCTCCAGGGACTGGTGCGCCGGCTATGCCGCTCCATTCTTCGGCCAGGAGACGGCGGAACTCGAGCTCCTGGACCTGACCGGTAAGCTGCTCCACATCGGCTGGGGCGAAGTGAAGTGGGTCTGCTATGTGCGCGACTTCGCGGCTCCCTCTTCTGCCACAGACCAGGCCAATCCGGAACGGCTCCTGCACAAGCGCTTCGCCGTCCGGCCCCGCACCGCAGGCCTTTGGCTGCGCATGACACTGATGGACGGCGAGGAGCTGGAAGGCCTGGCGGCCAACGACCGTTCGCTGGTGGAGGGCGCGGGACTTTTCCTGACCCCGCCGGATACGCGCTCCAACACGCAGAGGATTTACCTGCCGCGGCAGGCGATCCAGACGCTTGAAGTGGTCGGCCTGATTGGCGCGGCGGGACGCAAACAGCCGGGCGCCCAACGCCGGACCGCCGAGCAGCCTGAACTGTTCCCGCGCGAGCCGGATGCGGCGGAGTAAAACGCTTCGTCCCGAAGTAAAGAGCTTCATCTCGAAAGGACCGGGGAATGAAGGTACGATCTTCCGCTGTTTCTCTTATCTGCAGTGCTCTCTTCTGTTTACCTCTTTCCGCAACCACCTGTGAAGGCTTGGCCAGCCTCTCTTTGCCGCACGCGGCCATCACCACGGCCAAGTCCGTGCCGTCGGGAACCTTCCTTCAGGACGGGACCTCGCCCATCCCCAATCTGCCCGCTTTCTGCCGAGTCGCCGCCACTCTGACGCCCAGCCCCGACTCCAATATCCGCATCGAAGTCTGGATGCCCGCCGTGGGCTGGAATGGCAAATATCAGGGAACCGGCAACGGCGGATTCGCCGGCACCATCTCCTATGGTTCTCTGGCCGGAGCCTTGCGCGGTGGCTATGCCGTGGCCAATACGGACATGGGAACCTCCAGCTCTGCGGTCCCCAGCGGCGACGGCCTCATCGGACATCCCGAAAGATGGGCTGACTGGGGATGGCGCGCCACCCACGAAATGACCATTGCCGCCAAAGAGATTGTCCGCGCCTACTACGGCCGGGAGCCGGAGCGCTCCTATTTCTACGGCTGTTCCACGGGCGGCGAGCAGGCCTTGATGGAGGCCCAGCGCTTTCCCGACGACTATGACGGGATTGTGGCCGGCGCCGCGGCCAACAACCGCACGCGGCTCCACATGGAGATTTTCTGGGCCTATGCGGCCGGAGCCAGGAACCTGGCTGACTACATCCCGGCGGCCAAGTTGCCGCTCATCACCGATGCCGTGCTGAATGCCTGCCCAAAAGCCAAGGCCGTGGCGACCGACACATTTTTGTCCAGGCCCGAGGACTGCAGCTGGGACCCGGCGTCCCTCCAGTGCGAGAGCGGCGGCGGTTCCAACTGCCTCTCCGCCGCACAGGTGGCAACCGTGCGAAGTCTCTACAACGGTCCGCGGAATCCTGCCACGCATGAGTCCATCTACCCCGGCGTGCCGCGCGGCAGCGAATTCGGCTGGACCGACGCCATGCCGCAGGTCGCCCGGCCACCCTACGATTCCCTCTTCAAGTGGGTCTTCGGGCCCGACTGGAACTGGCACAGCTTCGACTTCAACCAGGACGTGGCGACCGTGGATGCCCGTCTGGCGCCCATGGTCAACGCTACCAATCCTGACCTCAGTACGTTCATGGCGCACGGACACAAGCTCATTGCGTACCACGGGACCGCGGACTGGCTCGTCCCGCCGCAAGGGTCGATCGACTACTACAAAACCGTACTCGACGCGCAGGCAGCCCCTGCGGCCCTCCACAACCAGAGTAAGGAAGAGGAGACCGAGACGTTTTTCCGGCTCTTCATGGTTCCCGGCATGGCCCACTGCAGTGGCGGACCCGGCTTGAACACGGGGGACTTCCTCCAATCCCTCGAGCGCTGGGTAGAAAAGGGCATCGAGCCCGCGCAGATTCCCGCCCGCCGCGTGGAAGAAGGCACGACCGTCGTGACCAGGCCTCTCTGCCCCTATCCTCAGACCGCCCGCTTCAACGGAACCGGCGATGGGAACGATGCGGCGAGCTTCACCTGCGCGGGCCCTGGCCGGAAAGGCGCCAATTGACGCGGGAACTGCCCACCTGGCCGACGCCGTATCCAGCCTCCAGGTGTGAACAGCCGCCCGTCCATTCCGCTACAATTCCAAGGATGAAGCTAGGCGAGTTGGCAAACAGGCTGGGCGCGGAGCTGCGCGGCGACGCGGAACGCGAAGTGACGGGCGTAACGGGGATTGAGGAAGCCGGACCTACCGAGGTGACTTTTGTGGCCAACCCCCGGTATGGCGCTCTGGCGCGCAAGACCAGGGCCGCGGCCGTGCTGGTGGAGCCGGAGTTCCCGGAGATCGAGACGCCGACTCTGCGCCTGAAGAATCCGTATCACGCGTTTTCTCGCGCGCTGGGGATGTTCTATCAGCCGCCCGCCTACGCGCCGGGAATTCATTCCACGGCGGTCATCGACCCCACTGCCGAAGTCGGCGAGGGAGCGCACATCGGCCCCTATGTCGTCATCGGCCCACGAGTCAAGCTCGGGCCTCATGCCACGTTGCTGCCGCATGTGGTGCTCTACCCCGGCGTCGAGGCAGGCAGCCACTTCTTTGCCCATTCCCATGCTGTGGTGCGCGAATACTGCATTCTGGGCGACCACGTGACGCTTGAGAATGGGGCCATCATCGGCGCCGACGGCTTTGGGTTTTCCAAGAACGAGGCCGGGCACTGGGAGAAGATTCCGCAGTCCGGTCCGGTGCGGCTGGGCAACCGCGTGGACGTGCAGGCCAATGCCTGCATCGACCGCGCGACGGTGGGAGAGACCCGCATCGGCGACGGCAGCAAGGTGGACAACCTGGTGCAGGTGGGCCACGGCTCCCACGTGGGAGAGAACACCCTGCTTTGCGCGCAGACCGGGCTGGCCGGCTCCTCGGTCATCGGCAACAACGTCATTCTGGCGGGCCAGGTGGGAGTGGCAGGTCACTGCACGCTGGGCGACGGCGTGATTCTCACCGCGCAGTCGGCCGTCTCGCACGATGTGCCGGCGGGCAAGATCATTTCCGGCTCACCAGGCTTTGACAACCGCGTCTGGCTGCGCGCCGTCACCATCTTTCAGCGGCTGCCTGAACTGCTCAAGCGGTTGGATCGTGTGGAAAAGAAGCTGGCTGCGCAAGAGCCATCGCAAGGCGCGACAGAGAAAGCCGGAAACCCGGAATGAAGCCCCCCACGAAGCGTTGGACGAGGTTCAACGGAAGAATTCTGGCAGCACTGGCGCCAGCGCTCGTTTGTGTCGCAGGCTGCCATTCCTATCATTTGGAAATCACTGTGGAAAACAGGACCGGCGCCGCAATCCAACTGCTCGAAGTGGACTATCCGAGCGCCAGCTTCGGAGCCAACAAGCTGGGGGTGGGTGAGGCGCTGCACTATCGGATTCAGTTGCGGGGCAGCGGTGTCTTGCGGGTGCAATACACCTCCGGCGATGGACGGCAGGCGCAGATCGACGGCCCATCTCTTGCCGAGCAGCAGGAGGGCCGGCTGGGCATCGTGCTTCTGCCCGGAGGCAAGGCGGATTTCCACCCTGAACTGACTCCGCAGCCCTGATTCCGCGTCTACGAGGTCGAGTCTTCGTGCCCCTCAATCACAGGCGAAGGACAGCCGCAGGAGGCGCGCGGAATCAGGCGCGTCTGGAGCGTGACGCGCCGCGTGCGGTTGGGGCGGGCAGTGATCCCGGTACTGCGCCGTCCGAGAAGTTGATCGAACAGAAGCTCCGCCGCCACCCGACCAATTTCTTCCACCGGCTGCTGAACGACGCTTATCGAAGGGCGAACTGTGGAGGCGAGCTCGAAATCGTCAAAGCCCAACAGAGCGACCTTCTCGGGAACGTTGACATTGAGCTTCTGAAGAACTTCAAAGGCATAGATGGTCGAGCTATTCTTCAGCGTAAAGATGGCATCCGGCGGATTGGGGCCGGCCAGCAGACGCCGAATGGCCTCCTCGGCGGACTTATAGTCTTGCACCGATGAGTCCAGAATGCAGGGGAGTCCGGCGGATTCTACCGCAGCCCGATAGCCGCGAATGCGCTCATGAATGGTGAACAATGTGCTTTCACCGGTCAGGCAGGCAACGTTCTTGCGACCGTGAGAAATCAGATGCCGCACGCCGGACCTGGCTCCCTCGAAATTATCCGTTACCACAGAGACAATAGGGGAGTTGAAGACCGGGCGGTCAATCGAAATGACGGGAACGTTGAGCCGATTGAGCAGGTCAAGCAATGCCTGATTGCGTGAATTCGCCGGAGCAATGAGTAAACCATCCGTGCGATGGCCCATGAGGATATTTACATCCTCAATCTCGGTGTGCGGATCGTTCTGCGAGGTCACCACAATGAGCAGCGAGTCGTTGGCGCGTGCGATGGCCTGCGCTGCTTCCGCGCAACTGGAAAAGAACGGGTCGGCGATACTCGGCACGATCAGCCCGATCGTCCTGGTTCGGTCGCCTTTGAGAATGCGTGCGGCCTGGTTGGGCGTGTAACCCAGCGTTTCGATAACTCCCCGCACACGGGCCAATGTCTTGGGACTAACCCGGTCGCCGCCATTGATCACGCGGGAAACAGTGGTCGTACCCACGCCAGCCTGCCGTGCTACTTCGCTGAGAGTTGGAAGCGCGCTTTTCTTCAACATTTCTTTTCGGCGCAGCATATAGTCCTCGCCGTAACTCGAAGTCTACGCTTCGCGGGTCACGGTACACAACCCAGGAAAGCACGTTGGAACTGGCATATCTGGGTTGCAGCATCGGATTGCAGGAACGTGAAGGAGCTTGAGCTTGTCCTGCATACCGGATCCGCATGGATGAGAGGAGCCGGTGTCCGAAGGGTATCCGGACACCGGCCTCAGTGGTCAGCAAACAGGTTATGACGCCCCTTAGCCAGTACTACTTCTTGGCGGGATAACCTACGCAAATGGTTAGGATTTCGTAGGGATGAATGGGCGCGGTAACGGTGTCGCCGACGACCTTCAGCGGCGTACCTTCCGGCTTCTCCATCAGGTTGGTGACAGTAGCTCCCGTTGCACCCTTGGGCAGATGAATTTCCACGTCTCCGGATTTCCCTGCCCACTCATACACGCGGAAGATAAGTCCGTTCTCGTCCTCAGCCTTCTTGAGGGCAGTCAGGACCACATTCTCCGGCTTCACGGTTACATACGAGTAATCTGCCGGCAGGCTGCCCGTGTGCGATTGCACCTGGGTGGCCGTGAGCCGGTAGTTATATTCGTAGCCATGCCGAACCGTCATCGCCTGTTTCCAGTCGCCGGCGTGCGGGTAGAGAGCATACGTGAAGTGATGGTGACCGCGATCGGCATCGGGGTCGGGCCAGATTGGCGAGCGCAGCAGCGAGATACGGAGGACATTGTCCTTGTCGTCGTATCCATACTTCGAGTTGTTCAGCAGGCTGAAGCCGTGCTGACCATCGCCCAGATCTGCCCAGCGCAACACGGGTACTTCGAACTGCGCCTTCTCCCAACTGTTATTGCGCGTGGTCGGACGCTGAATGGTTCCGTAGGGAACCTCGTACGTGGCCTTGTTGCTGGTTGCTGCCAGCGGGAACGCGGCCTTCAGCATCACATGGGTTTCATGCCAGTCGATGTCGTTGACCACATCGACCTGATCGGCACCTGCATCGAGGGTGATGTCCTGGACAAACTTCGAGCTCTGCCATGTGCGCGTCACGCGAATTGCGGCGTGCATCGGGCCCTTCTCCACGAGTTCCACCGAGTCGGCCTTGTCGATCGCGGTGAATTGATCGAACGTGCCGTAATCGACGTTCCAGGCGTCGTAGTCCTTGGGCAGATCCTTGAATGTCTGCAACTGATTGCCGCAGGCGCCCGCCGCAAGAGTTTCGAACTTCGTCTGCTTGTCGTAGAGGCTGGTGATGCAACCGGTGGTCTTGTCGACCGTGACCTTCAGAGCGGAGTTTTCCAGCGTCAAGCCGTCCGCCTTCAGGTCGCTTGCCACAGGCCGCGTACCGGGAACCACATGCAGAACCTTGTAGCCCAGCGACGGGATCTTGTCGGCTGCAATCTGCAGTTTGTAGGTGTTGGTCTTGGCGTCCTTCTCGATCACCTGCGAAGGAACCACGTGGTTGGTGGCGTCCAGAACGGAAACGCCCGCCGTGGCCGCAGCCGGAAGCTGCACATCCACGGTTACTGCGCCGGAGCGCTCCCAGGCCAGAGGATTCATCACCAGCACCGGCACGCCGCTGGTAACCTGCGTGTTGATGCCGACCGACAGAGTCTTGAGGGCCTGCGCGGAGATGTCGCTCGTCTCCAGGCGAACCTGGTCGTACTGCTGCTGTGCTTCCTTGTAGATGATTCCAATGCCCGAGCCTGCGGCCAGATCATGGAAGCCGTTGAACGTAATAATCTTCCACGCATCGGTGAGAACATCGCCGGGATACGGCTTGCCCTCCAGCCAGGCCAGCGATGCAAGCTTCTCGGCATTGATCGCCTGCTCTTCGCTGTCGCGCATGTTGCGCTTGTGATTGGCTTGAGTGGTCATCACGCCACGGTGATACTCAAAGTAGAGCTCGCTCTTCCATGTTGGAATCGAGATCTTGCCTTCAGCCGGAGTTGCCGGCGCAACGTATCCCTTGGCGATGGAATCGTAATCCCAAACGTGCGAGTCCGTAACCAGCTTGTTCTCGACGCCGTCAAAATAACTCTGAGCGGTTCCGAACTTCATCTTCGGAACAACCTTGTCAGCCTGCATCCAGTGCACGCCTTCGTCCAGAATGGCGCGCGTCGGACCGCCGCCGTGATCGCCGATGCCATAGAGATCCATGACCTGTGTCAGGCCGGGAGCTGTGGCCCGCGCAATCGTAAAGTCGTTGGCCAGGCGAACCGGGTTCAGGTTGTTATTGGCGTAGTCGTGCGGGAAATAGGTAAGGACCTTGCTGCCGTCCGGCGATTCCCACCAGAAAAGCTTGAAGGGGAACTGGTTGGTGTCGTTCCATCCGGTCTTCTGAGTTACAAAGTAATCGATGCCGGACCGCTTGTAAATCTGCGGCAACTGCCAGGTATATCCGAATGAATCCGGGTTCCAGCCGATCCGAACATCTACGCCGTACTCCTTCTGAAACCAGCGCTTGCCCACCAGGATCGAGCGCACCTGCGCTTCGCCGTCCGGCATATTCAGGTCAGGCTCGACCCACATTCCGCCCACTATCTCCCAGCGCCCTTCCTTGATGCGCTGCTTGATCTGCGCGTTCATCTCCGGATACTTGGTCGCAATCCACTCGTTGTAAGCCGCAGCCGACTGGGAGAAGGTGTAATCCGGGTATTCGTTCATCAACTGCAAGGCAGTGCCGAAGGTCCGCTTGACCACATCCACGGTCTCGGTCCAGGGCCACAGCCATGCCGCATCGATGTGCGCATTGCCGGTCAGGTGCATCGTCGCCTGTTGCAGCAGCGGCTTCAGTGCTTCGATGTTCGCCTGCGCCTGCTTCAGGGAAGCGTCAAACTTGGTCTGATCCTTCGCATCCAAAGCCGCCAGATCAACCGCGCCGGCTGCCTTTTCCACGGTGGCCGTGTCGGCCGCAACATTGGTCGACATACTCGGAACCATCAGTGCCGCAGTAAGAATCTCCTTGCGCAGATCCTCCGGATTGGGCCGATTCTCCGCAAAATCGATCTTGAGTTCGGTACCGCCGAAGCTCTTCTTGTCGACTGTGTGCAGAAGCTTGACGGCCACCAGCACCTTTTCGCCCGGCTTGACCTTGTCAAAGAGCACGATCGGCTCCAGGTCATCGCCAAGAGCTACGCGGCGTCCGTTGAAATAGATGATCTCCGGCATGGGGCCATTCGCACCAGCGAAAAAGGAGAACCAGATCCGCGCGCCGGTCAGGTCGTAGCCGTGGAAAGTTTGCGGCACTTCAATCCAGCGCCGGTACCAAACCGCTTCCATCGGCGCCTCTGTGCCAGCCTTCACCACCGGCCATGACGAGTCGTCCAGCTCCGTCGCTTCTCCGTGCGTCAGATCGCCCGCATGGAAGCGCCAATCTTCTGCCGGCAACTGATTCAGCTCAGTCAGTCTCCCGACGACAGCCTTGGAGTTGCTGTCGAGCGCTTTGACGACTTGCGCCGCATCACTAGCCGACTGCGCGACTGCCTGCACCCGCCCACATAAAACCGCAGATATGCTCAGCACTGCGACCAACAGGCCGATGCTCAGAGCACCTTTGTTTCCCCCGATGCCTGCCCTATTTATCATTCAATTCCTCCCGCTCCACATCGCGAACGACAGTGGCGTACGCTTCAACTCCGCACGCCACCACCGCAACGTCTCCGCGAATTATACCCCCATGAACATAGAGTTGGAAACGATACCATTATTCTTTTGGTTTGCCCCGATCTTGGCGCGGGTCAGCTCGCAAAGCCGGCTTGAAAGACCGGTTTGCTACTTTTTTGGCGTCAGAAAATAAAAAGGACGATTGAGGAGAGACTGCGCGGGCAGAGCGGCCGCCGGGCAACGCAGGGCCAACACCGCGATGAGTGCGTGTCGAGGCAACGACGCAGCCGGTAGCTGGCTCATGACTTAAAGCGCACTCGATACTGGTTCGAGTGCGCTCGACCCGAAGATACCCGATCCGCAGATGTTTTCTGCGCCGTCTAACTTTGGAATTGACTTAGTGGGTCGCGGAGTGATCCGGGATCAAGGGGTTGGGCGTATTAGTGGAGGAATGAGTGCTGTTCAGCTTCTCGCAGATCTCGAACTCATGTTGGGCGCGGTCGCTCATCCCCTCCCGCCGGTAAATCTGCCCCAGCTTGAAGTGAAGTCCCGAAGTGTTCGGCGCCAGTGCGACTGCTTGTTCAAACTCGCCCTGCGCCTTGGCCAAGTCGTGCTGTTTCTCATAGATGCTGCCAAGCTGTTCATGAATCCTGGGGTTATCCGGAGATATCTGGGCGGCCTTGGCAAGCATCGGAATCGCCTTGTCCAGGTCACCCCCCTCGGCAAGCATCGCGCCCAGGTTCAGGAGCGGCTGCGAATCGACAGGGCTTGTCCCTTGCCAGTCAATCGCCGTTTGAAACGCCTGCTTCGCCTCTACCAATTCGTTTAATTCCTTCAAAGCGAGACCGAGATTGTTTTCCGCTTCTATGTACCGGGGACGCAATGTCATCGCCCGCTCAAAACACGACACCGCTTCGGTGAAGCTGTTCTCATTGAATTTGGTGCGGCCCAGAAGATACCAGGCGTCGGCATCATTGGGAGTCTCACGAGTAACTTCAGTAAACCACTTCTCGGCGTCGGCATAGTCGCGCACCAGGACGTAGTCCGACGCGATGGTCTTGAACTCTTCGGCTTTGGGGCGTCGGGTGCGCGCTCCGGCGGTGAACTCGGCCAGCGATTCGGTAGGCTTCTTTTCGCGAAAGAGCACATAACCAAGCAGGTAATGCGCCTCCGCAGAAGCAGGATGCGTGCCGAGATAGTCGTGAAGAGCGGCTTCGGACTTATCGAGCTTTCCCTCAGCCAGAAGTGCGCGCGGCCCGGCCAGCGGATCCGCGGGCTTCTGTCCGGCTGCCGCGAGAGAGCAGAGTAGCGCAGCGGCGAAGGCGTACAAGCCCGCACGCGCGCCCCGGTTAGTGCGCAGCATTCTTGATGTTACTGGCGTCATTTGCCTGTCCGGCGACCGCCTCGGTCGCTTCCCGCTGCAAGCGACTATAGGTCTGCATTTCCTGCCGCGCTTCGGTGGTCTTGCCCTGCGTTCTATACACAGTGGCCAATAGGAAGTGAATGGTCGGTTCGGAGGGGCTTTCCTTTACGGCCGCTTCCAGATCGGGAAGAGCATCGGCCTGCTTGCCCAAACGAATCAGCGCGCGCGCCCTGTCCACCCGCGCCTGCATCAGTGTCGGACAGCGGTCAATGGCCTTATTCACTTCAGAAAGCGCCTCGTCGTTGGAATCGTTCGCCTCCAGAATCGCGTCGGCCAGCTTCCAGTGCGCGATGCAACTGTTCGGGTCGTTCTGCAACTCTGCCTTGAACTCTTCCTGCGCAGACTTCCACTTACCCACCAACCAGTAGGCGTTGGCCATGTGCATGTGCGTCCCGGGCTCATTGGGAGCCATGTCGACGCTCTTTTTGTATTCCGCCAATGCGCTGTCGTAGTTATGCATGCTTTCGTCGATCTCGCCGGCGATCTCATGCGCCACCACAGAATTCGGGTCGATCTCATTGATCTTGGCCAGCGCATTCTCCGACATCTGGAGATACGTCTTGCCGAGCAGATACCAACCCTCCTGGCTTTTAGGATTCCGCTCGACCAGCTTGTTGAGCTCGGCGGTCGCATCCTCGAATCGCTTGAGGTTGATGAGGATGTGAACCAGCATCAACTCCACCCTGTCGTCGGACGGGTTGGCTTTCAGCGCAGCGCGCAGGAGAGGCTCAGCCTTTTCACTCATGCCAAGCTGGAAGTAACTCATGCCCAGCATGGCCGTCGCAGTAGGCATATTGGGATTCACTTCGAGCCCACGCTTGAGCACTTCCGCCGCATGCGCATAGTCGTGCTCGTTGAAGTAGATCATGCCCAGATTGTTGTACGCGGGCGCGAGGCGCGGCGCGAGTTTCAGCATGGCCCGGTATTTCTGGACGGAAGTCGCGGTGTCGCCATGCTGCTGGGCCGTCCGGGCCTCGGCATATAGCTGCTGCACCTCGGGAGAAGCGCCTTCATTCGCCTGACCGGCAAGAGCTTTGGTTGCCGGATAGGCAAGCAATAACCCCAGCAATACAGGCGCTGTCCGCCGCAACCATGCTTTGATAAAGTCCGTCCTCATAGCTCTTCATTATAAGCGATACGGAGTGCGGCGAAGCCGCGGGACGAGCGGCCTTCACTTGGAGTGGCCAACAAGAGCCGCTCCCCTTCGCCTGGCATAAACAAAAGAGCCGGACTGCTCTTGCGAGCAGCCCGGCATTGTTAGGAGACGTGCATGTACTGCAACTCTTCAAGCGGAGATGCTCCGCTCAAATTTAGAACTCCAAGCGGAAGCTGACCTGGCCCTGGCGATTCGAGATATTCGAACCCTGCCCGGTAACCTGGCCGAAGGTGCCGTCGCTGGCGTTGTTGTCGGGTCCGTTGAACTGGGTCCGGTTGAGGGCGTTGAAGTAGTCCACCGTCAGGATGCCCTGCAGGTGTTCGCCCATGTAGAAGTGTTTTCTGGCGTTGAGGCTTTCCATGAGGAGAGGCGCATTGCGCATGCCGCCGTAGTTCCTCTGTGCAGTGCCCAGAACGTACTGGTTGGGCGTGACAGTGAACGCGGCCGGGTTGAACATCTGTGCAACCGGGATCTCTTTCAGGAAGTAGTCCTTCGCGTTGTTATAGGATGCGGTGCTGAGATCGACCGAGCTATTCCGGTCGGGGCGGTCAAAGCCGTTCGGGAATGGCTTGCCATTCTCGCTAATGCTGTTGGCCGTGCCGTCTTCATAGTCCAGAATCCAGCCCACCTGCCAGCCACCGGCAACGTTGCCGAGGACGTGGTTGTTGATGTACTTCTTGCCAGGACCGATCGGCAACTCATACGTTCCGCTGACCTTCAGGGTCTGCGGCTCATCCGAGGTGGAAACGGCCCATTCAGGCTTCTGGTTGTACTTGTTGATGCCGCCCGAAGTGAAGCTCGAGAAGCCGCTGCTGGTGTTGTCCATCGAATGAGAGAGCGTGTAGCCCGCCAGGAAGGACAAACCATTGGTGAAGCGCTTTTCGATTTCGATCTGCGCAGCCTGGTAGTAGGTTGTGCCCATCGCTTCGAAGTTGTTGAAGATGTTGGAGTACTGAGGATAGGGCGTGAGGGCCTGACCAACGGTCGCCGATCCGCCGAAATCGTTGACGAAGGTGGGATAGGGCAAGTTGACGCCGTCCAGAGAAGTTACGCCATCGGTGAACTGGTCAGTCAGGTGAGAGCCCAGGGAAAGGTACTTGGGATCCATCTGATTGATCTTGTTGTTCTGGCTGGGCAGGTGGATGATGCGGTTTCCAACATAGGCCGCGGTGATGAACATGTTGTACGGCAGCTCACGCTGCAGGTTCAGGTTCCACTGCTGGCTGTAGGGAGCGTATCCGTCCTTCTTGCTGAAGGCGTCCACCTGGAGGCCGCCGCCGAGGCCGGGGCTGAAGGGAGTCGCGGTCGGGTTGGGCATGACGTTGGTATCCCAATTGCCGAACGAGGAGGTAAGGCCGCCCGTGCTGCTGCGGGCAAAGGAGCCGGTCAGCAGGTTGCCGTAGTTGACGGCGACCTTGGAGGTGCCGTACTCATACGCGCCGCCATCCAGGAAGGCGATGTTAAAGCCGCCCTGTACGACGGTTTTGTTGTTGAGTTTGTAGGCGAAGCCCAAACGCGGGCCAAAGTGGGTGAAGTGGGTATCGGCCCTGGTGTATCCGGCGCAGCCGGTGCAATTGCCGAACTTGGTCAACGAACCGGCGATATTGCCGGCCGCGGGATCCGTTCCCGGCTTGTCGGGATCGAAGAAGACGATCAGGTTGTTGTTTTCCGTGAAGGGTACCTGAATGTCCCAGCGAAGTCCGACGTTGAGGGTCAACTTGGGCGAGAGCTTGATGTCGTCCTGGACGTAAGGCGAAATTGCGCGGTTGCGCAGACGCAATTCCTGAGAGTTGCTGCGGTTGGCTTCGTCGGGAAGACCCAGGTAGAAGCTGGCAAAGGCGCTGCCGTACTTGCTGAAATTCGGGTCATTGGTGTCTGGAACCGAGGTTTCATTGTTGCTGAAGCTGAACTGCCCGCCCTCGGTCTGGTCTTCGTTGTCATCCTGGTAGGCGCGACGGTAATCAATACCGATGTTGAAGGTATTGCGGCCCTTCGTCCACAGCCAGTTGTTCACGATGGCGATTCCGAGTTTACGGTTAATGGACTGCAACCACGAACCCTGAGTTCCCCAGTCGGTGAGCGAGTGCTGGCCACCCCAAGTGATGTAGGGCGGAATGGTGCCGCCAGAAATCGCCGGGAATGCATACTTGGTCTGGTTGAACTGGTTGTTGATTTCGCCAATCCAGCCGACGCCTGCCGTCATCACCAAATGAGAGGAGAGGGCGTTGTTGTAGTTCAGCAGGAAGACGCTGCCCTTGGCCGGCTCGAACTTCTGGCTGTTGAGCGGGTTGGGAGCGATGACCAGCGGGTGGTTGTCGAAGCTGTAGTTGCTGAAAGTGTTGCGCCATTGGCTGTAATGGAGGCTCTGCGTCGGGGTCAGGTTGTGATCGACGTTGAATCCCCACACATGCTGGATGTGCGGATTGATGAACGGAGCGAAGCTCTTGTTGCTGTCCAGGCCGCCGATGCCGCTGCCGGGACGGTCAGGATCTGGAATGAAAGGAATCAGCAGCGCAGAGTTCTTGCTGACGCGGCCTGGGTCGATCCGGTTGGGAACGCCCTGATAGGCAAACTGAGCGCCGGTCGTCGGATCGTAGATCGGGATCAGAGCGCCGGTGCTGCCGTCCACAAAGTCGCTGAAATCGCCGCCCTTTTCCAGCTTCGTGGGGACAGTGGAAATGTCGGTGTCTTCCTGGTTCTGCTTGTACCATTCCTGGCTATAGTGGCCGAAGGTCTTGTTGCGGCCGTTATAAACCTTGGGAATCCAGATCGGACCGCCGATTGAGAAGCCGTAGTTGTTCTCGTGGTCCGGGGTCGGTTTGGTGCCGCCGCCCCAGGCTGGGCCGTTGAAGAAGCCCACCGAGTCGAACCAGCTGTTACGGTTGATTTCAAAGGCATCGCCGTGGAACTGGTTGGTGCCCGACTTCATCTGGTAAGTCAAAGCGCCCTGGCCGAGGCCGTACTGCGCGGAGAAGGTCGAACGCTCAACGCGGTATTCCTGTACCAGCTCGAAGGGCGGGTTGAAGTTGGTGGTGTAGCCTTCGGTTTCAGGCTGGGGAGCAGGGATGCCGTTGAAGATGATTTCCTGCTCAAAGTCGACGCCGCCGCTGACGCGGTGAGAGAACGTGCTGCCCGTGGTTCCGGGGGCGAGGAACTGGAGTGAATCGACCTGGCGGCCGCGGCCCGAAACTTCGGTCGGCAGCGCTTCGACGACGACCGGCTCGATGGTGGAACCGATTTCCGGCTGGGTTGTGTTCAGGGCGATCTGGTCGGCGGTCACCTGAACGGTCTCGCTGGCCGCGCCCGGATTGAGGGTCATGTCGACGGCGGTGTTGGTGCTGACTTCGACCGTGACACCCTTCTGAACGGCTTTCTTGAATCCGGAAGCGTCCACCGAAATGGTGTACTTGCCGGGCTCGAGGCCCTTGACGGAGTAGGTTCCAGCGCCGCCGGTCGTCGTGTGGCTGGCAACCGCGGTGCCTTCGTTGGTGATGGTGACGCGTGCGCCTGAGATGACGGCGCCGCTGGTATCGGTAATCGTACCGGCGATGCCGGCGCTGGCCTGGGCATTCGCAGTCCGTGGGGCCAATAACATGCAGCCCATGACTGCAAACGCGAGTGCGAAGGCAACCCATGAAATTGGGTTTGCCGAACGCAGGCGAATGCGCTCCTGAATTGTGGTTGTTTGTCTCACTGGTTCTCCTTGAGTGGTTCTCAATTTTTCGTGCAAACCGTGATTGCAGATATGGATAACGCTCCTGACGCCACCCATACTGCGCCTCCTGTCAGTGGAATCGGTACCACTAATTCGTGGTAACGATTCCATGGTGCCGAAGTCTACTCTCCCCGATTTTCGACTGTCAAGATTTTTTTGGGGGGTGAAACAACCTTTGAAAGCCCGTCGTCCGGGCCGGCTTGAACGACTGTGGAAACGGTACCAATTGGCCGTTCCAACGGGTTGCCGCCAACCACTCCCGCACTGGTAGGAATGTGAAGTTAATCGATTTATCGGCACTAACATCGCTACTAAAATATGAATTATCAGATATGTAACAAGAGCCAGTTACACGAAACCATACGCACCCCAGCCTATGCGAAATGTGCCTCCCGATTCCGTGAGTAATACGGCGGGATAGGGTACCGGGGAGAATTCCACCGAAGCGCGCGCAGAAGGCCGAAAATGCGAGCGCTGTTCCGGCTCCCCGGCCAGCTCTGCAACGCCGGCGCAAAGCCCCTTTTTCTGCCTGAGAGTCTAACCGGCTCGGGGCTGCCTTACGGCTTTGTCGATTGAACGGCCGCGGAGGGCTGAGCGGCGGCTGAAGGCGTCGCTTCCGCCGGTTCGTCGACCTGAATCTGGCAGTCGCCCTTTACGTTTGTGAGGGTCTGGACAATCCCGCTCGGCCAGCGGATCTCGATGCTGTCGGCGACCGCGCTCGCGCCCATCCCGAAGTGCACCCGGGGGTCGCTCGCCGAGAGATAGCCGCTGGAGGTGGTGAGCGTTACCCACTGCGACCCCTGGGCCGTGGTCAACTTGACCAGCGCGCCGATGCCGTCGCGATTGCTCTTGTGTCCGGTCAGATGCAGGGTGATCCAGTGGTTGTCGGTCACCGTCCGGTTGAGCAGCACATGGGCCGGGCCGCCATTGGTCGAGACCACGGCATCGATGCGGCCGTCGTTGTCGATGTCGCCGATAGCCATGCCGCGACCCACCCAGGCCTCGTTGAAGATGTCTCCCGAGATCGAGGAGACGTCCACGAATTTTCCACCGACATTGCGCACCAGCAGCATGGGCTCGCGGTAACGAAGCCGCGGAGAGACCATCTCGATGTTATCCATGTCGTGCCCCTGGGTGATCAGCAGATCCTTCCAGCCGTCGTTGTCGTAATCCATGAAGCGCAGGCTCCAGCCGGAGTGGAGCTGCGACATGGTGCCCAGGCCCGTATTGAAGGATGCGTAGTCGAAGGTGCCGTCGTGGTTGTTGTGGTAGAGGGCGTAGCGCTGATTGGCCAGGTCGGTCACCACCAGCCCCGGCCAGCCCGTATTCTCGTAATCGGCGAAGTCGACGCCCATGCCAGCGTAGGTCTGGCCTTCGGAGTTCACGGCCACCTCCGACTCCAGGCCGACTTCCTCAAATGTCCCATCCGCTTTGTGATGGAACAGAAACTCCGGCATCGAGTCGTTGGCGACGAAGATATCGATCAGTCCGTCGCGGTCGTAGTCCCCGATGGCGATGCCCAGCGCCTTGGCCGGTTTATCCAGCCCCAGCTTGTGCGCCACCTCGGTAAAGTGGCCGTTGCCGTCGTTGTGATACACCAGCATGGTGATGGGCGGGAAGACGTCCGGATGGCAAATGCCGCGGTACCCCTCCTTGTGCTCGCCGCACCATACATCGTTCCAATCCCAGGTCACGTAGCGGTCCACCACCAGGTCGAGCCGGCCGTCGTTGTCCAGGTCGACCCACGCGGCAGAGCTGGACCAGCCGCCGCCGCTCACACCGGCCTTTTCCGTCACGTCGGTGAAGGTGCAATTGCCGTTGTTGTGGTAGAGATGGTTGCCGCCGTAGCCAGAAACGAAGAGGTCCTCGTAGCCGTCGTTGTCGTAGTCGGCAACAGCCACGCCCATGTCGTAGCCAACACCCTTCAGCCCTGCCTTCTCGGTGATGTCCTCGAAGGTTCCATCGGCTTTCTGGTGGTAGAGGCGATTCCAGTCCTCGGGTCCGGCCTTTCTCGGAATGTAGCCCGCCGGGGTGGGATCGGTGTAGGGCGCTCCGTTGACCAGGAAGATGTCGAGCCGGCCATCGTTGTCGCAATCGAAGAGCGCCACACCGGAGCCCATGGTCTCCAGCAGGTACTTGCGCGAGGTGTGAAGCGCCTGATGCTGAAACTTGACGCCCGCCTTCTCGGTCACATCGATGAAGCGGCCGGGAACCAGCTTTTGGGACGGGGCTGCCACGGCGGGTTGCGCGACTGGCGCAGCAGCTCTCGAGGCAGGAGCCGCCGTTTGCGCTCCAACTCCCGCAGTTCCAGCAATGCTCAGGCAAAGAACCCCGACCAGCAGGACCGCCGGGCGATTGCGCAACGAACTCATGACTTGCTCCTGGAAGTAGCGGCCTCGGGCGTCGGCGCAGGCGCAGCCGGACAGGGCTTGCCGCCACACAGCGCCGCGGTAATGCCCTGGCCCTCGGTAATGGTAAAAATGCGGTCGACAGCCGGAATCTTGACCGTCTCCTTGGCGCCGGATGGCCAGTGAATCTCGGCACTTCCGGCATCGGTGGCGTCGCCCAGGCCGAAATGCGGCCGTTGGTCATTGGTGGAGACGTAACTGCCGCCGCTCAGCACGTCCTGGCGCTGGCGCATCCCGTTGGCGGTCAGGTAGACAGTGGCGCCGACTGCGTCGCGGGGGCTCTTGGGCCCTCCCACCAGCTTCACTGCAACCCAATGGTGGTGATCCGGATTGACGTTCCTGAACAGCGCCGACGGGCCCTCAATGGGGCTGATGACCACATCGACCTTGCCATCGTTGAAGAGATCGCCAAAAGCCGCGCCGCGCCCCGAGATGATCTCCGCCAGGGCAGTTCCCTTCACCGCGGGCACTTCTTCGAACTTGCCGTTGCCGGTGTTGTGGAAGAGCAGTTGCCTCTGGCTGTAGGAGGTTCCCCAATCCAGCCGGTCGGCGGCGGGATAGATGTGCCCATCGATGAACATCAGGTCTTGCCAGCCGTCGTTGTCGTAGTCCAGAAAACCCGTTCCCCAGCCCAGAAACGGAATCGTAATCTTGCCGATGCCCGTGCGCATCGAGTATTCGGAAAAGGTGGCGTTGCCGTCGTTGTGAAACAGCAGCTTGGACTCGTCAGAGAAATCGCTGATGGCAAAGTCCAGCAGGCCATTGTTCAGGTAGTCGCCCACGGCAATGCCCATGGCGGCCACCTCGCGGCCGTCCTCGTTCAGCGCAAAGCCCGAGGTCAAACTCACATCTTCAAAGGTGCCGTTGCCTCGGTTCAGATAGAAATAGCTCAACGTCGAGTCGTCGGCCACCAGCAGGTCCATCTTGCCGTCGCCGTTCACGTCCACAAACAGAGGGGTCAGGCCGTAATAGAGGTTGGCGTTGTCGTCCACACCAGCCTTTACGCTCACATCGGTAAACGTTCCATCGCCGTTATTGTGAAAAAGATGGTCCGGCTCACCCTGGATGTTGCGCGGCCCGCACATGACCGGCTCGCCGCGAAACTCACAGAATGAAAAGCCCACCGCCTTGGTCTTCTCGTAAGGCAGATTGTCGCGATCGAAATGAATATAGCCGGAGACAAACAGATCCAGACGCCCGTCGCCGTCGTAATCGCCCCAGGTGGCACCTGCCGACCAGTTTCCCAGCGTAACCCCGGCCTTCTCGGCCACATCCGTGAAAGTGCCGTCGTGATTGTTGTGGTACAGGCGGTTCTTTCCCAGGTTGCTGACAAAAATGTCCGGCCAGCCGTCGTTGTCGTAGTCAGCAATGGCCGCGCCGAAGCCCCAGCGGTCATTGGTCACGCCGGCTTTCGCCGCCACATCCGTAAAGGTGCCGTCGTGGTTGTTGTGGAAGAGGGCGGCGTGGGGTGGTTCCTGCTTCCCATCCAGCGAGGGGAAATTCGAACCGTTCACCATATATATGTCGAGCCAGCCGTCGTTGTCGTAGTCGATCAGCCCCACGCCCGAACCATTCACGTCGCAGATCAATTTCTTGTCGGCGTTTCCCATGGTGTGGTTCCAGACGGTGAGGCCCGCCGCTTTGGCAACATCCTGGAAAACCACGGGGCCGGAATCCACAATATTGCCCACGGTGATGGAACGCTTCTGCGCGTCAAGCATCGGTGGCATGTTGGCGCCGGAGCCGCTGCCCATCGTTGACGGACGCTTGGTCGCATCCTGCGCCGCCAGCGGCTTCACCGGCGCAAAGAAGGCAAGCATCAAGACGATCAGGGTCCAGGCGCTGGGGGGGCGAAATTGCCGCAACTGTTACTCCTCCAACGTTTGAGTCTATCGCAGCGACCAGACGTCTGGCTCCCGCGCTTGAAGCGCCTCCTGGACCGGCGGAATCGACGCCCCCCGACGGGTCGGCCCTCCCTCGGCGGAGAAGCGCGCATCGCCTTCGATATACTGGAGGGGTACCGTTTCGCGGGATTTCCCCCACTTTCCATGTCCTCTTCCACTCAAGCCGCCGGTCAAGTCACCGCTCAAGCTCCCTTTACCCCTGCGGGCAACGGCAGCACGTGGCATATTGTCAGCTTCACCTACTTCACCTTCGTGGTTTATCTCTCGGTAGGCCTGCCGCTGGCTGTCCTGCCGCCTTATGTGCACCTGCGCATGGGTTTCAGCGCGGCGCTGGCCGGGCTGGTCATCAGCATCCAGTACATCGCCACGCTGCTCAGCCGCCCCTGGGCGGGACGCATCTCCGACCGCGCGGGGGCCAAAGTCTCCGTGCTGTGGGGAATGACGGGGTGCTCCGCCAGCGGAGCGCTGCTGGTGGCCGCAGCGGCCCTGCACCGCTCCCCTTGGCTCAGCTTCTCCGTCCTGATTCTCAGCCGCCTGACGTTGGGTATTGGTGAAAGCCTCGGCTCCACCGGCTCCACGCTCTGGGGCATCACCAGCGCCGGCCCCGAGTACACCGCCAAGGTCATCTCCTTCAACGGTGTCAGCACCTATGGCGCCATGGCGCTGGGCGCTCCGTTGGGCGTGGTGCTCGACCAGCAATGGGGACTCAGTTCGATAGGGCTGCTCATCCTGGCCGTCAGCGTTTTGAGCCTGGGAATGGCCAGCCGCAAGCGGCCGGTCACCGTTGCCCCCGGCAGCCATCTTCCCTTTCGGGACGTGCTGCTGCGGGTGGCGCCGCACGGCATGGGACTGGCGCTGGGCGGCGTGGGCTACAGCGTCCTGCCACCTTCGTCACCCTCTTCTACTTCAGCCGCCACTGGAATGGCGCAGCCCTCTGCCTGACCGCGTTCGGCCTGGCGTTTGTGGCGGCGCGGCTGCTGCTGATCCAGACCATCAACCGCTTTGGCGGTTTCCCGGTGGCCATGGCCAGCCTGGCGGTGGAATCCGTCGGCCTGCTGCTCCTGTGGCGCGCGCCCTCGCCGTGGATGGCCCTCCAGGCCGCGGCCCTGGCCGGCTTCGGCTTCTCCCTGGTCTTTCCCGCGCTGGGCGTGGAAGCGGTCAAGCGCGTCCCGGAGAGCAACCGCGGCGCGGCGCTGGGCGTTTTCACGGCCTTTGCCGATGTCTCCTTCTTCCTGGTCGGCCCTGTAGCCGGCGCGGTGATCGGCGGATTCGGCTACGCGAGCGTCTTCCTGTTTGCCCTGATCAGTGTGCTCGCGGCGCTGGGAATCGTAATCGTGCTGCGCCAGATGCAGGGAGATTGAGCCCTTTGGGGACTTTTTACGACAATCTGCGCGCCGCGGAGCGCCAAAACCCTCAAAAAACCGAGCCCCTGCGATCAAAATCTACGGGATTCGAGCTTGACAGTTTGTCCGCCAAAGGCGCGTGGGCCAAGGAATAAGTCGTTTATTTGTAATCCAGCGCGAACCGAAATGCGACTCTTCAAATAAATGCACGCAAAATTAAAGGCGAACTAAAAGCGAATTTACCCCCCCCCCGGGGGGAGGGGTACCCCTCTTTTGGCGAGGAAATCACCCTGGGCGCGGGAGAGTTCGCGCAGGGTGCACCGGCTGAGGAGGATGGGCGGGCGACAGCCGTTCATCTACAAGTTTGCACCGGTCCCGAGTTATTTTCTGCAAAGAGTTTGAGTGAGCCACACGCCTCTTCGGTCCGGCACGGGGCGGCCTTGCGGGGTGCGGAACTGATGGTCTCCCTCCCCGTTCACGCAGAGGTGTGTTCAAAATAGACCGCCGCTCTGTGAAAACCGATAGGACCGGTTTTCGGATTTGCGGCACACTTTTCCGATTCTGCGCTCAATCCAAACGCCTTCCATCCTAACCATCGGCCCTGCACCTCTCCCCGGGGAGCTGAAGTTGATTTTGGACCATTTCTGTCGTATTTTAGAGACGTCTTTGCGGACTGTCGCACAGTGGCTTGAAGTCAGCGGCGAAGCAGCAACGGCTTTAGAACGCAGATGCAAATCGATTCGGATTCCGAACGAGTTTGTATCGGCGAAGCGAACGAGTCAGGGTCCGGTCCCTGAAGCCACTGTTTCGTTCACGTTGCTGGAGCTGACGAGATGGCCGCAAAAGTAGATGTTTTTCCCGAGTCTCATGGTGCTGAAATAGCAAACGCTGTTCCGGTCGGATTGGCCATTGCCAACGAATCAGGAGCTCTGGTCTTCGTTAACACGGAACTGGAGCGAATGACCGGCTACGACCGTGGTGAATTGCTCGGGCAATCCGTCGATGTTCTGCTTCCAGAGCGCTTTCGTTCCGGGCATTCGCTTCTGCGCGAAGGGTACATGAGTGCGCCCACACCGCGCCTGATGGGGATAGGGAGAGAGTTGTTTGCCCGACGTCGCGACGGCAGCGAATTTCCGGTTGAAATAGGGCTGAGCCCTCTCAACACCTCAGGAGGTTGCATGGCCGTCGCCTCAGTCATCGATGTGAGCCCGCGCCGGCGCATGGAAGACACCTTCCGCGCGATCGTGGAGGTGGCGCCGAATGGAATGCTGATGACCGATGCCAAGGGTGAGATCACCATGGCAAATCAAAGTCTCTGCTCCATGTTCGGGTACACCAAGGAAGAATTGATCGGGCAGCCGATCGAGATGTTGTTGCCCTCGCGCCATCGTACCGAACATGTACCTTTGCGGGATGGCTTCACGGCGTCGCCTTCCAAGCGTCTTATGGGCGTCGGGCGCGATTTGACCGGGCTGCGCAAGGATGGACGGGAACTTCCCGTCGAAATCGGACTGAGTTCCATCCTGACGGAGAACGGGCGCGTGGCGCTGGCCTCGGTGGTCGACCTTACCGTGCGCAAACGGGCCGAACTTCAACTGCGCGAAGCCAATGCGCAACTGGAGGAGTTCACCTATGTCAGTTCGCACGATCTGCGGGCGCCGATTCGCGGCATCGTGACCCTGCTGGAATGGATCAGGGAAGACCTGGGGCCAGAGGCCTCCGAGACGCTCACCAACAACATGGACAGGATGGCGACCCGGCTGGAGCGCATGGATCAGTTGATTGGCGATCTGCTGACCTATGCCCGCTCCGGCCGCCGCACGGCCGTCATGGAGCGAATCGATCTGACCGCATTGGTCAACGAGATCGTAGAGCTTGAACCACTGCCCGCGGGCATGTCGCTCCATCTGGATCTGCAGTCGCAGTTCATTGAAGGCGCGCGCACACCGCTGCAAACCGTTCTTCGGAACCTTTACTCCAATGCCATCAAGCACCACGACAAACCAGATGGAGAAATCTCCATCACCGCCCAGGAGGCTGGAGGTTACTGTCTAATTTCAGTTATCGACAATGGCCCAGGTGTTCCGGAAAGCGCACAGGCCAGGGTATTTCGACTCTTCCAGACTTTAACGGCGACAGAACGGAAGGGAAGTGGACTAGGGCTTGCGGTTGCCAAACGACTCACGGAGAGCCACGGCGGCCGCATCGAACTAATCTCTTTGCCGCAAAAGGCTGGATGCACCTTCGAGGTGTGGTGGCCGAAATTCGCGAGGAGCGACCTCAATGACTAAAGTGATCCGCGATTTGCTGATCGTGGACGACGACGATCTGACGGCAGAGTGCCTGGAACGCAGCCTGGCGAAAGCGGGCGGCTCTTTCCGCGTGATTCCCGCGGAAGATGGAAGGGAGGCTCTCCAGATATTGCAGGGAAAATCTAAGAAGCGCGTCGAAAATCCGTTTATTGTCGTTCTCGACCTCAATATGCCGCGCATGAACGGCTTTGAATTCCTCGACGAGCTGCGCGCGGATCCAAGGTTGCGCGGTTCTGTTGTATTTGTTCTCTCCAGCTCCGATGCGGAGTTGGACATCGTCCGGGCCTATGACAACTTTGTTGCCGGCTATATGGTCAAGACGGTGGTTGGCTCGCAGTTTTCACAAGTCGCAAAGATGCTGATGGAGTACTCGCAGACCGTTCGCATGCTGAACTAGTACTCCCACAGGTGCAGCAATGAAGCCGCTATGCATATTGAATGTAGAAGACGACGATGTGGACCGGGAAAATATGCGCCGGCTCCTTACCAAGACAACCTGGCCGATTGATCTTCATGAAGCGTCTTCCTTTGCGGAAGCCAAGGTGCAACTGCAGGCGAACAAATTCGACTGCGTCTTCCTCGACTACTCCCTGGGAGACGGCACCGGTTTCGACGTCATACCGGCAGTCCAGCATCATCGCAATGAAGTCTGTCCGATCATCATGGTTTCGACCAATGGCAATCAACAACTGGTGGTCGAGGCGATGCGCGAGGGAGTCTACGATTACATCACCAAGTCGGGAATGAACAAAGAGCAGTTACAGAAGTCCATTGA
>Ga0224530_1000500_pt1 | contig 25704 bp, 31 predicted proteins | sample CBST75metaG_FD_179873 | JGI IMG/M metagenome (GOLD analysis project Ga0224530, IMG submission 179873) | Peat soil microbial communities from Stordalen Mire, Sweden - C.B.S.T75 | ecosystem: Environmental > Terrestrial > Soil > Wetlands > Peat | place: Sweden: Norrbotten County, Stordalen Mire...
CCGCCTATCTCAAGAACGGCGGCAAGCTCGAAATCGCCCAGCAGATGGCCAACCACGAGTCGGCCCGCACCACGGGCCTCTATGATCGGCGCAGCGACGACATTTCCCTCGATGAGGTCGAGAAAATCGGCATCTGAAAGCAAAAGCCCCGCCTTGCGGCGGGGCTGACGTTACACAATCCCGATTTATCGGGTGACCGAAGAAGCCTTTATTTCGCGCCCGCAGCTTGTTTGTACTCATCCGTGTTACGGATGGATACATAACCGTCTGGCAACTCATCGCCAGGACCGGGTGCATTTTGAGTTGGCCGGTCCAAGATCGCAAGTGCCCGTGAAATGCGTGTCGCAGTTGGTTTCGGTCGAGCTGCCAGCCATTCATCATGCTGGAGAGGTACGAGCTTCTCTGCCACGGCAACATTATATTGCGATATTGCACCGCGATTGGCAGTCTTGCTACGCATTGCTCGCCTGTTCGCGGGCGCGTAGTGAAACGCTCTTCACATTCTTCGTTTTGCCAGACGGTGCATTCCGTGCCGTCTGCGAGCTATAAACACGTCGTGCCTTTGTCGGCGTGGCATCGATCAGCAAATCCGCAGAGATTCCAAGCCCAAACTTCACACGGCGAACCATGCTTAGAGTGAGGCTCCGTTTGCGCGTTAAAATTTCAGAAACACGTGCCCGGCTGCCAATCAGAGGCTCTAAATCCTTACGGGACAATCCCTGTTGCTCCATACGAAACTGGATCGCGGTGACGGGGTCTGGAGCGTCAATCGTATGGTGCTTTGCTTCATACGCGTCTACAAGGGTGGCAAGTATATCCAGCTCATCCCCCTCAGCACTGTCGGGGGATGAGCTGATGAGCTTTTCAATCCGCTTTACTGCTAGCTCATGATCTGCTTCAGTCCGAATTGGATGGATCTGCATACCGACGCTTGTCATATTCCACCTTTCCGACGTTAATCTGGTCGTACTCTTTATGCGTGCCCACCCAAATGATGAGGAGCACCTGGTAGTGATAGTTGATCGCAACGACCAGCCTGTAGTCGTTTCCTTTGATGTTGAAGACAACACGTTCTGAAGAAACGATGCTTGCCGAGCCGTATTGTGCTTTCAGCTCAGCCGAACTCTTCCAAGTGGCCTTTGCGGCTTCGGCGTACCAAGCATCAAGATGGTCCTTCACCATCTTTTGGAGCTTACTGTCCACCCTGTTTCTGACAAAACCGTTTAGGGTGCCACGCGCGATCACTCTCACACTCCTCATGCTACCCTGATCCCACTGTGGGAGCAACCCCAAAATATTCGAACCCCAAAATACTTATGATATATTTCATGAAAGCAGTTCTTGCTGAAAGATGGTTTTCATGAAAACAATAGTTATTACGTCGCAAAAGGGCGGAAGTGGCAAGACCATGCTGGCCGCACATCTGGCCGTTGAGGCGGAGCGAACGGGTGAAGGCCCGGTATGGCTGATTGATACCGACCGCCAAGGTACGTTGAGCCGTTGGCATGAGCGGCGTGAGGCAGAGGTTCCCCAACTCGGGCAAGTGCCCTTTGGACAGATCAAGAGTGGGTTGGCAGCACTGGACAAGAACCACCATGCAGCTTTTTGCCTGATCGATACCGCTCCTACAATCTCGGATCAGACTGCCAGTTTGGTCACATATGCCGATCTTGTAGTGATCCCGGTGAGGCCTTCGCCATCCGACCTTTGGGCCGTGGCTGAAACCGTCGAGTTGGTACAAGCTGCCGGGAGGCCGTTTATCTTTGTCCTTACCCAGGCAAAACCGCAGGCAAGCATTACCGCTCAGGCGGTTGCTGCCCTGTCTCAGCATGGCCGTGTGGCGCAGGCCTTCATCGCCGACCGTGTGGCCTATGCTGCTGCTATGACCGGTGGTAATACTGCCCCCGAACTTGCAGCCAAAGGCCCAGCGGCCGAGGAAATCACGGCCTTATGGAAAGAAATTAAAACATGCTTTCATGAAAAAATGAAATTAGAAGAAAGGAGCCAAGTCAATGGCTAAGCCTCAACCCATTGCTTTGGATGGAGCAGATCTTTCCCCCGCCAGAGTTCGCTTTCAGACAGCTACGCGGCAGCGCGGTGTTGTTCCGTCCGCCGATCTTGTGCCGCTACAGTTCAGAATGCCCCCTGCATTCGTCCGGGCTTTCAAACAAGCCGCGCTTGACCGCGATATGAAGCTGAATGAATTGATGAAAGCATGAAATCAGCAAAATAATAGAACACAGAAAGGGCCGAGCATGAGCGGTAAAAGAAACAGCGAACTTTTGCCTCTGGCCGACCTGCTGCCGGGATTCGAGATGCTGGCGGATGAGCCTTCCAGTGCCGCTCCCAATGCACTGACGTTGCAGGGAAGGCATCACTTCACCCGTACCAAGCAGTTCGATGCCCTCGCGGGCATCGGTGAAGACCCGACCCCGGACCTTGGGTTCATGGGGCGATTGCTAACGCTCTGCTCTCTGCCCCGCACCGATCCGGGGAACCGGCAGCAGTACAAGCGCCAGAATGGCCCTTACAAGCTCATCATGATTGCCGGCGGAGACAACAAGCTCCCTTTCGGGAACCTCCCTCGCCTGCTTCTGGCATGGGTTTGTACCGAGGCTATCAAGACGCAAGATCGGAAGTTGATTCTGGGGCCATCCCTGTCTTCCTTTATGCAGGAACTCGGGATCAACAGCGTGTAAGGCGATAGCGCAGTTGCCGGTCGTCTCCATGTATAAGTATCCGCTTAACAAACGCGCTGCGCCTGAGCAAGTTAAATAATTTCAATCACTTACAGTGATATTGATGCCGCTATCGTGCTCATTTCACACACAACAGGTGCCGTCCCTTCAAACTGCCGACGAATCTTATGCAGTTCATGAATGAAACTTTACGGTACAGCCGAAACAAGTCGCTTGAATCTTCACTGCAGCAATACGTCAAACATCTTTACAATGCGCGTGGATAATTCCTGTAGTGCAATAGGCTCACGATTCCAGCTGTCACGTCGATACCCGAGAAGCATACAAGCACCTGAAATCAGCAAACTGAATGCCAAGTCCCGGTCAAATGCCGGTACTGGCTCCTCCTTTCCAAAGACTAGGCGAATCTGATCAATGGGTTGAGATCGTCCCTCAGCCAAAGCAGCAATGGTTTCCTTGGGAAAAGTTGGAAGTCTGAGCAGAATCTGCACGGTAGCAGGTCGCTGCGCCAGGGCTGTTACATACGCTTGAATACATCGGATAAAACGTTCGCGTGGCATGAGCGTCCGCATATCGCCGCCACATAATTGCAGAATCTCTTCATCACCCGGCATGAACTCATCACTGGCTGCAAAAGCTGCAATGAGCCCATCTAATCCTCCGAAGTATCTGTAAACAAGAGACTTATTTACAGAAGCGCGTGCGGCGATGGCTTCAACTGTCAGTCGCTCTCTCTCCAGCAATTCTTCTTGGAGCGCGTGTATAAGAGCTTGGTGCGTGGCCGCTTTTTGAATTGATTTTTTTGCCATACTCGATATAGTATCAGTAACGGTACCGTTACTTAAGCATTGATGACAAAAAGGGGAGTTCATATGCGGGATCGATTCCTGATTTTAGGTGCATCGGGCTTGGTGGGGGGCATGGTTCTCAACATACTGCTGGAACGCGGATACGATGCCGTTGGTGCATCCAGGAATAAACACGGTTCCCATTGGAGAAATCTGGACCTGCTTGATTGCAGCACGTACGGCTCAGCTTTAAAAAGCATTTCCACCGTGATGCTGATCTCACGTCCGGGTGATGAGGAGGCACACGTTCACGTCGAGCCATTCATCGCTGCGATGGTTGCCGCTGGCATCAAGCGTGTCGTTGTTCTTTCTGCTCTCGGCGCAGCACAACGTCCGGAGTTATCAAATCGGAAGGTCGAACTACTCGTCGAAAAGTCCAGTTTGAATTGGACACATGTTCGTCCAAATTTCTTCATGCAAATGCTGGCGCGTCCCCCTCTTTCCACGGAGATTGCACGCGAACGAACACTCAGCCTACCGCTGGGAAATGCAAAGATTGCTTATGTTGATGCTAGTGATGTTGCAGCCACATTATTTACAGTGCTTACCGACCAGAAGTTTGCTGGACAAGCCATCGAATTGAGCGGACCAGAAGCGTTGACCCACGGTGAAATCGTTGATCGTATCTCACGTCGTATCGGCGAGACAGTTCGCTATATCGATCTCTCTGAGGGGTCTGCCCGAGCACTGCTGCAAACACGTGGCTTTCCGGGACCACATATTGAACGCATCCTGCGCTTCTATGCACTTTGTCGGCAAGGATTTTGCGCCACACCAGATGCAGCAGTTGCTCAACTTCTTGGACGTTCACTCCGTCGCTTCGATACAGTTATTGAAGAAAACCTTCCGTGCTGGCAGCAATAGTTATTCTAACGGGGGCGCTTCACCATGATTCTACATGCGGGTAGATGCTCAGTATTTAGGCAGACGTTGAAATGATTCGATTCAAGGTCAAAGGCGCGGGCAACGAGGTCTTCATATGCGCTATCCTCACGTGGACATGGAAGGATTGACAGCCATTGTGGCTTTGGCTGAAACGAGTGACATGGCCAAAGCTGGAGAACTCCTGCATATTGGTCCCGGCGCTGTGATCAAAAGGTTATCAAAGGCTGAGAGCGAGCTGTTCGCAAAGCTATTCCGGAAGACAAAGAACAGAATCGCACTTACAGCAGATGGCAGAATCTATTGCAGTGAGGCTTTACTTGCGATTGAACATGCCGTTCTTGCGGAAGAGAAGATCAACGCTGCAAGAAGGCTCAGAGAACGGCGATTGCTTGTCGGGCATTCTGCACATCTTCCCTCCCGCCTTCTTGCTCTACTTGCCCATCTGAATACGGAAAGCATCTCTGGAATGAGCATCGAACAGACGGGAGGCTTGGACAGCGATATTGAAAGAGCCGTGGCTGGCAGCATTTTGCATGTTGGAATCAGCTTCTTGCCGGTAAATGTTCCCGGACTTGCTGTACAGCCTTTGCTGGAAGACTCCGTCGTGCTGTGCATGAAGGCCGGGCATCCACTGGCTACAAAAGTTGAAATACGGCCAGAGGATCTGGAGGGGCAGCCGGTCATTGCCGTGGCCAGGGAAACCATTCCCGCGTTGCATGAAGAAATTGCTGGATTCTTTAGCGGGTTCGGCCTGGAATTGAATGTCGTGGCGGATGCCTACACGCCATCAGAAGCGTTATGCTTAGTCGAACAACAGATTGGCGTCTGTTTCCTTGCACGCTCTTCCGCCGTATTGGGCCGGAATGTCGTTACCAAACCACTCTTTACCAACATTCTCACGCGTAAATGCGGCATCTTCTACCGCGAAGAGAACGCTCACCCAATGATCCAGAGATTTGTCGCCTTGATCGGCGAGAGGATTGCCCAGATCCACCTATGAGTCCCTGCTGTCCCAATCGCCCAGAAAATATCGAAGCGGTTTCTCATACAGTTTTGCGAGTTGCAGAAGTTCCAGAACATCGACCCTGCGCTCCCCCGTCTCGCACTTGGAGAGGAAGGAGTGTGCGCGGCCGATCTGGGCCGAGACTTCCCGTTGTGTCAATCCCGATTCACGCCGCGCCTCAATGAGACGCTGTACGATGGCATCGTAGACAGTCTGCAATGATGCCGTGTGCGCCTTCTTCGATCTACGTGTCTCTGCGTGCGTGATCTTCTTCACGTACTCAAGTTTCGGTTTAGCTGCTAGAATCCCCTAATAAGGGACACTCTTGGAGGGTTTATGAAGCGTCCAACATTCGATTTTCCCGAAATCAAGGGCAAGACCGTCGAAGAAATGATGGTCTTCGACGATCCGCAGAGCGGACGTGAAGTTCTGCTCCGCTTTAACGACAAAACTATGCTGTCTGTGGTGCTGGAAACGGCTACAACCGTGGCAGGCAAGCTCTACCGCAACGACGGCGGGATGATGCAGGTGCTAAGCGCGCGCGGTGATCGATTGGGGCCGGCAGCTTGACGGAGCGACTCAATGCGTCGCTGGCAGAATTGATTGCCAGTCCGTTAAGGTCAGGACGATAGGCCATTGTGGTGTATGCCCTGCTGATATTGAGACACAATTATTTGTTCGCTGCGTTACTGCCATAGGGCTTGCTCTCTTTTCTGCGCCTTGAGAATATGACGGTATGTCCAAACTCGTACAGATAGGTAATCAGTCGTCGAGACCGGCCGCCGTATGTATTTCAAAGGTACAGACGGCACAGCCTCGATCTCAGGTCCTCTGGCTGCAAGGCATCACACTGGCATGGATGCTGGTTGAGTTCGGCGTATCCGCCTATGCAGCGGTCACGGCACACAGCCCCGTAATGCTAGCCTTCGGTTCCGATAGCCTCGTAGAACTCATGTCTGCCGCCGTGGTTCTTCTACAGTGGATTCCTGGCATCTCTATTTCGGAACAAAGAGCAACCCGAACAGCAGCAGTGCTGCTTTTTGTTCTTGCTCTTGTAGTAACCGGAACTGCTCTTGCATCCTTAGTCTTCCGGTCGCACCCTGAAACGAGTTTCGCAGGAATCGGTGTCATCATAGCCGCACTACTTGCGATGCCTGTGCTTGCATGGTTGAAACGCCGGGAAGCCCGTCGCTGCGGAAACACTGCATTAGCTGCCGACGCTGCACAGTCGGCAACTTGCGCCTACCTTGCACTGATCGCACTTGTGGGACTCGCGGTGAACGCTCTTTTCCATATAGCGTGGTTCGATTCTGCTGCTGCTCTGGTTGCCATTCCCATTCTGATCAAAGAGGGGAAATCGGCCTGGAAGGGCCAAGGATGTGGCTGCTGCTAAAGCCGAGATAAGAGGCATCCTAGTGAATTATGATCAGTATTTGTGTTGACAGCGAATTGAGGAGTTGAAAGACCTATGGCAAAGAAACAGACCGGACCCAAGCCCAAAGGCAATCTGGTTAAGGAACTCGATGCGGCAATTGCGCTACTGACTCGTGTCCGCGCTCTGGCAGTTGCTGGAGAGACAGCGGAAGCGACAAGCAGCAAGGCAGCCAAAACAACCGCATCCAAGAAGCCTGCAAAACGGGTTCTGAGCACGAGCGCTCGCGAAGCGATTGCCGCAGCACAGAAGAAACGCTGGGCCAAGGTCCGCCGCCAGAAGAAGCAAGCTGAGCGCGCGGCGCTGACAAAGTAAGCGGAACACTTACACGCGCAGTAGTTCCCGGACCGTGCGAATCCCGTTGATCCTTGCGATGTGGAGAACGACGTCGATGGATCTGCGGGATTCCTCCTCCACATCCCGCAGCGGTACGCCTCCGGAATTACGCATGGCCAATTGCGACAGACGGTGCAACGCATCCTCTGCGCCGTTGGCGTGAATCGTGGCCAGCGTGCCACGGTGCCCGGTATTCATCGCATCCAGTAAGGTGCGCGCTTCGGCCCCGCGCACTTCGCCGACGATGATGCGGTCGGGGCGATGACGAAGTGTCGCTTTGAGCAAGTCATCGAATGTGACTTGGTTGCGATGCGTGTCGGTCTGAGACTCTACTGAGACGATGTGCGGCTTGCGAACGTGTAGTTCCGCAGTGTCCTCGATGATGAGGATGCGCTCGTCTTCTGGAATGGCATCAGCCAGAACATTAAGCAGCGTGGTCTTTCCGCTGCCTGTTCCGCCCGCAATCAAGATATTCTGTCCCGTACTGACTGCCTTGGTCAGCATATCTGCCTGCTCGCTGGTGAGCATTCTGCGTTTCACCAAGTCGGTGATGGTGAAGTTCCGGGACGTGAATTTGCGGATAGTCACGACGGGCCGTGGATTGACGACAGGTGGAATCATGGCCGCCATGCGGCTGCCATCGGGCAGACGCAGATTCATCAAAGGCGAGTCTGCATCGAGCTTCTTGCCGAAGCGGTTGGCTATTACTTCAAGTCCGGTCTGTAGCGCACCGTCGTCAAAGTGAATTCCTGGCAGCAGTTGAATCTGCCCGTTTTCTTCGATCCACACAGATGAATCAGGGTTGACCATGATCTCGGATACGGTCTCAGATTCGAGTAGATGCTCAATGGGTTTCAAAAACGGGATAATGATCTCGAAGTTCACGCACGTATCCTTTCCGGATCGAAGTTAATTCGCTCCTGTTCAAACCACGTCATGCTGGCGGGCAGAAAGTCCGGCTTCAGGTAGCAGTAAGTTGCCGGCAACGGGGCCGATCCATCAAAGGTTGCTACGATGGCCTGGGCATTCTTCAGTTCAAAGAACGCTTTCTCTTCAAATAGCGGCTCTTTCTGCTTTTGGTATTGTTTGGAGGCTGAGACCGAGCCCTTGCTTGATGAAGTACGGCCACTGAGCCAGCCAACATTGGCATTAGAACTGGACTCCGAAACGGTATAGCTGATGCGCGTGCGGTCGGCCTTGCCGCACAGCTCCGAGGCAAATCGGGCCGTATCGGGGTCAGAGGTCGTCAGAAAGACCTTGGTGCGGAAAGCCTGGAGCAAGGTCTTGACGCCCTCATTGGGCATAGCGTCCTTAAGCGAAGAAACGCTCTGCGTGGCGACAATGGGGATGCACTTTGGCTGCCGGGAGATGGATAGGAACCGCTCATCGCCAGTCGGGTTGTCGCCGCCCACGGTAGCGAAGTTCTGGTACTCATCGCAGATGAACACCGTCGGGCGGAAATGCCGGGACGGTTCCGCGCTCATCTTGGGAATGCGCAGTTGCACGGCACGCTGATAGTCCACCTTCATCAACGTGCCAACCGTCTTGGCAACGGCAGGATTGAGCGCCACCGGAAAGTTGAGGCCAACCACCTTGCCCGATTCGATCAGATCATCGAACGGCGGTAGGACCTGACCATTCGGATCAGTCGCACATGGCTTACCTTCATAGAGTTCCCGTGGCGGGCAGAAGACACGCCGCACATTGGGGTCCGTATCGAACAGCGATAGAAAGACGGCGATTCCCTGAACGATGCTGGTTTTTACTTCGGCGCGAAAGTGCTTCCAGTGCTCCCAGTACCAGAAATTGACGCTCTCCCAACGGTCCTTCTCGACCGGGTCATATGGTTTCCGATTATAGATCCGCGCTTCGATAGTTGTTTGCTCACGAATGTTGCTTTCAAGAATTTCACTCCACGGCGCTACATATTGGTTGGCGTTGTGGTCCAGCTCAAAGCCGAAGGGGGCCAGTATTTCGGCGTTTTCCCGGTACGCCTCCGGGCTGACGCCGACATAGGAAACGGCGCTGAAGCGCGCGCCGACTTCGACAAGCATCGACTCCAACTGGCCAGGGCTGATCGTCGTACGGAAGATGTCCACCATGGTGACGTAACCGTCGCGCACTCGATGAAGAATGATGACGTACCGAATCAGATCGGTGTAGGACTGTTGCCAGAAGGGTTCTTTGCCTTTTCCCCAGATAGCCGTTATGACCGAAACAAGATTAAAGGCGTGGGCATAGGCGTCCAGTGAATTGTTCAGCGGGTTATAACGGATCGGCCCATCGAGTGACACCTCTACGTAATCGCCCGCGCGGCCCAACTCGGCAAGGATCGACTTGAGTTGCCTGCAAAGATCGCCCTTCACCTCCAGAACGATGCCGGACAGTTTCTGTGCCACGTCCGCCGCACGGTAGGCGAAGAGCTGCCGCATGGCAGGCAGGATGACGCCCTGTGTTTTTCCAGAACCGATAGAACCGAATACGGCGATGCCGGTATAAAGGCCACGCTCAGGAATCTGAAGCCATTGCGGGGCTGGAGACGGAACTGTTTCAAGCTGCCGGTGGACTTCGCCCAGCACAAAGAACAAATCGCGTCGGGAGATAGGATCGTCCAAAGGTGGAAGTGCTCCGGCCTGAACCTGAATTTCGCGGCGGTAGATATGCACGTAAACCAGTGATAGGGCCATGGAACAAAAGATGAACGGTGTTGTGAACAGAAACAGGTCGTATCCGTGCGCGACGACCATATAGAGCCGTGGCCGTTCAAGAGCGAAGTATTGTAGCAAAGGCTGTGTCGTCGGCCAGGGCCACGCGGCATGGAGAACGATACTGGCCGCCGTCGCAACACCAACCGACAAAACGAATCGATAAGCAACCAGTGTATGCGCCAATGTTTGCAGCGAAGTACGGAGCCCATTCATTTTTCTGCCTCTGGACTGCGAGCAGTTAATGTTGCGGCCCGGGGTTTGACAGTCAGTGGTCTGGGCTGGTCCCGGCCCGTAGCGGTTGCACTTCCGTTCTCTAACGATTGTTTGTACTGCTGAAAGTCTTCGCTCTGGTTCAGCGCGAAGCGCAACAGTTGATTGACGACATAACTGGTGTCGTTCTCCGACCACTGGCACATCTGCTCAATCTCGTCCGCAACTGTCCCGTCGATGGTCGTCTTCAACGGCACGCGCCGGATGCGGCTGGCTCCTTTTTCGATCTTCAGTTTGCTCATCTCTGGTGCTCCTCCCGTACTTCGTTGGTCCTCTGCTGGTCCGCTCGCCGGACTATCACTGTTTGTTTTGCCACTGAGGGCGGGAACGACCGAGCGCTAGCGAAGAGCCCATCGGGCGGGTCGTTCCCGCCCTCAGTGGCATGTCTTTTCGAGTGCTTCACCTTCGATCTCGTTGTTTAATAAGCACTTCTCAGCGTCATCGTAGCCCGGTGCGTAGCCCGCTTCCTGGTCTAGGAATCTGGGGTAATTGGCTTCGATCAACTCGGTTGCAAATGAAGCCCGATGCTGTTCCGCACCAAAAAGCTTGCGAACCTTTTCGGCATTCATTGCGCCGTTGCTCCAGGAAGCAATCAAACCGGCGTGAACCGGCGCGTGGTAGATGCATTCGCCTTCCTGCAACAGGCGATGCTCTTCCGGTGTGATCGAACAACCTTCTTCGCGGAATCTGTACCGAACATCGAGCCAACTGACCAGATGCTCAATGCCGAGCGGGCAGGTAGAATGCGTGGAGTTTTTGAGCGGCATGTGCCGGTTAAAAACATGCTGTGCCGCAGAAAACAGCAGCGGAGTCACCGAAACATACGCAACTTCTGCACGCGGCAAGGCGCGAAGCAATGCTTCGTGCGTCCGCAGAAAGCGCGCAAACATTGCCGTTGAGCGCTGTCCTTCGTCGAGAAAGGCCAGACGCATGATCGGCTCTTCGGATTCAGCGGAAAGCGAAATCGGGACTATTCGTCCGAAGGCTTCCGCACCTTCGATGACTGCTGAAGGAATTTTCAGTTGAGAGAAGGACTGAGCCCGTTCGTCATTCGATTCGATGAAATGCTCATGCGCGAGATGCTTCATGACATAGTCGAGCGCAATAAGACGGCGCACAATCTCGCGCGAGGATTTGATGCGGCGTCCCTGTGAGCCTGCATTCCCAGCCATCGCATAGATTTGTTTGTTCGCCAAATGGTAAATGATCCGGCCATCGGTACAGGGCATTTCCTCGATGTGGCCGAGGCTGACTGCGTGCCGCAGAAAGTGCGTGGCAATCGCCCCGCGCTCGCGCGCCACAAACTGATTGAACTGCCGCCGCAAAAAATAGCCGGAATGCACAGCCACCATATACAGGAAGGCCGCTTCGCGTTCCGCATATCCAAAACCTTTCAGATGATCTATGGAGTCGTATGTCATAGGTCCATCACCCAATCGAGCATGTGGTGCTCGTCTTCGATCTTGCTCAGCCGTGAATGGTCAGAGGCCGATGCGTACATGTGAAAGCCGGCCTGCGCTTTGGCTGCGATGTGGCCGGGGCGATAGGCCGCAGTCACCACCTCAATGTCGGAAAAAGCCGCACATGCGCCCTGATCCACGTCGTAATGAATGCGAGCGTCTGGAATTTCGATCTTGTTGTGGACAAACGGCAATTCGTATTGCCCAGCGACTTCACGCTTGATCTCGTTCATGCCGCAGTCGGGGTCAACCTTCCGCGCGGCGTGAATGGCTTTCTGCACCTTCGACTTCATCTCATAATCCAACTCCACGCGGAGATTGCTTCCACCAGACTCCCTGATGCGCGCTGCTTCCTTGCAGTAAGCACTATAAATCTGGGAGTCGTGCTCGACTTCGCGCGGCTTGACCAAGCCGTGATAAAGCATCTGCTCCGGCGAGAAGTTGTTGGTTTCCTGAGCGAGCCGCACACCCTCGCGGCTCAGCGTGACGACTTCGATGCGTTTTTGTGGAAGCCAACGTCCGTCGTTGCGTGGCGCTACCGAATCAACCGACACAAGTTTGTGTTCGCGCAGATACTCGAGATCGGAACGCATGGCGCGCTCATTGCCGCCGTAGATTGTCCGGGCCACATCTTTCAGGTTCAACACCCGGAAGCGTCCAACTTCACCGAGAAGAGTTCGTTCTTCCTTGCGCAGCCGGATGCCACGAATCTCCACGGCAATTCCTTCGCGCGTGCGCCGGGGGCGCACTTCCCGTTCCCGCTTACGCCCCTGATGGTCTGGCTCTTGGTCATGCTTACGCTCGTCGTGCGGAATTTCGACGGTGCGTGGTTGGCGTTCTTCCGCCTGCTGGCGGAGCCGTGGAAGTCGGCGGTCAAGTGGTGAGTCGGACCGTTCCGGCCGCCGTGTATCTGTAGTTTCCGGTGGGTCAATATCCCGGTCCCGCGTGAGCGGAATCTCTGGTTCACGAGGCAGATCGAGTCTCATCGATTGCCTCCAAGGGCAGAGTCATCTGCCTGTCTGCATTGAATTGACCTTTATGCCCATGAATAATCCGCACATCGTAGTCCGCCGGATCGCCGAAGGCATTCATCTTTCGCTCGGCGGCTTCGCGCAATCTGCGAATGCGCTCGATCATGTCTGAAGAGTTGTCGTAGTGCTCGCTGTCCCGAATGCTCATTTTTCGTCATCTCCGAATTGCGACATGATTTCGTCTGAAAGCGCGCTGTGGCCGGTGTGAATCTCCTGGTCAAGATGCGTGAGCTTGCGGCCGGCATCGCGTAGGAAAAACTTGCGTTCGATCCAGATGGTCAGGCCAAGAATGTTCACGAACAGCAGTGCGCAGTATGCCGCAATAGGTTGCCAGAAGCTGTGGAAGATGAGGTCACGCCACGGAATGAAGAACTGCAACTCGTGCATCAGGCCAAAACCGAGTGCAAGAAAGATCAACGTCGCGACAAAAACAGCATTGGCAATCATCGTTGTCAGTTCCCGAATGCTTGGTCTTCGTGGACATAGCTGATGACAAGGCCAAGCGGATTGGTCAAAAGCATTTCGTTGGGAACTTCGTCACGGAAGCTGTAAACGATATTCGCGGTCCAGCGTTCGCGACGTTCTTCCTGCTGGTCTCCGAGTGAATGGAAGACCTTCTCGAACTCCACGTGTGCGCGATACGGAGCTTGGCGCGTATCTTCGAGAACGACAGCCTTGATCTCAACGTCCACATTGGGCGCGCTGGGATCAAGTAAGAAGGTTTCGAGCGTCTTTGCATTGTTCACCCGCGATAAAGTCGCTGATTGCAGATCGTTCGAGAAGAAGTTCAGCGACTCGGAAAAGTCGCGCTGTAGCGTGGCGTGATTGCGTCCGTAGTAGAGCGCGGCCCAACGGGCAAGGTAGTACTTGCTGACGCGCTCCATGGGAACTTTGCTGAGGTCGTCATAGTTCATCACCTGACCACGGCCAATGTCCGAAACCGAAATGACAAGCGGCTTCAGACGCATAGCCGCTGTCTGCGCACGGTAAAGAAGCGCAAGCAATGCAAGCGCGACAACCGAGAGCACAAGAATGGAGACCTTCAGATACGTATTGGTCACCACCGGCTCAGCGTACAACTCCAAAAACTTATGCCCGGCATCGGTAATGGGGAATTCTTTTTGATTCATCTCTACCACCCCATGGGGTTGACCCAGGTTCCGCTGTGGCCGCTGAGGATAGATCCCGTCAGTTCTGGAATCTTGAGCAGACCGAAGATGCAAACAAAGAGCGTAATAAACAACGCTGGCAGAATCGTCAGCGCGTTTGAGATGCTGATCGTGCCAATGACACTGAACATCGAGGTCAGCACCTTCGAGAAGATGAAGATAAAAGCCGAGGCAATCACCTGATAGAAGCTGAAGCCGATGAAAGCCTTGAACCATCCCCAGAAGAGCCAATCGAGCTTCGGCACGATGAACCACGGGATGAAGATCGGGCCAATCAGCACACAGACGGCGGAGGCGACATAGCCGTAGGCGATCACGGCAAAGGAAACAGCCTGCATTGCCGCCAAGAGCAACGCGATAATGAGAAAGGTCAGATCCTCCAGGATGTTGAAGCTGCCGGGCGGCGTGCCGAGTTGTTGCTCGGCATTGACCACGGTGGTGGCGATCTGCTGCGTTTGGTCTGACTCGATCTGACCGGAGAGATTAAGAGCTTCCTGGGTAATAAGGTCGCTGAAGCTGTAGCCGACGCCGGGAATCGGCGTTGAGTAGTACGTCAACATACCCAGCCCAAAGGAAATCATCAGAATCAGGTCGGCAAATTTGGCGAATTGAAATCCTCCGCCAACTCCCTGCGAAGCAGAGAGGGCGGATTTGACGCCAAACCAGACGATCAGGATCACGGCCAGACCACGGAAGATGTCGAGCCCCGTGGCCTGGAGTGTGGCGCTCTTGGATGAAAGCAATTGGCTGATTGCCGATCCAAGAAAGGTGAATGGGTTATCCTGCATCGATTCCTCCCACTACTTTCCGTTGGGGCTGAGCGAAATGGAGTGAATCGAGGTGCTCACCCCGGTGGATACGTTCTGCATGGTCGTCGCGAAGTTTTGTTGGAAGTAAATCGACTGGTTGATGAGCCGGTTGCGCTCATCGATCTTTTCCTTGGCTTCGAGCGCCTGTTCGGCAGCAGCGGCGGCAAGAATCTGGTTGGTGTCCTGCTGGGAGTGGATCTGGAGCATCGTGGCCGTATTGATCTTGGCTAGTACGCCGACTTCGGTCTGTTGGCTGGAATCAGTCGAATAGGTATCCGATTCAAGGTTGGCAAGTTTCTGCTGGAAGGTCTGCGAATCGGAACGGATGGTGCCGAGCGTCGAAAGGAGATTGGTCACGTTGACCTGACCAATCTCGGAGTTGGCGTACTGGTTCTTGACCGTGGCCTGCGTCGTCGAGTCGAGCGCCGCGAGCCGGCTCGACGGATAGGTCTGTGCCTTGATCGTTGCGCTACTGTAGGCAGATGCGGCGCGGGTGGGATTGCCGAGGTCAAGGGCGTTGAGCCATGCCGAGGTAATTCCAGAAGTATCCGAGGATGTATTGTTCATACTGGTCAGGCTGGTCCACTGCGAGAAATCAGATTTGTAACGTGCCGCCAGATTCTGCGGCATCCGTGACATCTGGTAGGCGAGGTTGTACGCCTGGATGACTGTATTCATGGTTTGGTAGGTGGTCGTGTAAATCTGCTCTTCCTTTTGCAGGTGCTGTTCCCATTTCTGAAGTTCCTGCGCCCACTTCTGCAACTGGCTTTCGTTCTGCTGAATTTGTTGAATGGCGTGAGCGCTCTGTGTCGGGTCATAGACGATGCCGGAACCGAACTGCGCGTGCGCCACAGGCGCGAACGCGACAGCAAGGACGAGAATTGCAAAAAGGTGTTTCCCTGACTGCATGACGATCTCCTTTTTCAGAAGCGCCGGGCTTCGAGCGGCGCGGACTGTGGATAGTGGCAGGGCGAAGGCTTCTTCGGCGGATGTGGTCTGGAAGCGCAGCCCACCATAAGCACACAGCCGAAGAGCGCCAGTACAAGGACGCGCATCACATCACCCCAGGCATGGAGTGGTTCTCGTAGGCAGGCAGCAGCATGTCCTGCGAGATGTACACCTTGATGCGATGGCCTTCGCGGATCGTGATCGTAGGCTGAATATTGATGAACTTGTCGAGCACGGTCGTACCGGACGAAGCAAGGCTGGAAGCCAAGCCCTGCCGGTACATGTCGGATCCACTCTCGCTGTAACCGCTGTTGGTCGTGGCCTCCGCCGCGCCGGAGATGATGCCCAGCGCAATGGATGCACCGAAGATTTGCAGGTAGTGGTTGTTGACCTTGTCCTTCAGGCCAGTCTCGCCGACCTGATCGAGACCATGGAACTGGTCGAGATCGACTGAATAACCATCGGGCATCAACATCCGGTGAAAGGCGACGGCAAGGCGCTTTTGGCCGAAGCCGGAGACCTTCTGCGTCTCTCCCAAGATGAATGTGCCTTCGGGAATCAGAACATGCTGGCGATCCTGGCTATAAACCGGATTCGTCACCATCACCTTGACTGGACCGGAAAACTCGCCGTCGAGACGGTTCACAAGAGCCGTATCGATGGTCGTACCCTCAAAGAGCACAAAGGGCTGACCGTGCGCAGAGTTGACGTTCACCTCCGCCGCGCGTTTGCTGCCCGTAGTTGTGGACGAGGAGCCGGCCGCTTGCTGTGATACCTCCGTTGAACGCACAGCAGTCGCGCCGGCAGTCGCATTGGCTGAATCGGTTTGCATTGCCGAGGAGCGCGTAGCGCCTTCCGAGGCGGAAACAAGATTGGAGGCAAAGCGAGCCTTGAAGACCAAAGCCTTTTCCGCATCCACCACCGGATCACGCGGTTTCTCTGTTGGCGTGACCGCTGCTTGTGCGACTGGAACCGTGCTTGTCGTCTGAGCAGGGGAAGTTCCATTGGTTGCCGTCGCTGGTAACGTGCCATTTCCTGTTTTTTGCGCCTGCTGGCTCTGGCGTTGGTCCGCGCTCAGGTCCTGCTCCAACTCTTGAATCTTGCGCTGGTTGGCGTCCGTGGACGTAACCAGCGGAGAGGATGCCGTATCCTTTGGAACAGGCTTGGCATGGTTCTTCGAGAACATCACTGCCAGCAGAATGAGCAAGGCAAGGCCTGCAACGACGTAAGCCTGCGCCTGCTTGGGAATGACGCCTTCTGGCAGGATGCGTTTATCTTTGACCGTCGCGGGCTGAACGGTGGACTGAACTTCGGGAGCCTTGATTTCTTCTGCCATCGCCTACAGTCCTTTCCGCTGGAACTCCAGCCGGTGCTTGCCGATTTCGAGATACCCGCGATCTACGACCTTCGGCAGGATGTATGTACCGTCCTTGAGTTGGAAGGTCAGTAGATTGGGTTTGCCGTCTTTCATCTCGTAAACGGCAAACTTTTCCGTGGCGGACGATTTGATGTAGGTAAAGCGGTCATCGTGATAGATGGCCGAAACATCGAAGGGCGATTCGCTGCGATAGCTGTAATCGAACTTCAACGCCTGCGTGGGATAATCCGCACGGAACTGTTCAACAGCAGTCGCGGCACGGGTCTGAGCAAGCTGCGCCTGGACGCGCGCCGCATCCACCTCACCGGCAGAAACGAGTTTTGTCGAACCATTGGCGGCGGCCAGCGACGATGGATCGGATGGCTCGATCACGACCTTCAGGTCGGGATCACCTGACTCAATGTCATCGAGCGTGAACGAATACACCGTCCCCTTGTCGGTAATCAGGTTGAGATTGGAGCGAATGCCTTCCTTGGCTGGATGCAAGAAGCAGTAGTTGCCTACGGCGTCGATAATCCAGAAGTCCTTGTCGCCGGTCGCGACCTCCAGAATCTTTTCCGTCTCCGGCAGTTGAATCAGCGTGGTGTAGCGCATCTTGGCATGGACGCTGACGATGTCATTCGAGTGGTAGCGGACGATGCGGGCCTGTTGCTGACCGTGAGCAACGGTCGCAACCAGACCCAGTATCAACGAAAATATGACAGCACGATTCATCGATTCACCTCTTGTTGTGTGGGGTTGGGGTAGTCATGGGCAAGTTGGAGCAATCCTTGCTCTGCTCCAAAACGAGAAAAATAGTCCTGCTTGCGCAGGTTGTCGCGAGCGTTGTTGGTGGCAATCCAGTAGGTCAGAGCATCGACCTCAAGAACCAGCTTTTTGGTTCTGCGTGGCTGGATCACCAGCAGCTCGCGCTTGGGAACGAGCGACTCCAGCAATTCAAGCTGCGTATCGTTCAACTGGAAGATTTCCGCGTAGAGCTTGCGGTCGATATTCGGATTGGCGAGAAAGATCTTGGTCGGGCAAGACTCGTTGACGATGTGCAGCATGTCCGAATCTGTCAGTTCCACCACCGATTGCGTGGCCAAAATCATTGCAGCGTTTTTCTTGCGCCAAGTCTTTTCGGCCCGCGTGATCCAGTCGCGAATCGTTCTGTTCTTGAGGAAGATCCATGCCTCATCAATCACAAAGATCTTGAATGTGGCAGTGTTTGCAGGCTTTTCGATCTCCGATGATGCCCGCTGCAAGACGTAGAAGAGCAACGGCTCCAGAATGTCTGGGTAATCCGACCAGCCATCGAAGTTGAAGGTCTGGAGGCGCGAAAAAGGTGAGCGTGTCCGCCGCGTTATCGAAGAGGTGGCCGAACTGTCCGGCCTGGGTCCATTTATGTAGTCGTTCTCCGAGTGGTCCGAGAATAGACACAAAGTTGGTGAGCGTTCTGATCTCGGCAGGTAGCTTGTAGGACCGCTCGATGGCGGCGAACAATGCCTTTTCATCATCTGGCGTCAGTTCGTACCGCCCGCCGGATTCAATCGGTACGCGCAGAAACAGGTAGAGGAAATTCAGGTTCTCCGGCGTCGGCTCCAACAAGAATGGATTGATGGTGAACCCAGGATTCTTCAGACCGACATTGAGATAGGTTCCGCCGAAGACGCGCGTCAGCGATTCATAGCTACCGCCCAAATCGAAGATGAATGTCAATGGGGCATACTTCTGCGCCGCCTGGAGCGTAGTGGAGAGCGTAAAACTTTTCCCTGAACCAGTTGCGCCAAGCAGCAGCGTATGCGCCACATCGCCTGAATGCAGGTTCAGATAGTAGGGCGTGCCATGCGTTGATTCAAGAGCGACGAGGTATTCCTTCTCCAGATGCGGGTTCCACTGCGAACCGGCATCGACGGTAAACAGGAAGGACAGGTCGGCGTAGTTGGAATTGAGTGCCCACTGTTTGCGCAGATTGAACTGCCGGTTGCCGGGGATCGTGGCAAAGAATGCATTGAGCAGGTTGTAGCGCTCTTCGTACAGCAGGCCATCATGCTGAGTGAAGAGCTTCTGGAACTCGGCGACGGCGTGTTCTACCTTGGCGCGGTCCTCATCGTAGATGACAACGGACAACGTGAATTCGCCGAAGTTCTTGCCTTCCATGCCCAGCGCCGTCAAAGCGTTTCCGAGTTCGGCAACGGCGGCCTCTTTCGAGTCATCGACCAGTTCATCGTGTGGACCAGCATTCTGATGGTCCTGAAGATTGGAGACAAAGCTGGTCTTCGAGTTGTGGTAATGCCGGCGGCAATTGGCGATTTCCTTGCGGGCCTTGCTGTTGTCGACCGGATGCCATTCCGTAACGATGTGGAAGTTTGCCGGAACATCGAGCAGACCATTCAATAGCAATGGCCGCGTCTCGGCCGGCAATTCTTTCAGCGTCAGGACGCGCACATAATCGTCATCCATTTTTAGGTAGCCGCGATGCGCTTCCAGTTCCGAATCGCACAACTGCCAATCGAGATGGCGCGCACTATAAAGGTGCGCGTCCTGAATCTTGGAGGGGCGGAAATTTACGAGACGCCGGACAAGCCGGAAGGTCTTCTCCGCCCCTAGCAGCTCGACCGTCATCAGGTCGTTTAGCTGCCCACTCAAGCTCTGAATCTTCTGCTCCAGCCGCATCTGGTCGCGTTCGATCTGCTCATAGAGCAACGTCCGTTCCTTGCTGCCGGAAAGCAGTGCGTGCAGGTCGCGCAGCGATTCGCGCGGATGTTTTGGCAATGCGGCAAGTGCGTGCAGCAGGCCGGTCTTGGCATAGCTGCCGTCGATCATCACAATCCAGAAGATTTCAATTGAATACAGCCGGTCAGACTTCGACTGGAGAAACGTCGCGCGCTGTTCTACAGCAGCGCGCACCAATGGGCTGTCGTACTCGGCGTGTGGGATCGCGGGCCTGTTCCGCTTGAACAGAATCTGATAAAGCCGCGTTCCTTCGTCTAGACTGCGGAAGGCTGCTTCCAGCCGCTTGACCGCGTAATCGCGCCCTGTGTGGTCAAGGCTCTCGTAGTCGATTCCGCCGATCTTGAGCGCAGCGCCCAGGTCGCCGGATTTCGTTAGGAAGCAATGCTCATCCCAGAAGCCGTACAGATTGATCTGCGCGGCAAACGATCCGGCTTCTTTCCAATCCTTCGTGATTTGCTCAACCTTATACATGTTGGTTCCTGATCGTGATCTCTACTGGTTCCCACTTCATCGGGTCGTACCGTCTACGAAACTTGCCGGAGTTCATCAGCACGCGCAGAATCTCTACATCGTGCTTGGTGGCGATGCGCGCGGCGATTACGCCGACGATGAAGAAACCGATGCCGCCAAGCAAGGAGTGCATCAGCGAGAAGATCGCCCCGCCGGTGATGAGCGCAACGAAGAACAGCCGCCGCTCCGCGCCCAGAATGGTCAGCGGGCGGTTCATCGCTTTATAAACTTTGTTCTGCCGTGGACCGCCCTCCGCCATCTCAAACCTCCTCTCTGCCTATCAAGTGCTTGTTGTGGTTGTGTCCTGCCGTCGTTCCCCCTATGACGGAAAAAGCCAGGACATGAAGTTCACCGCTCCAATCGCCATGCCGACGCCAAAGACAATCCCGGCGAGCATTCGCTTCGACTGGCCTTCTCCGTAGGCGAACATCAGACCGCCTACGACAATGGCAACCAGCGACAGGCAAGTGGCGATGGTGCCGGTGAATGCGGTTTTAAGGGTCGTCACGGCGTTTTCCCACGGATCGCTCGATGCGTACGCGGGCACTGCGAGAAGCAGGCTCGTGGCGGGGATCAGTACGGAGAACAGGCGCTTGCGCGTCCAGTGATGATGAACATGCGTGGGTGGAATCTCGGTTTGCATAGACTCCTTCCGGTTGCGCTTTCAGCGGGCCGGGCGGCTCGCTGTGCAACGTCATGGAGCGAAGGTAGGTCAGCACGGAGGAATCGCGGCGGAAAGTTTTTCCAAATTTTTTACTAACTTTCCGTGGCAGTGCGGTGAGCCGGTGGCATAATGCGCGGTCTCAGCCGCGCCAGACCGTCGGTTGGGACAAGAAAAGGCGCTTCTGTGGCACGTCAGGAGCAACCCATAAGGGCGGGAGACGGGCAAAAGTAGACCTCAAAGAGGTTTTGTCCTCCAGCCAATTGTTCTTTTCGGAATCTGGGCGGATGAGGGGGGCATCAGACTTATCGGTTGTTGCAGTGTGGCAATGCGAGAGTCCTGGAGGCAAACCCGGTGATTGAGTACCGCAAGGTGAGTACGCCGATCCTAGATGTTGGATATTTGGAATGGAACCACGAGGGGACACGCCCTGCGATTCTGGTGCATGGCTGGCCGGACAGTCCGGAAGGTTGGGCAGAGGTTGCGCGGCAAATGGCAGATGCCGGCTACCGCGTGCTGTGTCCGGCGCTACGCGGCTTCGGACCGACGCGTTTTCGCGATGCCGCTACCCCACGCAGCGGCCAGCTTTCGGCACTCGGGCGGGATCTGCTGGAATTCATCGATGCGTTGGGCCTTGAACAACCGCTCCTTGTGGGGCACGACTGGGGTGCTCGCGCGGCGGCTAATGCCTTTGGCTTGCGGCACGATGCGGGATCGCACTTGGTAATGCTGTCGGTCGGGTATGGAACCAACGATCCGCAACAGAAAATCACGTATACGCAGGCGCGGAATTACTGGTATCACTGGTTCATGGCCACACCCAGAGGACAGCAGGCTATCGAGCAGGATCGGCGTACCTTCACTCGTCTGATGTGGAATACATGGTCACCCGCCGGATGGTATACGGAGAAGGCATACGAGGAGGCAGCCAATGCCTTCGACAATCCAGACTGGGCCAGTATCGTCCTTCATTCCTACCGGCATCGTTGGGGATTTGCGCCGGGTGATCCTTTCTATGAAGCGGACGAAGCTCGTTTGAATCCGCCTCCTATATTGGATGTCCCGACTTTGGTATTGCATGGGGGCGCTGATGCTGCAAATGGGCCGGACACCTCAAAGGACAAGGATCACTTTTTCACGGGACGCTATGAGCGAACAGTGTTGGACGGGATCGGGCACTTTCCGCAGCGAGAAGCGCCACAACAAGTTGCAGAGGCTATTCTCCATTTTTGCGGTTCGCCCATTCGGTGAATGGAAACTTCAGAACCAAACGATATAGAAATAGGTGAGAAACTCTGCTAAACAAAAAGCGCCTCTTCAGCAGAATCTGTGGGTAAACAATGACGGAGTGCGGTGCGAGAAACAGCACGACATTTCCAGATAACTATCTTTCGATACAATGCGTTACACGAATCCATCAACTGGTTTCGCGGGCGCTGCTGTCCGGTCTTTGTTAGGCGGTTGCAGCGAGAAAAGCGAGGAAAAGGGAACATGAAAATCTGCATTTACGGTTGTGGTTCGATTGGCGGTTATATCGCAGCGCATCTGGCGCGCAGTGGCCGGTGCGACGTGAGTGTGGTTGGTCATGGCAAGACGCTTCATGCCATCCAGACGCAGGGGCTGCGCGTCATCGAGCAGGACGATTTCACCGTTCCCGTCCGCGCTGTTGCCGATCCGGCTGAGCTCGGCATACAGGATTATGTGTTCATAACGCTCAAGGTCAACCAAGTCGACACCGCCCTCGATGGGATCAGAACGCTGATCGGACCTGACACCGCGATCATTCCGCCTACCACCGGCCTGCCCTACTATTTTCTGAACGGCTTTGCCGGCCGGTATGCCGACAAGCGGCTGCCGCGCATAGACCCCGGAGGCCGTCTGTGGGCGGCGATGCCACCGTCGCAGGTGCTGGGCTGTCCCTACTGGATTGGCGTGCATTCGCCTGCGCCCGCCGTGGTCCAACTGGATGGCACGCTCGCGATCCTGCCGATGGGCGAACTGGACGGATCGCGCAGTGAACGCGTTGCGCGGCTCAGCGCCGTGTTAGAGGCCTCTGGAATCCAGGCCCCGGTGAGCAACAACATTCACGGCGACGTATGGACGAAGTTCGTCAACGCCCTGTGCTTGCACCCCGTGGCGATTCTCACGATGGCGCCAATCGGGGAGATCTTTGCGAGCGCCCCCGCCGTGGTGCGCACCATAATGGAGGAGGCAGACCGGATCGGCAGGGAATTGGGTGTCGTCATTCCGTCGTCGGCCGAGGATCGGATAGCCCGCACGCTGCGCGGCGGGGCCATGCACAAGACGTCGATGTTGCAGGATTTTGAGCGCGGCCGGCCCATCGAGTTGGAAATCCTCTACGATTCTCTGCGTTCGCTTACCGAGATAACCGGACTTTCCGCACCGACACTCGATGCCGTCTATGCGCTTGCCCGGCTGCGAGCGGCCATGCGGACAGGCACACCTCACCTGTCCGCGCTTGCGTGCGGTGGTGATGGTAGCGGCTATTAGGCCGCTACCTGGTGGTTGCCTGGCTGTGGGAGCGTTGCGCCCGCTTGTATTCGTGCGCTGGCTCCTCTGCTGTTTTCGGGGCTACCTGCGAAACTTGTTCGTCCGCTTTCAGTGCCGAAAGAATCCTTGTGGCGGTCTGCTGCACCAACTCAAGACTTTCCATAAGCAATGCCGCGTTGCCGTGGTAAAGCTGGATGTAACTTGCACTCTGAGCCGCGTTGATACCGATGCCTTGAGCCACTACGAATGCCACGGCCTCAGCCTCTGTCTCTCGTATAGTCTTGGTGGTTTCTGTGCGGCGCTCTGTGTGCTTCATGGCAAGGTGGGCCGCCTCGTGAATCAAAGTCGTGAGTTCTTCCGCTTCGCTTTGTCCCGGCAGAATGCGAATGCTGTTGCCGAAAGCCGCGCCTAGAGCGGGTGCTATGCTCTCGGTGTACTCAAGCTCAATGCCCTGCGTGTGAACATACTCGCGCATATGGTCGAGATAAGTACCGGTACCGGCTTCGCCTGTAACCTGCTCCAATTCCGGCAACGGCAGGCCGTGAGTTTGGTCCTCAGCCCACACATATACGCGACGAAATCCCAACAATGCAGGCTTGTTTGTGTCCGTATCTTCGGCGCTCGCATCCTGCGTGTGTTTGCTGTGCTTGCCAATTACAGGCGCAAGAATGGCAATGCCTTTTTCGCCCTTGTTGACAAAGCGTCCAAGCTGATTCCATGCGTACATCCCCGCTACGCGCGTGGCTGAAGGGTGCTGTCTCGCAATGGCCATTGAGTTGCCGAAAGAATATTCCCGGAAAATCGCCATCGCCCGAAGAAAGGCCGTTAGCGTTTCACTGTGTCCGGCCTCCAATTGCTCGATGAGATACTGCACGTTTTCGCGTACAAGTTGCTGTGCGGTTGCAGGCTTCCGGTTTTCACTGCCGGAAGCCGTGTTGTTGGCGATGCTGTTGGCTGTGCCATTGTTGGCGGTGATGACTGTGCTGTTGCTGTTGTTGCTCTGATATTCCATTGTTTTTTCCTTGTCTGCCCTGAGAGGGCGTTTTTTTCTTTCACCCTGGAGCGAAGCGAAGGAAAAAACGTACCCACAGGCAGACGAGGAAGAACGAGGGCGGCGATGGTGGTAGGCCGGAGTGGTGGGCGCGGCAAGTGAACAAACACGCACTATCGTTTGGCGCGTAGGCGGCGCTTGCCCGAACGGCCGGAAAAGACCCGTTCTCTGGACCGTCCACCGGAGTGGCACGAAGTGGAACAAGATCGCGCGTAGCGCCTCCTTGCTCTTGTTTTTGTGTTGTGTTCTTGGATATAAGGCAAGTGTGAAATCGCGTGATGTTCTGTGTGAAATTAATTATTCAGAAATGGAATTGACTTCATGTGTGCGGTCACTTGACGACGGGTTTCCTGATCGACGGGGAAATCCTTTTGGAACGCCGGCCACAGCATCATGATTTTCTCTGCCGTCTCGCGGGCCGTTTGCAGCACCAGTTCTGTTGGAAGCTGCGCCTTGCGTGCAAATCGCTCCAGTAAATCAGCATTCAATTGGTTCGGCGCCTTCTCTTTCGCAATTGACAGCGCCAACTTGTCATCCGAGATATAGCGAATCGTGGAAACATAATCATAGGCTGGAGCAAGCTGTGGCGTTCTGCCGTCACGATAGATGAGAGACCAGTTCTTCAGGTGCATATCATTGTTCCCGATCGCAACAGTGAAGATGAGCCGCCGGATGAATTCTTTGAACTGCTCTTCGTCCGTCAATCGCCAGATGTCGGCTGCCATGTTGGTATAGCTGTAATTCTTGTACTTGGCTTCTGGAAACTGTCCGTAGATCTGGTTGAAGTCTTCAATATGGATGCGCGCGCCCTTCGTACCCCGATCAAAACGCCGGATGTAGTAGGCGTTTCCCTTCAACTGCTGCCACGGCTCGGGAACTCCTGCAATCTGCGCCAGCGGAATGAGGCCGACATCCGGCACCTGAATGCCGATTGCGCGCGCGAACTCCATCATGCAGAATTCGTTCTCCGGCAGATTGGGATACGCAGGAGAGGGCAGTTTCACGATCCAGTGTCCGCCAAGGCTGGATGCCGGTACGGAGAGTTGCTTATTGGGGTTGCCAATGGCTGAAAGCTTCAGTTGCACACCGGCAAGAGAGAACCGCAAAACGTCCTTGCCGACCTTGGTGCGCACCACCGCGGGAGCGCTCTGTGCAGGGGGAAGTGTACGGCCCTCGACGTCGTGAACGGTAACGGCTCCCGGAAGATCATTGCCGAGAAGCCACAGCAGGAAGAACTCTCTCTGGGCATTCACATCGCCGCGTTCCGCAATGTACTGCCG
>Ga0224530_1000501_pt1 | contig 25677 bp, 21 predicted proteins | sample CBST75metaG_FD_179873 | JGI IMG/M metagenome (GOLD analysis project Ga0224530, IMG submission 179873) | Peat soil microbial communities from Stordalen Mire, Sweden - C.B.S.T75 | ecosystem: Environmental > Terrestrial > Soil > Wetlands > Peat | place: Sweden: Norrbotten County, Stordalen Mire...
AGTGAATAACCCTTCAGCGCCTTTGCCTTGATTAACATGATGTCTCCTTTTCCATGGTTGACCTGACATAGCTTAGGCGGCCGCTCCCAAAGCGCCAATGCGGTCGCAATACATTCCTCTTAACAAGCCAACAGGCATCTCATGCTGGTCAGCATCACAAGCTGTCGCCGAACTGGAGGCCACTCATCCAACAAGTGTCTCAGTAATGAAGACCGTGGCACTGAGCAATTGCGTACACAAAGCAGAGCGTGGTCCCAACTCGTTACTCAGGCGGCCTTGAGCACTTGGCTCTTGGACGCGATGCAAGCCAGCAAATCTTTCCAGGACTTGGCGAACGAAGTGACTCCTTCTTCGAGGAGTTGGGCCGCCACGGCGCCTGTGTCAATACCGGCCGTGGCGAATTCTGCCAGTTTCTCGCCGTGGTTTGAGGGTAAAGCTTCGCCGAATTCTTCATGCGCGGCCAGTGCCTTCAGGGTGGCCTCGGGCATCGTGTTCACGGTGAAGGGTAAGGCGAGTGCCTGAACGTATAGGATGTCGGAGGCTTTGGGGTCCTTGGTTCCGGTACTAGCCCAGAGAAGGCGCTGAGAACGGGCGCCTGCGTTCAAGATGCGCTTCCATCGCGGCGAGTCAAGCAGAGCGCGATACCTCTCATAGGTCTCACCGGCGATGGCGATGCCGAGTTGGTTGCGCAAAGCCTCTGGCGCTTTCTCATCTACCGCAACATCCCAACGGCTGACGAACAGTGACGCCACGGAGCCGACATCGGGATTCAGCCCGGCAACGATGCGGCGCTCGATGCCGCGCAGGTATGCTTCGGCGGCTGCGACATATTGCGCGCCAGAGAACAGGAGGGTTACGTTGATCGGCACGCCTGCGAAGATTGCCTCCTCAATGGCAGGGAGACCGGCGCTGGTACCCGGAATTTTGATGAATAGATTGGGCCGTCCCGCACGGGCGTGGAGCGCCTTGGCCGCAGAAAGAGTTCGGGCTGTGTCGCGAGCCAGCAGGGGCGAGACCTCCAAAGACACCCAGCCATCTACACCATTGGTCCGGTCGTAGATTGGCCGAAAGAGATCGGCGGCCTGCTTGAGGTCTTCGATTGCCAGTTCGAAGAATAGCGCCTCGCCTGATTTTCCCTCTTTCATCTTCTGGCTGATAGCTTCGTCATAGTCGTGACTGTTCTTGATAGCGTGATCGAAGATCGTTGGGTTCGAGGTAAGACCTGTGATCGATAACTTCTCAATGTAGCGTTGAAGCGTACCACTGGACAGCAAGCCGCGGGTGATGTTATCGAGCCAGAGACTCTGGCCGATATCATGAAGTTTCTGGGTCGTTTTCATTAGATTTCTCCTGTATAGAACGGTGTTGAGTTGGTGTGTCCTGCAATGGCCGGGTTGGACTAAACACGGCGGCATCCGGCTCTTCACCCCGATGAGTCGGCGCTGCTGGGGTTTTGCCAACCGCCGTCTGCCGCGATGAGCGTGTCAGCCTCCTTTGGCCCCCAGCTTCCTCGTTTGTAAGGGCGAACCCTGTGATGGGATTTTAGAACCGGATCGACCACCACCCAGGCGGCCTCGACCGCGTCCTCGCGGGTGAAGAGTGCCCCGTCGCCCTTCATGGCATCACCCAAGAGCCGCTCGTAGGGCGCTTCGTCTCCCGACCGCTCTTCCGAAAGGTAGAGCTCTCGCTCCTCTCCGACGAATTCCTCTCCGGCGAGCTTGACGCGCGCAGCAAGCGCGATGGCCGAGTTGGGAGAGAGCCGGAAGCGCATGTAGTTGGACCGACTTGTCGTCCGGGTTGCATCGGCGAAAAGCCTCTGCGGTGGCGGCTTCAGCTCGACAAGAATCTCGGTGGCTGTGTCGGGAAGATATTTGCCGGAACGCAGATACCATGGCACCCCCTCCCATCGCCACGAATCGATGAACAGTCGCAAAGCGCAGAAAGTCTCCACGTCTGAGCGCTTCGCTACGTCCTGCTCATCCCGGTAGCCTGCGTACTGGCCGCGGACCACATCGTCGGGCGTCAGAGGCCGCATTGCCTTGAAGACCTTGGCCTTCTCGCTGTGCACTGCACCAAAGTCCCGGCTCGCAGGTGGTTCCATGGCAAGGAGCGCGACGACCTGGAAGAGGTGATTCTGGATCACGTCGCGTAAGCAGCCGGCTGTCTCGTAAAACGCGCCGCGCTTTCCCACGCCGAAACTCTCCGAGAGAGTGATCTGGACGCTGGCCACGTAGTTACGGTTCCAGATCGGCTCAAGAAACGAATTGGCAAAGCGGAAATAAAGGATATTCATGATCGCTTCCTTCCCGAGGAAGTGATCGATGCGAAAAATTGAGTCTTCAGGAAACGCCGCATGAGCGACCTGGTTGAGTTCCTGTGCGGAGGCAAGATCGCGCCCGAAAGGCTTTTCGACAATCACGCGTGCGTTATCAGCCAGTTTCGCGGCGGCGAGACCTTTGATCACCGTTTCGAAGAGAGACGGAGGAATTGCCAGATAATGGGCAGGCCTCCGCGCCTTGCCCAGCACTTTTTTGATCGCTGTGAACGTGCCTGGATCCTTATAGTCTCCACTCACATACTTGAGCAGAGAGAGAAGATGTTGCAATGCGCGTTTATTGTCGATTCCGCCCGATCGCTCTATGCTGTCTGTCACACGCTTGTGCAGGCGCTCCATGCTTCACTTTGGAAAGGCGACACCGATGACTGGAACTTTGAGCGCGCCTTTTTTTACCATTGCATAGAGTGCCGGGAAGATCATCTTGTGGGCCAGATCGCCCGTCACACCGAAGATCACCAGTGCGTCTGAATGGGACCGGGCCATCAGGCGCCTCCCTTGCTGTCGGCTGCCTTCTCCTTGTGGCCACCGAACTGAAACCGCAGCGCCGAAAGCACTTTTTCGGCAAAGTCGTCTTCGCCTCGCGAGCTGAAGCGTTCGTAGAGCGCGGCGCTAAGGACGGGGGCTGGAACCGACTCGTCGATGGCCGCCTTGATCGTCCACCGCCCTTCTCCCGAATCCGATACACGCCCCTCAAACTTCGCCAGGTCGGGGCTGTCGAGCAGGGAGATGGCGGCTAGGTCCAGCAGCCACGAAGCAATGACGCTGCCGCGGCGCCAGACCTCGGCGATGTCGGCAATGTTCAGGTCATAGGGGTAGTACTCGGGGTTACGCAGCGGCGTGGTCTCGGCATCCACGGTCTGCTTCTGCTTGCCCGCGTTGGCATGGCGCAGAATGTTCAAACCTTCCGCGTACGAAGCCATCATGCCGTATTCGATGCCGTTGTGGACCATCTTGACAAAGTGGCCGGCGCCGTTCGGACCGCAGTGCAGATAGCCGTGTTCGGCCGTTCCGCCGACCTTTTCCCGACCCGGCGTGCGTGGCGCCGAATCGATGCTTGGGGCGAGGGCAGAAAAGATGGGATCAATGCGCTGTACTACGTTGTCGTCCCCGCCGATCATCAGGCAGTAGCCTCGCTCCGAGCCCCACACCCCACCGCTGGTTCCTGCGTCCACATAGTGGATGCCCTTCCGGTTCAATTCGGCAGCGCAGCGGATGTCATCGTGATAATAGGAGTTGCCGCCGTCGATAACCACATCATCCTTTTCGAGGTACGGGATGAGTGCCTTCAGCGTCTCATCGACCACGGCTGCCGGCACCATCATCCAGACGGCGCGAGGCGCTTTCAGCTTCCTGGCGAAGTCTTCAATCGACGTTGCCCCGACTGCACCGTCTTTAACGAGCGCTTGCGCAGCTTCCGGATGGACGTCGTAAGCAACGCACTGGTGGCCGGCCCGCAGAAGGCGTTGCACCATATTGGATCCCATCCTACCTAATCCGATCATGCCCAATTCCATGTGGTTTCCTCTGCTGAAAAGGTGCCGTAGCGACTGAAACGTTGATTCGCGAATATGCGCTGCTTACAAAGCTACGCCCGCGTGCAGGTGATGTAGTCGCGCGGCAGCGCGGGAGCACTCACTGATATGCGACGCACCGCTGATCAGCAGGCAGGACGCAACTCATTATGCTGGCTTGCATCATTCCGGGCTCAAATCGCGGCGATGATCCAGGCATGGGCCTGCGCGAACTCTGAAGTTGGAAACAACTTCGTCGGGCAGGGCACAAGGAAGCTAAATAGCCTCATCATTTGTACGATCCAGTCCACGTCCGTGACCACCGCGACGCGCTCCCAGCGCGTGGGATGTTCCACGCCAATCTTGAGATCCTCCCAGATAGCACCTGGGTCGTAGCCGGTGAAATCCGCAGAGGTCGTGTAGAGAAGCCGGATCTTGTCGTGCCGTTTGAGCGCTTCGAGAATGGCCGGAACAAGAACCCCGTCATAATCCTCTTTTGTGACCTGTCCTCTGCAGGAGAGCGCTATAACATTGTCAGGAAAGTTCTTTAGAATCTCGATCATGGAATATCCTCCATCGCGCGGTTTGTTTGTACCAATCCCTGCCGATAGCGGACACGTTTGGCTCCCGCCGTCGCGGCCTAGGGAAGTTCGATCCCAGCGATCCGCCATTGACGACTGCTCCTCATTCGCGCCAGAATGCGATTAGCTCATGGGTGTAGTCAAAATGCGACCTCATGCATTTCGAGCGTCTTTACTTTGTCGACTCTGCGTCGGTGGCGCTCCGCGCCGCTGAAGCGAGTTTTCAGAAACGTCTCGATCAGTTCCCACGCGAGCGCGGACCCGATCACCTTTCCACCCAGAGAAAAGACATTCATGTCGTCGTCTTCAACTCCTTGGTGGGCGGAGAAGACGTCGTGTATAAGTCCGGCCCGTACACCGGCAACCTTATTGGCGCAGATGGATGCGCCCACTCCACTGCCGCAGAGTGCTACTCCGCGATCCACCTTGCCAGCAGCCACGGCATTGGCCATAGGGATGACGTAATCCGGGTAATCGTCTTGGGGGCTCAGTTGATGAGCGCCGAAGTCTACGACCTCGTGGCCCGCGCCTCGCAACAACTCCGCGATCTGTTCTTTTAGGGCGAACCCGCCATGGTCCGATGCAATTCCTACGCGCATGATGCTTTCTCCTTAAGCCGGTCGAGCACGGCGTGAGCTTGTTTGCAGACATTCTCCACCGTAAAACCGTAGTGCTGCATCACGACTGACCCAGGAGCCGATGCGCCGAAAGTATCGACGCTAATCACTGCAATCTGAGCACCGACATAGGATTTCCAGCCGAGGGATGCACCGGCCTCGATGACCAACAGCGGTACACCTGTGGGTAGGATCTTTCCTCGATAATCATCCGGCTGCGACGCGAAGAGGTTTGTGCTCGGCATGCTCACAACTCTCGCCTGCACGTTCTCGGTCGCCAGCCGTTCTCGACCTTCCAACGCTAGATGGACTTCGGAGCCGGTCGCGATAAGGATGATTTCAGGTCGATCACCCTCCGGAGAATCCGCAAGAGTATAACCGCCGAGCGGCACTCCCGCAGGAATGCCGGGATAAGAACTTAAGTCGAGTACCGGGAGGCCCTGGCGTGTCAGGACCAGAGCAACCGGGCCTTTCTTCCTGCCAATGGCAACTCGCCACGCGGCCACTGTCTCATTCGCGTCCGCTGGCCGAAGGACAACCATGCCGGGAATCGATCGCAATCCCAATAATTGTTCGACAGGCTGATGCGTCGGGCCGTCCTCGCCCATGCCAATGCTGTCATGGGTGAATACATAGATCACTGGCAAGGCATCCATAGCCGCCAGGCGCATCGGTGGACGCATATAGTCGGTGAAAACAAAGAACGTTCCCCCATAAGGGATGAGGCCGCGGTGTAATGCCATTCCATTCAAGATGGCGCCCATCGCATTCTCGCGAATGCCGAAGTGCATGTTGCGTCCCGCCCAGTTTTCCGGCTCGAAGTTTCCGGCTCCATCAATATTCGTGTGGGTGCTGGGACCAAGATCTGCCGAGCCTCCCATTATCTCCGGCAGGCGGGGACCGAGTGCCTCGATCACCTTCCCTGAAGCAACGCGGGTCGCCATCGGGCCGTCCGCCGCACGAAATGCCGGCAGATCAGCGTCCCAATCATTGGGAAGCCGTCTGTCAATAACTCTCTGAAACTCCTCTGCTAAGCCGGGGTATTGTTGCACGTACGCTTTGAAGCGAGACGCCCATTCTGTCTGCGCAGAATCTCCGCGCGCAACCGCTCTCCGAAAATGCTCCAGCGCCTCCTCCGGGATATGGAAAGAAGGTTCAACCGGCCAGCCCATCCCTTCCTTGGTAAGGCGGACTTCTTCTACGCCGAGCGCCTCTCCGTGGGCCGCCGCGGTGTCCTGTTTGTGCGGGCTGCCAAAGCCAATGTGGGTGCGCACTGCAATCAACGATGGCCGCCCGCTTTTCTCACGGGCATTCTGTAGGGCAAGGGCCACCGCGTCAACGTCGTTGCTCTGTTCTACTCTCTGAACGTGCCAGCCGAAGGCGGCGAACCGGGCCATTCGATCCTCGGTGAACGTAAGCTCCGTGCTGCCTTCGATCGTGATGTGGTTGTCGGCATAGAGAACGATCAGTTTGTCCAGATGCAGATGACCTGCATCCGATCCGGCCTCTGAAGAAATCCCTTCCTCCAGGTCGCCATCGCTGACTAGAACATAGGTATAGTGGTCCACAATCCGGTGACCGGGCCGATTGAAGCGTGCTCCAAGCGCCACCTCCGCAATGGCCATGCCAACGCCATTCGCCAATCCTTGTCCCAGTGGCCCTGTGGTAGCCTCGACACCCGGAGTTTTGCCGTACTCGGGATGCCCCGGAGTACGGCTGCCCCATTGACGGAACCTTTTGAGTTCTTCAAGAGGCAAGTCAAAACCCGTGACATGGAGCAAGGCATACAACAGCGCACACCCATGTCCGGCCGAGAGAACGAACCGGTCCCGGTCGGGCCAGTCGGGATCGCGCGGGTTGAACTTGAGCGATCGATCCCAGAGCGCGTACGCCATGGACGCCGAACCCATCGGCAAGCCGGGATGGCCCGAGTTGGCCTTCTGCACCATGTCCACCGCCAGAAAGCGCAGCGTGTTGATGCACAGCTCGTCCAATGCAGTTGGAGCGATGGGCGCTGAGATTGTCGCAGAGGATGACATGAGGTGCTCTTTGCCTTTCACCGTTGAAATGGATTGAATACTGCGCGGAGATTCGAGACTCACAGGTGCGTCAAGAGTCGCGCCTCGCTACATCTTGAGGCCAATATCCCCAATGCATTCCGGATGCTTGCATTGGCAAGGTGTCTTTAATTCCTTCTTTGTGTCTGCACATGCGGTGCTGCAATGCTTCTTGCCGCTCGCGGGCTGGCAGTTACAGCCCGGATTTTCGCACTTTTGCGTGGTGGTCATAAATACTCCTTGCACCCGGACATGCCTTCGCTCGTTTGGAGGCTATGTAATTCACAACTTGATTCGTGCACAATGCAATTCTGTAGGTTGAGCCATGAAGTCGAATGTATCCAATTGACCAGATGGTCAGCCGTCCCTGATGGGAGGATCAATTCAACCACGTCAACCGCGCGAGTGCGGGATTGGATTTGGTCGTAATAAATTCGAACCGCACTATGCGATGGTCGAGCACAAGAAGCACACGATGTCTCCGGCGGCAACTGCTATGTGCGCCTTCGGAGTAAGGAATCATGCGGCGGCATCTCTGGAGGTACATAGTGGCGAGCGCATCGGTGAAGACAGGGACCACCCAAACGGATTGGGGAACTGACCCCAAAGGCGAAATCATAAAACTCTACACGCTCAAGAGCAGATGGATTGAGATCCGTCTCACCGAATACGGTGCGAGGCTGGTCAGCGTCAAGATGTCCGATCGCAACGGCAAGGTCGCCGATGTGGTCTTGGGCTACGACTCAGTGCATGATTACCTGGCGGACAAGAAAACCTTTCTGGGTGGCGTTGTGGGACGCTACGGGAATCGTATCGCTCATGGAGCTTTTGGGATAGGTGGTCAGCAATATCAACTCTCACTGAATGATCATGGGAACACGCTCCATGGAGGGCCAGTCGGTTTCGATAAATGCGTCTGGAGGGGAGAAGTCGCGCACGATTCCGTCGAGTTCACGCTGGCGAGCAGGGATGGAGACATGGGCTTTCCAGGCACTCTGATCGCGAAAGTGGTCTACAGCCTGGAAAACCATGCTTTGCGGCTCGACTATTCCGCGACAACGGATCGCGCGACCGTAGTAAACCTGACGAACCATAGCTACTTCAACTTGAATGGGGACGAAGCTGGAGACATTCTCAACCATGAAATCTCGCTGAACGCGGATCGATACACGCCGACCAACGTAGAGTTGATCCCTACCGGAGAATTGGCTGCGGTTGCCGGGACACCGCTGGATTTCCGCGAAGCGACGCGAGTTGGTCTTCGGATCAGCGATGCGCACGAGCAGCTCAAATTCGCAGGCGGCTATGACCATAATTTTGTTCTGGATGGCGAAAATGACCAACTCAAGCTTGCCGCGAAGCTTTACGATCCCGCAAGCGGACGCCTGATGACAGTAGCCACGACGCAACCGGGAATTCAGTTTTATTCAGGTAATTTTCTCGACGGAACCTACACCGGACGGCACGGTGTCGGCTATACAAGGCATAAGGGGCTCTGCCTGGAGACTCAGCACTTTCCAGACTCGCCAAATCATCCGTACTTTCCGACCACGCTGTTGAAGCCGGGAGAGACGATGCATTCGACTACCATCTTCACCTTTGATATTGAATCTCAAATTGCGTGAGCGCACCGCCGGGAATAATGTGCCTATCAAGTATTCGAGTCAATGTCTGTAGCAGCGCGCTAATGTCCCAGTTCTCTCTCCATCTAGGGTTGAACCGAGGAAGCCGCAATTACTTCCCTGATTTGCTTGAGCGCTGGATAGATCGCTCGATAGAGCATATATTGCTGCTGGAGTCTAACCGAAGAATCCTTGCTGGGTTGAATTACCGACTTAATTTTCACTAAACGGGAGCAGACGTCATCTACCGAGGTCCAAAAGCCCGCACCAACGCCGGCCAGGATTGCCGCACCATATGCAGCGCCCTGTTCTGTTGCAAGTTGCGAGACAGGTATTCCGTAAACGTCGGCCTGGATCTGGCTCCAAAGTGGTGAACGCGCACCCCCACCGCCGAGGCGGATATCGTCGACGGGAACGCCGATCTCGGCGAAGATCGTCAGCGAATCTTTCAAGCTGAAGGCTACCCCTTCGAGGATCGCCCGGATGATGTGCCCGCGCCTGTGGCTGGCGGAAAGGCCAACAAGCGCAGCGCGCACTTCCGAGTCGACATAGGGTGTTCGCTCTCCCATCAGATAGGGCGCCCAAATCACACCGTCAGCGCCTGGAGGAATCACCGATGCTTCCTGTGTCAGCAGCTCGTAAGGGTCTCCACCGCGCCCCTCGACTGTTCCAAACGTGTCGCGAAACCAACGAAGAGAAAGACCCGCCGCCTGGGTCACACCCATCACATGCCATCGGTCCGGGATAGCATGGCAGAAAGTGTGCAAGCGTCCGAATGGATCAAGAAAGGGTTTATCTGTTGCGGCAAAGACTACTCCGGAGGTTCCGATGGTTGTGCTGACGGCGCCTGGCTTCACAATGCCCATACCAACAGCGCCCGCTGCCTGATCTCCCGCTCCTGCGACAACTGGTGTGCCCTCGGTCAGCCCCGTCTCCTTCGCCGCCAGCCCGGATATCTTTCCAACAACTTGCTGAGATTCGAAGACAGGCGGAAGGCAATGCAGATCCAATTGCGCCGCCTTCAACATCGCATCAGACCAGCGTCGGTGGGCAACATCGAGCAATAGCGTTCCAGAGGCATCTGACATGTCGGTCGCATGCACTCCCGTTAGGCGCAATCGCACATAGTCTTTCGGAAGGAGAAGTGAGCGGAACCGCTTCCATTTCTCCGGCTCGTGAGTCCGAACCCACATCAGTTTGGTTAGGGTGAAGTTGGGCATTGCCGGATTGGAAGTCAACTCGACGAGACGCTTCATGCCAATGCTCTCGTTCAGTTCCTGACATTGATCTTGGGATCGCTGGTCGCACCAGATGATGGCTGGTCGCAGAACCTCATCTTGCTCATTAAGCAGCACGGCGCCGTGCATCTGCCCAGTCAGGCCGATAGCGGTGATTTCCGATGGCGGGACAGCGCTCTCCTTCAGGAGTTTACGCAGAGATTCCTTGCAGGCGTTCCACCAGTCGTGCGGATCTTGCTCGGCCCACCCGTCGCAGGGAGATGCAAACGGAGCATGTTCATGGGTCGCGGACGCCAGCATCTCACCCTCCTCACTAAGAAGGATCACCCGCGTTCCACCTGTGCCAACATCGATGCCAATCGTTTTGCGATTCATGGTTGCTCGCCTCTAAGTCGCGAGACTTCCGCCGCAATCTTTCGCAACTCCGGAAGAGTATTGCCTACCCGCTCCGGTTTAGAGTCCGGCACGCCAAGTGCGAAGTAGAGCGACCGGAACAGCGGGTATAGCCTTTCATAGATTGCTACCGCTTCCGGGTTGGGAGCATAAGTTCTATTCGCCAGGCACATCTTCTTTTGTGCCTCTTCCAGAGAAGAAAATGCACCGGCGGCCAGCAGCGCGAAGATGCCCGAACCGAGACTTGTCGGGACTCCGGACGGTACCAGCACAGGCTTGTTCAATACGTTTGCATAAACCTGGTTCAGCACATGATTATTCTGAGGAACGCCACCGGCATTAATGACCCGGTCTACAGGTACGTTGTGCTGTGCCATGCGCTCCAGGATGATACGGGTGTGGAGGGCAGTGCCCTCAATGGCTGAGAACAATTCATCCTGCGGGGTCGAGACCAGTGTCCAGCCAAGGGTGACGCCGCCGAGTTCCGCGTTCACCAGCACAGTGCGGTCGCCGTTGTCCCAGGGGATACGCAAAAGTCCGGTCTGGCCGGCACGATAATCTTCCAAGCCTTTTGATAGATCGGCGACTTTTATCCCAGCGCGCTGCGCGATTGCCTCGAAGATATTGCCAGTTCCAGACAGGCCCGCTTCAATGCCGGTGTAGTGCGGATTCACGCTGCCCGGGACCTCGCCGCAAACGCCCGGCACTAGTTCTGGATGCTTGGCCATGGCGATAATGCAGGTGGACGTGCCGATGACGTTTACCACGTCCCCTTCACGGCAGCCTGCGCCGATCGCATCCCAATGCGCATCAAAGGCGCCTACTGGAATCGGAATGCCGGCCCGCAGTCCCAGCTCCGCTGCCCAGTGTTCGCATAGGTGACCGGCAAGAGCGTCGGAGGTATGGCACTCGCCGACCAGCTTCTCCACGATGCCGTCAAGCAGGGGATCGATGGCTGAGAAGAAGGCCTGTGGCGGAAAGCCGCCCCAGCGCGGGTTCCAGAGCCACTTATGCCCCATTGCGCAAATGCTGCGTTTCATTTCGCGAGGTGCGGTGATGCCGCAAAGTGTCGCGGCCACCATATCGCAATTTTCAAGCGCAGTGCCAAGCTTGCCGCGTTTTTCGGGATTATGGCGCAGCCAGTGGAGCAGTTTTGCAAACCCCCACTCGCTCGAGTACACACCGCCGCACCAATCGATCGCTTCCAGTTTGTCCCGATGTGCGGCCTCAGTAATCTCCTGCGCCTCATTCTTAGCGCGATGATCGCACCATAAATAGTATTCATCCAGTGGCTGCAGGTGCTCGTCAACCGGAATCACGCTCGATCCTGTTGTATCGAGAGCAATCGCATCCAAAGTTAAGCCCTCAATCTCCGCGTCCTTGCATGCTCCCCGAAAGGCCAGCGCAAGCGCACTCATTTGGTCGCCGTGCGACTGGGTCGCAAAGTCCGGATCATCTCGCTTTCGATGCAGCGGATATGCGGATGTTGCCGCCCCTAGCCTGCTCCCGTCGCTATCCAGGACCGACACACGCACGCTTAAAGTTCCGAAATCGACACCAGCAACAATCGTCATCCGCTTGCTCGTTTCTCAAGCTCTCTGGTTGGTTAAGGCTAGGCGCCTCGCTGTAGGCGGACAGCCAGGACGGATGGAATTGCGTCGAGCAGGTCGGCGCTGGCTGGTAGACATCCGAGGCATCAAAACGACGAATCTAGTCTTCGATCTCGGGATGGTAATGGCTTTCGAATCCAAGATAGCGGATGGCAGCCTCGTGAACCGCCGGAGCAGTCTCTGAGAAGCTGGCCGCCACGTGGTGCTCAAATCCTTCACGGCAGATAAACTTCAACAGCTTCTGCAGTTTCGGAATCTCCACTACGCCAGTAGCGCCAAAGGTTTCGAGGCGGTCATTGATGAACTGCCCGTGACCGGTATATCCGCGAATGACGCCGCGACGATCGTCAGTGGAGTAGCGCGCATAACTCATCGCTCCTGCCTTTACATGTCCCACGCAGGTCCCAAAGGTATTTTCCTTGCCAACTGTCCCGGCAATGATTTGCTGAAAGTCCATTTTCAAGTCAACCGGGTTAAAGAAATGCTTGGGCAGGTTGGAGCAATGGAAACAGACCGCCCGGTCAGGATTGTCGCCGTAGTTGTTGTTCCAGTCCATGATCGCCGAAGGGGTTCCGGAGGCTAGTGCCAGCATATACATGCTCAGTGCGCCAGAAACATCCAGTTCGCAGGCACTTGAGATCAACTGTTCGCTCATCATGCTCATGATGGTGCAAGGCACCACGCCGAAGTTCTCTTCAAGAGAGGTCCAACACTGTATCGCGCTGAAATCGATGTGTTCCTGATTCATCCATGTGTCGATGACCGTGCCAAGCTTCGCCATCTTCAACAGTGCTGCATCCGGTATCCCGGCTGTCGAAACATATTTTTTGATGGCTGCCAGCTTTGCTTGAGTTGCATCATCATTGTCACTGAGCTTGGCGATTCGCCCGAAGATTTCGGACAGGTCAACTGGGGCGACGGTGATTCCGTTGGATTCCAGGATTCGTTCGCTGTAGCGAACCGTATTGAATGCAGCCGGTCGAGCGCCGATTGCTCCGATGCGTACATTCTTCAGCCCACGAACAATGCGGCAAACAGCGGAAAACCAAGCCAGGTCCTTTTGAAATTGCTCCGAGGCCGGGTCCTCTGTGTGCACCTTTGTCAAAGAGTAAGCAGCTTTGTACTGCATCAGGTTATTGCAGAGGGACATCTTACCGCAGAAGCTGTCCCTCCGGTCAGCGATCTCCATCTTCGAGGTCTTGTCCGGGGTTGCCTGCACCAGGATCGGGACGTGTAACTCTGCGAGCCGAATCGCGTCGACGATCCCACGTTCCTCGCCGAAGTTTGGCAATGTCACTACGATACCGACGATTTCGCTGGCATGGCGTTTGAAGAGTTCCGCGCAACGCTGTGCTTCGTCATACGTCTCGACCGCTCCATACCGGCTTTCCTCCGGACTGAGCACGATCGGTGTGATACCTGCAAGTTTGAATGCTGCGATCATCTCTTCGCGGCCACTCTTGGCAAGATGGCCGGGAAAGAAACCCCGATTGCCAACGATGATACCCATTGTGATTGCTTTGTTAGAAGCCATTCCGCCACTTCTCCTCTGCTTTTCAGTTCGTTTGTTTCTTGCCCGGTACAAAGCGAATGCAGTAAAACAGGCCAAGCGCAAGCATCATTCCGCCCCACCAGACAGGCGCATGCAATCGAGCGAGCACTACATTAGGCAGAATCCCGGTGACAAGTTCATAAATCCCGGATCCAAAAATCAGTGCCCCATAGAACGCCAGTAAGACACCGATGAAAAACCAGATTGAAATCTTGCCTGAGATTTGCATTTTGCTGCTCCTGCCCGCGGGCGCTAATAAAAGACTATGTTGAGGACGAAGAACACGGTGATCACGATTGCAGCCCAGAACCAGTGGTTCTTGAGAAGCGGCATTCGCTCCTGATGCGGAAGGGTGGTGGCCCCATACACCAGTCCGGCTAACTCAGAGAGAGGCTTTGGCTTGGAGCAGTAGCTGACAATGACAGTGACAAGGGCGCATGACGAAAAGGCCCAAAGCGCACGATAGAGATCCGCTGCCATTGCCTTTGCATCGGAGGAGAACGCCACGTAGCGAAGCGCCGTTGGATCCACCCTGACCCAGGCATAAAGGGCGACAGATGTTACGGTGCCAACAAGCAATCCCCAGAAACCGGCCGCCTTGGTCGCCCGCTTCCAGAACATGCCAGCGAGCACCGTACCCAGCAGTGGCGCGATGAAAAAGCTGAACAGCGCCTGGACGTAATCCATTATGCCTGCCGCCTGCATTACCAGGTACGCTGTCCCGATGCTGACCACGATACCAAGGACTGTGGCCCAGCGGCCTACCGAGACATAGTGTGAGTCGGTCCCATTTTTTTTGATCAGGGGCTTGTAAATGTCGTAGGTCCATACCGTGGAAAATGCGCTCACGTTGCCCGCCATGCCGGACATGAACCCTGCAATCAGGGCCGTGATTCCAAGTCCGAGAAGGCCAGGGCTAAGATATCGCTCCATCATCAGGGGGAGAACTTCGTTGTAACTATTGGGATTTGCAGTGCTGACTGCATCCTGGCCCACGAGGTGCATGAGCGTTCCATCGTTGTTGTGCAACACAACCAAGCCGAGCAGGCCGGGGAGGATGACAAAGAAAGGAATTGCCATCTTGAATGCTGCTGCGATGATTGGCGCCATCTGCGCCGCGCGAAGGTTCTTTGCGGCCATGGCGCGCTGCACAACGAGGAAATCAGTGGTCCAATACCCAAAGGAGATGACAAAGCCCAGGCCGAACACGATGCCGGTCCATTGCACTCCCATCGCATTTGTATTGAACTGTCCCAGCCCCTTCCAAAGATGGGTGTATTCCGAAGTGTGGTAGTTCATCAATATTTTGGCCTGCAGGTTATGCCAGCCACCAGCCTCGATCAATCCGAGAATGGGAACCAGAAGCGCGCCGCACCAGATGAGCGCGAACTGCAACACCTCGTTGAAGATCGCCGAACGCAAGCCGCCCAACCCCACATAGAGAGCGACGACCAGCGAAGACATCAGAATGCTGAAGGAGATGTTCCATCCAAGAACTACCTTCATCACCAGCGCCATGGCGAACATATTGACGCCACTCATCAGGATTGTCATGAAGGCAAAACAGACGCCTGACAACACTCGGCTGGATTCCCCGAAACGAAGCTTCAGATATCCTGGGACTGAATTTGTTTTGCAGATGTAATAAAACGGCATCATCACCAGACCCATGAAAAGCATGGCTGGGATAGCCCCGATCCAATACCAGTGGGCTGCCAGGATACCGTACTGATACGCTGATCCGGCCCAACCCATCAACTCCAGCGATCCGAGATTCGCTGAAAGGAAGCTCAGACCCGCAATCCACGCCGACATCTGCCGTCCGGCCATGAAGAAGTCCAAACCGGTATTGGACTGGCCCTTGAGGTAGAAACCAATCCATACAACCATCACAAAGTAACTGGTGATGATAATAATGTCGATAATCGAGAGATGGGCTAACACGCTGGAAGGCAGGAGGAAAGCCAAACCAGATTGGGCGATGTGATTACCAATAAAAAGCCGTGCCATGATTCAGGCCCTCGATTTTTCAATTTGCCTGCAACTCCACTGATACAACCAACTTCTTCAAACCTGCTTTTGGCCGTAATATGCTTCGGGACCATGCTTGCGCTCATAGTGTTTGCGCAAGAGAGCGGCGGACACCTGATGGCTCTTCGGATTGATCAATTCTGTGCGGTAGGCCAAGCGCGCGATGTACTCGACGACTACAGCATTGAATGCCGCTTCGGTAGCCGTCTTGCCCCAGACGAACGGACCATGATTTGCCACCAATACGCCGGGCTGCGCCATGGGGTCCAGATCCTGAAAACGTCTCAGGATTACTTCTCCCGTGTTTCGTTCATAGGCAGACTCGATTTCCTTGTCAGTTAGCGGGTCCGTCACTGGGACATCCCCGCGAAAGTAGTCTGCCTGGGTGGTACCATAACAAGGAATCGGTTGGCCAGACTGCGCCCACGATGTCGCAAATTCGGAGTGAGTGTGAACCACGCCGCCAATAGCCGTAAACGCCTGATAAAGGAGAATGTGTGTTGGCAGATCGGAAGACGGGTTCAAATCACCTTCAACGCGGGTTCCGTCCAGACCAACGATGACCAGGTCCTCGACTTTGAGTTTGTCATAAGGGACGCCGCTAGGCTTGATAATGACGAGTCCGCGTTCTCGATCGATACCGCTAGCATTGCCAAACGTATAGAGGACCAGTCCACGCCGCTGAAGCTCCAGATTCGCTTCGAGAACCTCAGTCCGCAATTGTTCTAGCATTTTGTCAGTCCGCTTTCTTTAGGGATGAATCTGCCTTGAGTCACAAATGAAGCATGACACTTGGCCGAATTGATACGGCACCGCAGAGGAGGAACCACCTCCCATGAATAGCTCCGTGGTCACAATAGTGGATGGAAGTGCAGCAGTATGTGCAAGACTGCTCACCATCCGCTGATTAATATCGCACGATTCCCGAAACATGCCCTCGACCTCTTGAGCGCTCTGTCATTCAGAAAATGATCCGCATTCTCGCCCCCAGCAATGCGGTGGTATAGGCTTTGCTCGCATACGTGGGGTGGCTTGAAATCTCCAGGTCCGGGCCAAGGTCAACAGTCTTCGTCAATCGAAGCCGGTAAAACGTCTCCAATACGCTCTCGTGATGTTTGGCGCCGGACGTCGGTTCAGAGTGAGTTATAGCAATGCCAAACAAGTCTCCCCGTCTTCCGAATGGCTTCACCTGGTCCAGGCCAAGCTCTTCCACTTGCTTAATCGAGGTTCCTGTGTTCGACGCAAAGCCAAATCTTCCGAAGGGTGTCCATCCACTACGCAGTTCATGCTCGAAACCAATGCCCCCGCCAACGCCGCTGCCGAGCGATTGTGTATCGTCTCGCCAGAAATCCATCCGATAGTTCCGGAACTTCCTGCCGGGCGAACCGCCCAGCCAGCCAAGTTCAATCGACTCCATATACTTGCGGTCGACTAGCGTTTTGAGGTTTGACTGCGGCGACCCTTCCGTATCCACGGCGAGAGCGTGCATATAAGTATGCGTGGTTATTTGCAGTTCAACCGCAGCTCCACCCGCATACCCCCCATCAGAGTTAAATGTCAGGTTGGTGTCATCGCTCCCGTTCAGAAACTGCGCAGTCTCGTCATTATTGAACATGCTGAGGCTGATGTATTCGTTGGGATGTATTTTTCCGGCATAGAGTGAAAGCCTCTTGTTGAAGAGATCCTGACGCCAGTAGAGAACATCCACCGTGATCGGTTCCTGCGGACCCCCTGCCTGCAGACAATTGAGGTACAGTCCCGACCCGAGCCTATCGCTCAGATTGAACTGTTGGCTGATGCCGATGTTAGTCTTCGAACGCACCAGCAAACTGATCATCCCCGACGTGCTTTCATGGTCGTATACCTTCCAGGCGGCAGTGAAATCAGCCCGGCCGCTGGTTTGATCGTGCCGCACACCATCCGGTGCAGCTGTTGCATATTGGCTCAAGAAGGTGTAGGTCGCGCCGATTTTGAGCTTTGCAGACTCGTTGATACGATCCGTTAGCCGTTCAAATGGCTCGATAATTGCTCCAAAAGGATCAGTTTTGAGAATCGGGTCCGCTGGTATCCTCGACAGCGCAACAGCGTCCCGGTCGAGTTCCTGCCGAAGATCGTCAGGTACCTGCTGCAGACTTGTATGGGTTGCGACTTCCCCGGTCTTCGTGCTCTGTTGGGTAGAGCCAGAATTGGCGGTTCCGGTCTGGCCGGCGGCAGTAAGACAAAATGCAACGAAAGCAAACAACTGCAGCGTTCTCATTACGATTCCCCACAGGTCCGGATCGATTCCGGTGGTATAACGCGTTGATGGCGACGATGCAGAACAGGCCGTGGCCCTATGCACTGTTCGCGCCCAGCTGAATTACCGCCGGCCTCTTATGCCAGCTGGCCTCGATCTCCTCCAGAGTGCGCCCCTTTGTTTCCGGCACAAGATGGTAGCAGAAGAGCCACGAACCGATTGCAAGCACGCCATACATCCAAAACGTCAAGCTTGGCCCCAGCAACTTAAAGAGCGACAAGAAGGTGAGAGAGACGGCAAAGTTGGCAATCCAACTTACCCCGGCTGCGATCCCGGTCGCCAGACCGCGAATCTTCAACGGATAAATCTCAGCGATGATGAGCCAAAAGATCGGTCCTAGGCTGATGGCAAACGAAGCCACGTAGAACATGAGACTGATAACGGCAAGATCCGCAAGCCCTCTGCCTGGCCCTGACAAATGGAAAACATAACCAATCGCGCCCAGGCTGACGATCATCCCGGCAATACCAGTCAACAGCAGCGGCCGTCTTCCCACGCGATCGATGAGCCACATCGAGACCAGGGTCATGACCACGTTCACTGTACCGATTCCTGCGGTGGCAAGAATCGAGCCTTGAATCGAGGAGATTCCCGCTGCGCGAATGATATAGGGCGCGTAATAAATGATGGTGTTGATTCCTGTGACTTGCTGGAACACTCCAAGGAAGATGCCGATAATCAGGGCTGGCCGGAGGGCGGGCAGGAGCAAGTCGGAGATGTGCCCGCGCAGAGCCGATGCCTGAGATGACTCCTTGATTTCCAGAAGTTCTTTTTCAACGTCTTGTGTACCTCGAATCTTGACCAATACTGTACGGGCGAGATCGAAGTGCCCATGCCGGGCGAGGAATCGAGGGGTTTCAGGCAAGAAGAGCATGCCCGCGCCAAGCAGCGCGCCCGGAATCACGGCAAGACCGAGCATCCATCTCCACGCAGCCGAAGGCGTGAAAGCATAGTCTGCAACATATGCAACCAGGATTCCGACCGTAACTGCCAATTGAAAGAGCGACACCTGCCAGCCGCGCGCTTTCGCTGGAGAGATCTCGGAGATATAAAGAGGAACGACAGAACTCGCAAGTCCGATGCCCATCCCCACGACGACTCGCCCAAGGATGAGTATCTGAATCGAACTTGCTGCGGCACATACCAATGCGCCCGCAATAAAAACGACCGAAGTAATGAGCAGCATCTTTCGGCGACCGAATCGATCCGAGAGGCTGCCTCCGGTGATCGCGAGAACCGCAGCACCAACTAGAACCGAACTGACAGCAAGCTCCTGTTGGAAGATGGACAGTCCAAAACTTCGCTTGATGAAAATGAGCGCGCCGGAGATCACTCCGGTATCGTATCCAAACAGCAGGCCGCCAATTGCAGCAAAAATTGCAGCAATATAGACATACCTTTGGCTCGCGGCTGGAGCCTGTACCGGGCGGCTGGCTACGACAGGATTAACTGCGGTTGCATTCATCCTGCGCTTCCCTTCTGGATGCTGCGGTACTGTTTGATCAAAGCGTTGGTCGAGCTATCGTGCTTGAGATTCTCTTCTTTTGGGGACTCGAGTTCGGGGATGATGCGCTGGGCCAGCACCTTCCCGAGTTCCACTCCCCACTGGTCGAAAGAATCGATCTTCCAGATAGCGCCCTGGGTAAAAACGCTGTGCTCGTACAATGCAACGAGCTTCCCCAGCGCCGCCGGGGTCAGCCGCTCCAGCAAGATCGTGTTGGACGGCCGATTACCGTCGAAGGTGCGATGAGGCGCGAGCCACGGTGGCGTGCCGTCCGCCTCGACTTCCTGCGTGGTCTTGCCAAAAGCCAATGCTTCGGCTTGCGCGAAGACGTTGGCCAGAAGGATGTCGTGATGCCTGCCGATGGGATTCAGCGGCTGACCGAACGCGATGAAGTCGCAGGGAATGAGTCTGGTTCCCTGGTGGATAAGTTGATAAAAGGAATGTTGGCCGTTGGTGCCTGGCTCTCCCCAATAGATCGGCCCAGTCTGGTATTCGACTCCCGTTCCATCCAGTGTTACGTGCTTGCCGTTGCTTTCCATTGTCAACTGCTGCAAATAGGCCGGGAATCGCTTCAGATATTGTTCGTAAGGCAGAACCGCGACGCTTTGCGCGCCTAGGAAGTTGTTGTTGTAGATTGCCAGGAGGCCCATGAGAACGGGAAGATTGCGTTCAAAGGGAGCGGTGCGAAAATGGACGTCCATCTCATGGAAGCCATTAAGCAGGTGACGGAAATTGTCCGGGCCGATCGCGATCATGGTGGAGAGCCCAATCGCCGAGTCCATCGAATACCGTCCACCGACCCAATCCCAGAAGCCGAATATGTTGGCCGTGTCGATGCCGAACTTTTCGACTTCTTCGGCGTTGGTCGAGACGGCAACAAAATGTCTTGCGATGGCTGCGGAGTGCTTCAGCGTTTCAAGTGCCCAGGCACGAGCTGTGTGCGCGTTAGTCATCGTTTCAAGAGTTGTGAAGGTCTTTGATGAGAGGATGAAGAGCGTCTCCGCAGCATCCAGATCGCGCGTCGCTTCGGCGATGTCCGTACCGTCAACGTTCGAAACAAACCGGAAATTGAGATCGCGCTGGGAATAGTGGCGCAGAGCCTCGTAGGCCATGACTGGGCCAAGGTCGGACCCACCAATGCCGATGTTGATGACATTGCGGATTGGTTTTCCGGTATAGCCCTTCCATTCGCCGCTTCGCACAATGTTCGAGAACACGGCCATTTTGTCCAGGACGGCATGCACCTGTGGGACAACGTCCACTCCATCGGCGAAAATCTCTTGCCTCTTCGGGGCTCGCAAGGCCACGTGCAGAACCGCTCGCTTCTCGGTAACGTTGATCTTTTCTCCTCGAAACATGGCGTCGATGCGTAAACGCAAGCCAGACTCCTCGGCAAGTTGCAGGAGAAGTCCCACGGTTTCGTCGGTTATGCGGTTCTTCGAATAATCGAGGTAGATTCCTGCCGCCTCAACTTTGAGGCGCTCTCCCCGCGTTGGATCCTGCCCGAAGAGATCCCTAAGACTGAGAGTGCGGTTTGTCGCGGCGTGAGCCTCAAGGACCTTCCATGCAGCGCTCTCAATAGGTGATGTCAATGCTTCTGTCATGTTCACTCCACTTTCGATCAACCGTCACACAGAGGCGCCGATTCGAATTAGTTCTGGCCGGCTTGGCGGTCAATTCGCAATCGTACATACTTACCAAGATCCGGAGAATGAAGAATCGCATTCATCGCCACCATCCGCTCATAACATTCACATGGTCCTGGAGACTTCAAGCCATGTGCGAAACCAGACTTTCATCGGCACGCATCCATATCTGCTCCGAATTGCTCATGCATCGTGCGTGCCTATGCCAGGGAGTTCTTCAGGTGCTGAGCGGTGGGCGAATGATCGCCACGGAGCATCCTGCTCGACGAGCGACCGACTCCGCGACACTGCCGAGCAAGAAGTCGTGGATGCTTCTTTGCCCGTGTGAACCGACCGCTATCAGATCGGCACGCCATTCGACTGCTCTGTCGAGAATGGTGTCTGTTACGTCTCCAATTCGCACACCCGTCTGTGCCACAAATCCAGCGCTGCGCAGCTCGGCCGCAATCTCCTCGACCAATGCACGAGCTGGCGGCTTCTCATCTTCCAACTCAGGAGCATAACCTTGGGCCATCTCAGGCGGAGGCACAGTGTCTACTGGTTGCAGCACGTGTAAAACAAGGACGTCAGTATTTTCATGACGGATTCCGGTTACAACGGCGCGAAGCACATCTTTAGCAAACGACGAATCGTCAACTGCCATTAGGATTCTCATCACTCTTCTTCCCTCACCCGCGATGGGCTGCCGGTACACGTAAATAGAAGCATCTGTTGCGGCATCGTCTGTCGGCGTAACGCATCTTCAAATCCGGCCGTATGCACTGACGCTGCGTCGCGAGTATCGAACATGCCAGTTCAGGAATGCCGGTCACAATTGCTCATCTGAGAGGTCCGCCATTTCAGTGCCAGCACTTCACTTGACTGAAAGAGGAACACATCGGGCACATTGGGGCGGAACTGTGCAAAACGGCACAGTCATTGTTTTCCCCGGAGAAAACAATGGTCTTGGACCGCGACTTTGGTCCGCCGAGGAGAGCGTCATGTCAGAACGTCATGCTTCTGAGTCCATCCCTACAAAGATTCTGTTGCCTATCGACTTCAGCCCATCGTCCCAAACGGCCTTGGAGACAGCGGCCGACCTCGCTTTGCACTTCCATGCCGAGCTCTTCCTTGTGAATGTCCTTCCGATCTTCTCGACCTTTACGTCCGAATATGCTGTTCCTCAGGTGCAGTTTCAACAGAAGGAGAAGGCGCGTGCTGAGCAGCATCTGGCGAAGGTTCGGGCGGTTCTCACTAAAAAGGGAGTGGAGTCAGGCTCCAGTGTCGAACTTGCGAATGACATTGCGGGGGCCATTATGGAGGTGGCGGAACGAGAAAAAATCGACTTCGTAGTGATCTCCACGCACGGAATATCTGGCTGGCATCCACTTGTGTTTGGATCGATCGCCGAGAAGGTCATTAAGCTCGTGCAGTGTCCCCTCCTGCTTCTTCACTCAGCCAAGCCGGAAACCGGCGAAAAGACTCCTTCAAACCGCTCAATGGAGTGGTGGTAGCAAAGGCAGCGGCACAGGCCGCCAATAATGAGTGCAACGTCCGGTGCCCCAACGATACTTTCAGCCGAACCGCAAAGCCGCTGCAGAGCATCGTGGCGCTATAGCGCTCTACTGGCCTCAACGGCGGATCCCATCCTGCGAACCCGCGCAAACGCAGTATCATTTTAGCGGTTTAGTAATGCAAGAAGTGATTTCAGATTGAGCTGAGATGCGCGATCATCTCATAGGGCCTGGTCGGCAATTTTCGATATTGAGCAAATTAGTGCAGACCGTTGTGTCGGTTCAGGCGCACAAATAGCATTATTACGGTAGTCGCTTGACTTGGCAGGGAGGTAGTTCGGATGACTAATAATTCGGATAAGGCCACCCGTACAAGAGAAAAGTCGCCCTGGTTCCAAATTGGACAATTCCTGTTTCTGATTGGGTTGGCCGTCTCCGTTTTTCTGCTTGCCCAGAGCATGGTGCATCACCGTTTCTTTCGAGGCGGCTGGATCGACCAGAACGGCACCCTCAGACCATAGCAGACGTTGCAAAAGTCCTGACCGTGGCTTGGAATGATGCCATGCGACTCATTCTTCGAAGTGAAGATATTATGCGAAAGACTCAATCGCAAAGTGCCATGCTGCATGAATGACGACGTTGTGTTTTTTGAGCGTGTGACCATTCTCCATACAAACCAACAATGAAGAAAAGTGGGCGGAAATGGCTCATGGCGGTCGCGCATCGGGAAGGGACAATCTGGAACGGTGGCTGAATCAACTTCCTAGATGATTGATTCTATCAGCTGTTCTATGTCGGGATCTTCTTTTACATATGCTGTTCAAAGCGGAACAGTCTTCTCGTTCATGCGCGGTTAATATCACCTTCGACCTGCAGGAGGAATATGCTTCTCGACCTGGAAACCTTGAAAGGCTCGTCTGTGATAGCAGCGGACGGCGAAATAGGGACTGTCAGCAACTTTCTTTTCGACGGCCTTTCATGGAGGATTCATTATCTGGTAGTTGACGTGGGGACCTGGTTCAAACGGCGAGATGTGGTTCTTGCGATTTCAGTGGTCGAACAGCCTGATTGGACGAAGAGAACGATCCTTGTCCGCTTGACGAAAGAGCAAGTGCGCGACAGTCCTGATGTCGATACCGAACAGCCGGTTACTCGCCAACAAGAAATTGCGATGGAGGAATATTGGGGGAAGATGGCCTATTGGGTATCCACCCACTTTGAGGGCGGAGCTTCAATTCCGACCGGAAGGAAATACCCTGTCCACACCAAAGAAGACCCGCATCTCCGCAGCGTCCGGGATTTACTTAATTATGAGGTTTGGGCCACAGACGGCGAGATTGGGCGCCTGGAAGGCTTGATCATGGACGAGGCTTCCTGGCATCTCGGCTACTTAGATGTGAAAGCTGGGGACTGGTTGCACGGCCGCTCAATGCTGATCCCCACTCGCTGGGTGAAGTCTATTTCCTGGGCTGACCTCAGAATAGATCTGTATCACACAAGAGATGGGATTTAGGGCGAGTTCGAAACGGGAAGTCTTGTCCGCGCGGTTGCAGCTCTGCGTACTTGCCCCAACGGATCTCAGCCCCGCGAACGGCCTTCCGCACAACCTCCAGGTGAGTGGCCGCTCGGCCATTCTTGAGCAAAACAGCACAGCGTCCGCGTCTACGTGTACTGATACTTCTTGCAGGAGGCTGTCTGGAACAGCTAGGCAGCTTGCGGGGTGAATGCTCCCGTTTTTTTGCAAATTTAAAAGGCTCCAATGAGCCTTCTTCTTCAGCGCCTGTGCAGCGAATCCCCACGCCTTTTCGGGATTGGCGCCTGGCGGATGGAGGAGGAACAGGAGAACGGTCACAAGTGAAATCGAATCCAGATGAGCCCGAATCGAAGCCGACGTCCAATGCAGATAAGCCCGAGCCGAAGCCGGACTCCAAGCCGGCTCCGAAGGATGACAAGGATGCTCTGAAGTCCCTTCCCATGCCTGAGCTCTTGAAGAAGCTCGCGTCATCGGCAAACGGGCTTACTCAGGCCGAGGCTGAGAAGCGCCTGGCGCAATACGGTCCGAATGAGATTACGGAAAAGAAGACCAATGAATTCCTCAAGTTCCTCACGTATTTCTGGGGCCCCATTCCGTGGATGATCGAAATCGCTGTGATCCTTTCGGGCGTGGTCCGGCACTGGCTGGATTTCTTTATCATCCTCCTTCTGCTTTGCTCCAACGCCGTGGTTGGATTTTGGGAAGAGCATCAGGCCGGTAACGCTATCGCCGCTCTGAAAGCCCGTTTGGCGATCTTGGCGAAAGTCAAGCGAGATGGCAAATGGCAGAATCCCAAAGCGAGTGACCTGGTACCGGGAGACGTCGTCCGTCTGCGGCTCGGCGACATCGTGCCGGCAGATGCGCGCCTGCTCGATGGCGATTCGATCGAGGTGGACCAGTCCGCACTGACTGGCGAGTCCTTGCCCGTCACCGCCAAACCTGGCGGAGCGGTGTTTTCAGGGTCAATCGTTCGTCAGGGCGAAATCGACGCGATGGTGTACGCCACCGGGACGAACACCTACTTCGGCAAGACCGCGCAAATGGTGCAGGAGGCCAATACTGTCAGTCACTTCCAGAAGGCTGTGATGAAGATTGGCGACTACCTGATCATCCTCGCCGTAGCTCTGGTCGTGCTAATCCTGATCGTCGCGCTCTTCCGTGGTGACAAGGTCCTCACGACGCTGGAATTCTGCCTGGTGCTTCTGGTTGCCGCGATTCCTGTCGCGATGCCCACTGTCTTATCGGTGACGATGGCCGTCGGCGCGCGTCTCCTAGCGAAGAAGGAAGCAATTGTGACCCGCCTGTCGGCGATTGAGGAACTGGCTGGCGTGGATGTGCTGTGCTCGGACAAGACCGGCACACTCACTCAGAACAAACTCACGCTGGGTGATCCTTTCAGCGTCGACGGTATCGCTTCCGATCAAATCATTCTGTGGGCCGCACTCGCCTCGCGCGCGGAAGACAAGGACACCATCGACCTTGCCGTGATTGGCGGCGTGAAAGATGACAAGGAACTGAAGAGCTTTCAAGTGCTGCATTTTCAGCCCTTCGATCCGGTGCATAAGCGCACGGAAGCCACTGTCAAAGGAGCGGACGGGAAGCAGTTCTTTGTGGCCAAGGGTGCGCCGCAGGTGATCCTGGAGATGTCGACAAA
>Ga0224530_1000506_pt1 | contig 25383 bp, 19 predicted proteins | sample CBST75metaG_FD_179873 | JGI IMG/M metagenome (GOLD analysis project Ga0224530, IMG submission 179873) | Peat soil microbial communities from Stordalen Mire, Sweden - C.B.S.T75 | ecosystem: Environmental > Terrestrial > Soil > Wetlands > Peat | place: Sweden: Norrbotten County, Stordalen Mire...
GTTTCTTTGCTTCCGCACCCTTGACGATGGCTGCGGCCAAAGGATGTTCGCTCGAGCGTTCAAGGCTGGCGACGAGCTGTAGAAGACCGGATTCCTCGAACCCTGGCTGGGGAATGACGGAACTCAGAGTCGGTTTGCCCTCGGTGAGGGTTCCCGTCTTATCGATAATGAGCGTGTCAACCTTGCCGAATATCTCGAGTGCCTCCGCATTGCGGACGAGGATGCCAGCGCGGGCACCGCGTCCGGTGCCCACCATAATGGCCATGGGAGTGGCGAGCCCGAGAGCGCACGGGCAGGCAACGATAAGAACCGCAACGGCATTCACGAGGGCATGCGCGAAACGGGGTTGAGGACCGACGAAGAACCACACAGCGAAGGTGACAATGGCGGCAGCGATCACAGCAGGCACAAAGTAAGAGGAGACACGATCCGCCAGCCGCTGAATCGGCGCCCGCGACCGTTGCGCCTCGCTGACCATCTTCACAATCTGTGACAACAGTGTGTCTGCGCCAATGCGTTCCGCACGCATGACAAACCCGCCGGTTCCGTTCACAGTTCCCGCCGTGACCTTCGCACCTGTATCTTTCTCTACAGGTATCGGTTCTCCGCTGATCATCGATTCATCGATTGAACTGTGCCCCTCAAGCACGATCCCATCGACGGGCACCTTTTCACCAGGGCGGACGCGGAGCCGATCGCCAACTTGCACTTGTTCGAGCGGCACATCAGCTTCTCCGCCCTGATCGTCAATCCGCTTGGCCGTCTTCGGAGCCAGGCCGAGCAGCGCCCGAATTGCACTGCTGGTTTGGCTGCGTGCACGCAACTCCATCACCTGCCCCAGGAGAACCAGGGCCACGATGACCGCTGCCGGCTCGAAATACACATCTATCTGTCCTCCGCCTCCGCGAAACGATGGAGGAAATATCTGGGGAACGACGGTCGCGAAGACGCTGTATAGATAGGCTGTTCCTGTTCCAAGAGCAATCAACGTGAACATGTTGAGACTGCGATGCACCACAGATTGCCAGCCCCTCACGAAGAACGGCAATCCGCACCACAAGACCACCGGAGTCGCCAAGGCGAACTCGATCCAGGCCCATGCTTTCGCCGAAAACAGGTGTTGCATGGGCATGGAAGGCAGAAATGCAGAGACCATCAGGGCTAGCATGGGCACGGCGAGCGCGACACTGATCCACAGCCGCCTCGTCATATTGGCCAGTTCTGGATTGGTGCCTTCATCGGTCACCTCCCGAGGTTCGAGCGCCATGCCGCAGATTGGGCAGGATCCTGGTGCATCCCGCACGATTTCCGGATGCATTGGACAGGTATATTCCGTACGCTTTGCTGGTGCAGTAGCGGTTGCCGGCTCGAGCGCCATGCCGCACTTTGGGCAGTTCCCCGGCCCCATCTGCTTGACCTCCGGATGCATGGGGCAGACATATTGCTGTTGTGGCTCGGTCTTCGCTGGTGGTTGCGAGACAGCCGTCACCGGTTTGGCCTGTAGGTATTTTTCCGGAGCGGCGCGGAACTTTGCAGCGCAGCCTTGGCTGCAGAAGTAAACAGTTGTACCGCGATTCTCAACGTTTGCCACCGCCTTCGACGGATCAACCTTCATGCCGCATACGGGATCGTGCTCTTGAGGTTTCTGTATGGTGCGATCGTAGACTTGTTCACTCATTTCAATCTGTGCCTTTCCGCGCTGACTGGTTGTGGCATCTTTGCCGGGTCAATGATCACTCCGCAAACCGGGTCTTTTACTTTGTTCTCAGACTTGTTACAGCAGCACATGGCTCCTCCTGTTTCTATTGCTGTTGACGCAGGAACCCGCGCAATCTTACAGTCTGCTCCGGTGACACATGCAATCAAGGCATTTGTGTTCATGGCCTCTTCGCTGTCCGCCGTTCATGACACGGCGAACAGCATTGGGGGAGCTACATCGGCATGTCATGATGCATTTCAGCCGTGGCCTCGTGGATCGAGGTAACCGTGAGGATATTGTTCTTGAGATCTCCCTCGACGCGCACATGCTTACCCGCAAAGGGAGCAATGGCCTGCGGTTTGCCTGCAAGCGTATAGACCTTGTCGCCTGCCACAATCGCATAGCTGCTTCCTTCATTGACGCATACCCGGATACACTCAGCGGCGGTCTTTCCAGCGATCATGTGCTTCTTGCCACACATGGTGTCGCTGACAACTCCATCGATGGTTTGGGCCGCTGCATGAACCTGCTGGATTGCCGGAATCATGATGGCCGATAGAACAGTTAGTGTGAAGATGGGTGTCTTTCTCATTGCTTTCTCCGTTGAATGAAGTCTGAACAACATTGTGAAAAAATGTGTCTACAAAGCCCCCACGACTCTACGTGAACCGCACGGTCGTTATTGGGGCTGCTTCGCAGCCTGTGCGAGGACATCGCGCGCCGATACAGTTATGTCGCGATCTGTCTCCGTATGCGGTATCTCGACAAGCGCACAGCTGTTGGCTGAGGGCTGCTTGCCTTGCGGCCCAAAGTTCATCGGCATATTGCATTCGCCGCACATCATCTGTCCCTGCCTGGCGTAGTGACGGTTACGGCTGCGATAGCAGGCGCGGCAGCTTGCCAACGCCGTGTGGATGGTCTGGTCCGGGGTTCGCTGGACAACGAATTTCACTGCCAGCCCTGAAGCCCGCGCCTCGAACAAGTGCAACTGCGATGAATCCAACTCACTTCTATCGAGGTGAAGATCCCTGCCCTTGTCCAATGCGACCACCGGAATATCACTCTTCAGGGGTAAATTCGCTCGGTACTCGCGGACGAGTACGAAGACACCGAACAGCAGAAGAATCGAGCAAATGGCCCATACTGGCCAGAGCACATGCCAATTGTCCCGGAGGCTCGATTTCGGACGTTTGTGAATGATCCGATGATTGCTCATAAGGCAGCCCCTCAACGGTTACTGACGGCAAAGACAGTTGTTGCGATACTCCTGCGCAGGCCCGCTTCGAAAGTTGAGGATTGCCCGAGAGATGGAGCTGCGGCTAATACGCGGGGAACATAGTTTCTGGTTTCTAGCGGGAGCATCGACCTGTTGGCCAACAGGTCGAAGTCCTGGGTGTGTGCTCTCAAGATCGCCGATGCTACGTTGGCCTCTCCTGTGTTGTAGGCGGCCAGCACTAATCTCCAATCGCCGAATTGCGCATACAAATCGTGGAGATAGCGGGCCGCAGCGTCGGTAGCTCGAAAGAGATCAAGACGGTCGTCCTGCATATCGTCTACACGCAACCCGTAGCGGCGAGCCGTCTCCGGCATCAGTTGCCAAAGGCCTCGTGCGCCCTTTGGTGAAAGCGCGTCGGCACGGCCCCCGCTTTCGACAAGGATTACTGCAACCATATCGACAGGCACCCCGTGATTGCGCAAAATCGGCTCGACGGCTGGGCATAACAGATCCAGGCGTGCCGCCGCAATGCTCGGACCTCCGCTCCATGGCGGCAGTTGCGGCCCATAGCGAACAACGAGGCTCGCAGCGGGTGTCTTGTCAACTCCTACTTGCCCATTGGAGCCGGCCGGCGTCTGCGCGGCGGAAGCAAGAACCGAATCCGCCGCCCTGGTCAATGATTCGTCATACCGGTCGAAAGGCTGGCCTACAGTTGCATTGCCCTTATGCAAGGGCGATGTTCCTTGACTCAACAGAGAGGCGGGTACGGTCCCAAGGACAATTGCAACCACCCCGATCTGCCAGAACATTTTCGTTCCGCGCGTTGTCGAGCTAGGCATGGGGTGCCTCCGCGAGTTGAGTTGCTTCGTGCTTAAGAGCCGGCTTGACTTCCCAATTCCACTTCCAAATCGCGAAGATCGGAGGATAGACAACCAGTTCCATGAAGAACGACGTAATGATGCCGCCGAGCATGGGAGCAGCAATGCGCTTCATGACATCCGCACCGGAGCCAGTTGACCACATGATGGGCAGCAGTCCGAAGAGCATGCACGAAACGGTCATGACCTTGGGCCGTAGCCGTTTGACCGCTCCGTGTACGATCGCTTCGCGCAGATCGTCCCATGAGTGGATACCGGTCGTTTTCAATGCATCGTGATAGGCCAAGTCCAGATACAGAAGCATGAAGACGGCGGTTTCGGCATCAACCCCGAGTAGCGCGATGAGTCCCACCCACACGGCGATGCTCATGTTGTAGTGCAGCAAATACAGGAACCAGATCGCGCCGATGGCCGAGAAGGGCACAGCCAACAGAATAATCATGGTCTTGATCGCCGAGCCGGTGTTGAAGTAGAGCAAGAGAAAAACGATGAAGAGCGTGATGGGAACAACCAGCTTCAGACGCTGTGCAACGCGTTCCATGAACTCGTACTGCCCGCTCCACACAAGTTCGTAACCTGCCGGAATCTTGACCTTACCGGCAACGGCGGCTTTCGCATCGCGCACGTAGCTGCCTATATCGCGCCCGGACACATCCACGTAGACATAGCCGCTGAGTCTTCCGTTTTCGTCGCGGATCATTCCTGGGCCGGTCTTCATGCGGATGTCCGCAATCTGTCCAAGCGGAATTTGCGCGCCCGACGGTGTGGCGATCAGAACGCGCTGCAGAGCATCAACGTCGCTGCGGTAGTCGCGTAGATAGCGCACATTGACCGAATACCGTTCGCGGCCCTCGACTGTCGTGGAGACCTGATCGCCGCCGACTGCGGACATGAGGACGCTTTCGGCGTCATCAATCGTCAGCCCGTAGCGGGCGAGTTCATCGCGCTTCAGATCGAAATCCAGAAAATATCCACCGCTCGTGCGTTCCGCAAACACGCTGGTGGTTCCTGGAACGTCTTTGAGCGCCGTCTCAATCTGCTCTCCGACTTGCTGGATCTGGCCGAGGTCGGAACCAAGCACCTTGATGCCGAGGGGAGTACGAATTCCCGTTGTAAGCATGTCGGTGCGGGCCTTGATGGGCATGGTCCAGGCGTTCGAGATGCCGGGGATCTGCAGTGCCTCATTCAGGCCGCCGGGTCCGTAGATGAGTTGCTGGGTAGAAACATGGTCAGGCCAGAATCTTCGCAGAACGGACCGAATCCACTGCGGCGTCGACTTCGAGTACCAGCGGTTCACCTTCGGCCACTGGTCCTCCGGTTTGAGCACGATCGTGGTCTCCATCATGGAATAGGGCGCTGGATCAGTGGAACTCTCCGCCCGGCCCGCCTTGCCGAAGACGCGCTCGACTTCCGGAAACCTGCCGATGATCTGGTCTTGTGTGATGAGCGTTCGCGTCGCTTCCGCCACCGAAATGCCGGGTAGCGTCGAGGGCATGTAGAGGAGCGTGCCTTCATCAAGCGGAGGCATGAACTCCGATCCGAGTTTGAAATAGACTGGTACGCTCAGCGCCATGACCAGTAATGCGCCGCAGATTGTCAGCCACTTGTGATCGAGAACGAATTCAACCACCGGGTGATAAACCTTCATCATCGGCTTGCTGATCGGATGGTTCTCTTCGCTATGGATCTTTCCAACGAAGATCGCATTGACGATCTTTGCGAGCCATTGGGGACGGAAGTTAAAGCCATCCATTCGCGAGAAGAGGAAGCGCATTGCTGCCGGAGCCAACGTAATGGCCAGCAGTGCCGCAATCGCCATCGAGAAGTTCTTGGTGAACGCAAGCGGTTTGAAGAGGCGCCCCTCCTGGCCTTCCAGGGTGAATACAGGGAGGAAGCCCACCGCGATCACGAGTAGGGCAAAGAAGCTGGGTCCGCCAACTTCCTTCACGGCAGCGATCACGACAGCGTGAGACGGACCGGGCCGGCCTTCCGCCTCCCAGTGTTCGAGCTTCTTATGTGTTTGCTCAACCATTACCACAGAGGCATCTACCAGCGCCCCGATGGCGACGGCAAGGCCGCCTAATGACATGATGTTTGCGGTCATCCCCATCCATTGCATCGGAATGAAAGCCAGAATCACGGTGACGGGGATCGTGATGATCGGCACAATGGCGCTGCGCAAATCCCACAGGAAGATCATGATCACAATACTGACGATGACCAACTCTTCGATCAAAGTATGGCGGAGGTTTTCGACCGCGCGATCAATCAAATCAGACCGGTCGTAGGTCGTCACCAATTTGACTCCGGGAGGAAGTGTCGACTTCAGATCGTTCAGTTTTTCCTTGGTGCGTTCGATCACCTTCTGCGCGTTCTCTCCATAGCGCATGATGACAACGCCACCGACGGCTTCTCCCTTGCCATCCAACTCCCCGACACCTCTGCGCATGTCTGGGCCGAATGTGACAGTTCCTACGTCACGGACCAGCACCGGAGTTCCTGTCTGAGCATTGACCATAATCACGGTCTTGCCAATATCATCGAGCGACCGGATATATCCGCGGCCCCGCACCATGTACTCGCGTCCTGTGAACTCGACGAGCCTTCCACCAACGTCGTTGTTGGACTTTCCCACTGCGTCGCTCACTACATTGATCGGTATCTTGTACGCCAGCAACTTGTTCGGGTCAACATTCACCTGATACTGCCGCACGAAGCCGCCAATGGGAGCGACCTCGGCAACGCCCGGTACGGTCTGCAATGCGTAGCGCAGGTACCAGTCCTGATAGGACCGCAGTTGGTCGATGCTGTATTTCCCCGTCGTATCGACCAGGGCATATTGGTAGACCCATCCAACAGACGTTACGTCCTTTGCCAGTTCGACGCTGACGCCTTTGGGCAGCTTGGGAGTTACGGAGTTCAGGTATTCGAGCGTCCGCGATCGCGCCCAATAGAGGTCCGTGCCTTCGTCGAAGATGATGTAGATGTAGGAGTAGCCGAAGTCGGAGAAGGCGCGGATGTCCTTGACCTTAGGCAGCCCGAGCAGGGCCGAGGTAATCGGATAGGAGACCTGATCTTCCATGATGTCGGGGCTGCGATCCCACTTGGCGTAGACGATCACCTGGGTATCTGAAAGGTCGGGAATCGCGTCGAGCTTCGTATTCCTCATCGAGTTCCATCCCAGCACGATGGCTACTGCAACGAAGAGGAAAATCAGAAACCTGTTCTTGTCGCTGAAATCGATAATCCGGTTCATCATTGGAATTTCGCCTCGCTCATCAGCTGCCCAAAGGAAATGGCGGTGCCACCGTTCGCAGCGGTAAAGTCTTCAGCTTGTTGTTTGGTCGCAAACGTTAGAGTCCCTGGCGAACAACGGTCGTAGGCCATCGGGGCGCTATCCTTCATCTCGCCCATGTGCATTCCGTTGTGTTCGCACGCCAACACGCGGCTTCCCTCCACGAACCATGCTGTTTCAGGCGACATTGCCTTCCCAGTGCTGTAGTCATGAACGGTAATCAGGCGTACGGGTTTGTGCTCCTGATTAGCTTCGGTAATGGCACAGCGCGGGCAGCATACTTCTGCCCTTTTCCCATCGATTTCCGCAGTTACCTTCACGTTTGCATGCAAGGGACGCAGGCAGTAACCGCAGGCGACCGGCACCGGATGACCAATATTCCTGTACCATGCGTAGGCGCCGGCACCGACAACGATCAGCAGAATGACGGTAAGTGCAATACGTCGAGAATTCATAGCCATCCCCCTCAGTGCGACATCCCGCTCATGGCGTTCTTGAGCCCGCTTTCAGAATCGATCAGGAAATTTCCGGAAACGACAATCGTTTCCCCGGCCTTCAGTCCTGAGAGAATCACAGCATTGCCGTCCACCACAGGTCCGATGGTGATCTTTCGAGGTTCAAACACGCCGCCTTCGTGAACCACGAATACGTGCTGCTCGGTTCCCGAGTTGAGAACGGCTTCCTCCGGCACGATGACCTTCGTGCCATAATCCACGCGCAACTGCGCATTGGCGAACATCTGCGGCTTCAGAACAAAACCGGGATTGGGAAGCTTGACCCGTACCTTAACTGTTCGCGCTTGTGGGTCGACCGTGGGATAGATATAGGAAATCTTTCCCACGTAGGTTTTCCCTGGGTAGTAACTGAGGGAAAACGAGACGCGCTGGCCGAGATGAACGAAAGGGACTTCATATTCGTAGATGTCAGCATCGGCCCACACCGTGGACAAATCGGATACCGTGTAGAGCTCGGTGTCCGGAGTGACCGAAGTCTGCGGAAACACCTTGCGATCGGTCACGAAGCCTGCGATCGGCGAATAGAACGTCAGATCCTTATTGACCTTGCCGGTAGCGTCGAGTTCTCTGATCTGGTCATCGGAGATGTCCCACAACTTTAGCCGCTGCCTGGCGGACTGCAAGAGCGATTGCGATCCCTGCGATATCTCCTGGAACGGAGCATTGGCCAGCGTTGCGTTTCCGCGCTTGGCAATCAGATATTCCTCCTGTGTCGAAACCAGGTCTGGACTATAGAGCGTGAACAGCGGCTGCCCCTTCTTGACAAGCTGACCCACAAAGTCGACGAACACCTGATCGATATAGCCGGCCACCTTCACATGGACATGAGCAATCCGTGTTTCGTCCGCCACAATCTGCGCCGTAGTGTGAATATCGCGGATCAGGGATTTGCGTTCGACAAGCGCTGTGCGTACGCCGGCAAGTGCCTGCTTTTCTGGCGGTATCGTCACGGTGCCCATTGGCATTTTGGCCAGTCCCTGATCGTCCGCATACTTGGGAACCAGAGTCATCCCGCAATCGGGAGCGATTCCGGGCTTGTCCGATTTGTAGGCCGGATGCATCGGGTCGAACCAATAGAGGACCTTGCGATCCCCAGGTGCGGCCCCCTTCGACGACATGCCTGGCATGTTGGCCATGTCGGCCGAAGATGGGTTGTTCCCCTGTCCGGCGGACGTTGCCGTCTGTTCCGGATATTGTGGCACAAGGTCCATGCCGTCGGGAGCCTTGCCGGGCTGGTTGTAATGGTGCTGCGGGTTCATGGCGTCGAACCAATAAAGAGGCTTCCGCTCACCCCCTGCGCTTTGAGCTGCGGCTATCCCGCTTTTTCCCTGGCCGAACCAATGGTGGGTCGCGCCGGCATAGACAAGCCCAAGCATCACTACGATCAAAATGCCAAGGATGATTTTCTTCGGTGAGCGGTTCATAGTTCGATGCTCCTTTGTTCCATGGGAAGAAAGCGATGTGCCTCAGCGGTTGATCCCGGGGCCGATTCTCGACGAAACCGTGAATTGCAGTTCGGCAAAGCCAAAATCTCATTCAATCTGTGCGAGTGCATTTACTTTGCCTCCATTGTCGGCTGAGAATCCGATACCGGGTTCGTGGGGACTGGCGGACCGGTCACGTCCGATCCGGTCAGACTCTCAATGCGAGCCAAGGCCGTCTGATAGTCGGCGAGTTGCCGGTAATAATCCGTCTCATAGTCCAGAAGCGTTGTGAAGTTGGCAATCAGCGAAAGAAAATCGACGTTACCAACCTGATACGCGGCCATAGAGGATTCGAGCGCTAGCGACGACTGGGGAACCACGCCCTTGGAGTAGAGCGTCAGCAGCCGCTCCGAGGCCTTGGCGGCAAGGTATTGCTGCTTCAATTCAAATCGGACTTCGTTCAGCCGGTTATCGTGCATCTTCTCAGCGCTGATCAGGTCCTCGCTGGCTTCGGCCACGCCCTGGCGCTGTTTGCTCTTGTAGAAGATGGGAATGTTTACGGTGACAGTGACCCCATTCATGTCCGGCAGCCCAGCCCGCTGTTGGTACATATATCCGACCCCGATATCCGGCCTGTACTCTTTCTGCGCCAGGGCAATTCCCAGGCGGCTCCGCTCCACCATTCGCTGATTCCGGAGAACGGCCGTGTCATTGGTTGCCGCGAGGGCATACAACTCGTCGAGAGAATGCGTAATCGTTTCGGGTTCCACATCGGCGGCCGGCGGCAGTGGCGATTCCGGGGAACGAACCAGGAACGCATTGATTCGGGCTTGCGCTGTTGCCCGTTGCTGTTCGAGCATGGTGAGCTTTTCCAGCAACAAGGAGATCTCGATCTGCGACCGCAACACGTCCTGCTGCATGGCCTTTCCTACTCGGTAACGCGCTTCGGCGATCTTCGACAGTTTTTCGAGAAGATCCTTGTTCCGGTTCGTCGTCTGAATGGCTCGGTCGAAGTAGAAGTAGTCGTAGTAAGCAGCCTTGACCTCGGAGCTGATTCGCCGCCGCACGGCCTCATAATCAGCTTGCGCTGCATCAGCCTCTTTGCTCGCGATCTCGCCGCGCAATTTCAACTTGCCCGGATAGGGGAACTGCTCGGATACGGTCAAGCCGCGGTAGCTTGAATTGTCGCCCTGCATCACGCTGAAGGGAGTGAGATTGCCTGCCCATCCCACAGAAACCATCGGATCAGGAAGCGTCTTTGCCTGCGGCACTCGCCGTTCAAGTGCACGAACCGCATGGAGCGTGCTTTGGGCTTCCGGGCTCTTCTCTAGCGCCCCCCGGATTACATCGTCGAGCGACAGCACATGTTTGCCGCTCGATTGGCTTGCCGAGGCATCCGGAACAATGGCCGGGCTTTTCACTGCGACCTGGGACCACAGGCTGCAAGGGATGAACAGGAGCCATCCCAACCCAAGTCTCCTTCGATGTGTTCTGAAGCGAATCATTTCGAACTCCGTTGCTGTGATTCGGCCGCGCTCTGTGCGTCAATTTCATCGACCAGGTGGTAATACAAAGACTGTGGTAGCAGCTCTTTCAAATCGAAGCTGTACGTATCGCGGTATCCAAAGGCAAGCAGATGGTAGGGGTCGGGGGAGGATAAGGTTTGGAGATCGGCCCAGCGCCAACTGCGGCTATCATCTGGCGCACCGGTCACATAATCGATGCCACCATCGCGAAATCGCAGAATGCCGTTTGTGCCGCCGGCAAGGCTCCTGTGATGCGCGGGGATTACGATGCCCTGCGCTGCCGGATCGGGAACAGCATTCTGCGAAGGCCGTTGAACCTCTTTGGCCAGGTCTGCCGCAACCTGCGGAGAAACGGACTCGGTCATCTCGAACCTCAGCCGCTCTACTCCGGGCATGTGCTTCCTGCGGTTCTGGTAGGTCTCAATCACGAGACTGTGAGGTGAAAGATGGAATGTCTGCATTTCCAGATAGGAAAGCTTGAGCGTTTGCCCCTTCCCCGACCGGAACTCGATTCCATTGGCACCAACTAGAAGATCACCCTTTTCGCTTCCCACTGCGCGGTGCAGTTTTGCAGACGACTGCCAGGACGGGGAGGGCCCCTCAGAGGCTGCTTGTTGACGATCCTGCACTATCTCCGCGCTCTGCGCCGAAAGGCAGAGGGATAAGCTGGCGGCAAGCACAAGGACAGGCCAAACTTGCCATTTCAAAGGCATTCGATTCATGACAGATCCATCTCCTGGAACTCAAACAGAAACCTATTCAGGGATTATGCTTCGCCGACTCAATGCGTAGAAACCTCCCTTTCGGGGTTGGGCTACACGCAGCGAGATCAGCAACACATATTGGAAAAATGCGGCTTTAAGGAAAGATCAGACCTGGAAAATGCAAAGAACAGACCGGGAGTGTCTGCATGATTCCGGGTCGGGCGGAGTGTAGTCACCTTTTGCCCGAAACATCGCGATGGGTGCGAAACTGGCGAGCGCATTGTCCACCAGTGCCACGTCGCGGGATTCTTGCTGCGCCGGTGCAATCGAAACCGGCCCGGCGGGAGACGCCTGGCAGCCACATTGCGTAGAACTGCAGGATTCAGCCAAAGACGGCGTGCTGCTCATCTCCATTGCCGCCATGGGGCATCCAACTGCGCAGCATCTGGAAGACTTCGCCTTCCCCTGGCACGGAATCGCCCCAAACAAAAGAGCGGCTCCCAGGGCTACGAAGAGCAGCGTCGCGACGAGTTTGGAGAAAATCTTCATGCCAGTATAGTGAGAATCCCAATCCTTTTGGCGCACGTCGGCTATTTGGATCAAGTAGTGCGGTTTTCCCTATTCAAGACTTCGTCCGAGCTTTCGGCGGTGCATTTTTGCTCACAACAACTCAACAATGCGATGAAAACTCGTCGCCGCCTCTACGGTGAGGACATTCCCAAGTGGTGCGATGAACGTCATTCCGATGCCATCGCAAGTATGAGTTGCAATCACGATGCCAAATCGGCGCCGATCCATAAAGCCATACCAGCCGCTCGCTTCGGCGTGCTCCAAAGGCTGTCAGGCGGTCTCTGGAGGGCGTTTGATGCTCTTGTTCTTCGGCAGAGACGGTCTTCGGGCGGCAAGTTGAGCTGCCTGATTTGGTCCAGTGACTGGCGCATTTGGGGCAGAAGAACAATTTCCAAGTCGTCAACCATGGTTCCTCTTATCAAAATCAGGAGTTCGCGCATCGTTGCAAGCAATGTCACGCTCCAGGAAAACCATCGTCCTTGATGGCTGCGGGCCGCGCTTGCTTAACTGCCGAACGGCAATCATGTCTGAGCCTCACGCTTGAAACACCATCAGCGTGCTTGCTCTTTCAGTCGCGCTTCTTCCGTGGGAGAGGGGCGTCCATACTTGGCACGATACCATCCCTCGAACCATACATTGGCGGGTACTGCAGCTTTAGTGGGCGTTGTCTGACGGTGCGCCGTATTCACTTGTTGGACCTGAAGACGCGTTTCCTCGAGAGGAGAGGGGCGTCCAAACTTTGCGCGATACCACTGCTCGGACCAGCTACCGCTCGTCTGGGCAACCATCAAACTGCTGGAGGCCATTGCGAGTATGCCAGTGAACAAAATGCTTCTTGTGAGCTGTTTCATAAGGTGACTCCTTGACTAACTTCACCCTTCCTTAATGCACTCGTCATGCCACGATTCCGTCTTTTTCTCCTTTTCGGTAACTACCTCATCCAATAGCGGTTCTACATCTGTGTGGGCAGCCAGGGGTAACGCGGCTTGGCAATCCTTGGCTCATTTGCGGCAGTGATTGCCGGATGTCGGCCACAGTGATGCAGCCTGGCGAGCCGGATCAAATAACGGGTTCGTATCGAGCCGAGGCAACCGCGGACCGGGCATCTCAGCCACCTCCAGGCGTCGAGTCTAGGCTATCGTTTGCTTTGCGAGAAACGGTGCTACGACGACTCTCCCTGTGGCAGGCCGCACAAGTTTGGCCTGCGCCTGAAAATGCTAGAATCGCGGCAATGAAGGCATTGATGAGAGGCGGGCTGGAGGCGGCAATTTTGACGGTAGCGATTGGTGCCGTCGCGCTCCTGCATTACGTCACGCCGACGACTCATGTGTGGATACACCCACTGTTGCAACGGGCATATTACGTCCCCATTTTGCTGGCTGCGCTGCGGTTCGGCTGGCGAGGAGGACTAGCCTCCGCAGCGCTGGCGACCGCTTCCTACATTCCACACATCGTGATGGCCTGGAAATCCGAGCCCGAGTACACTGCCGCCCAATATGTTGAGATTGGAATGTTTTTCGTAATCGCAGCATTGACGGGCATCCTTGCGGATCACGAACAATCACAACGTCGCAGGGTAGAGAACACAGCGCTTGAGCTGGCCCAGGTGAATGCCCAGTTGCAGAAGTCTTTTGAACAACTGCGGCGCGCCGATCGCCTCTCCGCATTAGGAGAGCTTTCGGCGGGACTCGCCCACGAGATTCGCAACCCGCTCGGATCCATTGAGGGAGCTGTTCAGATTTTGGGCCGCCCACAATTGCCAGAGGAGACACGGAGAGAGTTCACGGATTTGGCCTCACATGAAGTCGTCCGCCTGAAGGGCCTATTGACGAATTTTCTGGAGTTTGCACGGCCTCAGCCGCCACGAATCATCGCTTCGGAAATTGGCCTGCTTCTGGAATCTGTGGCCAAGCTTTCGTCTCAAACTGCGACAATGGCCAAAGTCGCTATTCGGGTGGAGAACGTGGAACCGTTACCTCCGATTTCTGTCGACCCGGAGCAGATAAAGCAAGTCCTTTTGAATCTCGTAATCAACGCGGTTCAGGCTACACCGGAGGGTGGACAAATCACACTGCGCGCGGATCTGGAAGGCAATTGGGTTCGGGTCGAAGTTGAAGATGAGGGGATTGGAATTCCGCCGGGAGATATGGAACGTGTCTTCGATCCTTTTTTTACAACGCGTAGCTGCGGCACAGGACTGGGACTCTCCATTGCATACCAGATCGTCAGCCAGCATGGCGGGCAAATTGCCGCTAGAACAAATCCTCAACGCGGAATGACGTTTTCCGTAACCATGCCGGTATTTGAGACCGGCGTCGTCGATTCGGCTTCACGGAGCATCTGAGAATGGCGAATACACTTATCCTTGTCGTTGATGACGACGCCAGCCAAAGGCGCCTTATCGAGTTCTGGCTGAAGGAAGAAGGATACACAGTCCTTACCGCAGTAGACGGCAACAGTGGCCTACAAGCATTCGAGAGCAAATCGCCGGCGCTCGTGATTTCCGACATCCGTATGCCGGACCTCAGTGGGTTGGACCTTCTCAGCCGTATCAAGGCGGCTAGCTCGGACACGCCGGTCATCCTCATTACTGCGTTCGGTACGGTTGCCGACGCAGTCGATGCAATGAAGCTCGGCGCTGCAGATTATGTACTAAAACCTGTGAATGCCGACGAACTGAAGTTGACTGTCCAGCGTGCATTGGAGCATCGGAAGTTGGTGGACGAGAACCGCTATTTGCGCGACTTTGCGGACACAGCCTTCCGTTTTGAAAACATCATTGGCACCTCCAAGAAAATGCGCGACGTCTTCGATATCGCATTGCAAGTTGCGGGGCGCGATTCTACAGTCCTGTTAGCCGGAGAATCGGGTACCGGAAAGGAACTGCTCGCCAAAGCGATCCATCAAAACAGCCTTCGTGCCAACAAGCCGTTCATTACGGTCAACTGCGGCGCGTTGCCAGAAGCTTTGGCGGAGTCTGAATTATTTGGGCATCGCAAAGGATCGTTCACTGGCGCGATCAGTGACCGGGTAGGCAAATTCGAAGCCGCCAATGAGGGCACCATATTTCTGGATGAGGTCGGAGAACTTACGTCTCCGTTGCAGGTGAAACTACTGCGGGTCGTTCAAGAGCGAGAGATCGACAAGATCGGCAGCCCGCATCCAGTGAAAGTGAATGTGCGTATCCTCGCCGCTTCCAATCGGAATCTGAAGAATCGCATCGCGGACGGGCAGTTCCGTGAAGACCTCTACTATCGCTTGAGCGTGGTCACGATAGATCTTCCGCCCCTCCGTGAACGCCGCGACGACATCCCATTGCTCATCCAGCACTTTCTGAAGCAGCTCGCGGACCGATACAGTCTCGCTGACTTGTCGGTCTCAGACAATGCAAGAGAGAAGCTCATGCAGTACAACTGGCCAGGCAATGTGCGCGAGTTGCAGAACGTGATGGAACGGATGGCCGTTCTGACTCGCAACGGAAGAATTCAGTCCGAAGATTTACCTGCTGAAATTCGTCAGTGTGAGTCGCGGATCGCGAACATTTTCCTGAAGCTTCCCGACGAAGGAATTGATCTGGAAGAGATCGAGAAGGAAATTTTGGTTCAGGCATTGGAAAAGCACGGCTGGAACCAAACGCGCGCGGCTACCTATCTGAACATCAGCCGGAAGACGCTCATCTATCGAATGGAGAAGTTCTCCCTGATAGCTCCAATCTCCGAGCCCGTTGAGTAGGCGGTGTGGCTGATTGCGCAAGTCGTAGATGAAACCGATTGAGCTTGCGCATCTCTTCCATTAGCAAGGCCCGCACCTCCCCAACGTGTTGTGCCTATGCAGGAGTTTGTGGCAGCAACTCCACCCCTCCCATGTCGCAGTCCGAAATAGGGCAATCGATGCCTCAAATGCGTCAGGACAGGAAGAAATCGCGTCCGGCCACCTTTTCGCCTATCTGCTCCATAAGCTCAATCGCTGCAATGATCAAGACTCACTGCCGCTAGATAAACAGCGTTTGGCACGGCTCATGCATAAACCCCAAGTAAGAACTCAATAGCGCGGCACTGAAGCCGAGCATCGCCTGCATCCGCTTGACGGAATACAGGACGACTCAACCGGGGCTGCGCGTTGACACGAACAGATGAAACACCAAGGAGATTTCCATGAAACGCATGATCGGCTTCCTTACCATCGCACTCGTCATGACGACAGCAGCATTTGGTCAAATGCAAATGTCGCCCTCGCCGCAGCCTAAGGCCGAGAAGCTCAACTCCAAACAAATACTCGTTTTGATCTCGGTCGCAAAGACACCGGCCGAACATCGCCGTCTCGCCGTGTATTACGAGGCAAAGGCGCAGGATCTCTTCGCCCAGTCGAAGGAGCATGCGCAGATGGCAGAGGCATACAAGCAGAATCCAGTCACCAGTTCCTCCAAGAACGCAAGAGGGACCGTGGACCACTGCACCTATATTGCCCAGTCGCTCAAAGATAGCGCTGGCAAGCTGCACGAACTCGCGCAAATTCATGAACAGATGGCCAAGGATGCTGAGCAGAAATAGGAACCGATCGGAGCCTGGGTAGTCCAACAACTTGATTCAATCGAGTTGATTCAATCGAGCAAGGGAGATTCACGATGATGACCTTTAGATTTCCGCTCAAGTTGGCGTTGCTGTCAGTTCTCGCAACGCTCATCCCTCTCGCCGCGACGGCCCAAACAGTCGACGCCAAACAGCACAAACCCGATCTGCACCAGTTGATCGCCACCGCCAACACCGCTGCCGACCACCAGAAGCTTGTCGACTACTACAAGGATCAGGCGCAACAGGCAGAGGCAGACGCAACCGAACACGAGGAGATGCTGAAAGCCTATGCGGAAAATCCGTCAACGAGCGAGATGAAGAGCCTGCATAGTCCTGAGGCCTATTGCCGGGAAATGATTCGCATCTACAAGCGTGAGGCGCAACTCAATTCGGACCTTGCGATGCTACACGAGCGCATGGCTAAGGACGCACCACAGAGATTGCCGCAGACAGGAAAATAACGGCTCGACAGAAACCGAGGCCACGGAGCTGAGGTCAACGCTGCTTTGTCCCACGAAAGCACGTGCATGTTCGTGCCCCCCTCCCACTGATACCGACACTACTGAGCTGAAAAACGAAATTCGTTTTGATCGAGAGAACCTCAGATGAGCACTGAATCAAGCCGCGAGAGCGAAAGAAAGCATTGGGAAAGCGTGCATACATATCAGAATTAATCAATCTTATCTTTGCCATTGCACGGCAAAGGCCTTGGTCAGGATTCAAAGCTTTGATGCAATTGAGGGTGCTCAAAAGGGTGCTGAATAGATGCCGAATAATTGATCACGCTATAGACGACACTTTGCATTACCGATACCGCCGCGCATGGCCAATGTTCGTCGAGTCATCATCATCTCTTTTAGAATCGCACTCAACAGCTTGGACGACAAATACCTTGGATGGTTAGCTCTGCCGTGAAGAGCCGGATACGTCCTAAGAAACGCCGGCCCGGCCGGGCAAGGGGCGCCGCTGACTGGCAGCTGAAAAACCGGGCGTAGACTTCATCTACTGGCGAAGTAGCGCGCAGGGCTACCGGGGTATTGCGTGCGGCAATGGCAACCACCACGCCTGAGCAGAGCGCTAACCATATCTGCACCCCGTGTAAACTCAAAAGGGAGGATTTTGAATGAGTACGAAACAACTACTGGTCGAAATCGATCGTGGCATCAATGCCTTGCAGAAGGCACGTGTCCTGTGTTTGAAAAGTGAGGCTGTTGCACCGAAGACTAAGGCAACTGCAGCTAAGACAGTCAAGGTAACAAAGGTGCCAGCAAAAAAGGCCACCAGGGGCGGCATGAGCGATGATGGCCGAGCAAGGATCGCTGCTGCTCAGCAGAAGCGCTGGGCCAAGGTCAAAAGGGAAAAGAACAAGGCAGCTAAGGCGGCTAAAGCCGCTTTGGTCGTTCCCGCAGCAGTGTAACCCGCTTTCACACGCGCATAAAGGCCCCAAAGCTATCGACCTCGTGGCCTTTATCTTTGCCGGTGACTACCACGGCCAGAGCATATGGAGCAAAACAGCAAGCGCCCCAAGTGCGGCCATGACAGCTGGCCGACCCCCAATTGGTGTCGCGGACAAGTTCCTTTCAATCGCCCGGATTGGTACCGTGACTGAGGAAAACCTGCGGAAAGGCGACTTTCCGAGACTTGTCTCAGGCTGTTTCCTTCGCCGCGCTTAGCCGGGATTTGCAGACAGTAGGGAGCGGGTCTCTGTCACAACGCGGTCTTGGAACTTAACGTCACGAGCGCGCGAAGAGCCAGGCATCGGCCGTCCTTTCTCGTCGTAGTAGACCCCGGACTCGCCTGATTCATTCGTCAGCACATTTGTGATTACGCGTGCCGCGCGTTCGGGCGTACTCCTGTACTCGCGGAATGGGGGGAACAACGTGAGCACCTGGCCAAACAGGAACCTCAAAACCGCATTGGCTTCACGTCCCAGACCAGTTCCGGGAGTGATCCCAGGTTCAACAGCGTTGAAATGCAGTCTGGGTGTTTCACGCGCAAAGGCGAACGCGGCGGCAAGGATGCACTGCTTCGAGGTGGCGTAGGCGTCGGCCCCGGCAGTCTGGAGCCGCCCTGCTCCCACTCGCCACGACCACTTGCTTCTGCTGAGATGTACCGGCCTCCGTGCATTCCTAATAGTTTTGCGGGTTTGCGTTCGGGGTCCTCGACGGCAGAGGCGATGAATACGACATTCGCTCCGTCAGGAAGGTGCGGCACCAGCGCTTCGGTCAACGCAAATGGGCCGAGATGATTCGTGGCAAACGTCAGATCCCATCCCTGAGCGCTCTTCTGTGGGCTCAGGGAAGAGATTCCGGCATTATTCAACAGCCCGACAATCGGAAGCCGTAGCCCAATGATGTTCGCGGCCGCAGATCGGACGCTCGTTATATCCGACAAATCGCACACAACAGAGATAGCCGCTCCGCCCTGCTGCTCAATTGCCCGTTGCTGTGCGGCGAGTTTTTCGCGATCACGTCCGACAAGGATGACGGCCCCGAGTCTGGCTATCTCAAATGATGTGGCACGGCCAATCCCGGAGGTCGGTCCCGTGATGACATACGCTTTGCGGTCGGTGCTCATGATGTGTGTTGCCATTGCCTCTCCCTGTAATTGTCTGTCTGGTCAGTCATGTCGAGGTCGGAGAACTCAGGACAACATCCTCCACATCGCCTCGAAACCGGTCTTGCAGTGTTTCCTCGCGTTCGCCGGATCCTGGGTCATACAGTCCATCGTTGCCTCTGCCACGGCGTTCATCAACGTGGCCACAAAGCTCATGGGGACTGAACGCATCGGCCCCTTTGCACAACTTGCTTTTAACAGGTCACCGAGCGGCGCCATCATCTTCTGCGCGGATGCGCGGGTTTGCGCACTGATCTCATCCGAAACTCCCAGTTGGGCGAGAGCCCGTCGCTTTTCGGGAGAGGAGGCGGCGAAGGTTGTCCAGTTCCGCCAGACATGAAAGAGCCTATCCCTGAGATCTGCATCGTCGGGAAGTCCGGCCAAGGCAGCAGCGGCCATATCACCTTTCAATTCCAGATAGAGCTGATTGAAAAGCTCGGTCTTGGTTTCAAAATAGGTGAAAAGCGAGCCATTCGCGACACCTGCCCCTTTAGCAATCCCTGCGGTGGGCGCGCCAAGCCCTTGTGAAACGATGATGCGCGTAGCAGCTTCGAGAATCGCGCTTCTCTTCTCGTCACTTCTCGGTCGTGGCATAATGGAAATTCTAACAGTAAGCGTCTAGACAGTCAACAACGTCATGGAGCACCGGTTAGCACTCCTCATGGATTGGTAGCGACAAACGCCGCAGTGTTCAGTCTAGTGAAAGTCATGGGAAGAGATTGTGACTTCTGGCATCTGGAATGGAGCTATGGTTTTGGCTTTCACATGCACTACGCCATCATTGTTCTGAAGTAAGCCGTGAATATGAAGGAAACGATGGTGCGTTACGGTCAGTCGCTCACGTTCGAATAGATCGGGCGTGAGAATAATGTTGGCGATGCCGGTTTCATCTTCCAGCGAGAGAAAGACAAATCCCTTGGCGGTCCCAGGACGCTGGCGCGCAATCACGCATCCGGCGATATGAATCATTGTGTTCTGTGCGCAGTGGACGAGATCGGCAGCAGCTATGCAGCCCATCGCACGCAGGGTACTGCGCTGATAGGCGAATGGATGCGGCCCGGTGGTCAGGCCTACGCCGGAAAAGTCCGCGCTCAGTCTCTCATCGGTAGTCATGGCTGAGAGCGGCATCGTATTCTGCTCTCGATCCGCAATGCCGCGTAAGAGCGGACCCACAGGCCGGCCAGCCTTCTCCACCTGCCACAGCGCATCGCGGCGATGCGCAACAGTGTCTAGAGTATTGAGCGCACCGATGCGCGCCAGGATGACCAACTCGCGGCTATTCAATGCGGACACGCGCAGGTTGAGGTCATCGACGGACTGAAAATCACCATAGTGTATTCGCTCGTATAACAGAGCCTGAATCGTTGAAGCCCGCATGCCTCTTGCGTAGTTGAAGCCAATGCGCAATGAGATCGACCGATCTTCTTCGTGTTCAAGAGAACAGATCGCCATGGAACACTGCAAATCGATGGGGCGCACACGCAGGCCGTGACGCTGTGCATCCTTGATGAGCACGGCGGGCGAATAAAAACCCATCGGCTGATTGTTGAGCAGTGCACAGGTGAAGGCCGCCAAATAATGCACCTTCAGAAAGGCCGAAGCATAGGCGATCAGTGCAAAGCTGGCTGCATGAGACTCTGGGAATCCATACATGGCAAAAGACGAGATGCTCTGCACGATGTTGTCCTGCGCCTCAGGACTAATGCCGTTGCGGGTCATGCCAGCACGTAAGCGGCCTTCCAGATTCTTCATACGTTGCATCGAACGGCGCATGCCCACGGCGCGGCGCAACTCATCGGCTTCGGCTCCATTGAAGTTGGCAATTGTCATCGCCATGCGCAGAAGTTGTTCCTGAAAGAGCGGAACGCCTAGTGTTCGTTTCAGCACCGGTTCAAGCGAAGGATGTGGGTAAGTAACCTCCTCTTTACCCTGGCGGCGACGCATATAGGGATGCATCATCTTGCCTGCAATCGGCCCAGGACGAATGATGGCCACCTGAACCACGATGTCATAGAAGCGGCGTGGAGCATTATGGGGAATTGAGGCCATCTGCGCGCGACTCTCTACCTGAAACATGCCGACAGTATCTGCTTTGCAGAGCGCGTCATAGACTTTGGGGTCTTGTGGCAATGCAGCCAGATCTACCTTGGTGTTGTAGTGTTGCGGGATCAGCTCAATGGTTTCTTTAAGCACGGCCATCATGCCCAGCCCCAGCAGGTCCACTTTGATGAGGCCAAGATCGGCGCAGTCTTCCTTGTCCCATTGAATAACGGCGCGACCTGGCATGGAGGCGCGTTCGATGGGGACGACGCGATTCAACATGCCTGCACAAATCACCATGCCGCCAGAATGCTGCCCCAGATGGCGCGGCAGATTCTTCATGCGTTGGCAGATGTCGAGATAATGCGCAATGCGCGGATGGCGCAGATCGAAGCCTGCCTGCGCAAAGCGGTTTTCCATCGTATCGTTCGCGCCCTTCCACTCCCAATGGCCCATCAGACTGGAGATCCGCTCAATTTGCTCCTCTTGAAAGCCAAGCGCCTTGCCCACCTCATGTGCCGTGGAGCGGCCACGATAGCTGATCACGTTGGCGGTCATCGCCGCCCCAAGTTGCCCATAGCGTTCGTAGAGATACTGGATCACGCTCTCGCGCTCGTTGCCTGAAGGCAGGTCGAGGTCGATATCTGGCCACTCGTTGCGACTCTCGTTGAGAAATCGCTCGAAGAGTAGTTCCATGCCAACGGGATCGACTGCGGTAATCTCCAGCGCATAACAGACCACGGAGTTCGCAGCCGAGCCTCGGCCCTGGACGAGAAATCCCTGACGCTGACAGTAGCGCACAATGTCCCAGACGATCAGGAAGTATCCCGCAAAGCCAAGCTTTGCGATCAGCGCAAGCTCGTACTGCACCTGGGCACGTGCCTTGGTCAGAAGAGACCGTTTGTCCGCCACGCTGTAGCGCTTGCGCACGCCCTCGTCCACACGCTTGGCGAGGAAGCTGTCCATGGTCTCGCCATCAGGAACGGGATAATGCGGGAACTGATAGCCAAGATTGTCGAGCGTGAATTGCAGTCGCTGGCTGATGAGTTGCGTGTTGGCGAAGGCCTCGGGAAGATCGCGAAAGTTGCTGCTCATGGCTGCGGAGGAGCGAAGAGCACGAGTGCTGTTTGCAGCAAGCAGGCGACCGGTGCGATCAAGCGGCACATGATGACGAATCGCGGTCAGCACATCGAGGACTTCGCGATCCTTCTCCGTTGCGGCACGCACACCGTTGGTTGCCACGACGGGCATTTGTAGACTGGATGCCATCGACAACAGCGCCTGATTGCGTGCTTCTTCATCGCGTAGTTGATGGCGCTGCAACTCAACGAAGAGATTTCTGCGTCCGTAGATTGCTGCAAGATGTTCCGCAACCTTGCGCGCCGCATCTGTTCCACCTTCGGCAAGAGCAGCCGCAAGTGGTCCTTCGTCACCACCGGTTAGGCAGATCAATCCGGCTGAAAACTCAGCAAGATCGTCGAGCGTGGCTGCGCCTTCCGTCTTGGTTGCTTCGCGCATCTTGAAGCGGGTGATCAGTTGGCATAAGTTTTGATAACCCGCTTGCGAGGCGCAGAGCAGAGTAATGCGTGCAGGTTCGTTTTGCTCGGTATGCGGCAGCCATGAGGCCGGTTGCAGTCTACGGCCAAACGAAGAGACGGCGATCTCCGCGCCGATGTGGGCTTTTACGCCACAGCGTTTGGCCGCGGTGTGGAAGCGCGCCGCTCCATAGACGCCATTGCGGTCGGCAATCGCCAGTGCAGGCATCCCCAACTCGGCAGCACGTTCGGCAAGCGACTCGGGAGCGGAGGCCGCCGCCAGAAAACTGAAAGCGCTCGAAGCGTGCAGTTCGACGTAGGGTTCATCAGTCAAGCAGCGCCTCCAAGCGCCATTCGGCACGCAGGCGGTCGTGCGCCAGCAAGAAGCACAGGGTCTGTCCGCGACTGTCGCGGGCCATCACGTCCCACTCCTCCTGGTCCCATGCATCGACAGACCACCACGCGCCGCTCGTGCGCCATGGACCATAGGCTGCGGTCACGCGGAAGGAGTCATAGAGATCGCGAAAGAATCCAGGCTTGCCGTCTGCCAACTTCATCTCTAACGTACGCGGTGGACGAACCCGGCGCAGTGCTGTACGTTCCAGCGAAGCGGTGTGCGTTTTGCCCGCAGCATCCGTGCGAAATGGATCGAGATGGAAGCTGGCCGGGCGATTCGAGTCTTCCAGCACCGGCGTCCCTACACGATCTTCACCGACCATTGCCTTGATGCGCGCCAGCGTCACATCCAACCGCGCCGCTTCAGGCGTCTGCGGAGCAAACAAGCCCATTTGAACTTTGCTGGTCTTGCCCGGCGATGCGTGCAACGTCATCGCGAGCACCGCAGCCTGCGGAGGGTGCGCGGACAACTCCATCTGCAAGAGCTTCAGCAAAAACCTCTTGTCCTGCGAAGGCAGTGCGGGATGCACGGACAACGACTGCGACGGCGCGCCTTCCAGTACCAACTCTGCCGTGAGTGAGGCCAACGCTAGCGCATGTGCCATGGCACGATCGATCAGACAATCCAACATGCGCGCGGCCATAAAAAGCAGTCCTTCTTCCTGCTCTACAGGCGTGTCAAACTCGTAGACCTCACGCAGCGCGAAGGCTGCTTCGATAGGCTGAAAGGTGTGGCTTGCCGCGCCACGTGCCATGGCCTGCCACTCGCGCGCACGAGCACCCAGCCGCGCAATCAGTTCCGACTCCGGCAGCGCAGCCAGATCGGCAAAGCTGCGAATCCCCCACAGCTCGAACTTCTCCTGCTGTTCAAAGCTCAGATCCAGCGCATGCAGTGGAAGCAGCTCCAGCGTATCCGTCTCCGCGCCAGCAGCCACAATACATAATCCTCGATGCGCGGCAGCCTTCAGACGCGCCGTATGAAAGTTGGCGCTCAGTACGACACTGACACGGAGACCAACAGCTTCCATTGCATCTTTGATCTTGGTTGCCAGCACATTCGGCGGACCAAAGAGCAATTCGCAACCCATTACATCGAGCATTACCGAACATCCCGCGCCCGCCGGCACAACTTCCATGCGCGGCGTGAACTGCGCCGCAACCTCCAGCATTACAGTGCGCGCCGCCTGCTCCACGGCGAGCGAGCGATCAAGAACTTTCAAGCCATTCAGCGCTTCGGCGTCCATGCGCGGCAATCCACGCACGACTCCGCGTTGCGCCGCGGCACGATTCATCGAACAAACGCAGGCATCGTGCAGCGGACCCTCCACAATCGCCACCGGCTCGCCCTTCAGGTCGGTACGCAAGCGCAGCAGAGCCTGTGCGGCAAATTCCGTGGCATGAATGCAGGCATAGAGTTCGCGGCTCATGCGCGTCTCTCCGCAGCCCAGGCTGTGGACGATGCCCATGCAACAGCGGGCGGCTTCCGCTGCTGTGAGTATTGCGTGAAACGCTCACGGCGACGGCTGAACTCAAAACCACAGCGGCTGAGTACCGTTTCCCCCTGCGCTTCCGCGCGGAGCGCAGAGCAGTCCAACACCACGGCCGCACTCGACTGCGCATACGAAGCCTGTCCCAGCACCAGCAGTGTGCAACGCGTCCGGTCCGCAGCCTGACGAAAGCGGAACCAGGTAGCCAGTGGAATCCGCATGCCCTGTGCTGGATCGACACCACCCAAATCCAGCACCAGCGCGGCAAAGCCCCCCACTTGCAACAGCAGGTCTGTGGCCCGCAACGCTTGATCGAGATGCGAGCAGCTTTTCTGTGCGCGCCTGTTTTTTGTCATGGGCAAAGCCACTCTGCTGTTTGTGCAGCGAATCCACAGGAGCAGTGGCAGATGCACCCCGCTTGCCGCAGCCGATTCCGGATCGAGCGCATCGCAGGCATCCACCCAGACGCAAACCTGCCCACGCGCGGTACAACTGGCCAGAAAAGCCAGCGACAGCGTTGTTCGTCCAGAGCACTCCGGGCCGACCACCTCGCTGATGGCTCCCACGGGCAGTCCGCCATCGAGCAGCGCATCGACAGTGGCAATGCCGGTCGCCGCCGTCTCGCGGAAGGTGCGCGGCATCGGCGAGAGCGCCGCCGGGAAGCGGGTCGCGAGGGATTCTTCGATCTGGAGTCGTAGGGCAGCAGCAGTGGCCAATTTTCGCCTTATATTCGCCTTTCAAGGTTCGCGCGAATCGGTCCGCTTGTCAACAGTCCTTCGGGTTCCCCACAAGTGAAGCGCTATTCTGAGAGCGATATGTGTGGCCGATACGCCCGAAAATCCGCGCAAGAGCTTCTTGCCGAATGGTTCGATCTGGACCTGAACCTGATGCCCTGGTTCACGGCCAGCTAC
>Ga0224530_1000510_pt1 | contig 25258 bp, 27 predicted proteins | sample CBST75metaG_FD_179873 | JGI IMG/M metagenome (GOLD analysis project Ga0224530, IMG submission 179873) | Peat soil microbial communities from Stordalen Mire, Sweden - C.B.S.T75 | ecosystem: Environmental > Terrestrial > Soil > Wetlands > Peat | place: Sweden: Norrbotten County, Stordalen Mire...
GGCCTGGATCATCGCATGCACCACCCGTGAAACACTGGACAGGATCCCCCGCCGGTTCCACGCCAAGTGCATCGTGCAGCCCGCCATTGGCATTAATGAATGCGAGATCGTGACGGTTAACACAACGCCGCCCTCCCGGCAGCAATTCCTCTTCATCGGCCGCCTGCTTTATTGGAAGGGCCTGCACTTGATCCTTCGAGCCTTGCCCAAAGTCCTGCAATCCGTTCCGCAGGCTAAGTTGAAAATTATTGGCTCAGGAAGCGATCGCGCATGGTTGCAGGGGATCGCTCGGGATGCGGGAGTTACGGATTCTGTTGAGTGGATCCCTGCAAAACCTCATGACGAAATTTGGCAGGAGTATCGAGAAAGCCTTGCCTTTGTATTTCCCAGTCTCCATGACTCCGGCGGCATGGTCGTTCTGGAAGCGCTCGCAGGGGGCATGCCGGTCATCTGTCTGGATCTTGGAGGACCGGGAGCTATCGTTACGCCATCTTGTGGGATTGTGGTAGAGAGCCGCGAGGAAAGCGAAAACGCCGTGGTCGAAAAGCTGGCCAAGGCAATGATCCTGCTCGCCACAGATTCCGCCTGCCGCGCGCGCTTGTCGGCGAACGCGGTGAATCGCGCGCAGCAGATGACATGGGATGTCGCAGCAGAAAATCTCTATGCGTCTCTTTCCCATCACCTTCAGAACCGAGTGCGGCTCGGCTGAGTGCATTTTGGCCTCGCGTGCGGGCCATTCTCAATTTGGGCCGAGTCCTGGATGCCTTTGGTAGCATCTCAAATATGCGAATATCAACTAAGCTCCTATACTAGAGCGACATAGAACCGTCTGGAATTTATTAAAAGTGTTCCATAAGTATCAAGACTTCGTAGGGAGATTGCTTTCCTCGACCGTTTTTCTTCATATACTCGGAATGCGATCTGTGGTGGCACCGCCGCGCTTGGAAACACTCATTGGCGATTTGCACCCATCAGCAAGTCAACCATGCGCAACATTCGAGAGAATCTCTTCTTCGCTTTCATCTACAATGCCGTCGGGGTACCGCTGGCGGCGGGTGTGCTGTTCCCCGCATTCGGGTTGCTGCTGAACCCAATGATCGCAGCGGCTGCCATGAGCTTCAGTTCGTACCGGTGATAGCCAACGCGCTGAGGCTGCGGGCGATAAAACTATGATCTCCCTACTGCTTTAGAATGTTGTTTCACGAAACGCGAACCGCGTCCTGGATGTCTGCAATGCTTCCCGTCACGTTTCTTCAAAACGGCCGGAATCAACCCTGCGTAGAATCCGTGCGCGCAATGAGGATTTTGGGCGATCTACTAGCCACAAAGTGGCAACTCCGAAGTTGATTGACCCGGCCATCGGGACATTGGAACTGTGCTATGAACTCTTGATCCGAGATATGAATCGCGGCGATACGCGTCTATGGTTTGCCGGTAGCTGAAGTAGACGATAATCAGCAGTCCAACAATCACGGCGCTCACAGGGACGATGTAATGCATGCCTACAAGACCGAGAGGAATAAGCAGCGTTGACGCGGCTTCAGGACCGTATGCGGCAGAACTGAGAGCATTCAGGCCAAAGACCGGAATTCCGGCGACGGGCCGATGTACTCGGCGCGCTCCTCGCTGGTGGCCAGCGGCCTGCCGAATAGAAGTTTCAATATGTGTGAGGAAAGAGCCATGCAATGTTGTCCGGCAACCGCGGAGTTGGGGAAAGGAAGGTCGCCGAAAGCATTGTCTCATGATGGAAGAAAGGAACATTGCTGCCAGACAGCAATGCCCGGCATCTTCACTTCAAATATGCGCGCACAAGATCGATCAGATCCTCAGCCAGGTCCGATGCGATCTGTTCCTTCGATTCCGCAGTGAGATGAAAACGAATGTGATCCTCAAGTACCTCACCCATCAGACCGTTGATGCCACCGTGAACCGCGGCCAGTAACATAAGCTGGGCGCCGCAGTCTTCGTCACCCATCGGCGACCGCTCCACCGCGTCCAACTGCCCGCGAAGCCTGCGTACGCGCTGTAGCAACTTCAGCTTTTCCCGCTCGTGCTGGGACAAGGTACTTCCCCTCCGGAAATTCATAATGCGGGCAGCGTCTATACCCGGTAGGGGCAGTATATGCCGTTCACGGTATTCTCGATTGAGAATAGGGGAATCCACCCAAAGGGGTTCTAATTCACAGCATATAGGTAAAAGGGATCCTTCCGTCCCTGTCAGGAGACTCGGCGCTGTCAGTTCGGGCAGTTGAAAACCTGCATCGGTGGGCCGCCTCAGTTTAGGCATTGCCGCAAGAGCTATTCGGTCGTCGATTCGATAATCGACCAACTCGGTGTGGAGACATCATCTGGAGAACTATCGCAATCTTGTAAGTCGCGCTTCATAGAACTCTTTGCGTTTTCAACTGCTTTATCCCAAACCTGAAGGCGCCAGTGAACTTCATCTTGTTGGCTACAGCCCAATTCCGAACTCTGGCGCCTTTCTGAGACTAGAATTCCCAATGGATGCGAGTGCCGAAGACCGAGACGGGGCCGCGATCGCGATTGAACGCCGGGTTGGCAACGAACTGGTAATCCATGGTCACGTGAATCTGCTGGGGGAATGTGCGATCGTAGTACGTCTCCAATGCGCGTTCCATGCCATAGTTCAAGTTGCCATCGCCATCCAGGATGCCCGTGCCGCCATCCTTGAGGTATTGCTGGTTCACCTTGGAGATGCCGCTCATCACGAAGGCCAGACCAGCTGAATCGCCGGAGCGCCGCCACGCATCTCCCTTTACGCTTACGCCCAGCGATCCAGAGTGATTGATGTCGGTATACATCCATGCTTCGTTATGGCCGTCATTCCACCCCACGCGAGAAAACACGCCGACGTTCTTCGTGATCTCCTGTTCCGCGTTCATACCGAAGCCATACGTATGGCGGTTGGCGTAAGTCTTGGTGATATCAGCTCCCGGGACCGAGAGCGCTGCCTTGTAGCTGCCGAATTCCCCCTGATGGACAAATGCCAAGGGGCGTAAAGCTCCCGGATGGGCGCCAATGCTGTAGCTGCGCTCGCCTTCGGCCACCATCCCCCAGTCGTGGAAGAATCTGTCGTCGCCAGCGGAGCTCTCACCTGGCCACATCAGGAACTGGCTTTCGGCGGTAAAGCCATTTCTTTGATTCGGCAATTGGAAGAATCCATAGCGCAACGCCCACTTCGGTTTCTCCAACTCGACAGATGCGCCGGTGGTGTAGCCCAGGCTGTCAGCTGGATAATCCCAGGCGATGTTGGCGACGAACGCCCAGTTCATGAATTGCTTGCGCGGATCGTTGGCGTAAGCGTTGCTGTCGAAGATATCCTTCACACTGTATCGTCCGATGGTGAACGTGAGCCGTTCGGTCTTCTGGTTGCCGGCGAGCGTGAGTTGGTCGGAAGGCACGACCTCTTTCTCGCCGCCAAGCCCGATGGTTTGCCGGATGAAGAAGCGCGCGATGTCCGTGTGAGGAGGCCGCGTGCCCACCTTGTACGCTTCTCCGTTCGTAAAGTCGTCAATGCCAAGAGTTCCGTGCAGACCAAAGCCTTGCCACGTCAACAGGTCGACCTGGAATTCGGCGCCGCGCCACAGCCGGTACCCGCCATAGAGATCTAGGGACACGGTCTCGCGGGCCTGGCCAGCGGTGGGCAGGCTATTGGCTCCCGTGTATTTGGCACTCAAGGAAGGATAGCCCTGGCCGATGATAGTGCTTTGCATGTGCCAGTTCCGAGTCTGCCATTGCGTGTCGCCTTGCCCTTCGCTGGCCGGAACGCTTGGAGAATTCTTTCCATCGCACGACACGGCCCCGAGGGTGAAAGAACCGACGGCACAGGGATCCGAATTCTTGACTGACGTTTCGGAAGATTCACTTCCAGTTGGAGCGATCGATTCCTTCAGATCTTCAACCCGATCTGCCGTTGAGCTGTCGAATTGTGCATAGGCCATTGCACTGAACCCAGCCAGCAGGATCGCCGTGCATGCCAAAGCCATGCCTGAAGTACCCATCCATCTCTTCATCTTCTTCTTCTTCTCCGGTGCAGCATGTCCAGACCTTCAGGCCGACACACTACGAGCGTTCTGGGCAGACCCTTATTGGAATCCGCCAGTGTACTCGTGCGCTCGCTTCAATCCGCGAGTCGTTTTTGCGAGGAGCTCATAGGGTATGGAACTCGGTCTCGGGAATTTCTCCGGAGACGAGCCAGCATCGAACAACATGCTTGGTGTTACCGGAGACTGCCTCCGGACAGCGCAGGCTCGCTTTGTACAGGATCGTCCATGGTTACCTCCGCTGATAGTCCTACGGTTGAAACAGATTCGGCGCCCGCAATAATGCGCCCAACAGAACCACAATCATCAGCAACGACAGAACGAGCACAAAGCCCAAAACGGCCTTCTCCGCAGAGGTAGCCCCGTGGCGGCGATTCACCGACGGCGCCTTCTGTACCCGCTCCTCCATTGCTGCGCTTCCGCTCTCGGCGTATCCGTTAGAAAATCTTGTGTACCACACCTGCTAGATCCAGCACGTGATAGCCAAGCATCAGCGTCATCGCAATCAGATAGCCGCGCAACACGGTGAGAGAGATGCGGACCGCCGGAGTCATGGCGATGTGTCCAAGACCCTCGCTGGAGCACTTCTTCTCCGGTACGTCGTTGAGCGGGTGGATCACGCGGAAGTATTCAGGAGTAAATGAATTCTGCATGGTTGCCATGGTTCACCTCATAATTTCAATTGAAAAGATTGGGTAGCATCACCTGTGCGGCCAACAGCAGCGACAGGGCAAAAAGAATCACGATGATGGTCCAGTTGATGACGTTGTTCCAGGGACGGTTCACCCAGCGCTCGCCGAGAAGTTCTTGGTCGTTGAGCAGAAGTTGCAGAAAGATAATGGCCGAGGGCAGGATGAGTCCCGCGAAGACCTGCACGCTGATGATGACCAGTTGCAGCGGCACGTGAGGAATGAGAACAATGGCCGCAGCCGCGCCAACACAAGCGATATAGGTCGCGTAGAAGCCCGGAGCCTCCCACAGCTTCTTGTGTAAGGAGTGCTCCCATCCCTTCACCTCGCCATAGGCCCAGGCACTGGCCAACGAAATGGCCGTAGTACCCAGCACAGCGGCATTGACCATCAGAAGCAGAACGCCGTTGCGGACGAAGTGCCCAAGCATCGGGCCGAGCGCAAGTGCAAGCTGCGCGGGATCTTCAAACGTAATCCCGTGCTGAAAACCGTAGTTGCCCACCAGCATCATCGCTCCGGCGACACACACGGTGAAGATGGAGCCAATAAGCGTATCAAGCCGCGCCCACTTCAGATCTGCGAAGCGCAGCCGTTTCTCTGCCACGCAGCTTTGCTGGAAAAAGAGCTGCCAAGGTGCAATGGTGGTGCCCACGATGGCAATAACCAGAAAAACAAGACTGCTGGTGATGCCCCCCGTCGGCATGGTAGGAAACGCCGTGTTACTCGCAACAGCGGCCCAGTCGGGATGGACAAGATAAGCCAGCACGAACCAGGTCAGATCCATCAGGCAGAGACCGATGACGATTCGTTCCCAACGCAGATAGCTGCCCGTCACTACCATGAGCGTCAGCCCCAGCGCCGCTATCGGAACCGAGATGTAGGGGCTGACTCCCATCGCGCTGAGGGCCAGCGAGATGGCTGCGAACTCGGTAATCAAGGTAAGAAAGTTGACCAGGAGCAAATCGAAGAGCGAAAAATGGCCCCACCATTTGCCAAAACGCTCGTAGATCATGGCTGCGTGGCCCTTGCCGGTGGCGATGCCCAGGCGAGCTACCATCTCCTGCACAAAGTAGCAAATGGGCAGCAGCACAATCAGAATCCAGAGCAGATGAAGGCCGTACTGGCCGCCCGCCTGCATATAGGTGGAGACCGCGCCGGCATCGTTGTCTGCCTCCATTACGATCAGGCCAGGGCCGAAGACCATGAGAAACGTAAGCAGATGCTTCTGCCAGGTGTGGCGCACCATAACCCCTTTAGGAGTCGTGACGGTGTCGAGTTTGGGTTCGGCTACGCGCACAGATGCATCCCCATTTCTCCAGAGTTGAAGTTCACGGCGGAAGCGCTTGGTGTCCCAGCAGCGATCCAGACACGTGCCAAGGGCATCTTGGCGTCGCCGGTTGCCACCCATACGCAGTTCAAGCGAACGGTCTTCTCGACCAGATGCAGCTTGTTCTTCATGGTTCCTCCTCGCTGAATTCAAGCGTGCGTTCTGGCTCGGGTGCGCGCAATGGCGCACTCCAGGGGACAGAGGATGAATTCAAGGTTCGGGAGGTGTGACCGGACGTTCTCGATTACCGGCTCACGCGCTCAATTCACAGGTCGTATCCCGTGAAGAGCGGTGAGGGAATCGTCTCAAGCCAAGCTAAAGGCGGTTTCCAGAGCGCACATCACGGCACAGAATAGAACTCCCAGTACTCGGAGGTTCCTTTGCGGTTTCGATGCTCATGGTTTGCTTTGTTTCTCCTGCGAGCGAAGTCCTGCCCGCATTTCCTTTTTACCATACCCTGATAGGGTATGGTCAAGTGCAAAATGCCAGATTTCAAGAAAAATCAGATGCATCGTTATCGTGCGATTCTGATTACAAGCAAGCCGAGGCCATTGAGTTCCCTTAACCGCAGGAGGCTGATCCGGTCAGCGAGTCTGGGAGTCTGCTCTGTCAGCCTCTTCAGAAACCTCTACCGTTGCCACGCCGAACGATCGAGCGCATCGCCGCCTTCCACCCCCGCGACCAAGACCTGTCTCTGGTCTGGGGCCCGGCGTTGGTCTCCAGCGTGGTGGCATCGAGGCCGATGCGCTTGCCCTGCAATAAGCCCTGGTCGGCCAGCAAATCCAGCACCCAGAAAAATACCTGTCGATGCCTCTCCACGTCGATCAGACGCCGGGTGCGGGAGATGGTCGAGTGATCGGGCGTGTCCTCATCCAGCGCGATCGAGAGAAAGCGCCCTAGCCTGAGCGAGTCCTTCAAGCGCCAGGCGATGCCGCGCTCCGCCTCGATGCCCTCGAAGTACCCGATCATCAGCGAGCGGAAATAGATGTCCGGCGTCAGCCCCGGACGGCCCACCTTATCGGCATAGAACCGGGCGCATTTCTCCTCGACAAAGGCGTCGAAGCCCTCGTCCTCGAGCACCTCGTTCAGACGAACATAGAAAGGATGGCCCGGACCAACAGCCATATCCGCGGACGCCACCCACAAATCCTCTTGCCACTCCCGACTCTTGAGCGTGTCCATCGACATATCTCACTTTTATCGATAATCACTGTGAAAACTAACGGGATCTGACAGCGCGGAAACACGGACTTTCACCACGGGCTGTTATGCCAACCTGTTTGGACGCTCCTCGTCTACCGTCTGCCAGCGTCACCCCACACGAATAGCGACGCGGGACGGCACGGGCTCGGCTTCTAATCGAAAGAAATCAGTCCAATCATTGTATGCAGGCGTGAGATGACGATTTGTTCACATTGACCGGCTGCGGCTACCATTTTGGCCTTTGTACCAGTCAGATTGTGCATGAAGCTGTTGATCGATTTCATCAAGGAGTACTTTATGAGGACGGGCATTTTCTCGCGCTTGGGATCAATCGTCCCACGCATTATTCGGAATGTCCTGTACTCCGCCCCAACTGTTTGGGCCTTGATGTTGCCCATTAATCTGGTAGCGCAACAGACCACCTCGGCTATCAACTCTCGCCTCCTCACTGGCAGCGCAGCAAAGTCCGATGCGACTCCTTCAAATACAGTGATGCAATCGCCTGTCGCTTTGCCAGCATCGTCTGCGAATACTGCCGTTGATGCGAGTTCACTGAGCAGTGCGAACGCATACGCTGAGACACCCGAAGCTGCGCAGCTGCCCCCGCCAGACGCGCCTGATCCGCAAAAGGTACCCGATCACCAGCGCGCACATCAAACAAAACGCATTCTCGGAGTCATGCCTAACTTTCGAGCCGTAAGCACCGACGTAAATTTGCCAGCTCAATCGGTCAAGGAAAAGTTCATCACCGCTTCGGAGGATTCCTTCGATTACTCTTCAATCTTTATCCCAGCAATGCTTGCTGGTTACTCGATGGCGACAAATGCAACTCCTGAATTTCATCAAGGCGCAGCGGGATACGGCCGCTATTTCTGGCATGCCGCCGTCGATCAAACGAGTGAGAATTATATGGTGGAATTCGTCGTTCCCGTCATGACGCATGAAGACACGCGGTACTACACATTGGGTAAGGGCGGATTCCTGAAGCGAACTGGATATGCCTTAAGCCGCGTCGCTATCACCCGATCCGACTCTGGAAGTGAGGTTTTCAATGTGAGTGAGGTCGTCGGATCGGGAGCTTCTGCAGGCCTGTCAAGTCTCTACTATCCCTCCCGTGAACGCAGCTTTGCCAACACAGGCACACAGTGGGGACTGGACATCGGAATCGATGCGGCTGCTTTTATCTTCAAAGAGTTTTGGCCCGACATCAATCATCGCCTCTTCAATGGGAACAGCCATTTCAATCGCTCCCCACCTTAGATTGAGTGACATTCGAATCGAGTAGCGATTCCCAGCGGAGAATCAATGCACATGGCTTGGAAACAGCCTTAGCATTTATCTTTTCAATACAGCTCAAGAGCTGTAGAATCCTGGCACAGCGGAGGCTGATCGAGAATATGAATATTCGCGCTGGAAGAACAACTTGGATGCGGGTAATTTCTCTTTGCTGCTCTCTTATATCGGTTCCGCTGTCGTGTATTGCACAGACGCAGAGTACGGCGGCAATACTGCCTGGTACTCCAGCGATGGCGACAGCTCCTTCGTCCGAGAGTGTCGATCTGCCTTCCGCTCCAGAACCAAACGATCAGATGGCGCAGACCGGGGGAGCAGGCCAGTCTACACAGACAGATCAACAGCAGCCGAGCCAGCCGAATCAACAGGAGCAGACGAAGCCAGGCAATGCACCTTCCTTGGGAGACTTGGGGTTCACTCCGCAACAGACACAGGCGGATGCGCAGATGCAGGCGATGCTCAACAAGCGAACGCATATGCTGAAGGTTCATCAAACCCTAGGTTTGATTACAGCGATTCCGATGGCCGCGACTCTGATTACCGGACCGCAGGCGAAAGCCAAAGGCAAAAACGGCCAACCGATTACAGAGCCGACCGCAGCGAACCTGGACTTGCATATTGCTCTAGGCGGACTGACTACGGGCATGTATTTCACTACCGCTTATTATTCCATCTTCGCCCCAAAGATACCTGGGGTGAAACCCAAAGGAGCCATTCGACTGCACCGGGATTTGGAGTGGATACACGGTCCCGGCATGATCCTGACGCCCCTCTTGGGAATCATGGCTTACAAACAAGAGAACGCTGGAGAGAAGGTTCATGGAATCGCGTCCTATCATGGGACGGCTGCGTATGTAACAGCCGCAGCATACGGCGCATCAATTGTCACCGTGTCATGGCCGATTCATTGGAAGTTTTGGGGAAAACAATGAAGAAGATAATCCTGATTGCTTTTGTGCTTGTCGCGCTTCCTGTGTTTGCGCAAACTGATGCCCAATTGGTTTTAGAGCAATCGACCCTCACCTATCACATGTCCCACCCGATGCATGAGGTGAACGGCGTCAGTCATGAGGCAAAAGGCAAGGGCGTTTGCCACGCTGGACAATGCGATTTCCTGATTGCCGCGCCGGTCAAGTCCTTCGATTCAGGCGATAGCAATCGCGATCTTCACATGGTGGAGGCAACACGCGGCGCGCAGTTTCCCATGGTCCTCGTGCGCACACGATTTGCCGAAGCCGTGACCACGGCGCCGATCATTTATGTAGATTTGGAGGTCCAGTTTGCCGGCCAGACAGCCCACTATAACCATGTGCCCTTTCAACGGATATCCCAAGGCAATAAGGTTCAGATCTCTGGAACAGTCCCAGCAACGTGTTCCGATTTCAAGATCGATCGCCCTTCGTTCCTGACAGTACCGATCAAGAATGATATTCCGGTGCGGGTAGAGATGACATGGCGGTCAATGTGAGCGCGGGCATCACATACATCTGCCCCCGATGTCCCCGTTTGAGGCAGAATATTGAAACTCACAACTGCTGCCGTACTCTTAATTGCGCTTCAGCAGGTCGTCGTTTGCGCGCATCTTTCTGCTCAGGCAGGTCAGCCTGTCTCCGCGACACAGGCAGTCAACCAGATGCTGCAGGCCGAAGCAACTGCTTGGAGAAGCCGCCAGCACTTCCTGTATCGGAACCAAGAACGATCGAACCGCACAAACGGGCGACTCTGGGATGAGCTGGTGGTCGAGACATCGGATGGATCGATGCAGCGCCTTATTTCAGAAGACAGAAAGCCTTTATCCAGCGGCCAAAGCAAGTCCGAAGATGAACGCATTACTTATCTGGAAAATCACCCGACCGAATTTCGTCGGATAACTCAAAGGCGTAAAGATGATGAAGCACGAATACCGGCGCTATTAAGAGATATCCCAAATATCTTTCTATTCGCGATTCTCGGCTCCGAGGGTGACTATATCCGCATCGCCTTTCAGCCGAATCCTTTGTTTCATGAGGAGAGCTATCAGGATCGCGTGGTTCACGCAATGGCAGGTGTGTTGATCATCCATTTGCCGGACATGCGACTATGCAAGCTTGATGCGCACATCGAACATAAGGTGGAGTTTGGCTTTGGCATTTTTGGCGTGCTTCGCGAGATCAGCTTGTCCCTCGTGCGCGGAGAAGTTTCTACCGGCCAGTGGACAACGACAAAGCTCAGCGTTCATCTGGATGGAAGCGTCCTGCTCCTAAAATCCATCTCCAGGGATGTGGACTCCTCGCGTCACGACTTCAACTTGGTTCCTCCTGACTTGAATGTGGCGGAGGCAGCAGCAATTGTCCGCTCAAATTCGTTTTAGGGTCGCTCTGGGGAGACGCTTGATCTCCTGTTTGCGCTGGAGGAGGAACGATTACATAGCCCAAAACGACCCAGACCAGCACGGGATCTCGATAGAGACAGCTATGGTAATCAGTTCCCATCACAGTTTTTTGCCAGATCTGCGTCTCCTAAAATGGCGAGAGCCGCCAGGGACGTTCCATTCTTCTCACCGAATATTATCGGGGGACACCCATACCACCGTGATGGCTTACGCTGCGAAGCTTCAGTCGCTTAGTTACCGATCACAAGTATCTGGAAAGAACCTGGGATCATCGGAGGGCGAGGACCGCGCATCCAGGCCGGAACGCCCGATGGTGGAGCGGCAGACGGCGGACTGCCAGCAGGCGTTGTCAAACTCGCTGCCTGGGCCGGAGCGACCGGGGCAGAAGGGACCGGGCCATACTCGGCCGTGATCGTCAATATCTGGTTGGTCTTGGCATCCAAGGTCAACGTCTTGGCACGCGCCGGCGTGGCAATAGTCTGCTCAACAGTGAAACTGGTGGGTGAGTTCTCCTTGACAACCGTAAGTGTGCCATCTCCCTGCGAACTGAAGGCCTCCATCGTCGCCGGGTTAAATGTAGCTCCATCCGATCCGTTGCCGATGGGCAGATCGGTAATGATATGCCCATCCGCGGCCGACAGTACGATCATGTTCATCTTGTCGCGGCACGAGGCAAAGAGAATGTTGTTCTTCGCGTCCAGGGCAAGGCCAGCGCATCCTCCGCCCTTGCTTGAGATGTCGTACCTGCCGATCATCTTCATCGTGTTCGCGTCGATGACCGCGATGGCGGCCTTGTCTTCGATATCCACATAGATCTTGCCGTGGCCGTCGCTCGCTGCCTGCTCCGGTGCGCCGCCAATGTCGATGGTGCTGAGGATCGAGCCATCTTTATCGTCGAGAACGGTAATATTTGGCTCCGAGTGGCTGAGTATGTAGAAGTGGTGATTGTAGGCGTCATTGAGGTAGCCGTCCGGATTGCCCTCCACGCCGATCTTCTTCAAAATCGCAAAGGTCTTCGAATCGAACATCGTCACCGGCTTCGAGGTTGCGAATCCGTGCCCCGTCGCGGTGTCGACCGCTCCGCCGTGCGCGCTCACGCCCGGTATATCTCCCACCTGTACCAGCGTGTCGAGGTTATAGACGCCGATGTGCCCCGCCGGACCAGACCGGGCAACATACAGGTTGCGGCCGTCAGGGTCGGCAGTGACGTAATCGAATCCGCCCTCGCCTCCAACCAGTTGAATCTTGAGTACCTTGTACGGACCGCTGTCCTGAGCGTGGGCGAGGCCCACAAACGAAAGCGTAACGGCGAGTGCTGCAACGACGAGCGGTTTACAAGTCATGATGCTATCTCCAGATTGGGGCTTACCGGCGAACCGGACCGTTTGAGCGTAGGACTGAATCCACATCTTCTCGAATCCGAGCATACACGCTGCAACTTGAAGGTGGGTGAATGCGGGCCCGGAAAGTCTGAGGAATCTGATGCTGCGTGATTCTCCGCGGGTGCACCTTCCGATTACGCTGCCAAATGTTCTGCGGTTATGGTGAGCCGTTACCCGACCCGGAGTTAGCCAACGAGGATTGTTTCAGCATGGTCGGCGAACCACGTCTTGGATGTCTGCAATGCTTCCCGTCACGTTTCTTCAAGACGGCCGGAATCAACCCTGCGTACCAGAAAACTGCGTCTTTACCCTGGGCCGTAAATTCATCCCTTGCCAAGTGACAAATTGAGCATGGCCAGTTGATTCGGAAGGCTACAACGCAATCTGTTGCAATCCGCCATCACAATTCAACCAATAATGACGGATTGATAGAATGTCAACGCGGACGCCAGTTGATCCTCGCGCCGTACCCCAGAGTCCCCGCCACACATTTGACGAGTTCAAAGAACCGTGATCACGGATTGCTGACCACAAAGATCACGAGAATTGCGGACAATTCAACTGGTGACCCTGCAATACGCCGAAAAGCGGACTCATAATAGGTAGAAGGTTAGGCCCACGCTAGGCTTGATTCATTCTCACAGCCTAATCAGATCGTACTGATCATTGCCCATCTGCAAAGTCTTCATGTATTCAAGCTGGTGCAATCCGCTGCGCGACTCGATACGTTCCATCATGTCATGTCGTTGCAGTTCAGGCTGTGCGTAGATCAGATCAATGGAGGCCTTGTCGATGGCTAGAATATCTCGTGAACCGAGAATGCCGATGTCGTTGCAAGTCGGTTTAACTCCGTGCGGGTCGCAATCGCAGTCCACGGAGATATTCTTCAGGACATTGATATAGGTGATGTGCGAACCGAAATGTTCGGTGGTCCCTTTGCCTGATTCGACCATACGCTCCAGAAAAAGCGTTCCTTTGGGCCATCCATCGCCGTGGATCTGCCGCTTGCCCACCTGTCCGGACGCACAACCAATGCCGATGTTTTTGAGGGACCCGCCAAAACCTCCCATTGTATGGCCCTTCAAATGTGTGTAGACGAGGAGGGAATCGTAGTTCAAAAGATTTTTACCCACGGCAATCTCAGTGAGATGTACACCCGGGGTAAATGGGTGTTCCGTCAACGTGGGTGATGAGTACTTATCAAGAAAGTCGCGCATTCCCGGAATCGGGAGCATCGCATCGCCGTCGGCGTCCATGATGTCGACTGGGCAGAAACTGAATCCATTGGTTTTCAGCGTCTCCCGGTGAGTTGCCGTGTTTTGCCTCGGGCTTGGATAGAGGACGTTACATTCCACGATGGTACTGTTTGGAATCTGAGCCTGCAAACCCCTGATAAGCTCGACGGGAAGAAGGTTAGGCCCATCAGGTTCGCCACTGTGCAGCTTGATAGCGATCTTTCCGGTCATGCCCTCGTTGATTTTGGCGTAGATCTTCAGCAATCCGCTGACGCTTATATCTTTTGTAAAATACACCGGAGATTTATTCTTTTCCGCATCGTCGCTTGCTGTATTGGTCGAGTCGATTTCGGCATCACCGCTCAACGTGATCGCTGTACTCTTCAGAAAAGTGCGATGCGACATTTGGTTCTTCATGTTTGTGTCCTTTCAGTAATGGATTAGTTTGAGAACTTATGCCAAGCTCAACGGCCAGTCAGCTTTTCCATGGCTTCCGAATACCTGTTTGAGAGATGCCATATCGATGGAGAAACGGTATTCCACATTGGACTTCACTATTCTTTCCAATGCTTGCTCGGTTTTCTGTATAGGAATGCTCACGAAGTCTGCGGTGATGTTGTGCTGACTGCAGAAGTCATAATCCGCCGTATTGGGCGGCGGAGTTGACCTGCAAGGGAGATTCTCCGGTCTTACTCCGCTGGTGATCAGTTACAGCATTTTCGATTCTGCTCTTTACAGGAACCGGAAAGCTGAGTGGCTTTTTCCTGACCGGGCCCCCCGCGGACGGGTCTTGGTCCGTGGGGTGGAAGTAAAAGCCACCTTGTATGCCGCCGTAATGTCAATATGTGAATCGAAAATGCTCTAGTAGCAGTCCGACCCGCCGCCTAGAGTTACGGTTGGGATGAACTGCCGCAAACTTGCTAACTCGCGATTTCCGCGAAGCAGAAGCTGACTTGCTGATTTTGTTTACAACCCGTCTCATCTAGCAATTTTATTCATGAAGAGATGAAAGAACGGTAGACGCGCGCGCCGGTGCCGTGGGCAGGCCGGAGGCGGTGGGGAGAATCGCACGATAGCTAGCATCCAGCACTGGGCTCAGGAGCAGGATGGCCGCAATGCGGCGGACAACCTGTGCGAAGTACGCGGCCTCTTCAGCGTGAAGAGCGCGGTGAAGCAGGGGCGAACTTGGCTCCTCGGTAAATTCGCAGTAGCTGAGCCACTTCTTGAGAACCTGATAACCGCCGAGGATGCCTGAACACCAGCAACTACCGGTTCAGGGTTCTCAGGCCGCTTGCGGAGAAGCTGGGAATCGGAAGACTCAACTTCCAGATGCTGCGCCGGACGATGGCAACTCAGGCGCAGGGCATGGGCTCGATCAAGGACATTCAGGCGCACCTGCGGCACGCCAAGGCCGACACCACGGCCAACGAATATATGCAGTCGCTGCCAGAAAGTGTGCGAGAAATGGTCGGATCTGTGTACCAGATGTTGGCGAAAGGAGGGGAGGCGAAAAAGCCTTTTGAAGAAATGCCCGAAACGCCACAAACTTTATTCGGTGACCGCCTGTAAGCTATTGATTCTATGGTGGGCGCTGCAGGATTCGAACCTGCGACTTCCACCGTGTGAAGGTGGCACTCTACCGCTGAGTTAAGCGCCCCTCGGAGGGCCGGCGCAAGGCGCGCCAGCGGGGCATTCCGTAGTTTAGAGTAACACCAGTGGGGCCTTGCGGCCAACCCCTGCGGTCATCGTTTGGGCAGACCGTCCCCAGGCAAGTCAGGAATGCGCAGGAGAGAACAGTCAATCCAGCACGCCTACGGCTTCCCCCCCGACGGGGAAGCGGCGTTGCGCCCTGTCCTGGGCGTGGGAACACCAGGGTTCCCGCCAGCGGGTATGGCCTTCAAGGCGGCCCAGCCGGACGATGGCAGGCCCGGACCGCCCGAAACTCCTGCGGAAGATGAAGATTTCGACACCGAAACTTCTTTTCCCGAGCAGGATTCCGCGCAACCTTCCCTAGCGGATGGTGTTCCAGAGGATATGGCAACCATGGTCCTGGACAACACGGCCCTGGGAGCGGGAACTGGATTGCGGCCCAACGAGCGTCCGGCCGCGATCAACGGAGTGGATCCCGCCAGCGACGCCGCAATCATGCTGCGCGTGGCGGCGGGCGACGAAGCGGGATTCAACTACCTGGTTGGAAAGTTTCATCGCCCGATCATTCACTTTCTTTTCAGGATGGTGCAGAATCAGGCGGTTGCCGAAGAACTGGCGCAGGAGGTGTTTCTGCGCGTTTACCGCTCGCGCGAGAGCTACCGGGCCGAAGCCAAGTTCACCACCTGGCTCTACCGCATCGCGACCAACTTGGCGGTGAACCACGCACGCGACACCCGCCATGAGCGGGCGTCGAAAAGCGTCTATCTGGACGCTGCGGACGAAGAGACCGGCACGACGCCGGACGTGGCCGACGATGAGCCGACCGTGGAACAGCATCTTTTGCGCGAAGAGCGGATGGCGGCGATCCGCAAGCACGTGGTGGCCCTGCCGGAGCGGCAGCGGATGGCGGTACTGATGCACAAGTACCAAGGAATGGATTACCGGCAGATCGGAGAGGTGCTGAAACTGAGCGAGTCGGCGACCAAGTCGCTGCTCTTTCGCGCCTACCAGACGCTGCGGGACAAGTTGAAGGATTTTGTGTAAGCAATGAAAGCCGGGCTCGACCGGCGGGGAGTGGGGTGGTTGCGATGGAACGGACCAGGAACAATTGCGCTGGGATGGGCGGGAAGCTGGCAGATTTGCTTCTCGATCCGGTTGAGACGCCTGCCAAGGTTCAGACTCATGTTGCCGGCTGTGCGGATTGCAGCCGGGAACTCGAGGAGTTGCACTCCACCATGGCCCTGCTGGACACCTGGGAGAGCCCGGAGCCGACCCCCTATTTTCTGACCCGATTGCATGCGCGGCTGCGGGAAGAGCGGGATGCCGAGCCGGCCAGCTGGTTCGAGCGCCTTCGCTCCCGCCTGGTCTACGGGCCGGCTGCCCATGTGCGTCCGCTGGCGGCGATGGCGCTTACCATCATGCTGCTGGTGGGGGGCGGAACTTATCTGGGCATCACCGACTGGAATCAGCCCGCGCCAGCTCCGGGACAGACTGCCATAGTGCATGATCTGCAGACCATGGACAACAATGCCCAACTGCTGAGCCAGTTGGAAGATCTCTCGGCAAACAACGACAACGGAAATTAGCAGCAGGAACCCAAAAAACGTAGAGACGGGACGGAGAAAGACTAGTGATCGGGGGACACAATGCGGAACGGATGGGCCGCGCGGCTCTAGCCGTGGCGATTCTGATGCTCTGTGTGCCCGCAGGTTGGGCACGGGGCCAGCGCAACAGCGCTCCCGCGGCTCGTCCCGCCCCGGCGCCGCGCGCTTCAGCGCCCGGATCTCAACCAGCCCGGCCCCAACCGGCGAGGCCTCAGGTTCAGAATCGGCCTGCACCGCAACCCCAGGGCAGACCGAATGCCGGCCCACAGGCATACCCCGGCCGGCCAATGACGGGCTACCCTGCGCCTTACCCCCGGTCGAACTATCCCAGTCCCGCTTACCGGAATCCCACCAATCAGGTGCGCCCTTATTCGTCTCCGGCCTACTCACGCCCCACGTATCCAGGCGCGGCGCAGCACGGCTACGCACAGCCCGGTCGGGTACAGCCGAACTATGTGCAGCCCAACACCGCGCCCCCAGGACACTTGGGCGACTGGCTCAATCAGCATCGCAATCTTCCCACGCAGGAGCAGGAGCGGATGCTGCGCGGCGACCCCAGCTTCAACCGGCTTTCCCAGGGCGAGCAGCAGAAGCTGGCCGATCGCCTGCACCAGGTCAACCAGATGCCCGAAGACCAGCGGCAGCGCTGGCTGGCCCGCAACGAGATGATCGAGCGCCTCTCGCCCCAGGACCGCATGAGCGTCAATCTCTCCGGACACCGCTTTGCCGCCCTGCCCGCCGATCGCCAGACCATCATGAAAGGCGCCTTCCGCGATCTGCGTTCCGTTCCGCCGGAGCAGCGCCAGACGGTGCTCAACTCCGCCCGCTACCAGGGCGCCTTCAGCCCCGAGGAGCGCGGGATTCTGTCCGACATGCTGCGCGTGGAGCCTTACCAGCCGCTGCGCTAAGCGCGCTGGTTCAGCACAGGGCCACAACCTCAATGCCCGTAGGAGCGGCGTCCCTGAGGCTAAGCTACAATGGAAGATGGGCCAAGGCCAGAATTCATTGCGCACTGAGCGCAAATACAGCAAGGAGCTTTAAATCTTATGGCGATTCCCGCCACTCATTTGCGTCCGGGCATGATCATCAAGCATAACGACCAACTGCACCTGGTCTTCAAGGTGGAACACCGCACGCCCGGCAACCTGCGCGCCTTTATCCAGGCCAAGCTGCGCAACCTCAAGACGGGTGGCATGTTCGAGCATCGCTTCCGCTCCGCCGACTCCATCGAGAAGGTGGTGGTGGACGAGGTTTCCATGGAGTTTCTCTACGCCGACGGCGACGACTACTACTTCATGAACCCGGTGGACTTCGAGCAGACCGTGCTGAAGGGCTCCACGCTCGGCGACGCGGTCGAATACCTGACGCCCAATCTGCAAATCAAGGTCAGCTATCACGATGGACAGGCTGTGGGCGTCGATCTGCCCGCGGCGGTCGAACTGACGGTCGTCGAAACCGAGCCCGGCATGAAGTCGGCCACCGCTTCCAGCGTCACCAAACCGGCCAAGACTGAAACCGGCCTGGTGGTCCAGGTTCCGCCGTTCATCAACGAAGGCGAAAAGATCCGCGTGGACACCAGCGAAGGCACCTACCTGAGCCGGGCATAGAGCAAATTCGCAGTTGGTGCAGAGTGGCTTTTGCGGCATGGCTTCAGCCGTGCCGCAAAAGCCACAGAATCAGCAGGTCCTTACAGGCCCCGCTGATTCTGCAGGGTTTATGTACGGGCTGAAGCCCGTACCCTTCACCGAGATGAGACTTTCCGCAGCCTGTTTAACCACTCTCAGGCCTTTGGAGCCGTGGCTCTTTCGGCGATCAGCACGGGGATTCCGTCCACCACCGGATAGGCGCGTCCGCAGGCTGTGCAGACCAGACTGGATGCTTCCGCGCAAAGGCTGCCCAGGCAGGCCGGGCAGGCCAACAGGCCCGCCATGGACGGCTCGAATGCGGAAGAAAATGGTTTGGAATCGCCTGCCATGCGGCCCTACTGGACTGGGGCGTCCGGGGTTGCCGCGGCAGCCGGAGCAGTCGCATGGGAAGCAGGCTTGGGGCGGCGCGCCAACTCGGCTTCGATGCGCTGGTTGGTTCCCGCTTTGGCAAACTCGTAGGCCACGCGGATTCCGTTGAAGATCGCGATGTCGTTTGAAGAGCCGTGGCCGATGATGCAGATGCCGCGCACGCCCATCAGCGGCGCTCCGCCGTACTCGGTATAGTCCAGGCGGCGGCGGAAATCGTTGAAGGCCCGGCGCGAGAGCAGCGCTCCCACCTGGGCGGTCACGGTCTGGTTCAGCGACTCCCGCAGCACATCGCGGACAAAGCGGCCGATGCCCTCGCTGGTCTTCAGTGCAACATTGCCCACAAAGCCGTCGCAGACAATCACGTCGGCGTGGCCGTTGAAGATGTCGCGGCCCTCGACGTTGCCAATGAAGTTGATGGGCAGCGCCTTGAGCAGCGGGAAGGCCTCGCGGGTCAGTTCGTTGCCTTTGGATTCTTCCTCGCCAATGGAAAGCAGGCCCACGCGCGGCTTTTCGATCTTGAGCACGCTGCGGGCATACATTTCGCCCATCACGGCGAATTGTTCTAGGTTGTGCGCCTTGCAATCCACGTTGGCGCCCACGTCCAGCAGCACGCACGGATTGCCTTTGGAGGTCGGCATGGGCGTGGCCAGAGCGGGCCGGTCGACGCCGGGCATCGCGCCCAGCACCATCTTGGCCGTGGCCATGGCGGCGCCGGTGTTGCCGGCGGTCACAAAGCCGGCAGCCTTGCCGTCGTGCACCAGCTTCAGGCCGACGCGCAACGAGCTGTCGCGCTTGGAACGCACCGCGGCAACCGCCTTCTCGTCCATGCCGATGCGTTCCGAGGCATGGTCGATGACAATGGGCAGGTCTTCGTTCTCGAGGAGTTCGTCCAGAAGATCGCGAAGCTCCGCCTCCGGCCCAACCAGGTGGACGCGAACAGGCAGAGCCCGGCAGGCGAGGATCGCCCCCCGGATCTCAGGCTCTGGAGCCTTGTCGGAACCTACAGCATCTAGCGCGATGTCGATGAGCATGGCGCCGGGCCTAGCTATTGGCTTCCTTGACGTCGATCACGGCGCGGCCCTTGTACGTGCCGCACTTGGGGCACGCGTGATGAGGCAGCTTCTTCTCCTGGCAGTTGGGGCACACGGAAACACCCGTAGCGGTCAAAAAGTCGTGAGAACGGCGGAGGGCGGTACGGCGCGTCGAATGGCGCCTTTTCGGATTCGGCATGACAAATTCCTTTCGTGCTTGGTCCCGATCCCCGGTCCCGGCGGCTTCAAGCCATACGAGACCTGGGCTGGCTTGCAGCCCGGGCTTCAGCACCTTCAATTTCTTTTGGGGCTGATTTCCTTCGACTCAATCTTGCTGCGAAGTCCGGACAGCGCTTCCCAACGGGGGTCGCTGGGACCCACTTCGCAGTCGCACTGCCGGCTGTTGCGATTCTCACCGCAGCGCGGACAAAGTCCCTTGCAGTCGGGCTTGCAGAGCGTTCTGACCGGCAGGGACAAAAGCACCTGCTCACGCAGCACATCTTCAAGCGACAGACTGTCTCTCTGATAATAACCGATTTCCGTCTCGGGCGCAGTAATCGACCGTTCCGTGGCCTCGGAATCCGCCGCGGCAGGACGGAAGATCAGGTCGAACTCGGCCGCCAGCGGAATCAGCACCGGCTCGACGCAGCGGGCGCAGGGAACCTGGAAATTGCCCGAAAAATTCCCCTTGAGCCGGATATCGGCCACAATATCCTTGGGCCCGCGGTGCTCGTGCAGCACCTCTGCCCGGCCCGCGGACGCCAGGTTGCCCTCCTGCGCGGCCTCTTCGCCAAAATCGATCGCTCCCGGAGCCATTTCCAGCTCGAAGTCGACCGGTTCCCGCTCCAGCTCGTTTACCTTGAAGTCCATGCATTGAGCCTACGGCGCGCGCACGGGGGAGTCAATGCGCCAGGGGCTCGATGCGGAAAGCTAAAATGGCAAGGCGGGCGCAGTTTTCCATCCCTTGCCCCGCTGCGAGCGAAAATGACCGAGAAAGCGACCGCTTCTTCCCTCCACATCCGTCCGGCAACCGAGGCAGACATTCCGCGCCTGGTCCGGATGGTCAACTCCGCCTTCTCCGTCGAGACATTTCTGGAGGGAACCCGGACCGACGAACCGCGTCTGGCGGCCACCATGAGCAAGGGCAAGGTTCTGGTGGCCGAAGACGCAGAAGGCCAGCCGCTGGGGTGCATCTATTTCGAGGTGCGCGGCGCACGCGGCTATATGGGCATGCTGGCCGTGGATCCTGCGCGCCAGGGACAGGGCATGGGCGGCCTGCTGGTGGGGGCGGCCGAAGAGGAGCTGCGCCGCGCGCGTTGCCAGGACGTGGACATCTGCGTCCTCAGCCTGCGCCCCGAACTGCTGCCTCTTTATCGCCGCTTCGGGTTTGTGGAGAGCGGCACAGAGGAGTTCAGTTACGGTCGCACCTTCCGCGAGCCGGTCGAGTGCCATTTGGTCGTGATGTCGAAGGCGCTGTAAGCGCAATTACCGTTCGCGCGACCCTTCCGCCGAGACTGCCCTCTCCTCCGGCGCATGCAAATACCGGCTGGCGAAATCGAGGAAGGCGGGCCAGTTCGGCGCGGGCGTGTGGCCTCCCGAGTGCTGGCGGAAGGCCAGATCGCCCGCGATCAGCGTAGTCTCGAGGAGCGGAAACTCCGTGGTCCCCAAGTCCTTCTTGCCCAGCAGCCGGTAGACCGGCCCCGCTGCCACTTCCGCCAGAAACATGCCGCGCGGATCGGCCCACGCGTCGCCTCCGGGGTTGGCGTAGCCGTCTCCCGTACTGGCGCCGCCGCCGATAAACACCGGGCGCGGCGCGCACAAGGCTATCAGTTCGTGGTTGTCGATCGGCAGATCGCCCGGAGTCAGCGGCCCTCCATACTTCAGGAAGTTCCCATCCATCCAGTGATAAAGGGAGGGCGAGGTCAGGTTGGAGATCTGCTCGCCGAAGATGTGCCGGTAGAGCTTGGCGCCGCCCTCGCCGGAGGAACTCACGTAGGCGATGGCGAAGCGCGGATCATAGGCCAAAGTCACCAGCGCAGCCTTGCCAAACCGGGAGTGTCCCACCAAACCCACCTGCCGCGCATCGACCGCCTGGTCCGTCTCGAAGTAGTCCAGAGCCCGGCTGGCGCCCCAGGCCCAGGCGCGCAGCGCACCCCAGTCGTCCAGCGTACGCGGCTGTCCCTTGTTCACTAAGCCAATGATTCCCTCGGTCAGGCCGGAGCCGTCATCCGCCTGATAGCTGGTGGGGCTCAACACCGCGAAGCCCCAGCCTCTGGCCAACACCGGCTGCCATTTGACCCCATAACTGCCGGGAGCGCCAGGAATCGCCTTCGGCGTCGGCCTTGCGAGAGCGTCCTGAAAGTCCTTGGCGAATGCCAGTTCCATCAACACAGGCACCGGCCCGTTGGCGTGTGCGGGAGTGGTCAGCGTCATCTCGATGTTGACCGTGAGTTGCGGGTAGGACGAGTTGTCTACGCGGCCTTGAAGCCGCTTGGTGATGACGGCGACTCCGCCGTAAGTCTCGGGGGTCGTGCTGAGCACTTCCCAGGTGACCTTGGGCAGGCCGGCTGGCGGGCGGCCCAGGATTTCGCGGTCGAAGTCCTCCTTGATTTCCTTGCGGCGCAGCGCCCAGGCATGGGCCGAAGTGACCCTCCGGCCATTTTTGAAGACCAGCGGGTCGGGGAGGTTGGGATAGACATTGGCCTTCGACTCGTCGTAATTGGCGGCGTTGGGCGCGTTCGCGCCGGTCGCGGGAGAGCGGCGCAAATCCTCTTCCTTGATCTTCAACAAGTCAAGAAGCCGCTGACGGTCTTGCGCGGCCGTCAACTTGACCGGAGCCGGCGCGACAGGAGCGGTTTGCGCCGCCAGAGGGAACGAGCAGGCAAAAAGAAGAAAAAACATCGCCAGTAGCCGGCGACGGACCATCCGCGCGCACAGTTGCAAAAGGAGCCTCATTTCCGGTCAGTCTTCCTGAGTACCTCGGGAACGGCCCCAAGATTATCGATTGAACGCGCTTTCTGCAAGGGAGGCAGCGGGACAGAACGGCGCATCGGGCGATGAGCTTGCCGGGCGACGGGCCAGCGGATTGCGCTATTCCACCGTGAGGACGACTTTTCCGCGGGCGTGTCCTGCTTCCAGATACCGGATCGCCGCGGAAGTCTCACTCAACCTGTAACTCCGGTCGATTACCGGCGTGATCTTTCCGGCCTCCATCATCTGGCAGAGGCAATTCAGGTCCTCCTGGTTGGCTTTCGCAATAAACCCCACCGACTTCTGACTTACGAAGCGGGAGAACACTTGCCCCACGATCATGACCGCGAGATGGCCGATCATCCACTTGATCTCCGGCCCTCCGCCGCCGCAGCCGATGTAAATTCCCTCGGGATTCAGGACCCGCCTGCAGGCCAGGAACGAGTGGTTCCCAACGCACTCGAAGATCAGGTCGTAGCGTTGCCCACTTTGGGTGAAATCCTCCCGCGTGTAATCAATCGCCCAATCCGCGCCGAGGGTTCGGACCATCTCCAGATTCCTTGTGCTGCATACGCCCGTCACCTCCGCGCCGAGCGCCTTGGCGATCTGCACGGCGAAGGTGCCCACGCCTCCCGCCGCGCCGTTGATCAGCACTTTCTGCCCCGGCCGAATCTTTCCCTTGTCGCGAAGGCCCTGCAATGCGGTGAATCCCGCCACAGGGACTGCAGCCGCCTGCTCAAAGGTAAGGTGGACGGGCTTCAGCACCAATGCCGACTCGGAAACACAAACATATTCGGCAAACGCTCCGCGGCAGGAACCGCAGACCGCATCGCCCGGTTTGAACTGAGTTACTTTGCTGCCGACCGCTTCCACCTGGCCGGCCACATCCACACCCAGCCGTGCCTCCTTGGGCTTGCGCAGGCCAGCCATCAGGCGAACGAAGTACGGAGTGCCTCTTAGGAGATGCCAGTCAAGCGAATTGACGGAAGCCGCGCGAACTTTGATCAGAACTTCCTTGTCCGCGGCAACCGGCTTTTCCATTTCTTCCAATCGAAGTACATCGGGCGACCCATAGTTGGAATAAATAACTGCTTTCACACGTTCCTTTCAGGATTTGCGCCAAATCCATTCCCGGAGGGGCACGCCGCCGGAGAACAATCGTGCGAAGTATAGCGCGGATCTCCTTGCCCGTCGCTACGCAGAAAAGCTGTCTGCAGTTCCATCCGTTGATCTCCGCCTCCTGTTGGAGACACCCGCAGCAAGGAACGCGTCAAGCAAGTCGCCGCGCCGGCAGGACCGAGTGCCGGGCTTGCAGATGGCAACCCGGGACACTCTGGCAACCCCGCCGAAACGAAAGTACTCAAGTCTGGCTTCGCGGCGCCGATGAAATTTACGAGTCGCTTGAGAAAGGTCTCTCCATGTCCTGGCTAAAGAACCTCGCCGTCTCCCGTAAATTCATGGCAGCTTTTGGCATCGTGTGCGGTTTATGCATTCTGCTGGGCGTTTACACGTTTTTCACCTTCCGCGACATTGCGGGGAAGAACCTGGACGTAAGCGACAAGTCGCTGCCGGCAGTTTTGGCGCTGGCCGATCTTCATGGAGCGGTGAACACGGTGCGGCGCGAAGATCTGGAGTTGCTGTTGTGCCAGACCGCGGCATGCACGGGCGAGCACGGCGCCAAGCGCGAGAGGGCGATGGCCGCCTACCAGTCGTCCATCAAGTTGTATGAACAGGCCATCAGCTATCCGGGCGAACGCGAGCTTTACCAGAAGTTTTCGGCGGCTTTTGCGCATTACACTGAGGCCAGCGACCGGGCCGGTTCCCTGCTGGCTGCGGGCAAAACGGGCGAGGCGCTGGACCTGATCGCCTCGGACGCAGCGGTGGCGCAGTTCAACACGGCGCTGGCGGCGATCACCGACGACCTCGGGCTGGTTTCGCGCAACGGAACCGAGGAGTCGACGGCGGTGACCCATTCGAGCCGGCTTTCCACCTGGGTCAGCACCGGGGCGACCCTGCTGATTGTGCTGCTGTGCGCATTGACCGGCGCTATTCTGACGCATTTGATCGCTCCGCCGCTTGCAGAGGCGACAGCCGCGCTGGAGCGCGTTGCGGAGAAGGATTTGACGGTGCAGGTAGAGGAGAACGGGAGCGACGAGATCGGGCGCATGACGGCGGCTTTGAATACCAGCGTAAAGTCGATGCGCTCGGTGCTGCAGTCGGTGATGAAGGGAGCGGAGACGCTCTCGGCCGCGACAACTCAGATCAGCGCCCGCTCCGTGCAGACCGCGGGAAATGCGAAGACGCAGTCCAGCAAGACCAACCAGATTGCGGCGGCGGCGCAGGAGATGACGGCGACCATCGGCGAGATCAGCCAGAACGCCGAAAGCGCGGCGGGGTCCAGCCGCGAGTCGGCGGAAACCGCGA
>Ga0224530_1000511_pt1 | contig 25256 bp, 16 predicted proteins | sample CBST75metaG_FD_179873 | JGI IMG/M metagenome (GOLD analysis project Ga0224530, IMG submission 179873) | Peat soil microbial communities from Stordalen Mire, Sweden - C.B.S.T75 | ecosystem: Environmental > Terrestrial > Soil > Wetlands > Peat | place: Sweden: Norrbotten County, Stordalen Mire...
AGTGTTACTCTTTTCGAGAAAACCCCCATTTTACGGGCACTTCAGAATTTCGATTCCCAAGATGAGTTACTGCCATTCCACAACCAACTGATTCTGTTCGACTTTTAACCGGACAGCAGTGAAACGACATAGAGAGCTTGTTACAAACTACAAACCGGATTACTGCCTGTGCGCCCCAGTTCGAACACCAGCTATCCAAACCGCTGAACCGGCCTTGGCAAAACCCTATGCCCGACAGACTCCTGGGCGGAACCGTCCCCGCAAGAGCCATCGTAGCCCCAATTCTTATTTTTTGTCCTGAATTGACCAGAAATGAATCGGACACGTTCTTAGAATGCACGTGTTGATCTTCCGGAGCCGTTACCTGCGCGAGGCTGAGTTTCACTTCACTCTTGCCTTTGCGGCAAGCTGGCAATCGGAAACAAGGCAGCCGACCGGAGGGGGTCTATTCCTTTGATTCCTGTCATGCGGACGGGCGCGCTGTGCCTCGCGGTTGTCGTGGCTTTCCTTTCGTCCTGCCCGCCGGGCCATGCGCAGGCGGCCCTACTCATGGAAGAGCCATACGGCTTCTTTGGCGCTTTGAACCCTACCGGTCACGATGCCATCTACTTTGCGCGAATCTGCGCCGAAACTCCCATTAAATTGCGTCGGTGCGTGGCGGGCGAGCCAGGCTCGGTCTTTACGCGCTACCAGGGAATCGCGGGCTACGACTGGGTGGCCATGCCACTGATTGCCTATCTCTATTCCGTCGAGGATCCATCCGCGGTTCCCGTCCACGTTGACCGGAAAACTGTAACTCGCTTGCGCGAGCAATATCACGAAGCGCACTTGCTCAGCCTGGGCAGAAACCTGCCGGAGGGCGGCACGTTCCAGCGAGGGTGGAACCAGTTGGTGGGTGTGGCTTACGAGCGCCGGATGTATGCATTTCGATTTGCAACCAGCGAAGAGCAGGACGACGCACTTATCGCGAAAATGAACGGCGGAGCGAACCACTCCCGCTACAGCCTTGTCTTCTGGAACTGCGCCGATTTCTCCAGCGCTATATTGAATCTCTATTTTCCGCGCACATTCCGGCGCAGTCCGTTTCCGGACGCGGGCATCAGCACCCCCATGCAGGTTACCTACGAACTGGTTCGCTACGCACGCCAGCACCCTGAAACTCAATTGAGGGTGCTTGCAATTCCCCAGGTTCCCGGTTGCCGCGGCCACAGCAGACCAAACAAGAGCATCGCTGAATCGCTCATCGTTCGCGGCTATTTCATTCCCCTTGCATTCATCTGTCCAGCGTGCGCTGGGGGCGTGCTCGTGGACTGGCTCGTGTGGGGGCGTTATTCCCTCCATATCGAGCATCCGCAGTCTTTAACGCCCACAGATTTGACTCCGCTAACATCCCCTGCCGGGACGGTCTACTCTCAGAGTTCGCAAAGCGGCATCAGCAAGACGGACCTCAACGGTTTCGATTCCGCTCCTCACTGAAAGCGGAAAGCCAAGTGGCTTTTCCCGACCCAGGCCCACCGCGGAAGGGTCTTGTTCAGTTGCTAAGGGGCGATCTCCACTGGTTGCGGTTGGGGAACGATGGCGAGAGAATGCCTGCCGCCGCCTTGAATCGTGTACCGGGGAAGTGCAAACATCAGCAGACACGGGATGAAGGCGGGAAGGGCCAGCAACTGGATTGTGATGGGCCGATAGGAGCCAAGAGCATCGAATACGCGGCCTAAGAGAACTGGGCCGGCGGCTCCCCCGATGGCGTAGGTGGTCCAGGTTAGAGCGTAGAGGGTGGAAATGCGCTTGAGGCCGAAGTAGCGGCCGAGAAGATAGGGCGTGATGTCGCCCTCGCTGCCCATGCTGAATCCGATGAGGGCGGCTGCGAGAAGGCCAGTGGCCAAGCTATTGGCCACCGACAGCAGAAGGATGCCCAGTACGGTCACGAGGAGCATGATCTGAGAGACGCGGGGGCCGAACAAGCGGTCGAGAAAAATGCCTGTGACAATGCGCCCAATAAGGCCCGTGGCTCCGATGATGGCAATGGACCAGGCAGCGCCGGCAGCAGAGACACCGCGGTCAGTAAGCAGAGCGGATAGATGCGCGATCGCTCCATTGACGCTGATGGCATAGAGGCAGACTGTAGCGGCGATGATCCAGAAGGCGGGCGTGGCCAATGCCTTGGCGACGGGCTCGCCCAACTCAGTGGAAGCGCGTCGATCCTGGTGTGCGGCCGGCCGCTCGCGGACGAAGAGCGCGGTGAGGGGGAAGCCAACCGCGAAGGCGAGCAGACCTAGGGCGATGTAGGCGGTGCGCCATCCGAGGTGAGAAATGGCCCACTGCGTGATGACGGGGAGGATTATCGCTCCCAGCCCGCTGCCAGCGAGCATGATGGAGAGCGCAAAGCCGCGCCGGTAGTTGAACCACGTGGAAATGGCGCGGGAGTAGCCGATATATGCCGTTCCGTTACCGACCAGGCCGATGAGGAAGAAAGTGAGATAAAAATGCAACAGATGCGGGGTGAGCCATGCAAGCGAACAATAGGCTGCCGAGAAGACCACAATGCATGGCAAGATGATGCGGCGCGGACGATACCGGTCGAGCAGAAACCCGAGACCAGGAGAAGCCGCAGCCAAGGTGAGCGCGGCAATACTGAACCCCGCGGAGGTGGCCTCGCGATGCCATCCGAAGCTTAGCGTGAGCGGCTTGAGAAAGAGGCCGAAAGTGTAGGGGACAATCGCGGCAAAGCTGACCATGACGCCAAAGAAGCCGGCGAGCACGATCTTCCAACCAGGGTAGGATATCCTGGATTCTTCCACTTGTGGTTCGACTGTTTGCACAATGTGTTCGGGCATCTTCGGGGCAGCCTCGGTTGGCGAGCATTGCAGCGTAAGAGTCTTCGTTATCCGCAGAGTAAGACCTCAACGCTGCGTTGATGTAATTGCGGTCTCGGTAACACCCGTATAACCATGTTCGACAATCTCGGCTGCTCTCGCGTGATAAATGCTCAAGTCTCGAGGAGCCCATGTATCCAGACCATCGACATAGCGGTTGCACATGCAGAAGACCGCGGCAATCAGTACTGTATCGTGGATTTCCAGATCGGTTGCGCCCTGACTGCGCGCCGCTTCTATATCCTCCGCAGTCACATGCTTTCCGCCAAGCTGCACTTTTCCGGCAAGATTCAGCAGCGCTTTCAGCTTGGGTGAGATCTCCGCGCTCATCCAGTCGGTCTCTACGTTTTGGACCAGGCTCTCGTCATTTCCCAACTGTGCTGCGGCAACTGCTCCGTGAATCGTCTGGCAAAAGAAGCAGTCGTTGCGCCAGGAAACATGCGCGGCGATCATCTCACGTTCGCCACGTGACAGGGTGCTTCCTCCACACAACAGTACGTCGACCAACTGATTCAAGGGCGCCGCTGTCTCGGGACGAAATGTCATGAGACCAAGGATGCCTGGATACTCTCTGCCGAGATCCTCGGCGATTGGAAGTTGAATATGAGCCATCGATGGAACTCCCTTCCAGGGTGGACCTTGTTTTTTCTCGTGCCGGCGGGACGCCCCTCAGGATGTGGGCGACGCAGGGCCAAGGCGACGGCTCATGGTGGCTAGAAGCTTGGGCCGGACGGTTGGCCGCGTCCAAGGACACTCGGCAATGCAAATTCCGCACGACGCAGCTTCCGCGAAGAATGGAATGCACTTGTCGAAGTCCACATACCAGCGTTCGACTCCTCGAACCAGTTGCTTGCTTTCACTGATCGCTCCGGGCGGACAGGCGTTGGTGCAGACCTGGCAGGTGGAGCAGAACTGATCTGCGCCAAAGCGAAACTGGGCAGTGGGGACGAGCGGCATGTCTGTGGTGACGCCCGCCAGTCGCACGCCCGAACCGAACTTGCTGCTGATCAACGAGCCGTGCTTGCCCAGTTCTCCAAGCCCCGCAGCAATGGCCGGTGGAATCAGAACCAGGGCGCCTGCGGACGGTCCTGGATAAGGACTGGCGTTATACCCCTGCGAACGAATCCAATTTGCGAGTGCAAACGAAGACCGCGTTCCGCGCGCATATTGGTCGCCCACATCCACGACGCCCACACCGTTGGTTTCATCTGAAGGGACTTCCTTGAGACGCTCGTAATTGTGCGCAAGGGCAAGCACAATTACCCAGGGCTCATCGATCGTGTAGCCTTCGAAAACATAGAGCGGGTCCATTGGCGCAATGCCGGCATCGTCAGCTTCATGAGCGAGAGCGAAAGCTTTGACCTCGCTTGTCAGTTGCTCGGCGGAAGAGCTGCTTCTGATCTCGGCGACATGAACAAGTTCGGGGTAGCTGTAGGCTGCCTGAAACGCCTCCGGCGAGCCGGGACAGTTGCGGGAACTTTTTCGTGCGACGATCTGCAATTCACCCCAAGGGTGCTGGTCTGCCGGATGCCAGAAGAACGGCGACGGCCTGCGCGGCGCAGTCTCTCCCAAACCGTTAATAGGGTTTCCCGAAACCTTCAGGAGCGCAAGGGTTTCGGCCTTGGGCTTATAGCTGCCTCGCTTCGGCCGTCGCGGATTGACCTGGTCCTGCGCTACTCGTGGGGCCGTTTCGATTGTGGACATTACATTCCTCCTGGAGTGATCACGCCTTCGCGAACGGTTCCCGATTCTCCATGCAACCTCAAAATCGGGGAAGCAAGCGCAGCCGATATTGAGGATCTAGAATTTCAGCTTCAGCGAAAGCTGAAGCTGTCGTGCGGGTCCGGCAAAGGTGGGAGTTCCAAACGTAGGATTCGCAGCACTGGCGACTCCGTCTCCAAAGCTCTTTGGCATCGGCCCTGAAAACTCACCAGCGCCATAGACCTGGTCGACATCCTGCACGTTGACTCGGTTCAGAACATTCAGCGCCTCCACGCTGCCATTCAGCTTCAGTCGCTCCGTGATGTTGAAGAGTCTCTGCAATCGCAGGTCGGTGTCATAGTACGATGCGCCGCGGTAGGAGTTCCGACCGATGCTGCCGACTCGGTCGTTGAACGGAAAGCCATCGCCATTCACGTCGGATCCTGCAAGAATGCTGTAATACTGTGGACTTTGCAAGGTATTCAGCATCGAGAATTCAAAGTTGCGCAGCGATGCTTTCCAAGTTGCCGGCGACTGTCCCATGAGCGTCAGAACCAACCGATGCCGAACATCGTTGTCGCTGACAGCGCGGTCCAATTGCGGTGCAAGGTAGTCCTGCGGTTCATCCTGGAGCTGGTTTTCGGTGGCAATATCGATGGACTTTCCGTAAACGTAATTGGCCAGGATGCTATAGTGCTGAGCCATCTCCTTGCGTAGCCCCAAACTCCCGGCATGGTAAATGGACCAGCCTGAGGGCGTGCCATACAAGGCGAAGCCAAAGGTAGGATCGGCGGGCTGAAACTTCTGCCGGCCATCGGAAAGAAAGCCATCCGGTACGCCGTTGATCGAACTCGAACTTTGCAACCGCATCGCATGCAGAAAGTGATAACCGGCGGTGAGGTGCCAGCCATTTCCCAACTCGTTCTCTATTTCGAGATTCGCCTGCTCGGAATAAGCATTCGGGAACTTCCGCTCTACAAACCCCAAAGGGAATTGTTTCAAGATGGATGGCTTAGGGTAGATACCGTTATGCGTGAAGTTGGAGTATGCAGCGCCAGCCAGCACCGGACCCGCGGTTCCCACCATGCCTGCCGGACCAAAGCCGGTGAGGTCGTTGGCAGGGTCCGCAAAGTCGGAGATCAGGGGCTGGTTCATGTGCGTGAAGGCTGATGCACCGTGCCATCCGTTGACGAGGCTGCTGTATTCAAGAGAGCCGGTATACAAACCGAAGCTTGAGCGCACTACGCCTTTGCCATTGCGAAAAGCATAGGCCACACCCACGCGCGGCTGAACGTTCCCAAAAGTCGTCGGGTTCATTTTGCCGACGATGTTTAGGTCGTTCGCCGAAGGAAGAAAATCTATATCGTAGCGCAGGCCCACGGAGAATGCGAGATTGGGGCGAGCCTTCCACATATCCTGCACATACACATCCGCTAACTTGTGCCAGAAGGCCACAGCGTCTGCGGCTTCTCGTGCCGGCCCGTCTGGTCCGTCGTAAAAGCCGTTCTCCCACGGCAAGGATCGCTGCGGAACCTGGTTGCCGAAATCGGCCTTCGTCTGTTGGAACAAAAACTCGACGGCTGTGCCTGGACCGAACGCTGCAAAAGGCCCAGCGCCAAAGAAGCTTTGCGGGCTGAAGATGCCGACGCCTGGAGTGAAGTAAGGCGTCTGGGCTGAGAACCAGATCGGCTCGAATTCCACACCAAACGTCACGGAATTCGAGTCGTGCGTGTAGGTCAGTGCTTCTCTTGATTGGAAGTGGTGCTCGCTGTAGAAGTCCACGCCGCCCAAAAATCCGCCGCTATAAAGCGTGTCTGCCACATCAATCGCCGGCTCGTAACCGGCGCCGACCGGATTCATGTAGAAGATACGCCGGCCAAAGGCCACTGAGCTTTCAGAGGCAATTCGGCTGTTGAATAGGTGAAACAGGTTTGCGTAGGCGGTCTGGTCGTGTATGCGGTTGTTACGATAGCTCGACGGCAATCCCTGGCCCGGAGAGGCCGCTGGAGTATTGCCATTTCTGACATCGGTAAATAGGTAGCCTATCGCCAGTGTATTGCGGTCGCTCAGCACATCGGTCACTTTTCCGAAGACATTGTTGTAATCCCCTATCTGCAGTATCGAACCCAAGTTCTCGGGAGCCAGACCTAAATCGCTCTTGACTTCATTGATGCTGGGACTCCCAGGTCCAAGGCATCCTTCGCTATTGATGCAGTTCAGGATGAAGTGAGAGTAAATGGGAGATTGCGCGCGGCGCTGTCCTTCATAGCCGGCGAAATAGAACAGATTGTCCCTGCGCACAGGGCCGCCGGCAGTGGCACCAAACTGGTTGGAGCGCAGCGTGTTGAAACCAGGAGCGGACAGCAGGTTATTGGCGTCCAGCGCGCTGTTGCGTGCATACTCGTAGACTGAACCATGCACGTCGTTGGTCCCCGATTTTGTGATGGTATTGACGGCTGCCCCGAGATTCAACCCACCTCCTGCGGCATCCGGGCCGTCGACGACTCGAAACTCCTGGACCCAATCGAGCGATGGGCTCACTCGCTGAACCCCGGAAACAGTCGTGGTGTAGTTGATTCCGTCCAAACCATAAAAGACGCTGTGCGTCTCCCGCAATCCTCCGAAACTGATTTCGAGAACTGTCTCCTGGAAGGCTGACTGGGCAGCCGTGCTCGAATCCCGACCGACGGTGGCTGTCGGAGTCAACAGAACAAAATCAATGAAGTCCCGGTCCGCTATGGGAAGGTCGGATATCTGCGCAGGCTCGATAACCTGGCTGCCTTCCGTTCTTTGCGTGTCGACCCCCTTGGTGGTGTCGTGCACCTCCACTTGTTCGGTCGAAGCATGAATGCGGAGCGCAACTTGTAACGATGCGACCTGCCCGAGTGTCAAGACGAGCGGTGCCTCGTAAGTCCCAAACCCCTGAGCGTCCACTGTTACTTTGTATTGACCCGCTGGAAGACCTGAAATCACGGTCGACCCAAGCTTGTCCGAGTTTCCGGTCCGTACCACTCCTGTGTCCACGTTGTGAACGGACACGCGTGCCTGCGCGATGACGCTTCCCGCTGGATCGGTCGTGGTCAGGTTGAGTGTCGCGAATTGCTGGCTGAACAGGGCGGAGGCCCCCGCAGTTACCAGCAAAACAAGTAATTGGAATCGGCGCGCGGAGCGATGAGTCACGCGGGCACACAGTTGCATAGAGCGCCGCGCGTGCCCATGGGGAGAAAGGGCGACTGAATATCTCATGTAAGAATTCCTTGACCGAAAGCGAGTTGGGAGATTTGCGAGAGGGGAATCCGCAACTTAGAGCGGATTATGGGGCAACGTAAACAATCCCCGCAACGTCCGGAAGGTTGAGTTTGTCCTCAATCCAAGGATGGAGAAGGTGAAGTGGTCGGCGCGGGAGGGATCTGCATACATCGATCTTTTGGTGGATGGCCACAAGCCGCGGCCGCGCTACACTGCGCTTCATGCCCATTTTTACCGAGCCGATTGGGAGCATTCCGCGTCCGGCTTCACTGATTCAGGCACTTCTCGATTTTCAGGCGGGACAAGCGAACGCGCCCGCTCTCGAAGCTGCGTATTCAGAAGCACTCCACGACACGATCGAGCAATTCGAACAAACGGGATCTCCCGTCATCACCGACGGCGAGCAGACCAAGCCCAGCTTTGCGACTTACCCTCTTTCCGGACTGACCAATCTTGCGCCCGACGGAGTTGTCATCCCGTTCGCGGACGGCCATACACGGCAACTGCCGCGGCTGACTGCGGCGCCTTTCCGTTATGGCGTGCATGCTGCAACATTTATTGAAGCAGCTTGTCGCTATACGCGATTGCCTATCAAGCAGGCGGTCATATCGGCGTTAGCGCTCAGCTTGCTCTACCCATCGGAGCCAATCTACGGTTATTCACGCGAGGAGCTTCTTGCGGATTTGATTGATGAGGCGGAGATGGACATTCGCGGCGCGCTCGATGCCGGGTCGTCGAGCGTGCAAATCGACTTCACCGAAGCCAGGTTGTCTTTGAAGCTCGACCCCACAGGTGAGTTGCTGCGAAGTTTTGTTGCCCTCAATAATCAGGTTCTCGAACGCTTTACTGCGGAAGCTCGCCAGCGCATTGGGGTCCATGTTTGCCCTGGAGCCGATCATGACTCGACTCACAGTGCGGAGGTCGAATACTCAGCACTTCTGCCGGACCTGTTCAATTTGAACGTGGGGCGTTTCTATTTGCAAATGGCGAGCGAAAAGAACAGGAAACGCACGCTCGGCCTCGTCAGCCAATTGCTGAAATCAAATCACATTGTATTTGTTGGCGTCATCGATCCCATCGATCCAAAGGTCGAAACCGCCGAAGAGGTTCGCGATCGTGTTCTTGAATCGGTCTCGATTTTACCCGTTGAGCAACTCGGAACGAAGGACGACTGCGGCTTCGCTCCTTTTGCCGACGACACATCTACGTCACGCGAAATTGCATTCCGCAAAATCAGGTCGAGAGTCGAGGGCACGGAAATGGCTGCTCGGATGCTCGGCTCATGAGAGAAACTGCCAGCGCTCTTGGGCGTGATTTCGAGTTTCGAACGCGAGACTGCCTTCAGGGTTGGGCCAGCGAGCGAATCAGAAAGCCATATACCCCGGCTTGCATCGGGAATTGAGACGGGCATGTCGCACGGCATGCTTCTATATCTGAGCTGATCCGAATACCGCGTCAGGCCGCAGCCGCCCAGCCTCCGTTCTGGCCCTGGTCGTGCCCCCACGTTGTCCCAGAAGGTCGCACCCGCACACCGCAGATTCCCCCACGCGGACCACTGCCCCGCACCTGAACGCGCCGCGTTAAAGGCAGGCGATGAGAATTCTCGGCAGCTTGTCGAGGAGAGCTGTAACGATTCTCTTCTGGCTTGCACTATCCCACGTAGGACATTCGCGGCTTCGAATTCCTGTGCAAGCCGGCACGTCACGCCGCGTCGACCTTTCACCCGAGAAGCCGAGTCCGGCCGTTCCGGCGGCTTCCTCTGGGCATATCGCCGAGTGGAGAAGAAACTGAATGAAACCGAGCAGGCCCATTTGGCGTCGATCGCCTTCTGCTGACTCTGTCCGACGTGCCATTCCTCAGCTTGACGGGGAGTGCGGCTCGCCAACCTTGGTCGCACGGCCTCGCACAGGTCGTGGCGCGGGCACTGCCTGCCGCCTCCTCGGCTATTTCCACGGCTTGAGCCGCTTCGCCGCGCTGCCCTTGACGATCTGGCTGAGTTACGGATGGTTCGGCTTGCTCTGCCACTGCTATGCCAGCAAGGAATTCACTTTTCTGTTTGAGAAACCGGCGCAGGGCATCGATCTGGCAGGTCACCCATCGATGCCATCCTGCAGGGAGCTCAGGTTGACCCGATGAGAGCTTCCAACCTCCACTCCGTTCAAGACCGCAGCTCCGGCGTCCAAAGGCTGGCGCAGCTCCCTCCTGGCGCACGCGGAAGTTGTTTGTCCTGCCCTCCGCCGATGCTATACTCGTGGCGTCTTGGGCCGGGGGAATCAGTTTTGCATTTTCAATCCTTCGATGCAGCTTATATAGAAAAGCTTTGGGCTGGAGACAGCGAGACGCAATCGCACTTCATCGGCTACTTCACCCAATTGCTCCGGATCAAACTTCGGTCGCGCCTGCAGTCCACGCACGCGATCGAGGACGTGTGCCAGGAGACGTTCGCCCGGGTCTTCGCTGTTCTGCGCAAGGATGGTGGTCTGCGCCAGCCGGAGCGGCTGGGCGCCTTTGTCAACAGCGTCTGCAACCATGTGCTCCTGGAGCATTACCGTCTGGCCGCGCGCAGCGACTCGCTCGATGAAGAAGGCCAGCCCGAGTTGCCTGCCCGGGGCGCGGATGCACTGGAAATTGTGGGCGCCCGCCAGATCAGAGAAAAGGTTCAGCAGATTCTGCTCGGCTTACCCCTCCGCGACCGCACCCTGCTGAAAGCAGTCTTTCTGGACGAGAGAGACCGCGACGAAGTCTGCCGTGAGTTTGGCGTGGACCGCGATTATCTCCGCGTGCTGCTTCACCGCGCCAAACAGGAGTTCAAAGCCGAGTACATCCGGCGCATTGGAGATCGTGCGCCCCTTGGCGCCAATGCCTGAAAGATTTGAAACGATTTGCCGTCGGGTTCACTATTTGTCAGGCGGTAACACACCGGAGATAGAGCCGATGGATCATAGCGAAGCAGTAAGAGAGATGGCCGCAGAGCGTTACCTGCTGGACGAGCTGACGCCCGAAGCTCGCGAGGCATTTGAGGAGCACGTTTTCGACTGCCCCGAGTGCGCTCTCGATCTTCGCGCCACAGCTGCGTTTGTTGACGAGGCAAAGATCCAGTTGCCCGCGCTCGCCGAGAGTGCGCCCACGCCGGCGCCGCCCACCATAGGCAAGCCAAGAATCAAACGGGACTGGTGGCTGGCATGGACCCGTCCCGCCTTTGTGGCCCCCGCGTTCGCCGCCTCTTTGCTGGTTCTTGGGTTTCAGAATCTGGTGACGCTGCCGAAGTTGCGGACTCAAGCAGCCGAGCCCCGGTTGCTAGCCTGGGTTCCTTTGCGTGGAGAGATGCGCGGCGCCTCCGCTCTGCCCATCGCCGCCGACCGCGAGCACGGCGTGGCTCTTTCGCTCGACCTTTCTCCGCAGCGCGGCCTTGCCCCTTACCCCTCCTACGCGTTCGACCTTCTCGACCCTCAAGGCAAGCTTGTCTGGACCGGAACCGCTGCCGCTCCGCCCGCGAGCGATGCCGGCGACCGGCGGATCATGCTGGTCATTCCCGGCGCTTCGCTTGAGAACGGCGCCTACACCGTTGCGGTCTTAGGCGTCGGCCCGGGCGGCGCGCGGACTCAGATCGAAAAATATCTCTTCGAACTTGCTCTTAAAGGTGAGTAAAGTTCCTCGAATAACGTAGAATTCCGCCATTCCGGAAACGGAGAGAGAGGTTCCCCTTGGCTGAAACGAACGGCAGAACACACACTTACCATTCAGAAGCGACGGTCCTGGAGGGTCATCTTCGGCTCCCGCTCGAGCAGGAAATCAAGCCCCAGGCCTCCGTAAAACTGCCCGAGCAGGGCGGCTACCTCTCGCAGCGCGCAGAGAGTTACCGGCTGGAATCGGTGATCTCCTTCCGCTCCGCATACACCCAGGTGGCGGGCAATCGGGACGTAAAGCCAGGCCACGGATGGACCACACTGACCACCTCCGTCGTCGAAGGGCTCGACGTGCTGGACGTGCTCACGGCCGACCGCGTTGTGGGCCAGATCGCAATCGAACATCCCCTGGAGGGTTATGTGCCCACCGTCTCCTTTCTCGGCACGCGCTTTGAGAATCTACGCATCGCCGGCCACCCGGTCGAGTTGGAGATGGACCTTGACGTTCTTGGCGCCAAGCCTGAAAACGACGCGGCCTACACCACCGATTCGGGCCTTCTGGCTCGCCTCACCAGCGTGTATGACCGTATCCGCGGTCACCAGGATCTTCCGGCAGACCTCGGCGAACGGTACAATCGACTTGCCTCGACTCTCGGCAGCCCGGAGGAAGTCGAATGCTCCCTGGTCAATCGTGCCACTGGCGGCTTCCCTGGCCTCTGCTTTGGCCACGTGATCAACGTCCCCAACTTCGGCAAGATCATCCTGGCAAAACTCACGGTGAAGCACGAGGACTTCAAGGCGGAGACGGGAGTCCCGGAGGCGACAACGTTGCGCCTGAGCATGATCGACCTCGAGCTGGGCTGCTCCATCGCGGGCGGAGCGGCAGTGGCGGTGATGTCAACCAACGGCAGATCCAAACCATAGCGAAAAAGAAACCACTCGAGGCGCAGCTACGAGCAAAAATCGCCCGGGCCCTGGAGGGTTTCCGGACACGATTCGGCACCGTAGGGCAAATCTCGCCACTTCGGGGAATTGCGTATGCCTCTGCGTTCTTACTTCTGTCACTGATTCCGCTTGAGGATTCCCACCCCGGGGGTGCCTCGGCCGCCTACGACCACGCGAGAAAACTCTTCGAACAGGGCAGACTGGCCGATTGCCAGAAGGAAGCCGAACAGGGCCTCAAGCAATTCCAGGTCTCTGGTCCGGACTGGACAGCCAAATTCCAGCTCCTCGACGCGGAAGCAATGGTCTGGCGCGGGATGTACGACGACGCACGGCGTCTCATTGCCCTCTCCTCCCCCCCGAATAATCCGGAATGGCGGGTTCGGAAGTTGACGCTTGAAGCTGTGATTCTTGCCCATCAAGATTCGTCCTCTCTGGCGAATCGAGACCTTGCAGAGGCCCTCGGACTCTGCAGTGCTGTGAGCTACCAAGCCTGCGGCGATGCGTTCCAAGCCGGTGGAATCCTCGCCGCCAGGAAGGGGAGCATCCCTGTCGCGCGGCGGTACCTTCTAGAGAGCTTGGCCTTCGCACAGGCCCATCAAGACCGGTTTCTTGCCGCCAACGCTTCGATGAATCTGGGGTGGGCCGCACTTCAAGTCGGCCATTTCGACGAAGGCGCCGATTGGTCGAGGGCCGCGTATCTGGCCGCCGCGAAATTGGGTGCGGAAGATCTGGCGCAAACAGCATTGGGAAATCTCGGCTGGGCATACTACCAGCTTGGGGATGGCGATAGAGCGCTGGAACAGTTCTCAGCTGCGGAAAAGAGCGCCGAGAGACTCGGCGATGTCAGCGACGAACTCCTCTGGATCAGCACTTCGGGTTACGTCTACCGCGACACCGGCGACCTGCCCCGTGCCACCGAGTCCTATCGCCAGGCGCTTGCTCTCGCCAGGCAGATCGACAGCAAGGAAGACATCGTCAACGCGCTCGAAGACCTGGCCCAGGTTTCAGTGGACTCCGGCAACCTCGACCAGGCCAGCGCTTACATCGCCGAGGTAACTCCCATGGAGTTAGCGGGCGGCAAGCACCTCAGCGCCAATGTTCTCCTGACACAAGGCATGATCGCGGCCGCGCGAGGACAGAACCCGCAGGCCGAGTCTCTCTTCCGCACGGTTCGGGACGACGCGAAAAACCCAACCACCACGCGCCTCGGCGCCGGCGAGCAACTGGCGCGCCTTGAGAAACGCAAAGGCAACATCCAGGCAGCTGAGCGAATGTACAAGGCTACGCTCACCGACTTCGACTCTGCGCAGGCCGAGCTAAAGAGCGAGGAGACACAGCTTCCCTTCGTCGCCAATGCCACACGTATCTACGATGGCTACATCCACTTGCTGGTGGCGCAAGGCAAAAGCGATCAGGCTCTTGCTGTCGCCGATCGCAGCCGCGCCCGCACCCTTGCCCAGGCGTTGGGTGTGGCAGGACAAAGAACCGGCGCCGCGTCTCTTGACCCTCGCCGGGTCGCCCAAAAGACCGGCGCGACCCTGCTCTTCTATTGGCTCGGCCCGCAGCAATCCTATCTGTGGGCCATCACACCGGCCAAGGTTACTCTCTTCCCGCTCCCCGGACAGGCAGAGATCGTGGCCCGCATCGACCGCTACCGCAAGGCTGTGCTGGACCTCGAAGATCCGCTTCGTACCGGCAATCAGGATGGTCAGGCGGTTTATGCGATGCTGGTTTCCCCCGCCGCCAAGCTCATCCGCCCAGGCTCCCCGGTCATGATTCTGGCTGACGGCGAACTCAGCAGGCTGAATTTCGAGACTCTGCTCGCTCCCGGCCCAGGTCCAGAACCCGACCAGGGTTCCGGCCCCGTCCCACAACTGCACTACTGGATCGACGACGCAACCCTGCTCGCGGCGCCGTCCCTGTCCATGCTGGCCGCCGCCACCCCCGCGCCCCATTCCCAGCGCAGCCTGTTGCTTCTGGGTAACCCGATCTCCCCCAGCCCGGACTTTCCCAGCCTTCCGCTCTTCGGCTTCGAGATGAAGAGCATTGAAGACCAGTTCGCCCCGGGCGACGTGGCCGTCTTCGCCAGTCAACGAGCCACGCCCGCAGCTTATCTCGCCAGCAATCCGGCACAATTCTCCTATATTCACTTTGTCTCGCATGCCATTGCCAGCAGTACCGACCCGCTGGATTCGGCCATCATCCTCTCCGCCTCCAGCGCTGGCGAGAACTCTTTCAAGCTCTATGCCCGCGACATCATGCAACACCCTATCGGCGCTCGACTGGTCACCATCTCCTCCTGCTACGGCAGCGGCACGCGGTCCTATGCCGGAGAAGGATTGGTGGGACTCTCCTGGGCGTTTCTGCGAGCTGGCGCGCACAGCGTCATCGGCGCACTGTGGGAAGCAAGTGACGATTCGTCGCCACGCCTGATGAACACGCTTTACCAGGGACTGAACGAGGGCGAGTCTCCGGCTGTCGCGCTGCGCCTAGGCAAGCTGTCCTTGCTGCATCGGCAGAACCGGTTCCGCGCACCCTTCTATTGGGCGCCGTTCCAGATCTACACGCGCTGATTCGTTTCCATATCTGAGGTTGCAATGCAGCGGGCGGTCATTTGCCTGCGCAGATGGCCGCCCGTGGGTTGATGCGTTATTTGTGGTTGTTTATCTGACGACTTGTGACAAAGCTGCGGAAGTGCTTGCCCCATAATCTGTGCTCCCGCCGTAGACTGCGGTGATCGAGTGAGTGCCCGCGGTTAGTGCCCCGGTGGCAAAACTCGCCTTTCCACCGCTAAGTGTCGCCGTACCCAATGTTGCAGTTCCGTTCTTGAAAGTCACCGTGCCGGTCGCAGTGCCTGAGGTTGCGGGCTTGACCGTCGCAGTGAAGGTAACCGATTGTCCAAGATTGGACGGGTTGACCGACGAGACAATCGTAGTGGTTGTTTTGGCTGCATCCGTCACTTCAGACACAGCCGGCGAAATGCTCGAGTTGAAATCCGCAGACCCAGCGTAGTTCGCGGTGATGGAGTGAGTTCCGACCGCCAGCGCCGAGGCAACAAGGGTAGCAACCCCGCCGCTGAGCGTTTTGGTTCCCAAGGTTGTGGTTCCATCCTTGAAGGTCACCGATCCGGCAGGTGTTCCGCCTGACGAGGTTACCTTCGCCGTAAAGGTGACGGACTGGTCAAAGGATGAGGGGTTGGCAGACGAACTCAGTGCGGTCGCCGAAATCGCCTTGTGGATGGTCTCCGCCAGCGCCGCAGAATTGCTCGCTTTGTAGGTTGAGTCGCCAGAGTAGTCCGCGGTGATGGAATGAGTTCCTCCGGAGAGTGCGTGCGTAGCAAAAGATGCTGAGCCGCCGCTGAGAGTGACTGTCCCGAGCAAAGTCGTGCCGTCCAGAAATTTGACGCTGCCGGTCGGGGTTCCGGACACGGAAGGCTTGACGGTTGCTTTAAAGGTCACAGTCGCTCCATAGACAGCAGGATTCTGCGAAGAGGTCATTGTCGTGGTGGTGCTTTCAAGTACCACTTCGGTGACAGCCGGCGAAGTGCTGGCCAAGTAGGTCGCGGTTCCTGCGTACGACGCTGTCAAGGCATCGCTTCCGATCGGGAGAGTTGAGGTCGTCAATGTTGCAACGCCACCCGAGAGAGTACTGGTGCCAAGCTTGGTGTCGCCGTGCCAGAAGGTTACGGAGCCGGTAGGCGTACCGGAAAGAGTGGCGGTGACGGTTGCTTTCAAAGTAACGGCCTGCCCATTGACCGCCGGGTTAGGCGATGCGACAAGCGTGGCAGTAGTGGGCGATGCAATCGAGAAGGCCGTCGTCAGGGCCGACTCATTTTCACCGGAACCACTCACGGCCCAGTATTTGATGGTGTGTCCGCCCAGCGACGAAACATTGAACGGCGCCGAGTAGATCGTTTGCGCGCCACCGTCGAGGGTGTAATAGATGTGGCGTACACCGCTGCCGCCGGCGGTCGCGCTGAGGGTCACCTGGACGGCTGTCTTATAGGTGGTGGTGCTGCTGATGGTTCCACTCAAACTGGCCTTGGCAACCGGCACCGTGGTGTCGATGCTGACCCAGATATAAGGCTCGGTCGAGAAGTTGCCCGCATTGTCCTCGGTGAAGTGGTAGATGTAGCTCCGCCCCTGCGCCGAGATCGTAAATGGACCACTGTAGACAGAGCACGCGCTCAGATTGCTCGGAGTGCAAGCACCTGTGTTGATCGCAAAGTACGTCTTCGAAATGCCCGATGCGTTGCTGCCGCCGGAATCAGCCGGGGCCAGCGTGACGACCACCGATTTGTCCACCCAATTGCTATAGGCAGTGGCGGGGTTGGTAGAGGCAGAAATGGTGGGCGCGACAGAGTCAAAGCAGACCGGCCCGTAAGAACCGTAAGTGGTGCGCCCCTCGTTGTCCCATCCTTCTACATAAACGGTGTGGCAGCCCTGGCCTGAAGCCGCTTCGCAGAAGGTTCCATTATTATCCACGCACCCAAAAGTGGCGAGGTACTGCGGCCCGTTGTAGAACGAGTTCCCGCTGCCGCCGTGTGGCTCGCTCGTCGGATCGGAGGGAAGGGAATCCCAGCCCATCGTGAATCCAAGCGCGCCCGGTGCCGGAAAGTTGCCGCTGCCCGCGTCGTTCAGGTCCCAATCGACAATCTGATCGCTGTTGTGCCAGGTGTTTACGGACGGCCCGCCGAAGGAAAGGGAGGGGTTGCCGTATGCGGGAATCAGCTCCCAATTGATGCCCCATGCCAGCTGCATCATGTTGGCTGAGCCCCAGCCGGTAATCGGGTCGTAGCCGCTATAGGCGCAGTAATAGACAAGATTGTCGGCCACCGTGGTGTCGTTGTCGTTGCAGTTGCTGGTCATGTCGTAGAAGGGATTGTGCGGTGCGCCATAAATAGCGTCGTCATAGAAGAACGGAGACGCGAGACCAACCGGAGAGCAAGCTGAGGAGCCGCTTCCGCACACATTGCCAATCCTGTCCAGGTAGGAGTTCTCCTGGGCAAAGAAGCCGGCCAGTTCAGGCGCCACAATACTGGTGCCGCCCTCGTCTTGCCATGACCCGCCTGAGACGTACCACTGACCCAGAACATCCGGGTTTGCCGTGAGTGAAATGTCGGGCACCAGGCGGTTCTTGTTGCCGGTGACGATGTATTCGGTGGTGGTGCCATTGACAGTTTGCCACTCGTAGTAAGGTGATTCCACGCCCGTCGTGTAGGTCGTGCCGTTCGTCATGCTTTGCCAGTAGGGTGCGCCAAACAGAACGCTTCGTCCGCCGGTGCTGCCGCCATGGTTGCTCCCGCATGCGCCGCTCCAGAATTCGCCCTGCCAGGCGGTTTCACTGTAAAAGGTTCCGTCGGTATACATGCTCAGTTGCGTGCCGCCCGCTGCAATGAAGTCTGGATCGGAGGCGGGGTAGTCCACTGCGGTCTCGTTCCCGCAGCCATCAGCCGCGCCACTATCGCCCGAGGCCGCGATGAGTGTAATGCCTGCGGCCACCATGTTATTGAAGATGCTGTGCATCGTGCCGGTCTCTATTCCGGCGGTAGTTGAGTCAGGGTCTTCGTTGCCGCCGTAGCTGGTCGATAGCACCTTCGCGTGGCCGTCGGTGAGCACCTGGCTGAAAGCAGCCTCGTAAGTGCTCCAGAGATTATTATCTATTTCGTACTCATAAACATGCGCGGTGTCCGCATACGACCCGTAACTGTTGGACATTGCCAGCGAGTACTCGACATCGAGGGGAGCTTCACCGTCCACAGCGGGGCAAGACCCTCCACCGATGCAATACCAGCTGAGGTTGTATGCCATCCCGTAAGCGCTGACGAATGTATTCACATCGCTAAGGTTGAAGGCTCCATACCCAACCAGCGCAATCGATGATTCAGGGGGTGAGCCGCCGGAGACGCCCGGCTCGTTGCAGCATGAACTGAACCTCTGCAGTGCGTTAAAGTCGTAGCCCTCGGAGCTCTGGATGTTGGAGGGATCCATGGCGTACGTGCCGCTCTTGTCATCCAGCGGAAAGCTGTCGTGGTCCGTCGAACCTGAGGACTTCCCGCTCACGTTTGCCTTCGTGTTCCGAGCCGCCGGTGCCTTCGTCGAGTCGCCGTTGCCGTGCGCGCTTCCAAGCTCGGAGACGACCGGACCGGAATCATAATCCGCACCCTTTTTGGTCGCATGAGTTGACCCTATCCTGTGCACCCTCTCGATGCTGTTCAGGCCTGCGACGCCACTGAGAATTCCTGAGAGCTTGCTGGGAATAACCGGGTCGCGGTCGTTCGAGAAATCCACTTCGTTGCCCACCTGGTAGTTATTGATGGTCACGCCAAACGCCTTCTCAATGGTGCCGGCCGTCCCTTCCACGCTCACCAGCAGCCGATTGGGATAGCGCTGGGTCACAGTGAGGCCAACGCTTTGAGCCCACTCCACCACCGCCTGCTCGTCTTCAACAGAGGGGGCAAAGCGCGGGTTCCACTCTTCCTGGGTCAGAAATTTGTGGAAGTTGGGCGATCCCTTGGTGACCAGTTCCTTGATGAACTTGTCCTCTTCGGCCAGGTGTGGCGGCTGAAGATTCAACATCAGGCGCAGCTTCTGGTCAGGGTTGTAGTGGCTGAACCGAGTGGCCAGCCCCTCCCGCACCGACCGCGGCGTAAACTGCGTGACGCGTTCTGAAGGGCCGGGTAGCGCAGGAGCTTGAATGTTTCGTACAGCGATGGGGGCTTGGGCATATGCTGGCTGCTGCGTGAGCAAGCATAGCGCGCAGATCAGGAGGCCTGGAACTGTCCAGGCACTGGTCGTGGACTTGAGCAAATTGCCGTATCTCATATCGATCTCCTCGGAGGTCCCACGGAACTTGGGGAAGGGTGGGGGAAACGGATTCGTACGTGACGAATAAAGTCACTGCGGTATAGTGCGTGGAGCATCAATTCCGTTTCAGACCACTATTTTTGTGGCAGAAGGAAAGCCGCCGCCAGCATTGCAGCCTCCATCGCGAGGAACTGCAGCCGGAAGAACCCATGCTGCAGACGCTGGCTACCGCTATCCATCAAATCGACCCCGGCATTGCAATATCCGCCGCGACGACCATGATCCAGCTAATGAACGATTCGATCTCGACCTGTCTGCACCAGTCTTCAGCGTGGCTGGTGGGAGGGTTCGCTGGGCTGGCACTGTTGTTGAGTGTGATTGGGCTCTATGGAGCTATTGCGTACTTCGTGAGCCAGCGAACACGAGAAATTGGCGTACGCATGGCGCTAGGCGCGGAGCGCAGCAGGGTGTCGGATCATATTGAAAGTGGCGGGATGGTTGACAGGCGTGGATGTTCCTACACTGGCCTCGGTTTCAGCAATGCGCGGCCTGTCCGCATTGTTGACAAGCTACTTTCCAGCGCGACGGTCAGCATCGGTCAATCCCGCAGACGCCTTACGGGCAGAATAGTTGACGATGAACACTTCCCGGTCGCAGCAGCGGAACAACTCTCGCAAAATTGATTCTTGATTCAGCATTGCGTACATTGTTCTCAAGAACCCACCGCCGCAAAGCAATGCACCTAGCTTCGGATCTGAAAGAAATGATCAGGTTGTTAAGGGCTGTTCTTCGATATCGCGGGGTTGGCGAGACCCGGTTAGCATATCTCAGGGGCGAGGGAGTAGGACCAGCGGGATCTCATCGAGCGCCACGGAAATCGCTCCCCAGAGGACTGCCTTTTCGCCGAGCATGGCGGCGGCCACATTGGGGACGGCGAATTCGCAGAGCTCAAGCTCTTTGCGGATGGAGTCCAGGAGGAATGGGTGGCTGCCGATTTCACCGCCAAGGACAATCAGAGCAGGGTTCAAAATGAGGGAGAAATTCACCACAATATCCGCAACGACGCGGGAGTGGGAGAGAATGATCTGCCTGGCGCCAGAATGACCTGTCTGCGCCAAGTCCATAATTTCGCTCGCACTGATCTGCTTGGGCGCAGCCCCCGCACGCCCACCCTGCTTTCTAATTGACTCATTCCAGCTTTGTAAAATCCCAGAACTGGTCAGCAGACTCTCGAGCTCGCCAAACTCGTGGAGTGCAGGTTGCCGGCGGGACACATTTGGCAAGCGCAGATAGGCGATTTCACCAGCCGACCATTGAGCGCCATGATGTAGTTGACCGCTAAGAACGATGCCCGCGCTGACATTGGTGCCGATGTTGATCAAAACGAATGTCTGCTGGTTTTGTGCTGCTCCGCGGTAACGCTCGCCGACTGCGGAACAGTTCGTGTCATTCTCAATCACGATGAGGCAATCGAAGATTTTGGCCAGCAGCGAGCGCAAGGGAACATCGCGCCAGCGATCGAGCGTGCTGATGGATAAGACCGTACCCTCGGCAACACTGGTAATTCCAGGCACTCCAACGATCAGAGCAAGCAATTGCTTCCGCGTCTTCCGATCCGTGCGGAGCAGGCGCTTGGCCTCGTTGTCGATCAGACGGCATATGGCTTCGGGGTTTGTCTTCTTGCCGGAGAGCGAGACCTGACTTGAATCCAGTTCATCCCCACTTAGATTGGTAAGAAGAAATGAGAGATACCCGAATGTGATCTGAACGGCCAAAATGCGGCCTCGGTCAGCCTTGAAGCTGATCATGTCCGGCGGTCGTCCTCCGCTGGATTCTCCCTCCCCAAGAGGCTGAATCAGATCGGCCGCCAACAGGTCATTTACTACATTTGTTACTGTCGGTGCGCTCATTCCCGAAACACGGACAAGGTCGGCTCTTGAGCATGACCTGACCTCGCGCAGAAGCCTCAAAATCGTGAGCGCGTTGGTGTGCCGAAGTAGCGCAGGTCTTCCGACCGAGATAGACTCTTTCTTCACAGGTCCTCAATCAGCATCGGTTGGATCGGCGGCGCCACGACCGTCCGAACTCTCCCTTGCGGACGACATGGAGCAAGACCCGTCAGTCGCTTATAAGAACTTGAAATAGCCTCACCCTTTTCTTGCATGGGAATAGCGGTGCATTGCTTCATTCAAAGGGTACAGCAAACCATCAGGACAGACAATGTTTTACCGGCTGTTCCACTGGGCGTCCGCTATGACATCAAAGTTGCAGGCGAAGCTTTGCCTTGGTCAGAATTGCGGAGAGCGCAAGCATGAAAAAAGTAAAAGCGAGGGTTTTGACCACGCCAGGCCAACCCATATTGAAGTGCGCATCAAGAATCGTAATTCCCGCAGAAGCCAGCAGGAAATACCAAAGGTCGGGTAACAGGTAGGTCAGAAGTGTGTTCGAGCCGGCCGGGCGAACAAGAAGCGCCCAGCGAGTCCAACTCTTCACATCACAGATCCAGTAGAGGAGAGTGTACGCGAGAACGGCGGCTCCGATGCTATAGAGCGTCCAAGTGGGGGTTGCACGAATTTTTGAGATGCCGAGGGGAGTAAGTGCAAATCCAGCCACGAGCGCTAGAACAGCGAAACCGGCGGCAATCGTCATTGCCCGGCGTGGGTTGATTTCTCGACCGGGGCGAAGAAAGATCGAGGTAGTTATTGTCCCCGCCATGATCAACGCGGGCATTGCGCCGTTGCCAAAGGGCCAGACGTAAAGAGAGAGATGCTGGGGAAACATCAGCATCTTCGCGGATGAGAACGAACAAAGAGCGACAAGCAATCCAAGCCACACCGGGGGCGCCCAGGACAGGCGCCGGGTCGGAATGTATAGAATAGCCGCGGCAAGATAGCTGATGGCGATAAGTCCGAGGATCTCAGGGTAAGAAAAGTCAATCCATGCGAAGCCGCCGCCAGGCGCCGGTCTGCGGAAGAGAACGAACAGGACTGCGACTCCGGCGAGCCCCACCATGCGAAGAACCGTGCAGTAACCCGGCCAACTCTTCGACTCAGCATACGTGTTCAAGTAGAGAGCCGCAGAGATGATGGCAAGCAAAGCCCAGAGACTGCCACTGATGCCCATGCGCGCAGCGTCCCCTCTCTCGCCATTCGCGAGGATCAGTCCAAGCACGAGCAACCCGAGCGAGCGAAGAACGACGTGCAGCCACAGCGCGACCTGAGAAGGGCTTCGTTTGAGCCTTTGGGCGACCGACAAAGGCAAGGACATGCCGACGATGAACAGAAAGAACGGAAAGACCATGTCGACATAAGTCATCACATCTTCGTTCGCATGCGCATGATAGGTCCACCAGGGCAGTCCCTTCACGCCAGACAGTTCGTTTACGAAGATCATTACAGCGATGGTCAGACCGCGGAAAATGTCAATGGAGACGACGCGAGGAGTTCGCTTCCCGGCAGCCAGAGTGGCAATGTGTGGATTCTCGATCGTGGTCATTCTTCTTCCTTGCCCTCAGCCGCCTTGCGATGCAGCGAGCGATTGACGGCGCTCAGCAGTTCTGCCGCGTGGTCGCCGGAGTAGTCCCAGAACCTGACTCCAGCGAGTTTATGCGCCAATACATACCTGCCCGATGATTGTTTCTAAATAACAGTATCAAAGATTTGCCTGGTTCTCTACACTTAATGTCAAATGAGGATGCCTGCAACGGTCCCTCATCCCGACCCAGGGATCGAGCGAAAAGGAAGGCAGATGATTCACGTCAAGGGTGTATTGGTTTGCGTTCTCGGCAGCGTTTTGTGTGGCCTGGCTTGCCATGCTCAAATTCGCATTTATGCGGATCAAGTGGGCTACGACCGCACTGCGCCGAAACTGGCGATTGTGGCGGGCGTAGATCCGACCCAGGCACAGAGTTTTGAGTTGTTCGATTCGGATTCGGGGAAGGTTGTCTTCGAGGAGAAGCTTACGCCTGCTGGCAGGGTTCAGGCGTGGGATGACCGTTTTTTTTGGACGGCGGACTTCTCATCTTGGCAAAAAGCCGGCCACTACGTTCTCCAGGTGCGCACGACTCCAGCAAATGCGGCTTCCTGCGCATTCGAAATCAACGACGACATGCTTGAACGCAACACCCTTTCCAACGTCGTTTTCTACTTTAAAGGGCAGCGGGCAAGCGGGCTTTTGGATCGGGCGGATCGCGAGTTGAAGCTTCCGGGTGGGCAGAGCGGCCAAGTGGATACGCACGGGGGCTGGTACGACGCGACGGGCGACTACGGAAAGCACTTCTCGCATCAGAATCTCACCGCGTACTTCAATCCTCAGCAGACGCCGCTGGTGGTGTGGAGTTTGCTGAAGAGCTACCTGTCGCTTGCGGCACGGAAGGACGACAACTTCAGCGAATACGAGCGGAGGATGCTGGATGAAGGGCTCTACGGGGCAGATTTCCTGGTGCGTATGAAGCGGCCGAATGGCTCGTTTCTCGAGACAATCTCCGCTCCGGGCACGGGGAAACTCGCGAAGGACAGAGAGATTGGGAATCCCAATTGGCGTACGCGCATCAAGGTGAGCACCGCGGACTCGACCGAACAAATCGAACCGGCGCGAGGGGCCCATGCCTTTGAAACGAGCCTTCGAGCGGGCGGCGGCATGGCCATTGCGGCGCTGGCGCTGGCCAGCACAATGCCAGCCGACGGAGGCTATCCGCGGCGGGAATATCTGCGGGTAGCAGTGGAGGCTTTCGACTTCCTGGAGGCCCATAATCGCCAATTGGCAAGTGACGGCGTGGAGAACATTCTCGACGATTATTGTGCTCTGATGGCGGCAAGCGAACTCTACAACGCGACGCACAAAGAGAGCTACCTGGCCGCAGCCGATCGCAGAGCCGCACAGTTGATGGCTCGGCTTACGACATCGGGCGAGTGGCGCGACTACTGGCGGGCCGACAATGGAGCCCGCCCGTTCTTTCACCCCGCGGACGCCGGCCTGCCGGTGATCAGCTTGCTCGAATACTCCAGCATTGCGTCGGCGGCGAACAAGCCGGTGGTGCTGCAAGCGGTCGAGCGCTCCTTGCGTTTCGAGCTTGCGGTGACGTCGGAAGTCAACAATCCGTTCGGATACGCTCGCCAACTGATTCGCACTCAAGGGTCGGTGCGTACTGCATTCTTCTTTCCACACGACACCGAAGCCGCACCGTGGTGGCAGGGAGAGAATGCGCGACTCGCGTCGTTGGCCGCGGCTGCGCGGATGGCCGTTCCGCTGTTTAAGGACAAGCCGGAGTTTCAATCTCAACTGCGTTCCTACGCATGGAACCAACTGCATTGGATATTGGGTCGCAATCCCTTCGACACAAGCATGCTGATGGGCAGCGGCCACGGCTACGCGCCCTATATGTATTTCCGATCGTATAAGTACACCGGCGCTCCAGGGGGAATCGTGAACGGGATTACTTCCGCGCTGGACAATGGAGACGGGATTGCGTTCAATCAGGGCTTTGCGGTTACGGGCAAAGACGAGGATTGGCGTTGGACTGAACAGTGGCTGCCGCACGCGGCCTGGTATCTTTATGCCGTGAGCCTGCCGCACGACTGATTTGGACTCTCAACAAAAAGACGCCGCAGCCAGACAATCGGCTGCGGCGAATGGGAGGGTTTCTGCTGAAAGCGGCCTTCGCCGCCGAAGGCCCTTAGAAGGCGAACTTGAGGGACAGCTGAACAGAGCGATTGTTACTGACGGTGCCGGTGATCTGGCCGAAGTTGCCGTCGGTCATCCCGCTGTCCGGGGCTGAGTAGTCCGCGATGTTGAATGCGTTGAATAGGTCGCCGCGAAAGTCCATGTGATGCTCGCGCCAGATATGGAAGGTCTTGGCAACCGCCATGTCGATGGTTTGGAAGCTCGGACCGGGGAGTGATCCTGGCCGCACCGTGCCGAAGCTATCGTTAGTCGATCCTGAAAAGCCCACAAATCCGGGATGAAAGCTGATGAATTGCGGTAGTTTTGGATCTAGAATTTCCCAGTAAGGAGTTGCAAATAGCCTGAAGACTGGGGAAAAACTGATGCGGCCC
>Ga0224530_1000513_pt1 | contig 25126 bp, 20 predicted proteins | sample CBST75metaG_FD_179873 | JGI IMG/M metagenome (GOLD analysis project Ga0224530, IMG submission 179873) | Peat soil microbial communities from Stordalen Mire, Sweden - C.B.S.T75 | ecosystem: Environmental > Terrestrial > Soil > Wetlands > Peat | place: Sweden: Norrbotten County, Stordalen Mire...
AGTTGGCGATGCCGGCCATCAAGGAGGCCAAGCCGGCGGTGATTCTGTCGCCGCAGCCCAAGTCCGCTCTGGCAGCGGCAGCCATGCCGGCGCAAGACAATCGCCAGAAGCCGTCGACAGCGCCGGTGCATTTTGGCCAGACCTTTGGCGTCACACCCAATCCGAACGCTACGCGGCCAGCCACTGTGGCAGCCATCGGCAACCCTTACGGTGGTATGCGCGGTCCGGCGGTAGCGCCGCACGGAGTGGTGGGCTCGACGGGTTTTGGCAACGGAACCAAGTTCGGATCGAATGCGGGAGTGGTGGGCAAAGTGGCCTCGGCGCCGGTTCCGGGCACAATGAATACTGCGCCCACGGGTGCTACAGGCAAGGTTGCCTCGGTAGCAATTCCAACCGCGACGGTAGTACGAACTCCGGTCGCCGCCAAGGTAGTGGTAGCCAACACGCAGCCGGAGGTTTCCATCCCCAAGCCGGCGTACACGGATGAGGCCCGCCACCTGAAGATTCAAGGCAACGTTGTGCTGCGCGTGACTTTTTTTGCCAACGGGCAGATACAGGTGCTGGGTGTGCTGCAAGGGCTCGGTCACGGATTGGACGAGCAGGCTCGCAGCGCCGTGCAGCAGGGACGCGTGCTGCGCCCGGCAACGCGCAACGGCCAGGCGGTGGACATGACCACTAACATCACTATTACGTTTCAGTTGGCGTAACATCGGATTTGCATGCAGGACCCACGGTTGCTCTCTGACGCCTATGCCGGAACGGTGCAAGCGGCCAGAGGAAGACTTGGGAAAACAGCTTAGGAGCCTCACATGACGTTTCGTAAGATCTTCCTCGCCTTGCTGCTCGTCAGCTTGAGTGCCATATCGGCCCACGCGAAGAAACTGCCAAAGTTCTCACAAGTTCACCAGCTAACGCCCGAGCAGGCAGCGCTGGTGGAAAGAGCCATTGGCCGGGAAAAGGTGCTGATCAAGAGCATTCAAGAGCGCACGCCCCTGGTGGAGACCTACATCCAAAATACGCGTCCAGATGACAAGCTCTTTCAGGTGCCGATTTCGGACGTGTATATGTTGAGCCGCGTGGACTTCGGCAAGGGCTTTTTTGACCAGACTTACAATCCGCGCGAAAGAGAGAAGCGAGGCTTCTTCAAGAGTTCGGTTGCATCCATCGCAGGGCTGACCCGTGCGCTGGGGCTGGATAATCATGTGATCTACAGGCCGCTGGGATTCACTGAGATGATGTTTCTGGATCCCACCAGCTTCGATTCCCAGCACTATGTATTCAGCTTTGTGCGCCGGGAGTTTCTGGGGTCGGTACGCACATGGGTTTACGACGTGCAGCCCAAGGATTCCACTATGGGCCGGTTCTACGGGCGTATCTGGGTCGAAGACGTGGACGGCAATATTGTCCGCCTGAACGGCACCTACGCCGGGGCCAGTGATGAAGAGTCCAAGAAATACTACTTTCACTTCGACAGTTGGCGCATGAACGTGCAGCCGGGGATCTGGCTGCCGGTAGCTATCTATGTGGAGGAAACCCACCAGACCGAAAACGACAAATCTTCCGGGCTAAAGGCCCAGACGCACTTCTGGGGCTACTCGCTCAAGCTGCCTACGCGGGAGAGCGAGAATGTGAGCGTGAAGGTGGAAGACGCGGAGGACAAGAGCGACGACACCCAGGATGTGGGTCCGCTGCAGGCCACGCGCTCATGGGTTACGCAGGCGGAAAACAACGTAATCGACCGGCTGGTGGAGGCCGGGCTGGTGGCGCCGCTGACTCCCGGCGGCTATGAGAATACAGTGCTGGACCAGATTGTCATCAACCTGCAGGTGCCCAATAACCTGGCCTTCACCGATCCTGTGCACACGCGCATTCTTTTGACGGATAAGTTGGAGACTACGACAGTAGGCAACACCATCCTGATCAGCAAGGGGCTTATCGATACACTGCCCAACGAAGAGTCGATTGCTTCGGTGGTGGCCATGGAAGTGGCTCATATTGTGATGGGGCACCACATTGATACTCGCTACGCCTTCAACGACCGGCTGATGTTCCCCGACCAGGCGACCTTCCAGAAGATCGACATGTACCACTCCGACCACGACAATGCCGATGCGGCCAAGCGCGCCATGGAGTATCTGGGGAACTCCATGTACAAGGACAAGCTCCCCTCGGCGGGCCTCTACTATGCGCAATTGGCCTCTTCGGAGAAGGCGCTGAAGGCCCTCACCACACCTACCTTGGGCGACTCGCTGCTCCAGGCCGACGGAACGCCATGGATGGCAGATTTGATGCGGATGGCGCCCCGGCTGAATTGGGACGATCTCACCCAGCGCCCGGCCTTGCCGTTGGGCAGTTGGCTCAAGACCGATCCGTGGGACGACAGGGTGCATCAGCTCAGCGCGAAGATCTACGCCTACATGAACCCCCGCGACAAGATGCCGCTGGAAGTGACGCCGGTGTACTACAAGCTGCAGCGCTATGATGTGTCGCGGTTGACGCCGGCGCAACCCGCCGCCGCTGCTCCCGCTGCGGGAACCCCCACTACCGCAGCACCTTCCGGCACCGCTGCCCCGGCGGCAACTCCGCCTGCGGCAGAGTCTACCCCTGACGCCGCTTCCCAGCAACCAACAGCTCCGCCGCCTACAGCACAGCAGTAAGCGCTACACGGAATCCCGAGCCGGAATGAGTCAGATGATATTCCGGCTCATTCCGGCGCCGGGAGTCCAAAACGCGTTCGACTGACGACACCTACCGGGCAGCAGAGATTGCCCAGACTGAAAATGCGATCAGCTTATGAGACGAATTGGCAAAGCTTTATTCCCGATTCTGCTTGCTGCCGGAGCGGTTGCAGCCGCCGCACAAGTGGTTCCCTCGGCCACCGGCCGGCAGGTTTCGCTCAGCGTCGGTGGGATGGCCTCGGCTTTCCAACCTGACTTTGCGGGGGAATGGCAGTATCCTTGCACCCCAGACTCGTGCTACCCCGCCGCTCAAGGCAGCCAGGCGCTGTTCGGCGCGGGCGCTTATGTTGACTTGAAACTGAATCGCTGGCTGCAGGTTGAGGCTGAGGGCCGCTGGCAGCGCTGGCACCAATATGCCGGTATTCACCAGGACAACTATCTCATTGGCCCGAAACTTCCGCTGCGTCGTTTCGGAAGGGCAACCGTCTACGGTAAGACGCTCTTCGGCTTTTCAAGGATGGACTTTGGGTACTTCAGCGGCTATGGCCACGGCAACTTTTCGGATTTCGCCTTCGGGGGCGGCATGGACGTGAAGCTGACCAAGCGTCTGACTCTTCGCCCGGTGGACTTCGAATACCAGTACTGGCCGTGGTGGGGCAACTCCAGCATCTCGCCCTACGGCGCCAGCGTGGGCGTCAGCTACAAAATCTTCTGAGAACTTGTCTAAAAGCTCTGGTTATGTGTCAGGGCACGACTTTAGAGGCTGCGGAAAAACTCGTAGAAACTGTCTCAAAAGGCCGCTTTGTATCAGGGCACGACTTTAGTCGTGCCGCAAACGCAATAAAGCAATGGCGGGCTTTAGCCCCTGAGGAAAGAACCGATGGCCCAAGTGACTGTTTTTAGATAGTTCATGAGAGCTTGCCAGACAATGAGGGCCGCTCCATTGGAGCGGCCCTCGTTATATGCGTTGGCGTTTATGCCGGTGAAGGCGAGCCTTCGGGGTAGTTTGGCCCGCTGCGGCTTTCCGGCTTGAGCACCTGCTGCACGTCGGGGCCGCCCGTGTCCGAGGGCGTGGCCAGACTCGAGCGCATAGGCGGAAGTTCCTTGCCTTCGATGAGCATCTTTACCTCTTCGGCGTCGATGGTTTCGCGCTCCAGCAGGGCTGCGGAAATGCGGTGCATGGCGTCAGCGTTGGTTTCCACAATGCCATGTGCCGACTGGTAGGCCTCGTCGATCAGGCGGCGCACTTCCAGGTCAATTTGCCGGGCCGTTTCCTCGCTGAAATCGCGGTGCTGTGCGATCTCGCGGCCGAGGAATATCTGCTCCTCCTTCTTGCCGAAGGTAAGCGGACCGAGACGGCTCATGCCGTACTCGCAGACCATGCGTCGAGCCAGGTCGGTGGCGCTTTCAATATCGCTGCCCGCGCCGGTGGACATCTGGTTGAGGAAAATCTCCTCCGCCACGCGCCCGCCGTAAGCGATTGCGAGATTGGCTTCCAGATATTCCCGCGTGTAGTTGTGCCGGTCGCCGGGCAAGAAAATGGTGACGCCCAGAGCCATGCCGCGAGGAATAATTGTGACCTTGTGAATCGGGTCGGAGTGCGTGTGCATGAACGAGACCAGCGCGTGGCCCGCCTCGTGATAGGCGGTTACCCGCTTCTCCTCCTCGGTGAGTAGCATGGACTTGCGCTCGGCGCCCATGAGCACCTTGTCCTTGGCTACCTCGAAGTCGTACATGGTCACTTGCTTGCGGTTCATGCGCGCGGCGCTCAATGCGGCCTCGTTGACCATATTGGCCAGGTCGGCGCCGCTGAAGCCGGGTGTACCGCGAGCCAGCACGTTGAGGTTGGTATCGTCGGAGACGGGAACCTTCTTGACGTGGACGCCAAGGATCTCCTCGCGGCCACGCACGTCCGGCAAGCCCACCACCACGCGGCGGTCGAAGCGGCCGGGGCGAAGTAGCGCCGGGTCCAGCACGTCGGGGCGGTTGGTGGCGGCCACCAGAATCACGCCGTCGTTGGATTCAAAGCCATCCATCTCGACCAGCAACTGGTTGAGAGTCTGTTCGCGCTCGTCGTGTCCGCCGCCCAGGCCCGCGCCACGATGGCGGCCCACGGCGTCGATTTCGTCGATGAAGATAATGCAGGGCGCGTTCTTCTTGCCCTGTTCAAAGAGGTCGCGGACGCGGCTTGCGCCCACGCCGACAAACATCTCAACAAAATCCGAACCGGAGATGGAAAAGAAGGGCACATTGGCTTCGCCGGCCACGGCGCGCGCCAGCAGCGTCTTGCCCGTTCCCGGAGGGCCCACCAGCAGAACGCCTTTGGGAATGCGTCCGCCGAGCTTCTGGAACTTCGCCGGCTCCCTCAGGTATTCGATGATCTCCTTCAGTTCTTCCTTGGCCTCATCCACGCCAGCCACGTCTTTGAAGGTGATCTTTTTCTGCTGCATGGAGAGGAGGCGGGCGCGGCTCTTGCCGAACGAGAGCGCCTTGTTGCCGCCGGCTTGCATCTGCCGCATGAAGAAGAACCAGATGCCGATGAGCAGGACAAATGGACCCAGGGTGGTCAGCAACTGCAAGGGGATGTTGCTCTGCGGCTCCTTCTTGGAGAAGTGAGCGTCAGAGGCAAGGAAAGCCGCCTCAAGCCCTTCGAAGTGATCGCCGACATGGGTGTGGAACTGCACATTGGGCTTATCCTTCATGTGGCCGTGCAGCTCTGGGCCCTGGACCTCGGCGTCGGCTACCTTCCCCTGTTTCACCTGGTTGTACAGGTCGGAGTAGGAAATCTCCGCGTCCTTGGCTCCGGCCGCGCTCTTCGACCACATGCTCAAGAGCACCATGAGGCAAATGAAGATAAAAGCCCAGAACAAGATTGATTTGGCGGTTGAATTCACCAGGATTCCTCTCTTTCGGTGTTGGAGAAGACGCTGAACAGTTCTCCAGCACCGCCTACTCCATCCATTAGACGCCGGTACGTTCCTCAAAGTCACAGAAACTACACGAGGGATATTTGAGCAGACACAACCCACCCTTGCCGCCCGGAGGAGCAGTAACTTGAATTGTACTCCCAACGTGGAGGAACTTGAAGCATTCAAAGGGCCTGTTCCAGGACGTATCCGGGAGTTCAACCGCCAGCGGAGCGCGATACAAGAGGCTGCGGAAAAACTCATAGAAGGTGTTTCAATAACCCGCTTTGTGTCAGGAACCCGCTTTGTGTCAGGGCACGACTTTAGTCGTGCCGTAAGTGCCGCAAAATCAGCGGCCTTCAGGCCCTGAGGGATGCTTCTTGGGAGATTCGATCAAGTTCGGGCCTTTTTCCGTAGCCTGCCAAGGCGAAGGCTCTACGGTGGTCTCCAGGTTCGTTGCCTCAATGCTGATTCCCGGTGTCGGCTCGACTTCGACTCCCCGCATCCACGCGATGCGCCCGTCGATTTCGAGGACCGGCCAATGTGCGCGGCTGGAGCCGGTAATCCGCAGGCGTTCCAGAACTTCCTTTACCTTCGACGGGCCAGAGGAGTAGCGCAGCCGGACTCGGTCGCCCGGCTTCCAGTTGCGCAGCGTAGCGTTTTGTCCCTCGTATGTCCCGGTTGTCTCGATGCGGAGAAGCAGAGCAAAGATTGGGGCCGGGATTTCGCCGGGAATCGCCAAACTGTACTCGGGAGCAATCTCCGCAGTTGCAGCGCCTGTTGTTGCAACCGGCAAGACGGCCAGCCGTAACTCGCGGTTCGTTCGCTCTGCTCGGAATCCCTGGGCTAATTCGAGCTTCTGGCCTGCCCGGCCTGCGAGGGCCAGTGTGCGTAGTGCTTCCGTCGATGGAAAATCGACTGCCGCGCCCAACTGCTCCGCGGCGTAGCGCAACAGCCGGCGCTGCAGGGCTGGGGCCAGTGCGGCCAGCCGAGTGACGTCGAGAGCCAGACCCTCAGCCGCCGCACGCCCTCCACCTCGCACCGGCTTACCCGGCAGCAGCAATTGCGGAGCGATGCGGGCCAATTCGCCCGTCCACCAGGCCTCTTCGTCGAGGGCCAGTTGAGCCATCTGCGCCAGGTGCTCGCGCAGACGCGGATTCCATCCCTCCAGCAGCGGCAGCAGCTCGTGGCGGATGCGGTTGCGGGTGAAGGTGAGGTGACGGTTCGAGGAGTCTTCGCGCCAGTTTTGGCCCAACGCGGCCAGATAGGCCTCTACCTCAGCCCGTGTGGCGGAGAGAAGCGGGCGCAAAATGCGGCCCTCGGGAAATTCGACCACCGGATGAATTCCGCTCAAGCCCTCGGTCCAGGCGCCGCGCAAGAATTTAGCCAGAACAGTTTCAGCCTGGTCGTCGCGAGTGTGAGCAGTGGCCACGGCTTCCACTTCGCCGGAGGCCATCAGTTGCCGGAACCAGCCGTAACGCAGACGGCGAGCGGCTTCCTCAATTGTCTCGGCTGGCTTGGCGGAAGCGGTGTTGGCCTTTGCCTCGGCTTCGATATCCACCCGCGCTTCGTGAAAAGGCAAGCCAAGGTCAGCCGCGAGCGAGCGCGCAAAGGCCAGATCGGCGTCCGCTTCCTCGCCGCGCAGGCCGTGGTGCAGATGGGCGGCGTGCAACACCAGGCCCAGTTCTTTGCTCCGCTCAGCTAGCGCGCGCAGCAGAGCCACGGAGTCCGCGCCGCCGGAAAGGCCCACGGCAAGGCGAAGTCCGGGCTTGAGCAGCTTCGTCTCGATGGGCAATGTTGGGCGCACCCCAAGATCATAACGGGACAATGCGGCATTTCGCCGGTAAGAGCGCCAATTTGTACAGACTCAGTGAGGGCGAAGATGAATATACTGACCGCGGGAGGGTAGCCATGAAAGCGATGACAAGCATTTTCTGCGCATTGGCGGTGGTCTTCGGGCTATCCATTCCTGCCTGCGCAAAGCTTGTGGATATGCGCGATGGGACGGTCTATGACACCGACACGCAGTTGAGCTGGCAGAAGGACGCGGCCGCCGGCGGGCTGAAAACCTGGGACGAAGCTGTTGCCTGGGCTGCGAGTCTTAACGAAAAAGGGGGCTTTGCGCACCTGACAGGCTGGAGGCTTCCCGCAGCCGATCCTGCCTGCGGCGACAATTCAAGTTGCGCCGACGGCGAGATGGGGCATCTGTACTACTTTGATTTGGGCAATGCTTCTCATGGCAATTCCACGAACAACGATGCGCCTGTGAAGACGGGTCCGTTTGCAAACCTGGAGACAAGTCGCGACAAAGAATATTGGCTCAGTGCCGAGGCTGCGAGTGCTTGCCCGGGTTGTGCGTGGTCCTATAATTTTTACTTTCCCGCCGCGCGTGCTGCGCTCAAAAGCAGCCGCAACTTCGCCTGGGCAGTGCGTTGCGGGGCGCGTTCGTTGAATTAAAGAATGGCAAAATCGAGGGGCAACTTGTATACTCCAGCCGGTATGCAAGTTTTTGTGATTCTCCCCGCTGCGGGGCTGGGAACCCGGATGGCCGGTCCACAGCCCAAACAATTTTTAGCGCTGGATGGGGTTCCCATCCTGATTCATTCGCTGCACGCATTCGCTTCAGTGGAGCGGGTAACCGCGATTTACGTGGCTGTGCGCAAGCCGGAGATAGAGCGCGTCCAGGCGCAGATTGCCGAGTACGCCACCGAGTACGGCTTTGCCGGCCGTGTCCGCGTAGTGGAGGGCGGCGACAACCGTCAGGAGTCTGTCTCCCACGCGCTGGCCGCCTTGCCTGCCGAGGCAGACGATATAGTTCTGGTGCATGATGCCGTAAGGCCGCTGATCGACGCTGCCACCATCGACAGGACCATTGATGCGGTCATCGAGCATGGCGCGGCCATCGTGGGGCTGCCTGCCGTGGACACCATCAAGCAGGTGGAGCGGACCGCGCACGGAGCGCTGATTACCTCGACCATTCCGCGCGAGTTCGTGGTGCTGGCGCAGACACCGCAGGGCTTTCGCTACGGGCTGCTGAAAAGCGCCTTCGCCGAGGCCGTGGCCGATGGATTTGTGGGCACCGACGAGGCTTCGGTCGTGGAGCGCGCCGGCCATCCGGTCGCTGTCGTTCACGGCTCTCAGGTTAATTTGAAGATTACCCAGCCGGGTGACCTGGAACTGGCCGAGTTTTATCTTCACCAGCGCAACCGCTGAATTCGCCACGACAAGATCAAGATCATTGCGAGTTATTTCTAAGAAGCTTTCCAATAACTCGGTTTTAGGTGAAGGGTACGGTCTAGATGAAGGGTAAGGTCTAGATGAAGGGTACGGGCTTTAGCCCGTACATCAAAGGCAGGAATAGTTGCGGGCTTTAGCCCCTGAGGGATGCATTTACGGCAGTTCGCATTCGCTCCGCGGCTGAGGCCGAAATCAAGAACGGGCTCTCAATGTACGGGCTGAAGTCCGTACCCTTCAAGACATAGTTTTTGGACAGGTTCTAAGGGACGGGCACGGAAACCATGGAAACACGCATCGGATTTGGCTATGACTCGCACGTTTTCAAGCCGGGTGTGCCTCTGCGCATCGGCGGACTCTCGCTCGACCACCCGGAAGGTTTGGAAGGCCACTCGGATGGCGATGTGCTGCTGCACGCTGTTACCGATGCGCTGCTGGGCTCGATCGCCGCGGGTGATATCGGCAGCTTCTTCCCGCCCGGCGACCCGCGCTGGAAGAACGCCGACTCGGCCATCTTCCTCACCCTGGCCCTGGAAACGTTGCAACGCGCCGGCTACCGCATCGTGAACATCGACACCACGCTGATTCTGGCCGCGCCCAAAATTGGTCCCGTCTCGGGCGCAATGCGCGCGCGTGTCGCCGACCTGCTTGGCCTCGGCGTCGATCAGGTGAGCATCAAAGCCAAAACGCCGGAAGGGCTGAAGCTCGATCGCGTTGCCCAATGCCATGCTGTCGCTTTGGTCGAGCGCGCCATCGAACCCGACGAACTCAAGAGCATGAGCGCCGTGATCGAAAGCCAGCGCCAGCTTGAAGACGTCGTCGAGGATCTGCTCAGTTCGGTCCACGGCGTCCCCAAAAAACGCGGATTGATCTACGATACGGAGGACATCACGTAGGGCAGGGAATCGGAAACCAGGAATGCTGAATCTCCGGCGCATAAGCCGGACCTGCCGGCATTTTGCCTTGTCTCAAGAAAATCATTGCGGATTTCGGCGTTTAGTTATACCTTTGCAGCGAGTTCCCATCTCAATTCTGGAGTCTCTGTATGCAATGTTTGGCATTTCTGCTGCAAAATCAGCCTGATCCGGCAGCCATCAAGCATCTGGTCATGATCGCTATGGCGCTCATTCCCGTCATCATCGCTGTCTGCCTTGTCGTTGTCATTGTGCCCTTCTGGTTCATCCTCAAAAAGGCCGGCTTCTCGCCCTGGCTCTCGCTTCTGTATATCGTTCCATTTGGCAATCTCTTCCTGTATTACTTCCTGGCCTTCGCCGAGTGGAAGGTTGTGCCCGTGTCCCAGGTTGGCTGGCAGCCGCAACCGCCTTACCCGCCGCCGCCGCAGTATCCGTCTCAGGGCTGAGTTCTTTCACGGGCGCAATAATGACGGGTGCCCCACCCTCGCCGCAACGGGGTCCCCACGGACAGGTCTTCGTCCGCGGGGTGTTCGATTTTGTTTTTGCGGCTAGGGTGGGATTGCGTCGCGGTTGGTAACATAGAATCACGATGCCTGATCCGTCTCCCTCCTCTCAAAAGACTCTGCGCGTTCGTTTTGCCCCCTCGCCCACCGGTTACCTGCATGTGGGCGGGGCGCGCACCTTTATCTTCAATTGGCTCTATGCCCGCCATAATCACGGAACCCTGGTATTGCGTTTGGACGATACCGACGTCGAGCGCAACACCGAGGCCAGCGTGCAGTCCATCTTCGAGGGGCTGCGCTGGCTGGGTCTTGACTGGGACGAAGAGTACAAGCAATCCGAGCGTCTTGATCTGCACTGTGAGGCGGCCGAAAACATCTTCGCCAAGGGTCTCGCCTATCGCGATTTCACTCCCGCCCACTCCGGCGACGATAATCAATCCTCTGCGCAGGGCGCGTGGCTCTTCAACCCCGGAATGCGCGAGCTGTCCAGGGAAGAGTCCAACCGCCGCGCCAACGCGGGCGAACCGTTCGCCCTCCGCTATCGCGTGCCGCGCGGCCCAGTCAGCGGACAAGCCCGCACCCTGAGCTTTACCGACAGCGTTTATGGCGCGCAATCCAAGCTGGCCGACGAGGTAGAAGACTTCGCCCTGTTGCGTTCGGATGGTATGCCGACTTATCACCTCGCCTCGTGCGTCGATGATGCCGATCTCCGCATCAGCCACATCATCCGCGGCCAGGATCACCTCACCAACACCTTCAAGCATCTGCTCATCTTCGAGGCTCTCGGCGCGCCGCCGCCGCAATTTGCTCATCTTCCGTTGCTCGTTGCACCCGACGGCGCCAAACTCTCCAAGCGCAAGCACGGTCCAGTCGTCAGCGTCACCACATACCGCGATGCCGGCTTCCTCCCTCAAGCCTTCGTCAACTTCCTCTGCCTCCTCGGCTGGTCACCCAAAGACGATCGCGAGTTCCTGTCTCTTGACGAGCTAGCCGCCGCGTTTACTTTCGAAGCAGTCAACCGCTCCAACGCCGTCATCAATTTCAGCGACGACGACCCTTTCGACCCGAAAGCTGTCTGGCTCAACGCCGAACACATCCGCGCCCTGACAGTCGAGCAGCTCAGCCCGCTGCTCCAGCCTTTCTTCGAGCAGGCCGGCCTGCATACCTCGCCTGAAAAGCTCCTCGCGGTCACTCCTCTCATTCGCGAGCGCATCAAACTGCTTAGCGAAGCTCCTGCCGCCGCCGATTTCTTCTTTCTCAAAGAACTCGCGCCCTACGCTCCCGCCGAGTTGATTCCGTCCAAAGGCGGCGATGCTGCCACGGCTCTCCGCGTCCTTCAGCACGCCCAGGAAGTTCTTGCGAAAACGGCTTTCGATCACGATTCGCTCGACCAGGCACTCCGCGAAGCAGCCAAGTCTCTCGGTCTCAAAGCCGGTCCAATGTTCCAACCCATAAGGGTTGCCGTCTGCGGACGCAAAAACGCCCCGCCGCTCTTCGAGACCCTGGTAGTCCTGGGTCGCGAGACTTGCCTCGCCCGCATCCGTCAGGCCGAAGCCAGCCTTCAATCGCTCGCCTGAGGCCGAGTGGTAAGGAGTAGCGCCTCCCGGCCGGCTGTCGCGTGGGTCTCCTGGCCCACGCCGGGTGCCCCCAGTCTAAAGGAGACTCTATCAAGTTGAGGGTGCCCCCGGTCCCTCGCTGTTGGGGACCGGGGATTCCATGCAAATATTTTGCAGTTAATTAAGTGGTAAATATGACCATAACATCAACTGAATCAATATGTTCCACGTGGAACATATTTAGTGAATTCTCTCTCTCTTCCAAACCCAAAATAAACCGCTCAATCCCGGATTTCCACCCGCCCTTTTACGGCCAAATTCACGTCAAAAGCCGCATATTTCAGCTTTTTTACAACATTTTTCTCACTTTTCGCTGTACTTCTATGTGCATGGTGCGTGGTCCTTCCGCACGCCGCCAAGTGCATCTCAAGCGTCACCCCTGCAAGACAGTGACTGATGAATCCAAGCCTTCGGCAAATGGGATAATAAAAAGTAGCCATGACCAACTCAAATTCGGAAAGCCAAGCCGCAGCCATCCCTTCCAACTTCCTCCATGACATGATCGCCGAGGATGTGCGCACCAAAAAATACGGCGACGCCGTCATCCAGACCCGCTTTCCACCCGAGCCCAACGGCTACCTCCACATCGGCCACGCCAAGGCTATCTGCATCGACTTTGGCCTCGCCGACGAGTTCGGCGGCAAGACCAACCTGCGCTTCGACGACACCAATCCCGAAAAAGAAGAGCAGGAGTACGTTGATTCCATCATGGCCGACGTGCGCTGGCTCGGCTTCGATTGGGAGCGCCTCTGCTACGCGTCCGACAACTTTGCGCAGCTCTACGAGTGGGCTTTGCAGCTCGTCAAAGCTGGAAAAGCGTATGTCGATGACCTCACAGCCGACGAAATTCGCCAGCACCGCGGCACGCTCACAGAGCCCGGCAAAGACAGCCCTTATCGCAGCCGCACTATCGAAGAAAATCTAGACCTCTTCACCCGCATGAAGACCGGCGAATTCCCCGACGGCACGCGCGTTCTGAGAGCGAAAATCGACATGGCGTCGCCCAACCTCAACATGCGCGATCCGGTCATGTACCGCATTCTCCACGCCTCGCACCAGCGCACCGGCGATGCGTGGTGCATCTATCCCATGTACGACTACGCCCACGGCCAGTCGGATTCGATAGAACGCGTCACCCACTCCATGTGTACTCTCGAATTTGCTGACCACCAGCCCCTCTACCGCTGGTATATCGAACAACTCGGCATCTTCCCTTCGAATCAAACTGAATTCGACCGCCTCAACATCACCTACACCATGCTCAGCAAGCGCAAGCTCCTGCAACTCGTGCAGGAAAAGCGCGTAAACGGCTGGGACGATCCACGTATGCCCACTCTCCGCGGTCTCCGCCGCCGCGGCTTTACCCCCGAAGCCATCCGCGCCTTTGTCGCCGCCAGCGGCGTCTCGCGCACCAATGGCAGCACCGACGTGGAAATGCTCGAGCACTTTCAGCGCGACGACCTCAACCACCGCGCCAGCCGCGCCATGGCCGTTCTTCACCCGCTCAAACTGGTCATCGACAACTATCCCGCTGGCCAGGTCGAATTCGTCGAGGCGGCCAACAACCCCGAAGACCCCTCCGCAGGGACGCGCCAGGTGCCGTTCTCCGGGGAGATCTACATCGAACAAGACGACTTCCGCGAGATTCCTCCGCCCAAGTACTATCGCCTCTCGCCCGGCAAAGAAGTCCGCCTGCGCAACGCCTATTTCATCACCGCCCAGAGCGTAGTGAAGGACGCGGCCGGCGACATCGTCGAGGTGCACTGCACTTACGACCCAGCCAGCCGCGGCGGCAACTCTCCCGACGGCCGCAAGGTGAAGTCCACCATGCACTGGGTCTCGGCCGCCCACGCCATCTCTGCCGAAATCCGCCTCTACGACAAGCTCTTCGCCAAGGCCGATCCTTACGACCTGGAAGAAGGCCAGGACGTCCTCGACAATCTCAATCCCAACTCCCTCGAAATTCTCACCGGCGCCAAACTTGAGCCCTCTCTCGCCAACGCCAAGCTTGAGGACCGCTTCCAGTTCGAGCGCGTCGGCTATTTCTGCATCGATCCCGACTCCACGCCGAGCAATCTGGTCTTCAATCGTACCCTCGCGCTCAAAGACTCCTGGGCCAAAATCGAGAAGAAGTCCGGAGCGTAGAGCACCGCCAAGCCAGTTGAGAAAATTCGTGCACCTTCGGCGGCCTCAAAAGACACGGCTTCAACGGCGCTGAAAATGCGGTAAAACGACCGTATGCCTTATGCGGATAAGGCAGTCTTTTACTCCGTAAGCAGGCATGTAGGCGCCCACTCCATTACATTGGTAATATATTAGAGTTACTACGGATGCGTATTTAGCCGATCTATTGCGTATATTGGTAACCAGCCGGTAATGCGAAAGGAAATTCCCAGCTGAAAGCCAAAGTCCAAGTTTGAAAGGTAACCTTCCGTAGCAAGCTATATTTCGATTGCTGGTGATTGAAAGAGCTTGTCTTAGGTAGATTGTGGGCCCCAATAAATGGATTCTGCGCGACGCTTCATGAAGTGCCTCCTCTCAAATGCAGTTCTCATTAACCTCTCATCCTTGACGGAGGCGAACTGCAAGCCGCATGTCTTCGGCTCGAAAACTGAGCAAAAGAAACAACAAACCCCACTTAATCTCGGTTGGCCCCCGATGTGCATATCACCTGTCCGAGGCCATACGATGAACAGTGGAATCCATGCAGCAGATAGCTCCGCCAGCTCTTCTTGCGGAAGAAAACCCAGATATCCGGAACGCAAGTCTTTCGGTCTCAATCTTAGAGCTCTCGTCTTCATTCTATTTGCCTGTACCTTACTGGCCGGTTGCGGCTCGACGACTCCGTTGATGTCGGGCACTGGAAATGGCTCCAAGCCAACAATCAATTCATTTGCAGCCTCTCCGGGAAGCATAAATGCTGCTGTTTCGGAAGCCGCAAACTCCAGTTCCAGCATCACGCTGAGTTGGGCGACGAGCGGAGCGACGAGTATTGCCATCACGCCGGGGACATTCACGTCCACATCGGCGAGCGGTTCGACAGTTGTGAGTCCGACAGCGACGACAACCTACACTCTTACAGCATCTAACACTGCTGGCTCAGTCACATCTACGCAAACCATTACGGTAAACGCGGGAAGCGTGCCATCGATCAGCTCCTTCGCAGCCAGCCTCACAACTATCCATTCCGGCTCCAGCATCACGCTGAGTTGGGCGACGAGCGGAGCGACGAGTATTGCCATCACGCCGGGGACATTCACGTCCACATCGGCGAGTGGTTCGACAGTTGTGAGTCCAACGGCAACGACCGCCTACACGCTGACAGCAACCGATGCCGCCGGCTCAGTCACCTCTTCGCAGACAATTACTGTAGCGGGAAGCGTACCAGCGATCAGTTCCTTCGCAGCCAGTCCCGCAACTATCCATTCCGGCGCTAGCAGCACGCTGAGTTGGGCGACGAGCGGAGCGACGAGTATTGCCATCACGCCGGGGACATTCACGTCCACATCGGCGAGCGGCTCGACAGTTGTGATTCCGACAGCGACAACCGCCTATACGCTGACAGCAACCGATGCCGCCGGTTCAGTCACCTCTTCGCAAACTATTACTGTAGCGGGAAGCGTACCAGCGATCAGTTCCTTCGCAGCCAGTCCCGCAACTATCCATTCCGGCTCCAGCAGCACGCTGAGTTGGGCGACGAGCGGAGCGACGAGTATTGCCATCACGCCGGGGACATTCACGTCCACATCGGCGAGTGGTTCGACAGTTGTAAGTCCAACGGCGACGACTGCCTATACCCTGACAGCAACCGATGCCGCCGGCTCAGTCACTTCTTCGCAAACCATTACCGTAGCGGGAAGCGTACCAACGATCAGCTCCTTCACACCCAGCCCCGCAACTATCACTTCCGGTTCCAGCAGCACGCTGAGCTGGACGACGAGCGGAGCGACGAGTATTGCCATCACGCCGGGGACATTCACGTCCACTTCGGCGAGCGGCTCAATGAGTGTAAGTCCAACGGCGACGACAGCCTACACGCTGACAGCAACCGATGCCGCCGGCTCAGTCACCTCTACGCAAACCGTTACGGTTAATACTCCACCAACGATCAGCTCCTTCACACCCAGCCCCGCAACTATCACTTCCGGTTCCAGCAGCACGCTGAGCTGGACGACGAGCGGAGCGACGAGTATTGCCATCACGCCGGGGACATTCAAGTCCACATCGGCGAGCGGCTCAATGAGTGTAAGTCCAACGGCGACGACCGCCTATACGCTGACAGCAACCGATGCCGCCGGCTCAGTCACCTCTGCGCAGACCATTACGGTAAACGCGGCAAGCAAACCAACGATCAGTTCTTTCGCGGGGAGTCCAGCGACTATCACCTCCGGCGCCAGCAGCACCCTGAGTTGGTCAACGAGCGGAGCGACGTCTATTGCCATCACGCCAGGGACATTCACGTCCACTTCGGCGAGCGGCTCAACGAGTGTAAGTCCAACGGCGACGACCGCCTATACGCTGACAGCAACCGATGCCGCCGGCTCCGTCACCTCCTCGCAAACCATTACGGTAAGCGCGGCAAGTAAACCAACGATCAGCTCTTTCGCGGGGAGTCCAACGACTATCACCTCCGGCGCCAGCAGCACCCTGAGTTGGTCAACGAGCGGAGCGACGTCTATTGCCATCACGCCAGGGACATTCACGTCTACTTCGGCGAGCGGCTCAATGAGTGTAAGTCCAACGGTGACGACCGCGTATACGCTGACAGCAACCAACGCCGCTGGCTCAGTCACCTCTATGCAAACCGTCGCTCTAACGAGCAGTTCACCGACATCCAATACGACGTGGTACATCTCCACCAATGGATCGGACGCGAACTCCGGCACGTCTTCGGCTACAGCTTTCGCCACATTCCATCATGCCCTTGCACAGATGTTAGGCTGCGATAAATTGATCGTGGAAAACGGGATTTACTACGACAGCGCGAACTTGAACACGTCGAATCTCGCAGGCAATGTGGGAGGTACCGGCTGCTACACAACCATAGAGGCCGCTACGACCTGGGGAGCTACGATAGACTCCAGCCAAGTCACTCCGACACCAAACTCGACGGTGTTTATCAGTGAACCCTACATCCAAGTCATCGGAATCAAGGCCGCATCGAATCCCAATGATACCGGCACCGGCGGCGGCGGCTCACCTTGGGCGGTGAACAGTACCAACCATGTCAAGCTTCAGCAGACTGCTGGGTATAACGCTCCGTGCGGATTCAACGGCGTTAATTGGAATGTAGATGTATATGCCGTAGGCCCGAGTTCAAGCTACGTTCTGATTGAGGACTCCCACGCTTGGGGGTGCGGGCGTTACAAGTTTCTGTCTTACCAATCAGACCACGTTATCTTTCGTCGCGATGTTGCGCGCCATGATTACGCAGGAGGTTCAACACCGACGAAGGTTAGCGCTCAGGCCGCTGACTTCACGACCTACGACAGCCAGTACACGCTCCTGCAGAATGATATTGGAATCGACTCCGGCCTGGTCAATGGCGAGACGGGGAATATGTACGGTAGTTTGTGGAGCGAACACAATAACGGATCCATCGACAACCCAATAGAGATGGAGGGCAGCATAATTCTTAACGTACAGGCTACCGGAGCAATTCAAGACCAAAAACAATCGGGCGCACATACGTTCATCAATGATGCAATATGGAACAGCGAGGGTGGCTTAGGGGTTGGAGCAGAAATCACTTCGTCGGGTCTAGCGGGTACTGCGGTTACAGCCGTGACGCTGGGCGCATCCTCCGCAACCATCACACTTAGTAACCCCACTTTTGTTCAGACGGGAAACACGATTGTCTTTTCCGGTTTGACAGGTGCCGCGGCAGTGTTGAATGGCCCTACTAAATACAAGGTATTGGCGGGCGCGAATGATGTAACCCCTGTGTCAACGTTCACGGTTAACTACTCTTCCGCATCTTCCGGTGGGCCTTATTCGACGGGAGGCACGTTCTTGTGGGCCTCTGGTATCACTCTTCCGACAACGAACGTATCGCACATGACCATCGGCAACATTACCGGAAAGGCTCAGGATTCAAGCAGGATGTGGGGCACCGATATTGAAGGAGATGAGGCTTTTGGCTGGTACACGAGCCAATCTGTCACGGACTCCATCTTCGAGTCGGCTAACAGTTTTGGCGCGGGTGACTGGGTGAATTCAAACAACAACTATTATTATGAGGATACGGCTAACTTTGGAACCAGCTTTTATCAAGGTTACATATCCACACTTGGGGCCGAGGATGTGCAGGGCACCAGCCCGCAGATTAAATACATTACCCGCGAGGAGCCGAGCACGCCGGTTTATGGCGCGGCCTCAGACGGAGGAAACATCGGGGCGACCATCCTTTATGAGATTGGCACCACCGGTACGCTCTTCGGCGACACGGGCTACGACACGCTAACTACTGCCTCTCTGTGGCCCTTCCCCAATGAGGATGTCATCAAGACGGATATGGCTTCGTTCACCATGGCGAATCCTCTTTACGGCGGCACAATTTCTGGCGCACGGGGATTCGCGGCACCCGGAACCGGGTTGTACGGCGGCCCCATCACGCTGACCAGCTATATTTGGGAGGCCGTGGGCTACCCCTGTCCTGCCGGGATTTGCCCCATCCCATAGTCTCGCTCACTGCCGCTCAAAGCTCCTCGGCCAAAATCGATCCAGGGTCAGGAGCGTAGAGCGGCGCCAAGTCAGTTCGGAAAGTTCGAGGACCTTCGGGGTACCGATAAGCCGCAACTTCAAAGTGTACCCCGAACGCGCCGCAATCGCTATAAATCGAGCGTATACCTTAGGCGGGTAATACGGTCCCCTATTCAGCCAACAAGCTTGCTTGGCAGATCCGTGTTTTTGCCTTGAGAATCTATGCGAGGGGTAGGTCCGATTTTAGGTGATCTCGACGGTTGTTGCTCGGCGTATATGGCTTGCATTATGCGGCCCACGTAGCATTATTCGGCATTCCGTGTTGCAATCAGGAAAATTTGCTTTTTGTTGCGCCCCGTTCTCACCGAAAAAGCAGCAGGTTCTTCGGCTCTGCGCCACCCGGCGGCGAGGGCCTGTCTCTGGGAATCCCAGTCTCAAGGACGAGAACTTGTGCCCCGGCGCGGTGTTGAACAGAGAAAGCGGATAACCGCGACTGGCCCGGTCAAACGATGGGCGAAGTTGCCGGGAGAACGGGGCGGCGCCAGCTTTCGATCCGCGCGCGGAGCCGGAGGAAGGGTTTCTCCACGCCATAATAGGAGATGCTGGCTGCCGCATAGGAGACAGCCAGCACGGGAACCAACACGAGCGTTTTCGGCAGGCCTCCCATGGCTCGGACGACAAAAGTGCCGACCAGCTCGTGGTACAGATAAGTGGAATAGGAGATGGTGCCCAAGTACACCAAGAGAGGAGAGTCCATCCAGGCCAGCCAGCGGCTGCGCGAGGCCAGAAGTTGGACCATGAGAACTGCGACCAACAGAGGATCCAGGATAAAGCCAACGGTGTCGCGATAGTCAGTTCCTAGAAAACTCGCCGCGACGGTGGAAAGAAGCAGGCAGCCAAGCGGCAGCAGGATGTAGATGGTCCTTGATGAGATGGTTTGCAGTAAGCGGGAGAAGTAGCCGTAGCGGAGTGAAATCGCTACCACACATCCGACGAGAAGATGATCGACGCGCGTGTCAAAAGCGGTATAGATATACTCTTCCGGCGCTCTGAGGAAAACGAGGATACCGCGGTAGCCCCAAACCAACAGGATTGCCGCGCAGGTGGCGCGCAAGAGGGATCGAGGCTTGCGGGCCAGCAACAGCACCAGGGCGGGCCACAAAAGGTAGTACTGTTCCTCCACGCCCAAAGACCAACAATGGCTGAGGCCGGTTTCCGGATAGTGGTTCAATCCCTGATAATAGTTGCCTACATAGAAGAAAGTAGCTATTGCCTGCGCCCAGATGAGGTGTCCATGCTTCAGTAGAACGCCCCCGACGGTGACAGCCCAGAAGACGTAAAAAGCCGGAAAGATGCGGAATGTCCGTCGAAAGTAGAAATGCCCGAGCGAAATCGTGCCGGTCTTATCAACTTCATCAAGGAGTAGCCAAGTGATCAGGAATCCGCTAATGATAAAGAAGACCAGTACTCCCGTGCCTGCAGGAACAAAGTCGAAGCCAAAGTGGTAGATCACGACGATCAGAGCGCTGACGGCACGCAATGCGTCGATTTTGGGGATCTTCTTCTTGCGAAGGTTCTCTTGGAGGGTGCCAAGGGATCCCGAGCCACTGGGACTGGTCTCTGGCGGGGCGGTCTGCGTAGCCAGACCAGACACTGAACTAAGCATGCCGTTGTTCCTCGCTATCGACGGAAGTAAGCTCATAAAACCATAGAAAACGCTCCATTAAAGCGGAGCATACAACAGTCTGTTTCCGGTATGTGGGTTCTCGTCAGCACTTGTCAGTATACAAGACATCTGATCCCGGCCCATTGCTCCTACTGTTGCTTGATAAAAGGCAGTATTGAGAAGCAAAAAGCAACAGAAAAAACTGGCTTTGTTTCCGGCGAGGGCAATTGTGTATATTGTTTAGCAGCCGGCAATGCAAACGGACATTCCGGCTGGAAGCTCAATTTCCCCAATTGAAGGCTAACCTTAATGGGCTCCACTAGATCTTCTTGCAGAAGAAGGCCCAGCTCCCCGGAACTCAAGTCTTTCGGTCTGGATCTTAGCGCTAACATCCTCATCCTGTTTGTCTTTGCCTTACTGGCGGGTTGCGGCTCGACAACTCCGTCGATGCCGTCCCCAGGAAACGGCTCCGCGCCAACCATCACTTCATTTACGACCGATCCCGGGAGCATAAACTCCGGTTCCAGCAGCACGCTGAGCTGGTCGACGAGCGGAGCAACCAGCATTGCCATCTCGCCGGGGACGCTCACGTCCACGTCGACGACCGGTTCAGCGAGCGTAAGTCCAACAGTGACGACCACCTACACGCTCACAGCAACCAATAGCGCCGGCTCAGTCACCGCTTTACAAACCGTTACGGTAAACGTGGCAGGCAAACCAACCATCAGCGCCTTCACTGCTAGCCCTGCAAGTATCACCTCCGGTTCCAGCAGCACGTTGAGTTGGGCGACGAGCGGAGCGACGAGCATTGCCATCACCCCGGGCACATTCACGTCGACATCGGCGAGCGGTTCGACGAGTGTGAGTCCAACCGCGACGACCACCTACACGCTCACAGCAACCAATAGCGCTGGTTCAGTCACCTCTACGCAAACAGTTACGATCAGCACGGGAAGCAAACCAACGATCAGCGCCTTCACGGCCAATCCCACAAGTATCAGTTCCGGTTCCAGCAGCGTGTTGAGTTGGGCAACGAGCGGGGCTACGAGCATTGTCATCACGCCGGGGACATTCACGTCGACATCGGCGAGCGGTTCGACGAGTGTGAGTCCAACGGCGACAACCACCTACACGCTTACGGCAACCAATAGCGCTGGCTCAGTCACTTCTACGGCAACCGTCACGATCATCGCGTCTGGCGGTGCGCTGGTAATCACAACCACTACGTGCCCAGGCGGAACACAAGGCACGGCGTATGCGGGCTGCACAATAACCGCCAGTGGAGGAACTCCGCCCTACACTTATTCGCTGAGCGCGGATGTAATCAACTTCCCGCCATTGCCTGAGGGGATGTCTCTCGATGCCGCCACAGGGAACATCAGCAGCCCGCTGATCGGCGGTCAAGGCACTTACATTCCCGAACTTGTAACCACGGACTCGACAGGCACGCGGGCGACTGCGGAGATCAGCTTCGCCATCAATGGAAGCAACGCGTTTCTCGCCGGCATCTTCCCGCCAACTTCTATCTTTCACCATCGGGTGGACGGCTTGCCCGTAGATACTTCTCCAGCAGCGCCTATCTACAGTGGATACTTATCGGCGACGATCAAGCCGTTCTTCGGTGATGAGTATGCTAACTTCCCCAATGGAATACCGGCCATCGAAGTTCCTTACAACCAGCCGGAAATATCGGTGACAAGCAACCCTTCTACAAATAACGCCTTCAACTCCGGCCCGATTCCGCCGTATGCTCCGGTGGAGGGCACCGTTAACTCGACAGGAGACAGACATGTTCTGGTCTACCTGGAAGCGGGCGGCGGAAACAACCCAGCCCTTTACGAGATGTACCAGGGAATCTACGATGGCGGTCCCTGGATCGATACCGGCAACGGGTATTTCGCCAACACGGCATCGAATGGCATGGAAGCAGGAATAAGCGATGCCGCGGGACTTCCTGTGGGCCCGCTGCTCGTGAACGCCGACGAAGTTATCGGGACCGGCACACCCAGCGAACCCAATGGCACGATTCAACATCCCATCCGATTCACGCTCAATCACATGGTGAGGTACTGGGTCTGGCCTGCCACTGCTACAGCGGGTGTTGGCTATTGCTCGACCGCGGCAGGAGTGGAGATTCCCACGTTTACGCTGCTCTCGCAGTCGTCTCCTCCCGCGAGCTGCACCATGTCCGCACCCGCCGGTGAGATCTATCGATTAAAGGCTTCCGTGGCAACTCCCACGTGTGCCTCGTCAAGTCCGCAAGCGGCCATTATCATCACCGCGTTACGAAACTACGGAATCATCCTGGCCGACAATGGGCAAACCGGAGGACTGATCGGCACACCCGACGCCCGCTGGAACAATAGCGATCTTGGGTGCCTTGGGAGTCTTATCTTGTCCGACTTCGAGCCTGTGAATGTCTCGAGCATCATGGTCAATAGCAGCAGCGGAGCCACCAGCCACTAACTATCCGTTGGCAGCGCAGGGGATTGCACGGGGAAGTGGGGATTTTGAAGAGAAGGCCGTGAGAGGCTCCATCTGCACGAGCGGAGCGTCTCTCTATCCGAGAAACGCCATCGTCAGATGATTGACGGCAAAAGCCGCGATCCAGGCCAGCGCCAGCATATAGAGAAACTGCACGGCGGGCCACTTCCAACTGTTGGTTTCGCGGTGGACCACCGCCATCGTCGAAGTGCATTGCAGGGCAAATGCGAAGAAGATCATCAGCGCCAGCGCGCCGCCCAGAGTCATGTCGTGGTGCAGTGCGGTTTGCAGACTGAGAGCGTGTGTGTCGGCTTCAGCGCCATACAAAGTTCCCATGGTGCTGACCATGACCTCGCGAGCCAGCACGCTCGATAGCAAGCCAATACCTATCTTCCAGTTGAAGCCGAGGGGCGCGATGGCCGGCTCGATGAAGTGGCCCAAGCGTCCGATCACGCTGTCAGCCAGTTCGGGAGCGTGGATGGCGCCGCCCGGAGTCTGAATGACCGGCAGATGAGCCAGCACCCACAGCGCCAGCGTGACGCAGAGAATGATGGTGCCAGCCTGGCGCAGGAAGACGCGCGCGCGATCCACGACGCGCAGGCCGAGCGAACGCAGAGTGGGCATGCGGTACTGCGGCAACTCCAGAATGAACGGCGTCTCGCTGGACTTGAGAATCGAACTCTTGAGCAGCCATGCCGTGGTCATTGCGCCCACAAAGCCGGCCAGATAAAGGCCCAGCATCGTCAGCGTTCGCAGGCCGAGAAAGCCGTGCAGGTAGACAATGTTAGGAATGAAGGCGGCGATTAAGAGCATATAAACCGGCAGACGGGCCGAGCAGGTCATGAAGGGCGTGACCAGAATGGTAGCCAATCGGTCGCGCTTGTTCTCGATAGTGCGCGTGGCCATGATGGCCGGGACGGCGCAGGCGTAAGCCGAGAGCAGAGGGATGAAGGCCTTGCCGTTTAGCCCGGTGGAGCGCATGACGCGGTCGGCGATCAGGGCTGCGCGGGAAAGATAGCCGGAGTCTTCCAGAATCCCGATGAAGAGAAATAGCAGCAGGATTTGCGGAAGAAAAACGAGGACGGACGAAATGCCTTTCCACGCGCCGTCGAGGATCAGCGACTGAATCCAGCCGGCAGGCAAAAGGGGCCGGACCAGGTTGCCAATATCGGCCAGTATGGCGCCAAATCCGTCAGAGAGCGGCTGGCCGACGGAGAAGACCACCTCAAATACGCCCACAACCACGACCAGGAACAAAAGCGGTCCCCAGATGCGGTGCAAGAGCACATCGTCGATCTTGCGTGTGCCCTCGACCGAAAGCGGCGCGCTGTAGCCGGTGCGGCGGCTGAGCTGCGCGGCCCAGGTGTGCGCGCTTGCGGCATTGCCCATGACGGGCAGAGTCAACGGCTTGGCGCCGGCACGGTTGGTCTGCTGGTGGAGGAAGAGCGGCACGGCGTCGAGGCCGGTACCGCTTACGGCGCTGATCTGGGCGACGGGAGCGCCCAATTCGCGGGCCAGCTTGAGGGAGTCGATGTGTCCGCCGCGAGCCTCCATCAGGTCGCTCATGTTGAGCAGTACCAGGGTCGGCAATCCAAGAGCAAGCACCGGCGCGGCCAGCATCAACTGACGGGTCAGGTGCAGGGAATCCAGCACCAGCAGCACCGCATCCGGCTTGGGCGTGCCGGGCATTTTGCCGCGCAGCACGTTGATGGAGACACGGGCGTCTTCAGAATATGGATCAAGCGAGTAGATGCCGGGCAGGTCAATGAGGGTCAGATCAGCACGGCCCACGCCCGCCATCAGTCCCATGCGCTGCTCAACGGTGACGCCGGGGAAGTTGGCCACCTTCTGGCGCAGACCGGTCAAGCGGTTGAAAAGGGTGGACTTGCCGGAGTTTGGCGGCCCGATGAGCACTACGGTTTTTAGCTCCCCTGAGTGAGGCGCAGATTTGGGAGTTACGAAAGCTGGGGTTTCGCAGCAAGCGTTCATTTCGCGGCCTCGAGCGGTTGGGGAACGTCCTTGTTCACGATCAACTTCGGGACATCAGCCTGCCGGGTTTCGGGACTGATGGGACGCATCCGGAGGGCCGCTGCCGTTTCGCGCCTGAGGGCAATTTCCATGCCGTCCACACTGTAAACAGTGGGGTCGCCGGCTGGGGCGCGGCGCAGCACAGTCACCAGCGCATCGGGAACAAAGCCCATATGCATCAGATGATTCTGCACGGATTCAGGCAGGTCGAGGGCTACCAGAACCCCGCTATCGCCCACATTCAGTTCGCTCAGCGCACTCAACTGACTACCTCCGATGGGTCGCCGGAAAGGTAGGACCCTGGAATTACGACCAGAATGGTCTGATTTCAGTATACGACCGCTTTACGCGGAGAAGCAACCTTGTTTTGCACAGGATCAAAGACGGTTGTAAGT
>Ga0224530_1000525_pt1 | contig 24856 bp, 20 predicted proteins | sample CBST75metaG_FD_179873 | JGI IMG/M metagenome (GOLD analysis project Ga0224530, IMG submission 179873) | Peat soil microbial communities from Stordalen Mire, Sweden - C.B.S.T75 | ecosystem: Environmental > Terrestrial > Soil > Wetlands > Peat | place: Sweden: Norrbotten County, Stordalen Mire...
AAATTGATCGGTTGATCAAAGCCCGATCTGGAGGAAAGCGGAAACTACCCTGCAATCAAGAGGAGGTTTCGCCGCGCGCTCCTAACAGCGACCATCCTTCCGACTGGCTTCAATCTATTCTGAACCCTGAGGCGCTCCCGGGATCAATACTGGAATGTTGGCTGCGACCTCTGCCATGACAGAAGTGCTTTTGATCGTAACCCATTGAAACTATGGCACTGATGGCAAACAAAAGCACTCTTAGTCCTTATAAAAATCGGTAGGCAAACTCTCAGTACCCTCGCCAGCACCCTCATCGACCTCTGCTTTTTGGTTACAGACCCCTGCTTTCCGACGGCAAAGGTCAGGGGAAATCGACCTCTGCCTTGGCACAGCAGAAGTCCCGGAGCCGCGACGACTGCTGCCGTTGTTCGGCAAAGACCCGCGTTGCATCATCGTCAGGGCAAAAGTCGGACCGGCGAATAAACCCTTTAAATCGGCACCCTCACTCCATGTGACCTCTGTCTTTTGGTTAACAGAGTCTTCCGAAGTATAGTTATGTTATTGATAAATAATGTTTTGCATTGCGCCCTTCGAGGGTGCTGGCGAGGGTGCTGAATCTTCTCTTATTATTCACCAACTTGCATGTTGACGCTGCTTTCGCTCGCAAGGGGTGCCGGAAACCGTGGCGCAGTCCGCCGATGAGCAGAGCAACCAGGCGCTGGTTGTGGCCAACTCCGTCTTCGCCGGTGGATACCGTACTTGGCGCGGATCGGCGCGCAGGACATTACCATGATGCTTGAAAATCCAGGCATCATCCGTTCCCGCGCAAAAAAGGAGGCGACGATTGCGGGTGCTCAGAATTTTCTGGTTATGCAGCAGACCTAAATCGACTTTTTCGACTGGGCTTGGCATTTTGCAGACGGTAAAAGTCGCGGTCACCACAGAAAATGAACGGTACGGATCAAGATCTCCGGTGGCGAAATCTTCTTCGCTTTTTCTTCTCTGCGCGTTAAAATAAATTATCTCGAAGTTTTGCGTAAACCTCGCATTGAGAAGATCATGCAGGAAACTGAGCCGAAGTGTGATGACAAACCATGGACAAGCACGCTGAGCAGTTCGTAGAAACGTTCGTCAAAGAGCTGGAAGAGGAGAACGTCGCCATCTTCGCGGGCGCAGGATTGTCGGTGGGGGCCGGTTGCGTCGATTGGAAAAAGCTCCTGCGGCCCATCGCACGAGAGCTGGAGTTGGATATCGACCAGGAACATGATCTTATTTCGATCGCGCAATACCACCTCAACGAAAAGCAGAACCGCAGTGGACTGAATCGCGCACTGATCGAACAACTGTCGCTGGGCCATGTACCAACGGAAAATCATCGCATCCTTGCCAGGCTTCCCATCAAGGTCTACTGGACCACGAACTACGACAAACTGGTTGAGGACTCACTCAAGGCCTCGGGGAAGATTCCAGATGTCAAATACACCCTTGATCACTTGAAGCTAACGAAGCCGAGGCGCGATGCCATCGTCTACAAAATGCATGGCGATATCGACAATCCTGATGACGCCGTCCTTACCAAGGATGACTACGAGCGCTATCAATCGACGCATGGCCAATATGTGACCGCATTAAGCGGCGATTTAGTGGCCAAGATGTTTCTGTTTTTGGGCTTCAGTTTTACCGATCCCAATCTCGACTACATTCTGAGCCGCGTCCGCATTAGCCTGCACGGCAAGCCGCGTGATCATTACTGTATTTTCAAGAAATGCCAGCGATCCGGTTTTGCCAGCGACGATGAATTCAAATATGCGGAAATCAAGCAGCAACTCGCAATCAATGACCTTAAGCGGTTCGGCGTACAGACCCTGCTGGTCGATGAATATAGCGATGTCACTGCGATTTTGAAGCAGATCGAAAATCGTTACCAACGAAAGACAGTACTCATTTCCGGAAGTGCACATGAGTATGGAAGCTGGGGAACGGACGCAGCCGAAGCTTTTGTCCGCGGTCTCAGCCATGCACTGATTAAGAACGGCAACCGCATCGTCTCAGGTTTTGGCCTCGGTGTAGGCAGTCAGGTGATCACCGGCGTCCTTGAAGAGCTATATCAGCACCAGGGAATGCGCCTCCATGATCAGCTCATCCTGCGACCTTTCCCGCAAGGCGCAGATGCGCAGAAACAATGGGAAGCGTACCGGCAAGAGATGATTGCCCATGCTGGCATTGCCGTCTTCCTCTTCGGCAACAAAGTGCAGGCAGGAAGCGTAGTCGTGGCGAATGGCGTGCGCCGGGAATTCGACATTGCAAGAGCAGACGGACTGTTGCTGATCCCTATCGGCGCAACCGGCTATATGGCGCAGGAATTATGGCAGGAGATCACAGACAATTTCGACACTTTCTACCCCAAACATCCTGAGTTGAAGCCGCTTTTTGAAATCTTGGGTGACGCGTCAGACAACAAACGCCTCATCGACACAGTGGTTGAAATCATCAACAAGGCAAAGGGTAGGTGACTATGGCGCGCAGAGTGTTTTTCAGTTTTCATTACGACGACATCATGAATGCCAACATCGTCCGCAATTCCGGGCAATTCAAGCCAACTTCCGAGACTGGATTCTACGACAGGTCTCTGTGGGAAGAGGCGGAAACCAAGGGAAAAGCAGCGCTGCAAAAACTAATTGATACCGGGCTCAAGAACACCAGCGTGACCTGTTTCCTGATCGGTGAAAAGACACACGAACGTCCGTGGTGCAAGTACGAACTCTCCAAAAGCATCGAAGACGGAAAAGGAATCCTTGGGATACTGCTGCCGAATCAGACCGAGCACGGGCCGAAGTGGATCAGCAATTACGGCAAAGTCTACCAATGGAATCACGAGAGATTTGCGGACTGGGTTGAGCAAGCCGCCAAAGATGCCGGCAGGTAGCTGCTAGAAAGAACGAGATGGCAAAGCGCGTATTCTTCACATTTCACTACCAGGATGTTATCGATTTCAGAGCGAACGTCGTCAGAAACCATTGGATGACGAAACCTGACCGCGAAGAGGCAGGCTTCTACGATGCTTCGATCTGGGAGAATGCCAAGAAGCAAGGCGATATCGCACTGAAGCGCCTCATCAACGGCGGTTTGGAAAATACCACAAATACCTGCGTCCTGATTGGCTCAAGCACCTATGCGCGTCCCTGGGTGAGATATGAAATTCTCAAAAGCTTCAAGCGGGGCAATCACTTGTTTGGTGTCCATATTAATTCTATAAAGGGCAAGGACGGGTTGACGAAATTATCTGGCCCGAACCCGCTTGAGTATGTGGGCGTCACCTTCTCGGCCGACGGAACAACGGCAACACTATGGGAGAAGATGGCAGACAAGTGGATTGAGTACGACAAGATCGACGGCTCTTCATCCTACCAATTTCAAGTGAACCAGGAGTATCGCGGGAAAGGATACAACCTCGGCATCTGGTATTCCGTTTATGACTGGAACACCAATGACGGATTCACGAATTTCCCAAGCTGGGTGAAGTAAGCAGAAGGGACTTGGAAATTGCCATATCTCAGAATTTCAGAAGCCAAGGCAGCAGGCCAGGCAGCACGTTCCCGAGGGAGCAAGAGTGCCTCTCAGATACTCATCGAGGATTCCGCCCGCTTTTCCGAAACAGACCGCTACGATGTTTTCCTCTCCCATTCCTACCAAGACGCCGATACTATTTACGGTGTCAAGAAGATCATCGAGTCCCTTGATCTCAGTGTCTATGTGGACTGGATTGACGATGCCGGGCTGGATCGCGGCAAGGTCACTACGAGAACCGCGCAGGTAGTCAAACAGAGGATGAAAGTGTCCTCCTGCCTCGTTTATGCGCATTCATTGAACGCGACGCATTCGGTGTGGATGCCGTTGGAACTCGGCTATTTTGACGGCATTAAGACTGGCTATGTGTGGATTCTTCCACTTGTGGCACAGGATGATTCTGAATTCAAAGGCCAGGAATATCTGGGCCTCTATCCTCCCGTTGAGAAGCTCACGACTTTAGCCCAGCGGTTGAATCTTGGCTTCGCGAAGGTAGGCTCAGAGCGAAGTGACATTCCTCTATCGAAAGCCGCCAAAGGCACTGCAATATACTTCACGGGCAAATAGACGGCGTCCATTCGGACGAAAGCGAATCACGGGAGGCGCTCGCTTGCGCGACCGTAGCCGTCAGGATACGAATACGGCTGTAGCATAAGGATTATTAGGATTGTGAGGCCTGTGCGTGACCGCAATTTTTAGCCGCAAAGATGTTCCCAGCCATCTGTCCAGCATTCACCAACTGGACTTTTCGAGGGATCTCTTCGCCGAGCGCTTGGCTGGCCCTTGGGTAAGGCTCGGAGCGTGGACACCCACCTCTCCTGTGGACGAGCGCGGCGTCGAGGATGACATCATGCGGCAGAGCCTGGTGCTTCCTCCTGAGGCTTTTGCGTCCATCTTCGCCAAGCTGGAGTCTGTGGGCAACGTTCTTAGCAGCCTTGGGAAGCCCGGCGGCGTAATCCACTCCGCGCACGGTCAGGAGGAGTACAGCTATGCTGCATTCCATCAATTTGAGTTCCCGTTCACTTCGGTCGTCGGCGAGCCGCTGGTATTTATCCATGCTGAAGCATCCAACGCCGGACTGTTCATCAATCCTGACCTGTGGATATTTCTGGGTCTGGAAGAAAGAACGCCCGGATACGGTATCTGGTGGGACCCACGGCGAGGAGTTGATGCCCTCATCCGGCGAGTAGTCCAAGGGAATTTGCAGACTGTCGAAATTCGGGCCGACTATTTACTCAAGTACCTGCAGGCCCGCCAGATGTCATTGCTTATCGGGCACTATCGCCAGCTCCTCCTTTTCAACCCCACCAAGGCCGCGATTGGAGCGTTCGTGACCGGAGAACTCACAATCGGCTCACCGGCGCAGGGCTCCAAGGCGTTCCTTCAGAATTGGGGCCTACGGCGGGGCGATGGAGACGGTCGCGAATATCTTCAACGCCGGTTACATTTGTGGTTCGAAATCAAACCGCCTGCAATCGACATTGAAAACCCGTGGGATGAAGTACCCAAGTTTGATTCATATGCATTCACGCTGCCAACGAGCGCAGGGCCAGTCGCCCCGGCCCGCTGGAAACGCCTGCGAGATACCGAGGAGCGTGAATTCGATGGTGTTAGCTGCGACTTTATGGATCGCATTTACTTTCGCCAGGAGGTTTTGTCGAAATACGAGGTTGCTTCCGGATTCGACGTGAAGGACGACGGTTCGGTGTCCAATACCGGCTATTGGGGTCTTACCCACAGCACGTCAAGGATTGGTAATGAGTTGCTCGCTACCGCAATAGGTGATTTTGCTGAAGGAGTGCCTTTTGAAGAGTGGCCACACTGGAAGCAGTACGCGGTCGAGCCGCCGAGCGCGGACACTGCGAACGCGTTCTGGCAGGAAGTGCCAATCCCGGAAGCAGTGAATTCCCTTGTTCGCGCACTCAATAGGCTAAATACCGCCTTCGCCGAGATGGCTGATTTTCTCGGCGCGACGATTAGTGAGCCGCTGTGGCACGGCTCTCTCGACAGCCTTGCCGGGCGTCAACTGAAATGGGTTTATCCCGCTACAGCCGGTGACGACGAGTTTATAAAGAGAGCGACGCTCGCATCAACTCTATTCCTGGATGGCCTGCAATCCGCGTCATTACGCAAGTTGCTCAATGCCGTCGGCAAAAAGTTGCACGAGAGCTTCGACAAGTCACCCACAGCTCTCGGCTCTCGCAAGCTGCTACAGCGTGCAACCCTTATCGCTCTATTGGTCGAGGCCATCCAGCCCAAGACAACTAGGCTCCCCATGCTGGTGAAACAAGCGGAGGGCAAAGGCAAGAGCCCCATCGAAGCTGACTTGCAAGCGGAACTGACACGGTTACATAAGCGGGTCCAGGATGAGTTTGCGCCACTTGCCTTCCTATATGACCTGCGCATCCACGGTGGTCTGGCGCATCCGCCAAATAAACAGGAAGCTGCATCAGCGGCGGCGAAACTGGGGCTTCCCAAGGGGAACTGGCATCGCACCGATTACCTGCGCCTTCTGAAACTAATTGCTGACAGTTTCGACCGGATTAGCGAGCATCTTCAGGCGGCAGCACAGGTGTTGGATTGAAACAATGACGACACACCTTGATCGCAAGATGATCTCAGCGGAGACACGATGAAGAAGGGACTACTGTTGGGGGCTGGCTTTTCTTACGACCTGGGAATGCCGCTTTCCTATGAGTTAACTGACGTATTTCTTGGCATATACAACGATACGAATGTCAAAAGACTGGCGGCAGCTATGTCCGTCCAGCAGCCATACGGAAAAGACAGGCCCATAAACAAGAACGCAATCACCAACGGTTGGGATCTTCTATTCGACTATAAAAGGAACAACGGGAAGAACTATGAAGCTTTTCTTGCGGGTCTACAGAGTCTAAAGGGCATATCCACTCCTACCCAGTCAGACCGGGATTCATTCAACTACTTATTCGTCTATTTCTACGACATCATTCACCACATCCTCTGCCTCTACCAAGAAGCATCCTACGCAATTATTTATGAAACGAATAAACAATGGTTCAGCAAGCTAGAGAACCTTTTGTCTGACCAAGAAACGTGGATTTTCTCACTCAATCACGATCTGTATTGCGAGTATCTGGCCCTGGACTTCAATATTCCGATCACTTACGGAGACGACAAGACCTTAACTTTTCCAATCAGCAACTTAAACATGAGTCGGCTCATTACGTTTGGCTGCACACAGCGCGCGAAAATGTCAGTTGATGGCGGCGGCTATTTCAAAAGCACGAAGGGGATTAATCTGGTCAAGATTCACGGTGGAATAAGTGAACTTGAATATAGAGACAGTTCCCTCCTCTGCAATTTGAAACTAGATAAACCCGCTTCCCGTGAGCTGGCTCTCGAATTTCGTCTGTCCAATGAGATGGCCTACTACCACGGAAGAAACAAAATTCCGGGAGGGAAGGACAGAACCATAACCAACCTGGCCGGTGAACTGGACATAATATCGCAGTCGATGCTGACAGGCGGCAGAAAATACAGCCGGACATCAAAGATCAAGGAGGGCGAAGAGAAGCTCCAGATATTTGACGATGTCCTGAGGCGTTTAGATCAACTCACGATAATCGGTTACGGCTTCGGAGACGACCATATCAACTTCAGAATTTCAAACGCCCTCTTGGTGAATGGAAATCTCAAAGTTGTGATAGTAGACCCTTTCTGTACAGAGACGCCGGACTGCATCAGGCAGTTCGACTACGATTTGCGCATTAGAAGAGCAGCATGTGGCGCTGCTCACTGGATGGACTATTGTGTGAGCGGCAAATGGAATGTCGAGCAGATGAACGGGCTGAAGGAAAATTGCAAACTCAGAACCGAGGTGCGAGAGAGGGTGCAGCACCAATTAGGTGGATAGGGGGTTCTGACCAGATTGGCGCAAAAATATCCTTTAAGGAAAGCGCCTGGGTCATTTAGAAAAAAGGATCTCGTGGCGGTCTGACGTTCCAATTAAGCCGTGCCGTGCGAATCTGACTCTGCGGTCGTTTCATGTAGGCGAATTGCGAAATCGTCCGGTTTAGTGTTATTTTCTTGTCCGATATGTACTTCATCTCGGCATTGAAAAAGGCGTCGTCCCCACGGTGGACGCCGCTGTAATAGAAGCTGGCAAAGTCCTCCAGCCCGTCCTGCTGCCAATGAAACCCGTCGCTACACAGCGCCAATACGAAGAGCGTATCCTCAGCAGTCAGATTGCCCTCAGCAATCTTTTGCTCCAGTTCGAGCGTGTATTCCAGCATCCGAGATCTCGCTGCAAACCACCCATGCCAGATTTCCCCACCGAGCCATTCTTCGGCAATGACGACATGCACGTTGTCCGCGATCCAACCCTCTTTTGTTGCCTTTTCGAACTGATCCCACCTGCTGGCAGCTTGCGGCTTGATCGTCTTCACACATATGCTATCTGTCCGGTATCTGCCGTCGCGCGGAAATCAATCGTCTTGGCGCAACCGGGCAGGGGCGGCTTGTACTCCAGGCGGATGAATCGAAGCCCCATGTTAGCAAGCAGCGCGCTTGCGATACAGATTTCGTTGTGGGCTTCGTCAACGGCGCTGAAATGCCCTCTGCCTTTCTTCAGAACCGTTTCAATCGCCGCATTGAAGCGGTCAAGCAATAGCTGATCCTGCTTAAAACGATCACTTGCGGCGGCGAACTCTGGCCCGAACGCTTGCGTCACCTCCTCAGCATGGGCTTTAACCCATGCGATGTCGTCTGGAGTCAGACTCGCGCCAGCGCTATTCATGTTCTTCCAATCGCACGACGGATTTTCCGCCTTCAAAGCGCACTGCGAAGCAGGCTGTCTGCCCGGCAATGCTCGTTGGGCAAAGCGCAGCGTGTGTTTGGTCGGAATCAATATTGATGAAGATTGTCAGTGGATATTTGAGTGTTTCCTTCATGGTTGCTAGGTTGGCGAATGCCCCATTGGCCGTTTTGGGTGTCGCGCGCCGTTTCAGCTCCATCGCGACAAAATTCCCCTCGTCTCGGCCTTCTGCAACGCCCCTCTCAAACGGAACGTGAATGATGATGTCCGGCCGAATCCTGATCTTATGCAGAGGCAGGCGCTTCTGATACTCCTGTTCGATTATGGGGTCTCCTGGAAACCCGCCATGTGCAACCATCTTGCTCAATTCCTGAAGGAAAGCGCCCTGGAATCCCCGCTCATCTTGAAAGAATCGCTCGTCACGGATGTTCTCCAACGCTTGCCGCAGTAGGGTTAGAAACTTATTTTCACCGGGCATAGTACTGTTCTCCGACGCGGATTGGGCTGTTAGCAACAGTTGGACGGTTCTCAATTCGCAGAACCTACCGGACCAGACTCATTCTGGCAACGCTTCGAGTAAGCAAGTTGCGGCAAATTCACGGACAGGCTGTAGTAACCCCGTGACGAGATCCATACCGGTGCAAGCTACAAGTTTACCGAGCTCGGGTTCGCACATGGACCGACACAGCTCTCGCAGTTCGGGGGTAATCCCCGACACCGACGCCAACAGCGAGAGAAAACTGCCACGTTCATTTGGATTCTGCGTTCTCTGCAACTCAACCCACAGCATGGCCTGGAGTTCGGTGTCTGATGCTACGCGACGAGCGATAGGGCGCTGGAATCCTTTTGCGAAATACCGGTAGTTAGGGCGACAACCTCGCAACATGAATTGAATGATTGACAGAACTTCTTGGCTCGTGCCCTTGGTACAGACTATCGCCATATCGAAAGAGCTTTGTATCAACCATTCACCATCTTTGAAGAGGTGAGGACGAATCCGTTTCATCTCCTCTGTGAGAATGGGATCAGTAGGAGCGAGTTCACAAAGCGCCCATATAGCACGGTGTCCGTGCATGTGGAAGTCTCTTTGCAATCGTGCTTCTAATGCATTCCGCACAAGTGAATCGCCTGGAAAATCATTTGCCAGGATCTCGATGGCTTTTTCTGGATCATTTTGTGAATCATTGGAAGCGGAGAATAATGAATTGAGGCAAAGATCCCGCAGGAGTGTTGATCGTGGTTGGACCCGCGCGACAAAGTCCAATATCTGTGGTTGGATTGCTGTTTCACGAGCTCCGCGAATAAACTCCAGAGCTTCCGCCCGAGGCACGGGATAATTGTCCGCGAGCAAGCAGAGAGTTCCCCAGACGGACAGCCGATCTCGATTGAGGTCTGATATGCTTGCCCAGAAACCGTCACCAAGAATTTCGCGAATATCTACCCAATTCGCGAGAAGGGATTCAATCAGCGGATAATTTGTTGTTAGTCCGTCGTACAGACCGATGTGGGGAGGACCGGGATGGTAAATCCCGGACGCAGTCAAAATCCTGCCCAAGGCACCTAGAACGTGCAAGCCACAGTATGCCGCCTGACGCCGCTCAGCATTGTCGGCGCCACCGACAACAATCTCGTGCAACAACCGTTCCTGCGCAAATGCGAGGTCTCCCCTTGACTCGACGAGATGCTGATAGTGCGCAATTGCCATCTGTGTCTTGATACCAGGATCTGCCTCCAAGTCGTACTGTGCGAATAGGTCATACACCCACGGCAGACTGCCTCTGTGACTGCAAAGAAACATAATGATTTTCGATCGCAAAGCCACTGGAAGAGGATTCAAAGTGGCAAGGACACCTCCCAGCAAATCGGGATCGTTCCCGAAGAATTGCACGACCTCAGCGAGATTCCCTTCGTGGATCAAAAGCTGTCGTCTCGCGAGGACCTTTACTTGGCGGCAATCCGAGAAATTGGAAAAGAGAACATCCTTGACCTTCGTATCCCACAACGTTTCGCTCTCAGTGAACGGCATTGCCATTGAGACGAGTTCATCACGATTCAGAGTGTTGCTCAACCGCGCCAATCCCTCTAGCACGAGGTCTGGTCGTCGGCATTTCGGATCGCCTAAGAAAGAGACAAGCCGCTGACGGCAGACTTCTGGATCAGATATGATCCGCGGCAAAAGGTGCCCAATCTCCGCCGCACGCGGGGAGTTTGCGAGGTCGGCCAACGCAGCGGACACTTCTTGGTCTTCCAGACCCCATCGGTCTAAGAGCGCTTCAACGCACCAGAATGGAAAAGACTGCGCGAGTCCCTCAAGAAGCCTCTGTTTGCCGATTTGGGTCCATCCGATTCGCGCAAAGTACGAAACCTCTCGTGTAAGAACGGCGTCATGCGCCGTCAACCATTCATCGACTGCATCAATAATCAGCGGAATGCCTTTGAGACGTTCGTAGACCCATGGGCCGTGCTGTATCCACAGATAGTCTCGATGTTCTTCCTTGATGAGTGATGCAATCGCTTCGCGGGCGTCTTGATCATCCGTAAATCCCTGTACCAAGATTGCGAAGGCGATCTCCTGGTCCATATGCTGGTCATCCCAACTATCCGGACGGACGGCTTCGAGGGCCTTCTTCTTGACGACGTCGTCACCTGGCCATCCCGCCAGCAAGACACCCGCAAGCGAACCGCCGTAAAGGAGGCGCAACCCAACTCCCCTCCTTGCCCAAGAGAGTACCTGATCTCGATCTGCAGTCGTTTGAGTGCCAGTCTTGATCTTGCGCCGAATTGCGATCATCCGGATCTCCATACTTGGCGAATTCTCGATCTCGGATAGAATCCGGGGCCATTCCTCACGATCGGGCCATCCGGTCAATAACGCTTCAAGTACCGCAACCTGAGTTTGGACCGGATATGCTCTGCCAAGAAAATCAATCAGCCGATCCGCAATCTCGGGACGAGCGGCAGCAAGGTTCGCAAGTGCTGTGGCAGCTTGAGCGTTGATTGAATCATCTTCATCGGTGATTAGCCGCAGGAGACAGTTAACCACGTCATCCGAATGAGAGCCTCTCGCCAATGCCAAGACCACAGGATGACGCCAAGGCCTGCCCGGCACCCATGTTCGAAGACGCTCTTGTATCAAGTCCCGCACTCGAGGCGAGAACAAGCCAATGAGCAGCGACCGCAGGAGCCGTTCCCGATGCCGCGACCAAGGGCTCTCCTCAATTTCTGCGATGATGTCTCTACAGACTTTCCTTGCTAATGTCGCCGGACATTGGAAATCGCCAACAGCGACCTCGCAAAGTATCGGTAGCGTGATAAACCGGTCTGAAACCAAACTCGCCGCGTCGCTGATCACGGCAACGAGTTCGCCCACTTCTTCAGGGCGCTTGGTAAGATGCAACAGCGACAGCAACACCTCTTGCCAGATTGGTTCCGTACAGTGCTGCTTCACGAAATCGGATTGCGCTGCAAAGGGTCTCCTCGCGACGTGCTCGGCGGCGAGATATTCCTGAAACGAGCGATGCAAAAAGCCCAATTCTTGGGGCCCTCTCTCGACCAGTAGACCTAATGACCGTTCGCCGAAGGCAAGGAGAGTACGAGCCTGTCGTCGTGCCTCTGCCTGCGCGAGCCCGAAGCCGAGTTCGTCATCTCTGAGGAATTGGCTTATAACGTCTTCTGCCTCTCGCCTTTCGATCAGACCTTCTGGTAATTGCGATTGAAGGTGAAAGGCGAGATTGGCGAAGACTGTCCGGGCATCTTCGGGGGTCAGGTCGGAGTCTTCTGCATTCACCATGGCGGCGCGCCGTCGCGCGATTGGATGCACCGAAATCAAGTGTTCAACTAAACGACCGTATGCCCGATAGCGGCTATTTGGAAGAGGAATGCTCGAACTTTTCAGGTAAAGCAGTAGTCCCAACAGTAGAGGCGTTTTTGCGAGTTCGCTCAGATCAGCGGACGACCGCATTTCCGCCATGAAACTCGCGACAGCCAACTCGACTGGGCGATCTTGTCCCTCTTGTTCGCCCGTCTCACCCAAGAACTGACGTTGATGTGCAAACCAACGCACGGCATACTGCTCCTGTTGCGCCAAGGTCAACTCTGCCAAGTATGTTGCCGACCAGCCCGTTCGTTGGACTCCAAGCCTGTCATAGCCTACTGGGCGGGCGGTTGCGATGACCCGGCAATTCCTCTGTTCAGCGAACACCTGTAGTTGAGCGAGGGCGTTGCGCGCGGAGTCCTCGCTTCGATATTCATCAAGACCGTCAACCATGAGGAGTAACCGCTCATCGTTGAGTGCATTTTCGAACAATGGCCACAACCGATCCTCACTCCAGAGGTGCAACCAAGCCTGGATTATGTCGGGAATAGACAGAGCAGCCGTTGATTGATCGATCTTCGCCGTCCAAAAAGGAAAGGACAACCAAATTGGCAAATAGGTATCGTGGAATGACGAAGCTTGGGTAAGAACGGGGTTGTGACTGAGTAAGTCGAGGGTTACATATCTGAGAAGCGCGCTCTTGCCCAATCCCGGTCCACCCAGCAAAACTTGGCGCGTCTGTTCCGAGAGCCAATCGTTGAGTCGGCGTCGCTGCTTTGGGAGATCGATGGTTTGGGACGCTGGCTGAACGTTTGCGCTCGGCCAATTGGGGCTTTGTCCTTGAGGGGCTTGCGATGTCGCTGGCCGCGACTGCTCCCCGCTCGACGCCCGACTGTCAACGCGGTCCTCGTACACATCTGGTACCACATACCTATCGCGGAGCGGGACCGGGGCTTTACTGCAGAGTTCCACTGGAAGACCAGGGTCATGGGCCGCAAACACTCTCGTATAGAGAGCAGCTAGCTTTGTCCGCATTTCGGCAACTGTGGGTCCTGTCACTCGATTCTGCAGGCGACTGAGCCCGTCAGGGGGACAGAACAATTGAACCCAGGGACGCCCAAAGAAGTCGTCTACGATCTCCGATTGATCCTTGAGGAGGACATCTAGTTCAGCGGCGTCCCAAACTTCAAACTGAATTCTTGCTGCTCGGAGTCTTTCTCGTTGCTTTTCGATCTCGATGATAAGCGTCGTGGACTCAAGTCGAAAGGTGGTGCAGAGCGTAAAGTGCGTTGCTGTTGACGCCCATGTGCCGTTGAGGAAGAGATCGACTGCTGCGCTTAGATTCGATGGACCAAATTGCTTGACGCGCTTGCACTGCAAGACACGAGGTTTCCCCGAGGTTCGTTCCACAGCATAGACATCGATGCCCTCCTGTGTCTGTCCGGGTGTCCCGTACACCCTACAGGTTTCAAGCTCCGTATCCAAGCGTGCCAATCGCAAGCAAAGGCGTTCGAAATTCTCCCAGCTCAACTTGCTGATCGGAAGCGATTGAAGCCGGGGCACAGGTGGGGGATCCCCTAGAAATTCCGTTGGGTGCGCGAGCAAATCGGGCGGGATTGGAATCAGATTTGATTGCACCGGAGTCCGCGTTTAGTGTAGTCGTTCGAGGTTACAAAAAGCGATCTACCGGGACGAATCGCTGACCTTGCCCCCGGAAAACGTACCTCATGTAGCCCTGGGATAATAGCGAAAAACAGCGAAGATGGAACACTTCGCTTTGCCTACGAGCGGCCCAAGCGACACAGGCAGCCAAGGGAATAATGCAGAAAGGGCAAATGAAACTAATACGAACTCTCTGACCAGCATTTTGCCGATGCGGATTACTGACGGAAAAGCGGGCTCTGGCCCTACGATGTCTAGTTGCGCCTGAATGAGCGCACAATCGCCAAATCACTCGTCAATGACAGATCTGAACAGAATGTCGCCAAAGCACCATCAATTTTTTGGCCAGCGAGAGGCTTTTCAGCACCCTCTTGAACACCCTCAATTGCAAATGAACGACCTCGCCGCAAGCAGCGAGGTATCCTGTAAAGCCCGAGCGGACTCTACGCCGCAAGCGGCGGGGAATTCAACCCGGAAGAGATTAAATCTTGGAATTCAGGCCAAGACCTTTGCCGTGCAAAAGCAAAGGTCCATTAAGATTGTTCAAAACAGCGGCGTTATCGGGACCAACCCTCTGAATGCCGCTCAACCCATGCTCTGCGAGTGCATTGCCCTCTCAACCGGCCAATTGAGAAAAGCCATGCCTCACTGACTCAATTTAGAACCGAGACCAAGTATGCTTACCTCTTGGGGGGAACGAGGCTGCCGCATCCTTACTAAGCAGAGGTCCTCTTTATGAATCAGAATTTCGCCGCAATTATCCTTGGTGGCACCGGGCAAGTCGGCGGTGCAGCCGTCGCGGAGTTGCTGTCAATTCCGGAGTGCCGGGAAGTGGTGATGGTCACCAGAAAGCCCATTGCGCCGCGATCGCGGGTGCGCAACGTCGTTTTTGATACCGGCGCTGCTGACTTTGCCGAACGCACAGCTGACCTTGCCCGCGAAGTTTTAAGCCAAGGTCCCGTCAGCGCCGTGAGCTGCGTGGGTGTCGGTTCTGGATCGATGCGTTGGAGCGAAGAAGAATTGCAACGACTTGAGGTCGGTGTCGTCGGTGCCTTTGCGCGAGGCTGCCATGACTCTGGAGTAGCCCAGTTTTGCCTCCTTTCTGCGGCAGGAAGCACAGCTCACAGCCGGTTTCGTTATGCGCGAGTCATGGGCATGAAGGAAGACACCGTGCGTAACGTCGGTCTTGCCCGCCTCGCCATATTTCGCCCCGGCATCATTGTCGGTAACTCTCATACCCCGGCCTGGGTCGGTTGGTTGGGAAGACTCGTGCCTGGATCGTTTGGCAATATCGACCAGCAAATTCTCGGTCGCTCAATCGCCGCAGAAATAGCTTTGCACAGCCAAGATACTGGCGAAGTCATCCGCGAAAATGCAGCAATGAAGAAACTCGCTGCGCAGTTCAATAGCATCTCTTAGGAATTCTTGCGTGGGGCGCAGGCTAAATTATTGGCGTAAGAAAAGCCGGCGAACCGAATTATTTCGAGCTGATCGCGAGAATTTGCCCAACGGTCTGTCTCAGCACGTTCTCACGGACTTAGGTGGCCATCCCCCTTCCGGAATAATTCTCCGCTGCCGCCAAGTCGCTCAAGCATGTATCCAACCACTGAAGATTTGCAAACGCTAGTTGGTTGTTATTATCAGCTGACGAGTGCACCTTGGCAGATCGGCGAACAGTGGCCGACTTATGAGGACGTATTAGCATAGCCCGCGTTATACCACTCCGTCTCCCGGACATCTAGTGACTTCACGTCGAAGCCGGCTTCAATCAGCTTTTGAGAGAAGGTCGGCAGATGAGCTGCACCACACAAGACAACGACGTTCTTTAATTTGCATTCAGTGGCGACGCTCTCAATAATTTTGAGCCAATGCCTCTCGCGTGGTTCGTCTATTTCAAGAACAATTTCTCGACCGGGAGTTCTCACGGTCGTTAGGCCAAATCGTTTCCTGACGTTTTCCGGAATATCCATGTACATCCAAGGAAGGACCACGAAATCTTCCAGCCTATTGAAGTGCTCCCATTCCGGCAAATTCATTTCGTCAAATATCAATTCGGCCTCGAAGCCATCGGTCTGTGCCCGTACCCATTGCGCGTACAGACGTACTTGCGCAAGGTAGATTTCAGCCTTTTCTTTTGGCATGTAAAGAAATCGAGGTTCTTGACGCTGGAATTCGTGAACGACACCAAGGAGCAGGACGTTAAGCATAGGCATAATTTTAATCCTACAGCCCCGTGAGGCCGAACAGCGCCTTCAGTTCCTCGGCCCGTATCTGAATCAATTCCATGAGCTTGGGATCTGAGTCCAGTTGCTGCGAAACCTCTTGCTGAGCCCACGCCCAGACCTCTTCCGCGTTAATGGAAATGCCTCCAAAATGCCTGACCAAATCAGCACACTCCTGGATGAACAGCCGTTTGTCTTCAAAATCACCGCCGTCTGCATGTGGGAACAGCCGTCGCCCTACGACTCCACCGGCAGCGCAGCCGAGTGCTTTGGCCGACACCCACTCTCGCCATTTCCTAGGTTCACAGTCGGGAAGCTGTGGCTTGATTCCAGCCATGTAGCCTTCAAACCTGCTCATGGAATAGTTGTAATGAATCTTCGGTCGAACGATTTCAAACGGAATACTACCCATCCGCTCATAAAAGATGAGGTGCGCGGTTTCATGAGCACATAGGGCCGCGATAAAGCCGGGTTGGTTGTAGAGCTTCATCATCCCGGTATAAGTGTTGGCGAAGCCTTCGGTGGCCTTCTGTGCTTCCGTCAGTTCACTCACGTCGATCACACATCAAATTCTAATCCGTCACAGGAGCGAGTCCGACCGTCTAGCGGCAATTTTGACATCGCCGAATCGATCCCGATAAACGTTAGATCCCTATCGGGACTGCCCCGGTCAGATGAGGCTGAATTGAGCAGAGCTTTCCCGACCGGGGCAGTTTCGATAGGGACGTTTGAAGTAAGTCGCTGGCGTTTGCGACGGGCGCGGTGATCTACCTATGGGATTTCAAATGGCAGCAGATAGCCTTGGGGGTGTTGTGGGGTCGGGAAGCGATGGTTCGGGGACCGCGAACTTTGGTTACAGGGCGAAATGTGGGCATGTGTGGTATCTCCAGACCTGCGTCGTCACGGTTGTTTTCGAAGGTCGAGCGCACTTCGGCGTTGCGTGCTGGTGCACGACGGCGTGAGGACTGGATAAGTACAAGGCAGGCCGAGAGGGATTCATGAACTGTCATCGGGACACCTCCTTGGGTCGGGCTGGGTCAGGCCTGAACGGAAATACAACTGGCTGGGTGTGAGCCGTTCGACGACCAGCATGATGCCGGAGCAGGATGGACAGCGGAGGCTAGGTGTCTCTGCCGGATCGACGCATTTCGCCACACCGAGCAGAGCGCGGCAGCGGTCGAGCGCGGCACTCCGCCTGCGGTTGGCGAAGAGTCCGAAGTGGCGGATGCGAACCAGGCCGCCGGGCAGGACGTGCAACAGGAAGCGGCGCAGGAACTCATCTGCGGAAACAGTCATGACCTTCTTCTTGCCGCCGTGGGCATAATCTCTCCAGCGGAAGGAGACGCGATCGTTTTCAAACGCCACGAGACGATGGTTGGAGATGGCCACGCGATGGGTGTAGCGGGCCAGGTAGTTGAGAACATGTTCGGCACCGCCGAAGGGTGGCTTGGCGTAGACGACCCAGTCCTGGCGGAACAGTTGCCGGAGGAAGTTGCCGAATGCGCCAGGTGTGGCAAGCTGTTCGAGTGAGCCGTGAAACTGGAGTTTTTCCTGTTGGAAAAGTTCACGGAGTTGTTCCGAGAACTTGCCGCGGAAGACACGGCTCAGTGCGTGAACCGGCAGGAAGAATCGGCACGAGGAATCGATCCATCTGGAGCCGTCGAGAGCCAGGCCGCCGGCGGGAACGATGTAGTGGACATGGGGATGATGCTCGAGGTTCTGTCCCCAGGTATGGAGCACGCCAAGGAAACCGATATCGGCTCCGAGGTGCTTCGGATCGCGAGCCAGTTCGAGCATGGTCGTGGCGCTGGTGCGGTAGAGCAGGTCGTAGAGCAGCCGCTTGTTCTGGAGGACAAGGGCGGACAGTTCGTGCGGCAGTGTGAAGACGACGTGGAAGTACGGGACGGGCAACAGTTCGGCCGAGCGCGCCGCCAGCCATTTTGCGCGCGCGTTGCCCTGGCACTTGGGGCAGTGCCGATTACGGCAAGAGTTGAATGAGATAGCCTGATGACCGCAGTTGACGCACTTCTCCAGATGAGCGCCCAGTGCCGCGGTGCGGCACCGGACGATAGCATCGAGCACCTTGCGGTGTACCCATGCCAAGTGTGCCTTGTGCTTTTCCCAGAATCTGTTGCCCACTGCGCGGACGATATCGGCCACCTCGAGGGTGGGCCGACTCATCGCTTCATCAGCCTCCTGGAGCGCTTTACTTCATCGGGGCTGGAAACCTCGATGGCTTCCAGTGGACTGGGAATCGCTTGCAAATGGCGTCGCGACAGGTGCAGGTAAACCGTCGTGTGTTCGAGCTTGGAGTGTCCGAGAAGCACCTGGATGGTGCGCAGATCGGCACCGGCTTCCAGCATGTGAGTGGCAAAGCAATGCCTGAGCGTGTGCGGAGATACATGCTTCTTGATACCGGCATGTTTAGCCGCGTGGGCGACAGCGTCCCAGACGATCTTCTCCGTGATGGGCACATCTGCTCGCCAGTTCTTCACTGTGCCTGGAAATAGAAAGGTCTTTGGCTTCATCCAGCGCCAATACTCGCGCAGTGTCTCGACCAGCTTAGGGGTCAACAGAACGTCGCGCTCATGACTTCCCTTGCCGTGAACATGAATGACCATACGCTCGCTGTCGATATCGGAGACCTTCAGGTGACACAGTTCGGAACGGCGCAGTCCGGTCGCGTAGAGGGTCATCAACATGGTGCGATGCATTAGGTTCCGAGCCGAATCAATCAGCCGAGCCACCTCTTCCGGGCTAAGTATAGTCGGCAGTTTCCGTGGACACTTGGGAAACGGAATCTCATCGAGCAGGTATGGCCGCCGAAGGGTCTTGACGAAGAGAAAACGCAGCGCCGAAGACCGGCTCCGGATGGTCCGAGGCGACAGCTTCAGATCGCGAAACAGATGAACCTGGTACTCCCGAATGTGGCTCGGGCCCAGGCGCTCAGGCGAGCGATGGAAGTACTTCGCAAAGTCTTCCACCGCGCCAATGTAGTTGCGTACAGTGTTCTGAGAATAGTTGCGACGCTGGAGTTCATCCAGCATGCGTTGCCGAAGATGGGTCACGGTAAACCTCCTGTGACCCGAAGCTTACACAGTCATCAATGCCAGGGGAACGCCCATGCAGCAGCGTCCGTCGCGCCAGCGACTTAGTTCAAACGCCCTTTGCGACGGGAATCACGCCGACCCGGCCGTGGAACGGACAAAGCCGGCCAACAGCTGGGAAAATCGGACGCGTGGCGATTTTCGTTAGCGATCTGAACCGGCGAGAGACTCGGCAGCCTACATCCCCGGTTCCCAAATGCGAAGAACCGGGTGCACCCTCGTTCTGGTTCAGAAAAGAGGGAGGGATCGAGCCCACCCGCCGAGGTGTAGCAAAAATCCGCCGGAAAGGCGGATGTGATCCCGTTGTCACAAGAGCGCAGCCAACTTGTTCACGATGTCATTGACGAAATCACGCAGCCCCTTGAGCGATGCAACGACAGGTTTACGCTCGAAAACCACCGGTTCATTGAAAAATACAAACCAGGAGACATCCAGATTCTTGTGCAATTCCGCGCCGGGTTCATCGATAAAGATTATGTCGCCCTTGTCCAAGGGCACCTTGAAGTTGGCAAGGCTGTGCACGAACGCAAACGATTTTGCAAGTTCTGGAATGCGGTCGCGGTAGAGAGGTATAAGATCAATGCCCATCTGGCCACCAATGACGGTCAGTGGCAGCCGGTGTCTGTCGATGATGCTCAGACGGTGCAAACACCAGAGGGATTCTCCCTTCCCTCCTTGGTATGGTTCTATTGCAGTGATCGCATCTATCGCATCCTGCCCCAGTCCCTTAACTTTTCCAAGTCCATCGGATTTGTATTTCGTGGCGCTGTCTGCGATTGGGAAATAGATTTTGCAATCCCCGGCGTTGGTTCGACTCCAGAGAGCACACGCCATACGATCAAGAGCCGCCCTGAGACACTGGATTGCGTCGCCCGCGATGGCTGGAATCATTGGTTCGATTGTCTTCGTGTCCGTGACCTGATATGTGGGCCTTTTCTCTGCATCAATGTAACCAATGACTTTGTATGGCCGAGTCTTCCAGAATTCGACGATTGCCCCATCCATATCCGAGATGTGCCGGTCGGCCCGCTCGATTTTGATCCTGACTGACTCTGGGATGGTCATTCCATCGATTATATTTGCCAACTTCAACCACAGATCGGTCCCGAACGCCGCAGGCTCCAGAAGTCTCCTCGGTCCCCAGCCCAGCGGGAGGGCACAAAGTTCAAGTCATCCATGCTGGCGCAGGTTACTCCTGCAGTTTGTTGACATTGCGTTTTCAGGATGTGTAGGCAACAGCGCCTTGCCAGGCCACGGTCTTCTCCTCCGTCGATAGCCTCCGAGAATATTCAATTCTCAGAGGTCAGAAATGCGAATATCTCTGAAAGCGATTGCATCCTGGCCGGCCGGGGCCCGGGAAGTGATTCTTCCCGGTACTGGCCCAATAGGCACCTGCAGATCTAGTATCATCCCCATGTCTAGCCTCCATGGAATCCCACACCATTCCGCGCAAACTCCTCGACCAGTTTGCCTTCGATGACTCGGTTACCAAATCGCGTCGCCTCTGGCAATATGCTAAGGGTCGAGCGCCTTGGGGCTGTGCGTCGCCCAGAACAGCAACCCGTATAAGCAGTCATTTTGCAGACCCGGACGACGCTGCGCGAGAGGCTAAGGTCGAGGACCGGCTCAATCGGGAATTCGAAGATCCGGTTCACAGATTCATCGATCAGTTGCGCTACCGCACCTTCGTTCTGTCGCGCAGCCATATCCGGCAGCTAACTCGATACGTCTCCCTTCTCTTCAACCGCTCTGAAGGCAGGAGGATCGCAACCAGGGAACAAGTTGATATTGCAATTGCCTCATCTCGGTCGATTCTGACGAACGAAGAACGGCTTCGAATGATTGCCGGAAAATGGACTATCGACGTCATTCAAGAAGGTCACCAACTCCAACGCGTCGTGACAATCGACCAAGTTCGCGAGAATGTTCAAAAGATGATTGACATGATGGAAGCCAGCGGCCACCAGCAAACGACCTATGTGGACGCAATTGAACGGTCCATGGCGTACTTGGATGAAGGAATCGACAACGGCCAATGGAATGTAATGCACACGAGCCCGGATACGCCCTTCGTCATCGGGGATGCCCCTGTCGTTACATGGGAGCGAAATGACCAAAACGTTCTGATTTACGGTCAGGGATTTTCCCGGCCAAACGTGGAAGTATTCCTGCCCGTTGCCTCGACGACGTGCCTTCATATTCTGCCGGTAGTTGAGCGCACAAGGAAGATTGCAATTCCAAACGTGCGAGAGGTTAACCATGCTCAAGCATCTTTCGCTACGAAGTATTGCTACACCAGCATCCAAAGCGCTGAGTTGAACTCTATCCTGCAGCCGCACTTCAGCAGGTCACGCCTTGGTATAACCGCATTCTCTGTCCGCCATCGCGATTACTCCAATACAATGTTTGAGATACTGATGAATAAAGGACGAGGTTTCAGTGCCCCCTCGCTTTAGGAAGTGTTCGCCATGACTGAAGTCATAAATGGAGCTTCAAGGCTGTGTCACCGATGTGTTGGTGAGAAGGTCCTCAAAGGCAAAATCAAGACGATGGGACGGATGGCTATCTGCTCCTTTTGCCGAAAGCATTTGACGACGATTTCTCTAGATCAGGCTGCGGATATCTTCGACAGGGTATTCGAGCAAAATTTCGTTCGTACCGAGGACGAGCCAACAGGCATGGAATACACGATGAGCAAGGAAAGCGACTACCAATGGGAACGATCCGGTGAAGACATTGTGGAGCTTTTGCAACAAGTTGGTCACATCGAGCCGGAGGTTGCCGAAAGCATCAGGCAACTATTGGAGGACAAGCACTTTGATTTTGACGAGGCGGCAATGGGTCAGGAAGGCGACTATGCTCCTGACTCTCGCTATACAGACAGGAAGGTAGAGTCGGAAGAGTTTCATTCAGAGTGGCGTTCCTTCGAGGAGAACCTGAAGACCAAATCGAGGTATTTCAGCAAGCGCGCAACCTTGACACTTCTAACACTGTTCAACGGCATCCACCGATCCACAACAGTCGGAAATCGTCCGGTCATTCTGACTGCCGGCCCTGGGACGAGAATCACATCACTCTTCAGAGCCCGTGTTTTCCAAGACGGTGGAAAACTTGTTCGTGCACTTGAAAGGCCCGACCTGGAGATTGGGCCTCCGCCTCCCGCCGCCGCGATTGCAGGGAGAATGAACGCACTAGGGATATCGACCTTTTACGGTGCAACTGATCGAGAAGTCGCCCTCTCCGAAGTCAGACCCTTCGTGGGAAGCCGTGTCGTCACTGCGAAGTTCGATCTGCTTCGGCCCATATCGCTCCTCGACCTGGAGGCATTGAGTGAAGTTAGCGCAAGTGGAAGCCTGTTTGACGACAACCATCGATATCAAATGGCGAAGGCCAATTTCCTTCAGAGCCTGAGCCAGAAAATGACCGCTCCGGTGCTGCCTGACGCAGAGATCTTCGAATATTTGCCTACGCAGGTGATCGCTGAATATCTTGCCTCACAGGTGAAGCCGGAATTGGACGGGATTTTGTATCCTTCAGCGCAAACCAAGAACGGCAAGAACAATGTCGTCCTGTTCCATGAGTCGTCGCTAGTTGAACAACTCACAACATCGGATGACAATGCGACCTTTGTTGAAACCGAGATCCAGACAGCAGATGGACCCGAGCCCGAGTATTGGGTTTTTCAGCGAACGGCTCCTAAAGAAGAGGCAACAGGCGTGACCGCTCCGTTTGCTGCCGAGACGTCTCAAAAGGGAAGTCTCGGCGATGGAAGGATAGCGACACTCCGAATAGACTTATCGTCGGTGGAGGTCCATCACATCGAAAGCGTTGTCTATAAGCACTTGGACTATCAAGTCCATCGCGGTCAGGACTAGGGCTTAGCTCGTCGGACTCTTGCGATAAGAGTCGCGTGAGGCGCTACAATCATCCCGGGAGATATATGAACGTCCGAAAAGGTGCAGTTAGGCTCTGGATTGTCCTGAGTGTTCTGTTCGTGATTGCCATTGCGGTCATCTCATACTCAGATATCCACACGGAATTCAGGAATGCCTATTCTGGAGACTCAGTGCTTGGCCAGAGATCCTTGGCGAGAGGGTGCCTGGTAAGCGTTGCCCTCATCTTCCTGCTCATGAAAGCTCCCACGTCTGCCAATTCACCGTCAGTAGGGAAACAAATATAGTAAGCGATTTCGTCAACCGCCATCGAGATATTCATCAGATCATCTGCGGTGTACACTTTCTGCTCCAGCCTATTTTTCTTTACTCGCCATACAGTTATCTTCTCAAGCTCGCTCTTGGACCATTCCCACATGCCATGAACGATAGCGTGCCTGTCTTCAGAGTATTGTTCTATCTTCCTATGTTGCTCTAGCAGAACATCTCTTCGTTTTCCCGTAGCTTTATCGACGACATGCTCTTTCCATAGTTCACGGACGCGCGACGGCTGAAGATTATTCATCGCTGTTGGCAGATTATCAAAAGAATCCGGATTCAATGCCTGAACTGTCTGCAGAAATATTTCCGATTCTATGGAGCCCCAAGCGGCAACAATTCTTCCGATGAAGTAAAGCTCCCGATCTGAAAGCTCTAGATCGAGTAGCCGCATGATGTCAGAACCGCTTTGAGGCGCTTCGTTGTTCACTGTCAGCCTCCGGCATAACCATCGTCGCCACGTCCAAGGTGAAGCACGGAGCCGAGGCGAACGCTTCTCCTAATACTTAATCAGTGCTGATGAAGTCAGGAGCGCCGTCTTTCCTTCCTTTATAGCTTGGCACAGCGAAACGAATTTCTCTCTTCGCTGATTGATCGAAAATCACAATATCGCCAACGTCCTTAAAGATCGCATCGAAGCACTCATCTGTTTTCATGGTCTTTACACACTCATTTGCATTCTGAAGAGTGACTGCGACCGTGTGTTTCGCAGGAATGAAATACTCCTTCTGAACCAGGAGGGACGAATCGGCAAGAGATCCGCTGCTCTTGTCGGACTGCATAACCTTCACATCCTTTGGAAGGGTTAAATCTTCAGAAGTCGTGTTCTCCAAATCGAATGAGAATGATGTGCCTATGCCGTCCACGTCCAACGTCGAGCCCAAATCCTTCGCATGGCCTATGCCTGCCGCTTTGACATTGTGAGGCGTCAGCGCCCTCGTGTTCCAGCTTTTGGGGCGTTCCACAAGCCAAATCGATACGGCCAGGATTGTACCGACGCCTAGCCCGAACCCGAGCCCCCACATTGCCGCCCGCACGGCGACGACTTTCCATGAAGTACGAGGCGCTATCTGTTCCATGGGCAAAAGTCTATCAGCCGCCACGTATCTTCTATTTTCCACCCTCACAATTGGAGATAGATTTATCGGCCTTGGGGGAGCAAGCTTCCGCCGCTCGGAGCTTGCAGCGATCGACTTCACAAACCTCTCCTTCACCGAGGACGGCCTCATCATCGATCTGCACCGCTCGAAGACCGACCAGGAGGGAGCCGGACGCAAGGTCGGCATTCCCTTTGGGACGGACGTTGCTACCTGCCTAGTCCGCGCGCTCCGCCGCTGGCTCAGGGAATCCGGAATCGCTGGCGGAGCTGCCTTTCGCGCGGTCAACCATCATGGCAAGATCTTCCGCCGCGGCCTCCACAAGGACTGTGTCGGCTGGATACTGAAACGCGCCGCGCAGCTCCGACTTGAAGCCGGAGCCTTTGGGCGGCCATAGCC
>Ga0224530_1000538_pt1 | contig 24398 bp, 12 predicted proteins | sample CBST75metaG_FD_179873 | JGI IMG/M metagenome (GOLD analysis project Ga0224530, IMG submission 179873) | Peat soil microbial communities from Stordalen Mire, Sweden - C.B.S.T75 | ecosystem: Environmental > Terrestrial > Soil > Wetlands > Peat | place: Sweden: Norrbotten County, Stordalen Mire...
GGCCAGATCGAGTTCGTGACCACACCCGCCGGCATCGAAGCAGCGCATCGCGAGCACAAGCTGGCCGCGCTCATGGGCATTGAGGGCGGCCACTCCATTGAGAACTCCATCCCCCTGCTGCGGCAGTACTACGCGCTCGGTGTGCGCTACATGACGCTCACCTGGTCGAACTCCAACGGCTGGGCCGACTCCTCCGGCGACATCGACGACAAGACCGTGCCCCACACCAAGGAGGGCCTGACCGAGTTCGGCAAAGATGTGGTCTACGAGATGAACCGCCTGGGCATGATGGTGGACATCTCGCACGTCTCCGACCGCACCTTTTTCCGGACCCTGATCATCTCCCGCGCCCCGGTGATCGCCTCGCACTCCTCGGCCCGCGCCCTCTGCGATGCCCCCCGCAACATGACCGACGACATGCTGCGCGCTGTGGCCAACTCTGGCGGGCCCAACTCCAAGGGCGGCGTTGTGCAGGTCAACTTCTTCTCCGGCTTCATCTCCCAGCCCTACCGCGACGCAATGAAGGCCATCGAGCCGGAAGCCGCCAAGGCCGTCCAGGCACTCAAGGACAAGGCCAAAGCCGAGGGCAAAGAGGCCACTCCTTCCGACATTGAAAAAGTGCAGCGCCAATTCGCCGACCGCATTCCGCGCCCGCCGCTCTCCCTGCTGATCGATCACATCGACCACATTGCCAAGGTGGCCGGCATCGATCACGTGGGCCTGGGTTCGGACTTCGACGGCATCGGCGGCCAACTGCCCCAGGGCATCGACTCCGCCGCCGACCTGCCCAAGATCACCGCAGCCCTGATGGCCCGCGGCTACTCGGCCGAAGATTGCCGCAAGATTCTGGGCGGCAACCTCCTCCGCGTCTTCCGCGAAGTCGAGCAGGTTTCCAAAGAATTGCAGGCTGAAAACCGGCCGAGGATCACGGACAAGCAGCCGTTCGATAAGTGGCAGAAGTAAGGCGTCCGATCTTCCTTGTACCTGGGGATACACCTACGATGCAAGCACCCACGCCTATGACAATCTCGGCCCTTTGTGCAAACGAAGTGTATGGGAACCGATGGCGTTTCACCGGCAAAGAACGCGACGCAGAATCAGGTAACGACTACTTCGGGGCTCGGTACTATAGCTCCGCAATGGGGAGAATGCTGTCGCCCGATCCAAGCAACATGGGAGCCAATCCAGCGAATCCTCAGACGTGGAATATGTACAGCTATAGCCTGAACAATCCACTCATAATGACCGACCCAACCGGACTGTATGTTTGTGAAGACAGCACAGATTGCAGCTCTGAAAATGACAAGAAGTTTGCGGCAAGTCTGGCCTCAGCGCGCGATGCCGCGAACAATCTGACTGGGGATGACAAGACCAATGCACTACGAGCGGTCAACTCATACGGGGACATGGGCGTCGACAATGGGGTCAATGTGCGATTCGATAGCAATGTCAACGGTGGCCAGGGCGGGGCCGTGACAGAAGTGAGCGGAGCTGCAGGAGAGAAGACAGCCGACAACCCCACAGGTCAAAGTACCAATGTCACGTTCAAGGACGGTAACGCTAGTTCTGGGCTTGTAGCGCACGAAGGCTCACATGTTGCTGATGGTTCTGACTGGGTGAAATCAGGGTTTTCAGCGAGCATGAATCCTACCAGAGGTACAACTGAGTCGAACGCAAATCACGTTCAGTTCAACATCATGCAGCAACAGCTATTTATGCAGAACTTCCCGAATCCCTATTCCGCGAGTCTATATGGAAACAAGGTGAAGTGGAATGAAGGGGCAACGTTCAAGGCTATTACTCCAGACTTAGAAAAGACATTAAAGGAGATGTACCAGCAGAATTACGATAAGCCCGCATTCAACAAAGGGGACCGTTACTGATATGAAAAAGACTCTGTTTTTTTCGATCATAATGATGTTCGCTGCGACGCTTGTATCGGCTCCAGAAGGCAAGAGCCAAGCGCAGGGTGAACAGCTCTCTGTTGATGCAGCGAAACCTTATGTCTACTTGGTCTTCGATCATATAGGCCATCGAAAGCCGCTTCGCCTCGGAGAGCCAGATGAAGGCATATGGCTCGAACTTGTGAATAACTCGAAGTATCCCATCTCGATACTAGCCGCAAGTGACTGGGCATGGATCAGCGACCAGGTAGTCCCCGATGCCCCAATACCAATGGGGGATTCTGAGGGCAATGCAGTTGTATATGCCCCTGGTCAAAGCGATTACTCTGATATTTTCTTGAACCCGAACCAGACAGAAACAGAGGTGCGTGGCGCTGAATATGCTTCAAAATCACTATCGTGCAGCAACCGCTCGATAACGTCTCAAGCAGTACGACCTCATGGCTATAACGAAGGAGAGCAGCCCGGTGTTTTGGCACTGCAAATAATCCCGCCCGGAGGCCACCGGCTCTTCAGTCTTCCGGCCAACCATGTGGGCAAGGCATGGCATATCGAGGTTCCCTTCCGGTTCGCGTTGAAGCATGGCGGCCCGGAGCGGCAGCCGTACAGTTACGTTGCATTTTTCTGGGACGATCTTCCCGAGGCTTACCGTTCGGCTCACTTGGTTACGCCATCCCAAGCAGCGCCAGCGGCAAGCACGCTCTCGCACGAGTCGGGTCATGTGGTCGACTCGCCGAAGCCGCAGTGAGCCGCCGTTGCAGCCAACAGCAAGCCGTCCTTCGGGGCGGCTTGCTGGCGTCTGGGCTTCCTTCAGCGGCATCGTCAGAGCGAGCATCCAAACCATGCCTTCGGCATGGGCAGTGGGTAGGACACGTCTGCCCCAGATGGGAGCTGCGCAGCAACCTTGGGTTGCTGTAGAGCAACTTCTCGCGGCTTGCGGTGTCTAAGGGAACAAGCGCGCTGCCGTGGGTCGAGTGCGGCGAGTGCGCAAGAGGTGCGCGCATGAGCCGGGTTCCCAACGAGCCAACGCGGACAAGTTTTATCTTTAGCAGCCTGTCTTGAGGTGTCGAGGGCCGCACGGTGATCCGTGCGGCCTTCGCGCGTTCCTGCCTTGGAAAACAAAATCGGGCCTTGAAAAACGCATGGCGGAGGTGCGCAGTGAAACATGATCTGCGATCCAAGTCAGTGAGTACGAAGGTGTCGGAGGCGGAGCTGCGCGTGCTGGAATCGCGGGCGGAGCGCGCCGGGTTGACGCTGTCGGAGTGGGTGCGGGATGTGTTGCTGGGTTCCAGCGTGGACGCGGGCACGATGGCAGCGGAGCGGGCCATCCTTGCGGAGATGCTGGCAATGCGGGCGATCCTGCTGAACTTCATGCTGAAGCTGAGTATGCGCCAGCCGATCACGGAGCAGGTGAGCCGGGAGCTGATCGAGTGGGCAGACTCAAACAAGATGAAGCGAGCGCTGGAAGTGCTGGCCAAAAACTCCACACGCGAGGAGCGGATGCAGGCCGCGCCGCCAGAGCCGGAGCTGCCGAAGACGGCGGCGAAAGCAGCGCCGGGAGAGGAGTTGTAACGATGCTGACACTATCGAAACCAATCTCAGCGAGCCAGGCGCAGGCGTATCACAAGTCTGAGTTCGCGAACGCCAAAGAGAACTATTACACGGAAGGCGAGCGTGTGCGCGGGGAGTGGCAGGGGCAGCTTGCCGAGCGTTATGGCCTCAAAGGCGAGGTGAATGAAGAGCAGTTCGCGCGGTTAAGTGAGGGCCAGCATCCGCAGACGGGCGAAGCTCTGATCCGGCGTCAGCAGGCGCATGAATACGTGAATGACAAAGGTGAAACGGTGCGGGCGATGGAGCACCGGGCGGGGTGGGACGCGACGTTTTCGGCGCCAAAGAGTGTGTCGCTCACGGCGCTGGTTGGCGGCGACGACCGCGTGAGAGAGGCGCACCGGGAGAGCGTGCGCGTGGCGCTCGACGAGATGGAAAAGTATGCGCAGGCGCGCATCGGCAACGACCATCCGGCGGAGACAACGGGGCGCTGGGCGGTGGCCAAGTTCGAGCACGACAGCAGTAGGCCGGTGAATGGTTACGCGGCTCCGCAGTTGCATACGCACGCGGTGGTTTTCAACATGACGGAGACGGCGGAGGGCAAAACGCGCTCGTTGCAGGCGCAGGAACTTTACAAGACGCAGCAGTACGCAACGGCGGTTTACCGCTCGGAGCTGGGGGCGCGGTTGCAGCGGCTGGGCTATGAAGTGGAGCGCGGCCAGCATGGTCAGCCGGAGATCAAAGGTTATACGAAAGAGTATCTGGAGGCATCGAGTCCGCGGCGTCAGCAGATCGTGGAGCGGCTGGAGGAACAGGGACTGCGCGGGGCGGGGGCGGCGCAGATCGCGGCGCATAGAACCCGCGACTCGAAGCAGCCGCAGTCCATCGAGGAGGTGCGGGAGCAGCATCAAAAACTTGCCGCCGAGCATGGCAACCAGCCTCAGCGAGTGATGGCCGAGGCCTCGCGGCGTTGGGGCGTGGAGCTTGAGCCGGAGCGTTCGCGGCAGGTTGCCGAGAGTGCCGTGACGTATGCGCGCGAGCGCAGCATGGAGCGTGCGGCGGTGGTCGATGAGCGGGCGCTGTTGCGCGATGCGTTGCGGCACACGATGTGCGAAGCGCGGTTGCCAGAGATCAAGGCAGAGCTTGAAAAGCGCATCGCGGCAGGCGATCTGGTCGATGTTCCGCGCCGCGAGGGCGAGGCGGGCCGCGCGTTCACAACGGGCGAGATGCAGGCTCAAGAGCGCGACATCGTGCGGCGGATGCAGGCGGGCCGGGATGGCAATGTCATCGTCGATGGTTACACGCGGGAGTGGGCCTTCAAGCAGCATCCGCATCTGAGCCTGACGCAGAAAAGAGCGGTTGAAGACGTGCTCGAAAGCCGCGACAAGATGATGGCTCTGGAAGGGGTGGCCGGAGCGGGAAAGACCACTTCTTTAGTGGCCATCCGGGATGCGGTGGAGCATCACGGCTACGAGGTGCATGGGCTTGCGCCAACTTCGCGGGCGGCGCAGAAGCTGGCCGAGACGGGGATGAAAACGGAGACGTTGCAGCGGCATCTGACGCGGGGTCCACAGGCGGAGAATGGGCCTGCGCGGGTCTACATCGTGGACGAGGCGAGCATGGTCAGCACGCGGCAGATGCACGCATTTATGGAGCGGCTGAATCGTCACGACCGGGTGCTGTTCGTGGGCGATGTGCGGCAACACGAGGCAGTCGAAGCGGGCAGGCCGTATGCGCAGATGCAGGAGGCTGGACTGCGGACGGCGCATCTTGATGAGATCCTGCGGCAGAAAGATCCAGAGCTGAAACAGACGGTCGAGCAGTTGGCGCGGGGCGAGGTCAAACAGGCTATCGAAAACCTCGACTATCAGGGCCGCGTGCATGAGTTCAAGAACCGGGCGGAGCGCTTCGGGGAGATGGCGCGGGAGTATGTTCGCTCGCCGGAAGGGACGCTGGTCATCTCGCCGGACAATGCTTCACGGCAGGAGATCAACCAGTACATCCATCGGTCGATGCGGGAGGCCGGTCACGTTACGGGAACCGAGTTCCGGGTGCCGGTGTTGACGGCTCGTCAGGATATGACCGGAGCCGACCGGCAGCACGCGCAGAACTACGCCGAGGGCGATGTGATCCGCTACACGAAGGGGTCGAAGCCGCTGGGGATCGAGGCCGGAGAATATGCGCGGGTGGCGCGCGTGGACGAGGCGAGCAATACCGTCACAATCACGCGGAAGAGCGGCGCGGAGGTGAGTTACGACCCGCGCCGGTTGCAGGGCGTGACGGTTTACCGGGGTGCGGAGCGGGACTTCGCCCAGGGCGACCGCGTGCAGATGACGGCTCCGTATCATGCGCAGAAGCTGGCCAATCGTGAGCTGGGGACGGTCGAGCATATCGACGTGCGCGGCAATCTGAAACTGAAGTTGGACACGGGGCGGGAGGTCGAGTTCAACGTGCGGCAGATGCCGCATCTGGACTACGGTTATGCGGTGACGAGCCACAGCAGCCAGGGCCAGACCGCCGACCGCGTTCTCGTTCATGTGGACTCGGAGACGGCGCACAGTCAGCTTCTCAACAGCCGCATGGCGTATGTATCGGTGTCGCGCGCCCAGTTCGACGTGCAGATGTACACGAACGATGCGACAACGCTGGGGAAAGTGTTGAGCCGGGAGGTATCGCAGATGTCGGCGGTGTCACAGAAGGCGATCACGGAAGAGCTTGCCGGACAGAAGATCGGACCTCGACCCGCGAAACTGGAGATCGGCCCGGAGTATGGGCTTGGGCTTGGGCTTGGCCTCAGCCGCTGACCCTCTTCTTCAATCAAAATCACAAGTGAATGAAGAAATCAGCTATCGAATGTATAGATAGGGACTGCGGAAAGCGGTCCTTCAGGAGAAGACGGCATGAGCCAGAGTAAGCAGCAGGACTATGCGGTAGAGCGCGAGGGCGGGTTGGAATATGTGGTTGTGCGGTGTCCGCAGGGGCATCGTATGCGGGGGATGAAGGTCGGCGACATGAAGGTACGGCAGGAGGTCTCCTGTACGGAATGCAAGTGGACGCGGACGGTGTTGGCCCCGCTTACCAACGGCATGGAATCTTGCGTTTAGAGCGGCGGCCTCTGAGGAGGCCGTACCCTCCGCTCCGGTGTCCGTAAAGGGTCTCCGCTTCGCTTCGATGAACGCGCAAAGGACGCGCGCCCTTGACTGACGCCTCCGCTGCGGGTGGTTCTCAGCTATGAGAAGAATGTCTTCTTCTCATGTGTCCAAAAACACATGAAAGACGCCTACTTACTTGTTCTCGGAAGCGGTAATGAAGGTGTCGATAGTCATCAGCAAGGCTCGCTGCTGATAAAGGGGCAGGCTCTCAATCTGCTCCATGCGCCGAACAAGCTTGAGGCTTGGTTGCTTCGCCGTCTTCTCTCCGCCGCTCTTCTTCGGGGGTTGCAGCAACTCATCAAGGGTTACGTTCAGGGCTTCAGCAAAGCGGATGGCGATGTCTGCTGGAAGGCGCAGTCTGCCGCGCTCATAGTCGGAGACGACGACTTGAATCAGGCCGGTACGCTCAGCCAGGGCGACTTGGGTTACGCCACGTTCCTTGCGGACCCGTGCGAGGCGCTGGCCTATCGTCTCCTTCTCTGAGTCTGTAGGAGCGAGCTTGGACTTCTTCAGCATGTCCCCAATGTAAAGGCAGTCATCGACAAAGATGTGCATATCGGCCCTCCCTCTCCCTTCCAAAATATAACAATATGCTGTATACCTTATTACAGTCATAAGGGTATCAAAAAAACAGCAAAAAGCACTTGACAGGTTTTTCAGCGGAGGGCTGGAAATGGCAAGAATCCCGGAGCGCGAGGTCGAGCGGCTGAAGCGGGAGGTGTCGGTGCAGCGGCTGGCCGAGGCTCGCGGCATCAAACTGACCCGGCACGGGGCGGACTTGCTGGGCAAATGCCCCTTCCACAACGACCGGACGCCCTCGCTTGTCATCACTCCGAGTAAAAATCTCTGGCACTGCCTTGGAGCGTGCAACACAGGCGGCACGGCCATCGACTGGATAATGCGGGCCAACGGCATCAGCTTCCGCCATGCGGTCGAAATGCTCCGGCAGGACTATCTTCCCTTAGCCGCCGATCCGATCCAACCCGTTAAGACCGGAACAGTGCGGAAACTTCCGCCGCCCGTGGCGCGGGATGCGGACGACCACGAACTGCTGTCGCAGGTTGTCGGCTACTACAACGAGACGCTCCGGCAATCGCCGGAGGCGCTGAAGTATCTGGAATCGCGCGGGCTGAAGTCGGCGGAGATCATCGACCGCTTCCGGCTTGGCTTCGCCAACCGGACGCTGGGTTATCGCCTTCCGGCGAAGAACCGCGCCGCCGGCGCGGAGATGCGCGGACGGCTGCAAAAGCTGGGCATCCTGCGGGAGAGCGGTCACGAACACTTCAACGGCTCGCTGGTTATCCCGGTCATCAATGCCGAGAATGAAGTGGTCGAGATGTACGGGCGGAAGGTCACGCCGAGGCTGCGCGAAGGAACTCCCGATCATCTCTACCTGCCCGGCGCACACGCGGGCGTGTGGAACGAAGAGGCGTTGATCGTCTCGAAAGAAATCATCCTGTGCGAGGCGCTGATCGACGCGCTTACGTTCTGGGTTGCGGGCTTCCGCAACGTGACGGCGAGTTATGGCGTGAATGGCTTCACAGCCGATCATCGCGCGGCCTTCGAGAAGTACGGCACGGAGCGGGTTTACATCGCATACGACCGCGACGAGGCGGGCAACAATGCGGCGGCGAAGCTGGCCGAGGAACTGATGCAAATGGGAATCGAGTGCTTCCGCGTACTCTTCCCGAAAGATATGGACGCGAACGCCTACGCCTTGAAGGTGCAGCCAGCGGCAAAGAGTCTGGGCGTGTTGCTGAATAAGGCGGAGTGGCTGGGCAAGGGCCAGCGGCCAGCGCCGCGCACGTTGGAACCGGTCATCGTGGCTGAGTTGGAGCCGAGCACGGAGCCAGGTGTTGCGCCACTGCCAGCAGAGACAAAAGCAGCAGCTAAAGAAGAAATCATCGCAGCGGAACCCGTCGAAACCGAGATCGAGGCCGAGATAGAATCCGCCACCGTTGCGCCTGTCGAAGTCGCTCCAGAGCCATCCCCCGCCGCAATCGAAGAGCAGGTTCTTCCCTTAGCCGCTAATCCAGAACCGGCCCCGGAGCCAGCGCAGCCCGCGCCGACGATAGATGTGCCGGTCGAGATGCGCGGCGATGACATCTTCCTGCAGCAGGGCGAGCGGCGTTACCGCATCCGTGGCCTTCACAAGAATCTGAGTTATGAACTGATGAAGGTCAACGTGCTTGTCTCCGGTAAGACGCCGCGCGGCGAGTCGGCCTTCCACGTCGATACTCTGGACCTTTACTCGGCACGGCAGCGCAGTGGCTTTACAAAGCAAGCCGCCGAAGAGCTGGGCATCAAGGAAGAGATAATCCGGCGCGACCTGGGCCGGGTGCTGTTGAAGCTGGAGGAACTGCAAGACGAGCAAATCAAGCGGGCGCTTCAGCCGAAGGAAGAGGCGGTCACGTTGAGCGAGGGCGACCGGGCCGAGGCGTTGGCGCTGTTGCGCGATCCGCGCTTGCTGGAGCGGATCGTCGAAGACTTCGCGCGGTGTGGCGTCGTGGGCGAGGAGACCAACAAGTTAGTTGGCTATCTGGGCGTGGTCTCGCGTCACTTGGAATCGCCGCTCGCGGTGATCGTGCAATCGTCATCGGCGGCGGGCAAGAGTTCGCTCATGGAGGCGGTGCTTGCCTTCCTGCCCGACGAGCAGCGGGTGCAATACTCCGCCATGACGGGGCAATCGCTCTTTTACATGGGCGAAGCCGACCTCAAGCACAAGGTGCTGGCCATCGTGGAGGAGGAGGGCGCGCACAATGCGGCCTACGCCTTGAAACTGCTCCAGAGCGAAGGCGAACTGACCATCGCCTCGACGGGCAAAGACCCGGCCACGGGCCGACATATAACGCATCAATATAAGGTCGAAGGCCCGGTGATGATCTTCCTGACCACGACGGCTATCAATCTCGACGAAGAGATGCTGAATCGCTGCATGGTTCTGACCGTCAATGAAGACCGCGAGCAGACCCAGGCCATCCATCGAGTGCAGCGGGAGGCGCAGACGGTCGAAGGGCTGCTCAGGCGGCAGGACCGCGCGGCGGTGCTTGCGGTGCATCGCAACGCGCAACGGCTCTTGAAGCCTGTTCCCGTGGTCAATCCTTACGCGCGGGAGCTTACCTTCCGCGACAACCAGACGCGGACCCGGCGCGACCACATGAAGTATCTGACTCTTATCCGCAGCGTAGCGCTGTTGCATCAGCATCAGCGGCCCCGCAAGACGGTCCAGCACAATGGCCGCGCGGTCGAGTACATCGAGGTGACGGTGGATGACATCGCCGTTGCGAATCGCTTGGCGCATGAGGTGCTGGGCCGGTCGCTGGACGAACTGCCGCCGCAGACGCGGCGGTTGCTCCTGGCCGTCGATGAGATGGTCACGGCGGAATGCGAGCGGCAGAAGATGGAACGCTCGGACTATCGCTTCTCCCGGCGCGACGTGCGCGAGGCGACCGGCTGGGGCGATACGCAGTTGAAAATCCATCTGCATCGGCTGGAGGAACTGGAATACCTGCTGATCCATCGCGGCGGCCGTGGCCAGAGCATCGTGTACGAGCTTGTCTTCACGCGGCCCAAGGACGGCGGAAAGCCGGTGTTGGGCGGGCTGATCGACGTAGAAAAGCTGCGAAAGAAGTGAGTACGACGAAAAGAAGTCGGGGCCGGAGGGCCAGTTGTCTGGGTCAAGTCGGCCCCAAGTCGGCGGGGTGTCGGGTTCACTGAATCGCCCTCTTCGCCAATGTTCACGGGGGCTTTATGCAATCCGGCGCAGAAAGCCGGAAAAACACTTATACGGGGGCAGGAGAAAATCGGCCTTGCTCGTCGTAATCGCACACACAGAAAGGGGGCGCGGCCATGGCGCGCATAACCAAAACCCGCAAACCGCAGGCGCTCCCGGAGACGCCGCTTGAATCGCTGATGCTGGACCATCTGCGCGCGCTGGCCGTGCAGAACTACTCCACGCACACGGTCAGAAACCGGCAGGTGCATATCGGCGTCTTCCTCCAGTGGTGCAAGGAGCGCGGCTTGACCGATCCGGTCGAGATCACGCGGCCCGTGCTGGAGCGGTATCAGCGGCACTTGTTCCACTACCGGAAGAAGAACGGCGAGCCGTTGAGCTTCCGTTCGCAGCACTCGTGTCTGGTTCCGCTGCGCGTCTGGTTCCGGTGGATGACGCGGCAGAATCACATCCTGCATAACCCGGCCTCGGAGCTGGAACTGCCCAGGCTGGGCCGCGCCCTGCCGAAGAACATCTTCTCCGCCGCCGAGGTCGAGCGCATCATGCAGGTCTGCGAGATCGAGGAGCCTATCGGACTCAGGGACCGCGCCATCCTGGAAGTGCTGTACTCGACCGGCCTGCGCCGCATGGAGATGATCGCGCTGAAGCTGTACGACCTCTCGCTCGACCGTGGGCTGCTCCTGGTTCGCCAGGGCAAGGGCCAGAAGGACCGTTATGTGCCCATCGGAGAGAGGGCGATAGCGTGGCTTCAGAAGTACATCCGGGAGGCGCGTCCGCAGCTTGCCGTCGAGCCGGACGACATGACCGTCTTCCTCACGGCCCAGGGCGAGCCGTTCAGCCGCGATCATCTGAGCTTCACGGTCAAGGAGCGGATCGACGCCGCCAAGCTGGGAAAGACCGGCTCTTGCCATCTCTTCCGGCACACGATGGCCACGCTGATGCACGAGGGCGGGGCGGACATCCGCTTCATCCAGCAGATGCTTGGTCACGAAGACCTGAAGACCACGCAAATCTATACGCAGGTTGCTATCCGAACCCTGCAACAAGTCCATGCCGCAACCCATCCCGGAGCCATGCTCGAAAAGGGCGAGAATCCGGCCACGGAAGCCACCGGACCGGACACGGAACCAGAGGCCGCAAAGGCTCTGTTCTCCGCTCTCGAAGCCGAGGCCGAAGACGACCGCGAATAACACGCGCGCGGTTCTTCTTTTAGTAGCTTCTTTTAGCTGCTAAAGAAGGGCCGCTTCCGTCCCGGAATCGGCTCCCGATCCGCCCTCCAATCCCTACCTGAATCCGCTGCCCATCCCGAACCCTAAAGCCTTACAATCGAGGGCAATGTATCCGGCTCTCAGCGCGCGCATCCCAGACGGCCTCTTGGCCGCAATGCCGCAGCTAAGAGAAAAACTGCATCAGGGGCTTCCGAGTTCAAATCCAGCCCTTTATCTGGGCTTCAACGTCTGCAAATCCACGACCGTATTAGGGTTGCGAGCAGGCTTGGCGCTGGAGCGTGTCAGATCACGCTATACCGGCAAAGAACGCGACGCCGAATCAGGAAACGACTACTTCGGGGCAAGGTACTATGCAAGTTCAATGGGCCGTTGGCTTAGCCCGGATGATGGAAGCGACTTTGACCCGGAGAGTCCGCAGAATTGGAACCTGTACAGCTACGTCCGAAATAATCCGCTGAATAGTGTCGATGAGAATGGACGACAAGTGACCGTATGCTCGTTCGTCAAGAATTCTGATGGATCAACAGGACAGACCTGCAATACGATCAGCGATGCAGCATATAAAGCTGGAGTTGCTGCTCAGCAGGCTTCGAACAACGGTCCTAATCGAGGCTTTGAAGCTCCTGGCGGAGATCGGCCAAATGGAATTATTACAAACGATGGTCAGGCAGTAGGAACAGCTACATGGTCGCCTAACCCAACTCCCGATATTGCATCAGGTGCGGCTATTCCTGGCGATATCGGGCTGAGTTTCGTTGCAATAGGCGGTGCTACAAAATTAGGTGGAATGGCGATTAAGGCGGGCCTGGATTTCGTTTTCAAGACAGGTGCCGAAGCAGGCGGAAAGACTTTTGCCGAATTGTGGCAGTCCGCGACTACAGATTCCGCCACAAGCCGTGTCTCTTGGAAGTCTGCCGAGGGTGGATTTTCTCAGGCGCAAAAGGACTTTGATGCTTTAGGCGGAACATCAACAAAAGTAGGCCGAATTGAATTCAAAGAACTTCCGAACGGAGAAGGAAGAGCTGTCTTACGCCCCATGAGCAATGACGGTCGAGCCACGATTGAATTGCAGCCTTCGGGGGGTGGTGCAAAGGGAGGAATGGCGATCAAGTACAACCAATGAGACCAACTGATAACAATGCGAGATGTACCGAGTACCAGACCTTGGTTCGAGAGATGATGCTTGATGACGAGCCTCTCCGATCTGAGTTCGACTTGGCTTGGATTCGTCAAAAGGAATGGGAAGTTGTGCCTGTCGAACGCGCTCAACACTTCATTCCAGAGGAAATCAAGGCCATCGTTTCGACGTTGGCTGATCGTGGATGCGCCAAGTGTATCGCCGTGGCGACTGAAGAACTTGGTCCCCTTCCAAGTTGCTTCGAACTCTCGGTATCCGAAGAGGACCTCTATGAGTTCAATCAGGAGCTTGGCTTATTCCGGTGCTTGCTTACAGATTTAGATCGCTCTTGGGCGATCTCTTGCACTGAATCTTACAACCTGTTTGCCGGACCAAAAACGTTGATCGAGGCCATGCTGGGAAAGAGTGTGGAAGAAGGCTGGAAAGCGTACTGGGACTTCGTTGCCCAACCTTCTGTGGACCCATACGGAATGCTGCATCAATCCGCTGCTCGGTATGCTGTTGCTTTGAGCCGCCCAGTGGAGCCGCATCCGAGCGTCCTCGACTCACCGAAGCAGCCCTGAGCCGTCGTCGCATCCAACCGCGAGCCGTCCCTGTGGGGCGGCTTGCTTGCGTCTTGGCTTCCGTCGGCATCCTCGGCGCGGCGAGCGAAAAGCGCCATGCTAACGCATGGGCAGGGGGGTAGGACACGTCTCCCCCAGATGGGAGCTGCGCAGCAACCTTGGGTTGCTGTAGAGCAACTTCTCGCGGCTTGCGGTGTCTAAGGGAACAAGCGCGCTGCCGTGGGTCGAGTGCGGCGAGTGCGCAAGAGGTGCGCGCATGAGCCGGGTTCCCAACGAGCCAACGCGGACAAGTTTTATCTTTAGCAGCCTGTCTTGAGGTGTCGAGGGCCGCACGGTGATCCGTGCGGCCTTCGCGCGTTCCTGCCTTGGAAAACAAAATCGGGCCTTGAAAAACGCATGGCGGAGGTGCGCAGTGAAACATGATCTGCGATCCAAGTCAGTGAGTACGAAGGTGTCGGAGGCGGAGCTGCGCGTGCTGGAATCGCGGGCGGAGCGCGCCGGGTTGACGCTGTCGGAGTGGGTGCGGGATGTGTTGCTGGGTTCCAGCGTGGACGCGGGCACGATGGCAGCGGAGCGGGCCATCCTTGCGGAGATGCTGGCAATGCGGGCGATCCTGCTGAACTTCATGCTGAAGCTGAGTATGCGCCAGCCGATCACGGAGCAGGTGAGCCGGGAGCTGATCGAGTGGGCAGACTCAAACAAGATGAAGCGAGCGCTGGAAGTGCTGGCCAAAAACTCCACACGCGAGGAGCGGATGCAGGCCGCGCCGCCAGAGCCGGAGCTGCCGAAGACGGCGGCGAAAGCAGCGCCGGGAGAGGAGTTGTAACGATGCTGACACTATCGAAACCAATCTCAGCGAGCCAGGCGCAGGCGTATCACAAGTCTGAGTTCGCGAACGCCAAAGAGAACTATTACACGGAAGGCGAGCGTGTGCGCGGGGAGTGGCAGGGGCAGCTTGCCGAGCGTTATGGCCTCAAAGGCGAGGTGAATGAAGAGCAGTTCGCGCGGTTAAGTGAGGGCCAGCATCCGCAGACGGGCGAAGCTCTGATCCGGCGTCAGCAGGCGCATGAATACGTGAATGACAAAGGTGAAACGGTGCGGGCGATGGAGCACCGGGCGGGGTGGGACGCGACGTTTTCGGCGCCAAAGAGTGTGTCGCTCACGGCGCTGGTTGGCGGCGACGACCGCGTGAGAGAGGCGCACCGGGAGAGCGTGCGCGTGGCGCTCGACGAGATGGAAAAGTATGCGCAGGCGCGCATCGGCAACGACCATCCGGCGGAGACAACGGGGCGCTGGGCGGTGGCCAAGTTCGAGCACGACAGCAGTAGGCCGGTGAATGGTTACGCGGCTCCGCAGTTGCATACGCACGCGGTGGTTTTCAACATGACGGAGACGGCGGAGGGCAAAACGCGCTCGTTGCAGGCGCAGGAACTTTACAAGACGCAGCAGTACGCAACGGCGGTTTACCGCTCGGAGCTGGGGGCGCGGTTGCAGCGGCTGGGCTATGAAGTGGAGCGCGGCCAGCATGGTCAGCCGGAGATCAAAGGTTATACGAAAGAGTATCTGGAGGCATCGAGTCCGCGGCGTCAGCAGATCGTGGAGCGGCTGGAGGAACAGGGACTGCGCGGGGCGGGGGCGGCGCAGATCGCGGCGCATAGAACCCGCGACTCGAAGCAGCCGCAGTCCATCGAGGAGGTGCGGGAGCAGCATCAAAAACTTGCCGCCGAGCATGGCAACCAGCCTCAGCGAGTGATGGCCGAGGCCTCGCGGCGTTGGGGCGTGGAGCTTGAGCCGGAGCGTTCGCGGCAGGTTGCCGAGAGTGCCGTGACGTATGCGCGCGAGCGCAGCATGGAGCGTGCGGCGGTGGTCGATGAGCGGGCGCTGTTGCGCGATGCGTTGCGGCACACGATGTGCGAAGCGCGGTTGCCAGAGATCAAGGCAGAGCTTGAAAAGCGCATCGCGGCAGGCGATCTGGTCGATGTTCCGCGCCGCGAGGGCGAGGCGGGCCGCGCGTTCACAACGGGCGAGATGCAGGCTCAAGAGCGCGACATCGTGCGGCGGATGCAGGCGGGCCGGGATGGCAATGTCATCGTCGATGGTTACACGCGGGAGTGGGCCTTCAAGCAGCATCCGCATCTGAGCCTGACGCAGAAAAGAGCGGTTGAAGACGTGCTCGAAAGCCGCGACAAGATGATGGCTCTGGAAGGGGTGGCCGGAGCGGGAAAGACCACTTCTTTAGTGGCCATCCGGGATGCGGTGGAGCATCACGGCTACGAGGTGCATGGGCTTGCGCCAACTTCGCGGGCGGCGCAGAAGCTGGCCGAGACGGGGATGAAAACGGAGACGTTGCAGCGGCATCTGACGCGGGGTCCACAGGCGGAGAATGGGCCTGCGCGGGTCTACATCGTGGACGAGGCGAGCATGGTCAGCACGCGGCAGATGCACGCATTTATGGAGCGGCTGAATCGTCACGACCGGGTGCTGTTCGTGGGCGATGTGCGGCAACACGAGGCAGTCGAAGCGGGCAGGCCGTATGCGCAGATGCAGGAGGCTGGACTGCGGACGGCGCATCTTGATGAGATCCTGCGGCAGAAAGATCCAGAGCTGAAACAGACGGTCGAGCAGTTGGCGCGGGGCGAGGTCAAACAGGCTATCGAAAACCTCGACTATCAGGGCCGCGTGCATGAGTTCAAGAACCGGGCGGAGCGCTTCGGGGAGATGGCGCGGGAGTATGTTCGCTCGCCGGAAGGGACGCTGGTCATCTCGCCGGACAATGCTTCACGGCAGGAGATCAACCAGTACATCCATCGGTCGATGCGGGAGGCCGGTCACGTTACGGGAACCGAGTTCCGGGTGCCGGTGTTGACGGCTCGTCAGGATATGACCGGAGCCGACCGGCAGCACGCGCAGAACTACGCCGAGGGCGATGTGATCCGCTACACGAAGGGGTCGAAGCCGCTGGGGATCGAGGCCGGAGAATATGCGCGGGTGGCGCGCGTGGACGAGGCGAGCAATACCGTCACAATCACGCGGAAGAGCGGCGCGGAGGTGAGTTACGACCCGCGCCGGTTGCAGGGCGTGACGGTTTACCGGGGTGCGGAGCGGGACTTCGCCCAGGGCGACCGCGTGCAGATGACGGCTCCGTATCATGCGCAGAAGCTGGCCAATCGTGAGCTGGGGACGGTCGAGCATATCGACGTGCGCGGCAATCTGAAACTGAAGTTGGACACGGGGCGGGAGGTCGAGTTCAACGTGCGGCAGATGCCGCATCTGGACTACGGTTATGCGGTGACGAGCCACAGCAGCCAGGGCCAGACCGCCGACCGCGTTCTCGTTCATGTGGACTCGGAGACGGCGCACAGTCAGCTTCTCAACAGCCGCATGGCGTATGTATCGGTGTCGCGCGCCCAGTTCGACGTGCAGATGTACACGAACGATGCGACAACGCTGGGGAAAGTGTTGAGCCGGGAGGTATCGCAGATGTCGGCGGTGTCACAGAAGGCGATCACGGAAGAGCTTGCCGGACAGAAGATCGGACCTCGACCCGCGAAACTGGAGATCGGCCCGGAGTATGGGCTTGGGCTTGGGCTTGGCCTCAGCCGCTGACCCTCTTCTTCAATCAAAATCACAAGTGAATGAAGAAATCAGCTATCGAATGTATAGATAGGGACTGCGGAAAGCGGTCCTTCAGGAGAAGACGGCATGAGCCAGAGTAAGCAGCAGGACTATGCGGTAGAGCGCGAGGGCGGGTTGGAATATGTGGTTGTGCGGTGTCCGCAGGGGCATCGTATGCGGGGGATGAAGGTCGGCGACATGAAGGTACGGCAGGAGGTCTCCTGTACGGAATGCAAGTGGACGCGGACGGTGTTGGCCCCGCTTACCAACGGCATGGAATCTTGCGTTTAGAGCGGCGGCCTCTGAGGAGGCCGTACCCTCCGCTCCGGTGTCCGTAAAGGGTCTCCGCTTCGCTTCGATGAACGCGCAAAGGACGCGCGCCCTTGACTGACGCCTCCGCTGCGGGTGGTTCTCAGCTATGAGAAGAATGTCTTCTTCTCATGTGTCCAAAAACACATGAAAGACGCCTACTTACTTGTTCTCGGAAGCGGTAATGAAGGTGTCGATAGTCATCAGCAAGGCTCGCTGCTGATAAAGGGGCAGGCTCTCAATCTGCTCCATGCGCCGAACAAGCTTGAGGCTTGGTTGCTTCGCCGTCTTCTCTCCGCCGCTCTTCTTCGGGGGTTGCAGCAACTCATCAAGGGTTACGTTCAGGGCTTCAGCAAAGCGGATGGCGATGTCTGCTGGAAGGCGCAGTCTGCCGCGCTCATAGTCGGAGACGACGACTTGAATCAGGCCGGTACGCTCAGCCAGGGCGACTTGGGTTACGCCACGTTCCTTGCGGACCCGTGCGAGGCGCTGGCCTATCGTCTCCTTCTCTGAGTCTGTAGGAGCGAGCTTGGACTTCTTCAGCATGTCCCCAATGTAAAGGCAGTCATCGACAAAGATGTGCATATCGGCCCTCCCTCTCCCTTCCAAAATATAACAATATGCTGTATACCTTATTACAGTCATAAGGGTATCAAAAAAACAGCAAAAAGCACTTGACAGGTTTTTCAGCGGAGGGCTGGAAATGGCAAGAATCCCGGAGCGCGAGGTCGAGCGGCTGAAGCGGGAGGTGTCGGTGCAGCGGCTGGCCGAGGCTCGCGGCATCAAACTGACCCGGCACGGGGCGGACTTGCTGGGCAAATGCCCCTTCCACAACGACCGGACGCCCTCGCTTGTCATCACTCCGAGTAAAAATCTCTGGCACTGCCTTGGAGCGTGCAACACAGGCGGCACGGCCATCGACTGGATAATGCGGGCCAACGGCATCAGCTTCCGCCATGCGGTCGAAATGCTCCGGCAGGACTATCTTCCCTTAGCCGCCGATCCGATCCAACCCGTTAAGACCGGAACAGTGCGGAAACTTCCGCCGCCCGTGGCGCGGGATGCGGACGACCACGAACTGCTGTCGCAGGTTGTCGGCTACTACAACGAGACGCTCCGGCAATCGCCGGAGGCGCTGAAGTATCTGGAATCGCGCGGGCTGAAGTCGGCGGAGATCATCGACCGCTTCCGGCTTGGCTTCGCCAACCGGACGCTGGGTTATCGCCTTCCGGCGAAGAACCGCGCCGCCGGCGCGGAGATGCGCGGACGGCTGCAAAAGCTGGGCATCCTGCGGGAGAGCGGTCACGAACACTTCAACGGCTCGCTGGTTATCCCGGTCATCAATGCCGAGAATGAAGTGGTCGAGATGTACGGGCGGAAGGTCACGCCGAGGCTGCGCGAAGGAACTCCCGATCATCTCTACCTGCCCGGCGCACACGCGGGCGTGTGGAACGAAGAGGCGTTGATCGTCTCGAAAGAAATCATCCTGTGCGAGGCGCTGATCGACGCGCTTACGTTCTGGGTTGCGGGCTTCCGCAACGTGACGGCGAGTTATGGCGTGAATGGCTTCACAGCCGATCATCGCGCGGCCTTCGAGAAGTACGGCACGGAGCGGGTTTACATCGCATACGACCGCGACGAGGCGGGCAACAATGCGGCGGCGAAGCTGGCCGAGGAACTGATGCAAATGGGAATCGAGTGCTTCCGCGTACTCTTCCCGAAAGATATGGACGCGAACGCCTACGCCTTGAAGGTGCAGCCAGCGGCAAAGAGTCTGGGCGTGTTGCTGAATAAGGCGGAGTGGCTGGGCAAGGGCCAGCGGCCAGCGCCGCGCACGTTGGAACCGGTCATCGTGGCTGAGTTGGAGCCGAGCACGGAGCCAGGTGTTGCGCCACTGCCAGCAGAGACAAAAGCAGCAGCTAAAGAAGAAATCATCGCAGCGGAACCCGTCGAAACCGAGATCGAGGCCGAGATAGAATCCGCCACCGTTGCGCCTGTCGAAGTCGCTCCAGAGCCATCCCCCGCCGCAATCGAAGAGCAGGTTCTTCCCTTAGCCGCTAATCCAGAACCGGCCCCGGAGCCAGCGCAGCCCGCGCCGACGATAGATGTGCCGGTCGAGATGCGCGGCGATGACATCTTCCTGCAGCAGGGCGAGCGGCGTTACCGCATCCGTGGCCTTCACAAGAATCTGAGTTATGAACTGATGAAGGTCAACGTGCTTGTCTCCGGTAAGACGCCGCGCGGCGAGTCGGCCTTCCACGTCGATACTCTGGACCTTTACTCGGCACGGCAGCGCAGTGGCTTTACAAAGCAAGCCGCCGAAGAGCTGGGCATCAAGGAAGAGATAATCCGGCGCGACCTGGGCCGGGTGCTGTTGAAGCTGGAGGAACTGCAAGACGAGCAAATCAAGCGGGCGCTTCAGCCGAAGGAAGAGGCGGTCACGTTGAGCGAGGGCGACCGGGCCGAGGCGTTGGCGCTGTTGCGCGATCCGCGCTTGCTGGAGCGGATCGTCGAAGACTTCGCGCGGTGTGGCGTCGTGGGCGAGGAGACCAACAAGTTAGTTGGCTATCTGGGCGTGGTCTCGCGTCACTTGGAATCGCCGCTCGCGGTGATCGTGCAATCGTCATCGGCGGCGGGCAAGAGTTCGCTCATGGAGGCGGTGCTTGCCTTCCTGCCCGACGAGCAGCGGGTGCAATACTCCGCCATGACGGGGCAATCGCTCTTTTACATGGGCGAAGCCGACCTCAAGCACAAGGTGCTGGCCATCGTGGAGGAGGAGGGCGCGCACAATGCGGCCTACGCCTTGAAACTGCTCCAGAGCGAAGGCGAACTGACCATCGCCTCGACGGGCAAAGACCCGGCCACGGGCCGACATATAACGCATCAATATAAGGTCGAAGGCCCGGTGATGATCTTCCTGACCACGACGGCTATCAATCTCGACGAAGAGATGCTGAATCGCTGCATGGTTCTGACCGTCAATGAAGACCGCGAGCAGACCCAGGCCATCCATCGAGTGCAGCGGGAGGCGCAGACGGTCGAAGGGCTGCTCAGGCGGCAGGACCGCGCGGCGGTGCTTGCGGTGCATCGCAACGCGCAACGGCTCTTGAAGCCTGTTCCCGTGGTCAATCCTTACGCGCGGGAGCTTACCTTCCGCGACAACCAGACGCGGACCCGGCGCGACCACATGAAGTATCTGACTCTTATCCGCAGCGTAGCGCTGTTGCATCAGCATCAGCGGCCCCGCAAGACGGTCCAGCACAATGGCCGCGCGGTCGAGTACATCGAGGTGACGGTGGATGACATCGCCGTTGCGAATCGCTTGGCGCATGAGGTGCTGGGCCGGTCGCTGGACGAACTGCCGCCGCAGACGCGGCGGTTGCTCCTGGCCGTCGATGAGATGGTCACGGCGGAATGCGAGCGGCAGAAGATGGAACGCTCGGACTATCGCTTCTCCCGGCGCGACGTGCGCGAGGCGACCGGCTGGGGCGATACGCAGTTGAAAATCCATCTGCATCGGCTGGAGGAACTGGAATACCTGCTGATCCATCGCGGCGGCCGTGGCCAGAGCATCGTGTACGAGCTTGTCTTCACGCGGCCCAAGGACGGCGGAAAGCCGGTGTTGGGCGGGCTGATCGACGTAGAAAAGCTGCGAAAGAAGTGAGTACGACGAAAAGAAGTCGGGGCCGGAGGGCCAGTTGTCTGGGTCAAGTCGGCCCCAAGTCGGCGGGGTGTCGGGTTCACTGAATCGCCCTCTTCGCCAATGTTCACGGGGGCTTTATGCAATCCGGCGCAGAAAGCCGGAAAAACACTTATACGGGGGCAGGAGAAAATCGGCCTTGCTCGTCGTAATCGCACACACAGAAAGGGGGCGCGGCCATGGCGCGCATAACCAAAACCCGCAAACCGCAGGCGCTCCCGGAGACGCCGCTTGAATCGCTGATGCTGGACCATCTGCGCGCGCTGGCCGTGCAGAACTACTCCACGCACACGGTCAGAAACCGGCAGGTGCATATCGGCGTCTTCCTCCAGTGGTGCAAGGAGCGCGGCTTGACCGATCCGGTCGAGATCACGCGGCCCGTGCTGGAGCGGTATCAGCGGCACTTGTTCCACTACCGGAAGAAGAACGGCGAGCCGTTGAGCTTCCGTTCGCAGCACTCGTGTCTGGTTCCGCTGCGCGTCTGGTTCCGGTGGATGACGCGGCAGAATCACATCCTGCATAACCCGGCCTCGGAGCTGGAACTGCCCAGGCTGGGCCGCGCCCTGCCGAAGAACATCTTCTCCGCCGCCGAGGTCGAGCGCATCATGCAGGTCTGCGAGATCGAGGAGCCTATCGGACTCAGGGACCGCGCCATCCTGGAAGTGCTGTACTCGACCGGCCTGCGCCGCATGGAGATGATCGCGCTGAAGCTGTACGACCTCTCGCTCGACCGTGGGCTGCTCCTGGTTCGCCAGGGCAAGGGCCAGAAGGACCGTTATGTGCCCATCGGAGAGAGGGCGATAGCGTGGCTTCAGAAGTACATCCGGGAGGCGCGTCCGCAGCTTGCCGTCGAGCCGGACGACATGACCGTCTTCCTCACGGCCCAGGGCGAGCCGTTCAGCCGCGATCATCTGAGCTTCACGGTCAAGGAGCGGATCGACGCCGCCAAGCTGGGAAAGACCGGCTCTTGCCATCTCTTCCGGCACACGATGGCCACGCTGATGCACGAGGGCGGGGCGGACATCCGCTTCATCCAGCAGATGCTTGGTCACGAAGACCTGAAGACCACGCAAATCTATACGCAGGTTGCTATCCGAACCCTGCAACAAGTCCATGCCGCAACCCATCCCGGAGCCATGCTCGAAAAGGGCGAGAATCCGGCCACGGAAGCCACCGGACCGGACACGGAACCAGAGGCCGCAAAGGCTCTGTTCTCCGCTCTCGAAGCCGAGGCCGAAGACGACCGCGAATAACACGCGCGCGGTTCTTCTTTTAGTAGCTTCTTTTAGCTGCTAAAGAAGGGCCGCTTCCGTCCCGGAATCGGCTCCCGATCCGCCCTCCAATCCCTACCTGAATCCGCTGCCCATCCCGAACCCTAAAGCCTTACAATCGAGGGCAATGTATCCGGCTCTCAGCGCGCGCATCCCAGACGGCCTCTTGGCCGCAATGCCGCAGCTAAGAGAAAAACTGCATCAGGGGCTTCCGAGTTCAAATCCAGCCCTTTATCTGGGCTTCAACGTCTGCAAATCCACGACCGTATTAGGGTTGCGAGCAGGCTTGGCGCTGGAGCGTGTCAGATCACGCTATACCGGCAAAGAACGAGATACCGAATCAGGAAATGACTACTTCGGGGCGAGGTACTACGCTTCCAGCATGGGAAGATTCATGTCGCCGGACTGGAGCGACGATCCCAAGCCAGTTCCTTACGCCGATCTTGAGAATCCACAAACCCTGAATCTGTATTCCTATGCAGGGAACAATCCTTTAACCCGAACAGACCCGAATGGACACTGCGATGTTGATGGAGAGCATCACGGCGGGCTGTGGTGCTTCGCACATTCGCTTGGATTAGTTGAAACCCAACATGAACAAGCCGCAGAGACGAGACAGGCGTGGGCAGATGCTGGCATTGTAGTTTTTCGAAATGGACACCCGATTGACCCAAGCCAGGAATCCGATCAGTCGATTCTCGGTATCCAAGCTGCACTTGGGAAGAAAGCTGCCGCTGATTGCTACAACATCGGCCTTTGCGGGGGAACTGGGGTAGATTCAAGGGGCGCTCTTGCAGCTCTCGCACCCAACATTCTAAAAACCTTGCAGAGCATCGATGCAACGGGCAAGAATCTTCCGAATCAGGCTGGCGGTCAAACCTTCCAAAATCGAGACGGCAAGCTGCCATCAACGGACTCGAACGGCAATCGGATTAGCTACAAGGAGTGGGATACCGAGGCGTCCAAACAACTCGGAAATGCTCGCAGTGCTGAGCGGGTAGTGACCGGCAGTGATGGGAGCGCGTATGTGACCGCTGATCACTATCAAACCTTCACACAAATAAGGTAGTTCAATGGATTTCCTTCGAGATCAAGAACATCGTTTTCACGCCATGGTTGCAACTGCCAGCGACTTGGATAATTATGTCCTTCGTCTGCAATCCGCGACCGGCCCGAGCACGGTCATCAGAATGGTGCGGGGTCGGCGGATGCAGTCAAAGGAACTTCTGCTGGATGAGTTCGCTGCGGCGCTTCAATTTCCCTTGTATTTTGGAAGAAACTGGGATGCTTTCGAGGAGTGCATGGCTGACCTTCAGTGGCTTCCCGCCAAGGCGTACGTTCTGATCATTTCAGACGCAGGTTCTCTTCTGAAAATGGAACCGGCAAATAGCGTCGTGGTTCTTTTCGAGATACTTGAAAGGGCATCCCGAGAGTGGGCCGCTGGGAAGTTGCCGGATATCAATGTGGAGCAAGAGCCCGTGCCCTTTCACGTTCTCTTACAGGACGACGCCTCGAACATCGCAGACTTGAAACGTGCGCTGCTTCCGGTTGTAGGCGATATACCGGTCGTCAGCGGAGACATGAATTAAGTTCTCCAGCCGCAGGCCGTCCCTTCGTGGGCGGCCTTGCTGTCTGTGGGGGAGCGAGCATCGCAGTTCCGGCATCCGTGCCAGCCCTGAAATCCTGCCCTCAGCCAGCATCCCGAAGAGCACGGTGCTTTGCACCGGTTTTAGGCAGGACACGTCTCCCCCAGTCGGGAGCTGCGCGGCAACCTTGGGTTGCTGTAGAGCAACTTCCTGCCGCAGATGGCGTCTAAAGGAAAAAGCGCGTTGAAGACGAGCGCGCCCAAAGCACATGTTCGGAGTACGCGGATGAGCCGAGTAGCCATCGAGCACACGCGGAAGAGTTTTATCTTTAGCAGCCAGTCTTGATCGTTCGAGGGCCGCACGGAATCCGTGCGGCCTTGCTGCATCTTGCCTTGAAAAAAATAAATCGGGCCTTGAAAACGAATGGCGGAGGTGTGCAGTGAAACATGATCTGCGATCCAAGTCAGTGAGCACGAAGGTGTCGGAGGCGGAGCTGCGCGTGCTGGAGTCGCGGGCGGAGCGGGGCGGGTGGCCCCGGTCCCGATGACGACGTCAAACCCCAAGTTGAGGGTGCCCCCGGTCCCTCGCTTTTGGGGACCGGGGAGGGAAGAACATTTTCCCTCAACTGCTTTACACGCGGAGTATTCTTG
>Ga0224530_1000541_pt1 | contig 24267 bp, 20 predicted proteins | sample CBST75metaG_FD_179873 | JGI IMG/M metagenome (GOLD analysis project Ga0224530, IMG submission 179873) | Peat soil microbial communities from Stordalen Mire, Sweden - C.B.S.T75 | ecosystem: Environmental > Terrestrial > Soil > Wetlands > Peat | place: Sweden: Norrbotten County, Stordalen Mire...
AATCGACCCAACGGCTCGGTTGAACCCCGCACACAGGTGGCTCTGCGATCAAACGAAATCTGCCGCTCCATCAATCCCAGATGCCGGACGTCCTGGAATTCAGCTACTTGCACCACGGACTGCTAAGCACATGAGTCTTGCCATCCCCTGCGTTACCGGTCAAAACGATGCTGTAGCCCTGCTTCACGCGATCGAGGAGGAATTCGTCAAGTCCCTGTTTGACGTGTAGCCGTCGGAGTTGATCCTCCGTCAATTCATCTGCGCACACTTCAGGACCGGCTTGCGCAAGTTCTTTCCAGAAGCGTACTAAATCACCAGTATCTCCATTATCCAACGTTGAGGAGCTGTCTGATGATACTTGACTGACAGGATTCTTCCGACTTCTCGAACTGGATTTCATGGTGTTGGTTACCTGAGGAAGGTGGCCTATTTCGTCGCTAAGAGTCCAAGTGCCGCATGCGCGTAGTGCCTCAACTGTCGGCGCATGGTTCAGTCGGCTAGCTAACCATCGGCATCGCCAGAACTCTGCGATTCGCTCAGTAGCGCTTCGAAACGCAGAGGGGTCTCGAACATAGTCAGGTACGACGGTCTCTTCATTACGAAGAAAGGAATCTGCTTCTGGCCAGATCGGCGCCGCGTAAACACGGCGCTGCTGGTCATGGCGCATTAGTATGGTTGGGTTGAACCCCAATAGGGCCATACCATCGCGGAACTTACGGAATTTCGGACTGAATCCCTCACCAAAGATGCTGTTTATCGATCGAAACTGATGTCGTTCTTCAAGGGCTGCCTGAACTGCGTCTGCAGTGGCGTCAGAAAACTGCACCGTACCATAACCCACGGTGTCGCCTATGTGCTTGAAGTCGATCGTTGACTGTTCGGTGGATATTATGCCAGCGGGCAAACGTAGCCTTTCGTACTGGCTACTTCCCATCGAGTAAAGACTTGTAGTGTTAAGCCACGCGAGAGTGCAGTCCTTCTTGTGCTCTTTATTCTTCAATTGCGAGCTGATAATGGATGCGCGATCCCCGTACCGCATCCGATAGTCGTCTGCGACCTCCGGACTCAACAGAAGAAGTGCGACCAACTTACCACCCAGGAGGCGATTATATGGAGCAATAGCTCCGCACGTCGTGATCTCCAGAATGCTCGTACCCACTTTGTCGCTTTTTGCAGAGAACAATGCAGTACTGAGCGCAAAGCCGAACTCATCTGACAGCAAGAGCTTTTCGACCCGAGATGGCTCGACCAAGGACTCCCAGTTCCGACGAAGTATGAGCCGTGCACGCAGCAATCGAGCCAGCTCGAAGGCGCGCTTTTTCGCCACCAATAGCTGCCTTGCGACTGTCTGGGGGGCGTTACTATGGGCACGCCTACCCTCCAATTCCAGTACATCAAGGGAAACCGGTGGACCATCGTACTCAGTCACTTCTGTTTCGGTAAGAATTAGAGGAACTCCGGCGCTGGAGGCAAGGGCGACTTCTCTAAGAGCATCCTCTCGACGATTGGAAAATTCATCTGCTTGTCGTTGCAGACGGGAAATCACGCTTTCGTCCGGGTTGCGGATCTCGCGAGAAGTTGCGAGACCATCAGACGAAATCTGCTCAAGAGCTCGATCCAAGCATCTTTCCAAATAGTGTCGTAGATAGTCGAGATCTTCCGAAGAACCTGCGAGCGCCGCACGCTCAATTCGCGCGCGGAATCTTTCTGGCGTCCAGCCGATTGCGTCATCTCGTTCTGGCGACATCAAAGGGCTATTACTAAGACACGCAATTCCCATGACTGCGTGATATGGATGAGCACGATCACGCACCAAATAGAACATTTGCCGGCCAGGAATGGCTGTCTGAGGGATAGACCAGGTATACCGGAAATATCGCCAGATCTCCCCAAGCGGAATATCGGTGAATTCGTCACGCAGATTTGGGTCGCCCTCGCCCGGCAAGAGCTGTAGGTAGGGCAGCACCGCTGTGCGCAAGGCGTCAGAACGCAAATCCCCGGTAGCATTGAGCGCATCGTCCAGCCGTGTCAGCAACTCAGCGCTATCTGCAATGAGTAAAGAGATACTTTTTCGGCGAGATCCCGCTGGCGGCTTTTCAAGATCGTCAATAAACCGCCGCACATTTGGATCATTGAACTGTTGGCTCAGAGCTGGGGCCAATTCACGCCTCAATGCGTCCTTGGAATCACGTATAGCTTCCGGCGTTCTCAGTCCTAGACGTGGATGTGGAGGTGACTCGAGTTCAAGTCCATAGGTGTCTGCTCGGACGCTCCACTTGAGAAGCCGAAGATCCACCAACAGGCGCGCCGCTGCTTCATAGGCATGGGTCTGCCCATTTAGCGCATGAGATCGATGTGCCCAAGTAGCCTCACGCTCCGCCATTTGGCGCAATTCGGAGTTCTTCGCGGAAGCGACTTCAATGGCGAATTTTCTTAAGCGCTCACCAGCGAGACCATCGAGATAAGGTTGAACCAGAACGTTCATTTCATTCCAAAGATTGAGATTGGCTCCCGCACGAGAGACGATTTGACACCAGAAGTTCAGCGGATCAAGGTTCAGCGTCGCGGGCGGCCCCGCTCTTCACCCATCTGTCCACTTCTTCACGTTGGAATTTCCACAACCGTCCGACCTTGTGCGCTGGCATTCTACGGCGGACGATCCATTTGTAGATCGTGTCGCGCTTAATGCCGAGGTACACAGCCAATTCGTCGACCGAAAGCCACCGTTCAATTAGCGGAGGTTTCGTGGACCCGGCTTGATCATGGTTGTCCAATACATAAGGATATACCAGTCTAGATCCCACGGAAGTCTGTCCAGTCAAAATTGTTCGTGTGCCAGATTCGCATGTGCCTCTCGTGGTCCTGACGAGGCTGCAAAAGCGGGCGGCCCGCTCGAAGCTTCGCTCGATGACCCGGCTGCGGATCGGTGGTACAGGTCCTCGCCTCTCTCTTTTCAAAGAACGGCTGTTTTCTTGTCGGGAAGGGTGCTCGGCCCTTCCCCCGCTCGACCGCCGATCAAGCCGGCGTTCTCCGCTTCCCATCCATTCGGTCGGGTAAGGAAGCGACATTGCTGCCGCTCCCTCCCCTAAGAACCGGACGTGACAGTTTCCCGTCATCCGGCTCAAGCCGTGTGTAAGCCCCATGTGAACGGAGCCGGTAGAACACATCACCCAAGGAATCAGCGACGGGGGTGGGCTCCTCTGAATCTCTTGCGAGACTCGAAGTAGCCACGCCACTGAGGGTCGAACGGGTTGGCGTCCGACTTCACCTTCACATAGCGCCGGATGGCGATTTCGGTGGGGTCAACCAACCGAACGACATACGGACGCTTCCGTGGTGCGTGAGAACCAATCAGTGCTGCAAAGCACCGCTTGCTTTCCCCGTAGCAGTCCCAGTACCGATGGAATATCCAGCTTGAAGGCTTGTTCGAGTGTCTCCGCGCTGCCCATCGCCAGAGCGAGTACCAGATTTCCATTCTCACCTTTCGATACGCCGAATTTGCCCCAATATGGCGGTGATAGTATGCCCAACCACGGATGATCGGGTTGAGCAACTTGATCAAATGCTCCTGCTTCGTGGCTCGATTCGAGCGAATCGTTTCACGCACTTTCTCCAAGAAGGCGTGCATATTCTTCTTGGATGGAGTAATCAAGAGTTTGCCGCCGTACTTGCGCAAGTTCTGCCCCAGAAAGTCGAATCCGCTTTCGATATGCGTGATGCAGGTTTTCTCGGGTGAGAGCTGCAGGCCCCGTTCGGACATGAACTGTTCGACCAAGGGCTTGACCTCATTCTCTAGTTGCTCTTTCGAGCTACCGGTGATGATGAAGTCATCGGCATAGCGCACGAAGTTTACCTTCGGATAGTGGTACTGTCCTCGGATTTTCTTTCTGTGGAAGGTCTCCTTGAGCAGTCGTTCCAAACCGTCCAGTGTCAGGTTCGCCAGCGTGGGCGAGATGATTCCGCCCTGCGGTGTACCTGCTTCCGTGGGAAACAGTATTCGATTTTCCATGAAGCCTGCCTTCAACCATTTCCTCAGCACCTCTTTGTCGATGGGTATATGAGTGAGCATCCATGCGTGACTGATGTTGTCAAAACAGCCACGGATATCGCCTTCAAGTACCCACTGAGGGCCGATCTTGCGAGCCAGCACTCCGAAGCACTGCTCGATGGCATCGGTGGTTGAGCGTTTCGGTCGAAAACCATAGGAGTTGGGATCGGCCGTGGTCTCCGCGATTGGAAGAAGCGCCAGCAAGTAGAGAGCCTGCATGGCACGATCCTTCATCGTGGGGATGCCGAGCGGTCTCAGCTTTCCGTTGGCCTTCGGGATATAGACACGCCGTAGCGGTTGCGGCTGATACCCGCGCCGTCGCAGTGTGTCGATGGCTTTGTATCTGGACGCCGAAGTGCTCCAGATTGCTCCGTCCACTCCCGGCGTATTCTTGCCCTGATTGTGTGTCACCTGTTTCACGGCCAAAGCTCGACCGTGGAACGAGTGGGTCAGCAGCCATTGCAGGGCTTTCACCTTGCCATGACGGCCTTCCTGTGTTGCCTTGACGATACGCTCTTGCAGTCTCCTGACCTTGAGTTCACACTGAGACCAGTCGATTTGTTCCCATCGTGCCTCCGGGCCGGAGGCTGCACATATGGATTGCTCCACATTCATTTGCGATTTCCTCCTGAGAAGATTCTGTTAGTTCTCTCGTCAACCACGACCTACTGGAAGTCAGCCTGCTTTCGCAGTAGGATGATGTCGCAATCCCTATCCGCTCCGCTACAGAGCGGCATTCGCTTTCTCCAGCTTCCTCTACCCGCTGCCCCTATAGCGTGCCTCGCGGCAGTGCCTGCCCCAAACGGGGCGGGACATCGGGCTTACCTTGTTTCGTTTGAATGACACGAATGACGTAGTCCCCGCCTCTACACCGGCAGCCTTTGTATCCGTGTGCTCCAACAGACCGGTGGAGCATCCGGCTGCTTGCCTTTTGGCCAGAGCCTGTCAGCGTCTTTGGCTCTTCGTAGGTGGCGGCGCCTTTGGCGGTTCACATGTGTTGGACATATCATTCAGCCTGGCCCTCCCACCGCATTGACGCTTACAGTGACAAAGAACACCTCACGGCATTCTTCGTTGTCCGAAGACGGAGGTACGTTGTCTCGACAGCTTTCGACCCAGCCGTTACCAGCTACGCCGATGTCGATAGGCTACTGCGGACGGAACCGCAGGTTCAGCTCACTCCTTTCGTGTTGAACAATCATTCAAACGACCTCAAGTCGCACGGCCTGTTCCCTCCCGCAACGCCCTCCCTTACGAGCGTTCAAGCGTACAGCAATTCGGAAGAAGACCCAATTTCTTTCTCCGTTAAGTGCCCCCGCTTCTGGCGGCTTTATGGCAGAGGCGGTCGGAACCTGTCAATGCTCTCCGCTGCGCTGCGATGAACGCGCAAAATGCGCGCGGCATTGACAGAACCCTCCGCGCCTCTGCTGCGCCGCAAGAGCCATGAAGCGGGGGCTCTCAACGAAAAAATTTGGTTGAGGCAGACGCCCTCCTTCAAATTCCGCCCCTCAGCGGGCAGCACAGGAGAACGAACATCATGCCTTACACCAGCACCAACACCGCAACCACCACCGCGCCGCACAGCAAAAATGCGGCGCTCGGCAGCCGGAGCGAATCGCCCTACCAGCAGCGCACCACGCAGCGCGACAACCCCACCCAGCAACTCATCAAGCAGGCCGTAGACTTTTTGCTCCAGCAGCTTGAGGCGGGCAAGAGCGAAACCTTGACCGCGTATCTGGCCGCAATGGCCCGATTTCATTCTTATTCTTTCGGGAACATTCTCAGTATCGCCAGACAACGCCCTTCAGCGACCAGAGTAGCGGGGTTCTACGCATGGAAGGAGTTGGGCAGGTTTGTGAAACGCGGCGAGAAGGGCATCCAGATTCTCGCCCCGATGGTCGGACACCGGCGCAGGAAGGACGACGCCGACCGGAAGAGCAGCCCGGACGACAACGCCAAGCCCGCGCCTGTGTTGATTGGCTTCCGCGCCGTGTATGTCTTCGATGTGGCGCAGACCGAGGGCGCGGACCTGCCCGAGTTCGAGCACAACATTACCGGCGATGTGGGCGAGCACCGCGACCGGCTGATTGCGTTTCTCGATGCGCAGAATATCGCCCTCGAATACACCGAGAACATCGCGCCCGCGCTCGGCGTCAGCTACGGCGGAAAGATTGCTTTGCTGCCGGGCCAGTCCAAGGCCGAGGAGTTTGTGACTTTGGTCCATGAGGCAGGGCACGAACTTTTGCACAAAAGTGACCGACGCACCATGACTACCGCCACCGTGCGCGAAACCGAAGCCGAGGCCGTGGCCTTCATCGTAGGCCAGGCCATTGGCCTTGAGATGGGCCGGGCTTCGAGTGACTACATTCAGATGTACGCGGGCAATGCGGCGCTTCTGGCCGAAAGCCTTGAAGTCGTGCAGCGCACCTCTGCGGTCATTCTCGGTGCAATTACCATGGAGGCGTCCGGTACGCAGGATGCGTCCACGGAGTTTCCGCAAACGGAAGCAACAGCGGAGCCAGCGTCCGAACCCAAGCGGGGGCGGCGCTCCCGCCAGCAGTCAGTGGAAGCAATCGCGGAGGTAGCGTAATGCAGACGCTTCTCCGCATCCTTGAGCGGGCCGGAGGCTACCGGCCCGCGCTCTACCTCAAGATCGAGAACCCGCCCTATATGGCTTTGGTGATCGAAGCCACGCCGGAGCCGGGGCCGCTGAACCTGCCTTCGATTTCCGTTGCCCACTACGGAGCGCAGAACGGCGACCTGATGCGCGACCCGGAGATGTGTTTCGAGTTGTCGAAACCGCCGCTCTGCGGCCTTGCACTCTCGGCTTGGTACTTTCGCAACGATTACTTGGGGCTAGAGCAGTTCTCGCGCTATCGGAACGGGGAGAACTACGTTTTCCTTCCCGGCCTCTACGAGCAGCACGAAGCGTTCGCGCGGCAGTGGGACAGGAACATCCGCGACCAGGGTTTTCTCGAAGCCTTTACGGACCAGTCGATTCGTGGCTAATCCGCTCCCTGCGGAGCGGACTGCAAGCCCGACGTGTACCCGCTCCGCGCGCCTTCACCATTCAACCGCTCGAAAGGAGCATACGAAAATGACCACGACTGTTATCAATGCAACCGAATACCGCGACCTTCCACTCTCTCAACTCACCGAATCGAAGACCAACCCGCGCCGCGTCTTTGACGATGCGGCTCTCAAAGAACTGGCAGCGTCAATTCGCAGCCAGGGCGTGCTGTCGCCCTTGCTCGTTCGGCCGCTGACGGAAAGCGGTTTCGAGATCGTGGCCGGTGCGCGGCGTTACCGCGCGGCACAGATGGCCGACTCCGCCACCGTGCCGGTGCGCATCGTCCACCTGTCCGACGCCGAAGTGATCGAAGCGCAATTGGTCGAGAACCTGATTCGCGCCGAGATTCACCCGATGGAAGAGGCCGAGGGGTTTGCGCGGCTTTTGGCGTTGGAGGAACCGAAATACAGCATCGAGCAGATAGCCGCTCGTGTTGGCAAACAGCCGTCTTTCGTGGCTGCGAGGATGAAATTGATTGACCTTGTGCCCGCAGCGGTCGAAGCCTTCTATGCCAACGAAATCGGTGTGGGCCATGCTTTGCTATTGGCAAAGTTGCCCGCCGACCAGCAGCAACAGGCGCTTTCGGCCTGTTTCAAGGAAGTCTATAACGGCGGCAGTCAGAAGCCCGCGCGGATTCTTTTGCCGGTGCGCAACCTGCAATTCTGGATTGAATCGAATGTATTGCTTGTTCTGAAAGACGCGCCCTTTGACAAGCGCGATGCACAGTTGGTTCCCACGGCGGGCAGTTGCTCCGACTGCCCCAAGCGCACCGGGCACAACAAACTGCTTTTCTCGGACGATCTTGGAAAGCAGGGGGACCGCTGTGTTGATCCCAAGTGCTACCAAGCGAAACTCGCGGCGCATGTGGCGAAGACCATTGCCGCCAAGCCGCAGCTTGTGCAGATCAGCACAGCCTATGGAACGCAGAAGGAAGGCAGCCCGGTATTGCCCCGCAACAAGTACACCGCCATCCGTGACGACAAGCCAAAGTCCTATGACGAGGCGAAGCGCCCCGAGTTCAAGGTGTGCAAGTTTGCTACGGATGCCATCGTCACCGAGGGCAGCGAGATTGGCACGGTGCAGAAAGTCTGTGCCAATCCAGCTTGCCCCGTGCATCACCCGAAGAAGGCCAACGGCGCAAGCGCGAACGAGGCGCAGTTCAAGGCCGAGCAGGACAAGCGGCGCAGGGAGGAAGCCATCGCCAACGCAACCGGCTTGCGCGTACTGGCAGCGATTGGCGATGCAGTCCCGGTGCGGCTGATGAAACGCGATCTGCTATTTGTTACCGAGCGCATGGTCAACCTGCTGGACGAGAACCGCGCCGCGATTCTTGCCAAGCAGCACGGCATCAAGAAGACCAAAGAGAACGAATCGGTAGGCAAACTCTTCACGGTCTTTCTTCGCCGCGCCGACGAAAGCACCCTGGGCCGCGCCGTGGTCGAGGCTGTCGTCTTGCTCACGGCCTCGCGCGGCAATGCCTCGCACGTTCTACGCGAAGCCGCCGAGTCTTACAAGGTGGACGTGGCCGCAATCACGGCCACGGTCAAGCAGGAGTTCGTGGCGAAAGAGAAGGCCAGGACCGCGAAGAAGGCCACACCGAAGCAGCCCGCAAAAGCATCGGCAAAGACGGCGAAGAGAGCGGCGGCGTAACGACAGAACCAATCGGAATGCATTGTGCGGGGCCAGAAAACCGGCTCCGCATTTTTGTGTCTGCCCGTCTTGCCCACCCTCTTGCGTAGCTCCCGCTCAGCGGGAGCGTCTTGTTGGTCCCTCCCGACGGGCACACAGCGAAGCCTCCGACAAGTCCGGATTCATAGATAATGATTTGATCGAGTAGTACAGAACACACGCGCCATGCAAAGACGCACGGGGAGCTTCGCTGCGGATCGAGATATAGTTCTGTTTTGGCCTCACCGAACAGTCGTTGGCCCGTGACCGGACGAATCGAGCGGCTTACTAATGTTCAGTGCCATTTCCGTGAGAAGGTGCTGCGCCTGTTCGGCAAATGTTCGACGTGTCGAGAATAGACCAAGTCAGACGAACCATCGCTCGTTATTCACCGCTTTGTGCGCGTTCCTGTCCATCGACCGTCCGCTCGCCCCTCTACGCGCATGCGCCCCTGACTGTATCGCCATCAATCCAGCCAGCAAGCATAGCTGTCGCATTGCCAGGGTCACCGAGTCCGCCGCTCGGCCATTCTGCGTCGAAATTCAGTTCGATGTACCCATCACGCCATGTCCCATTTACCGCTCGGCTCTTACCGAGATTTCCAGACCATGTCCCTGTTACGGTTTTGCCCTCGCGTCGAAGTTGAAGTATGCCGTCAAATGTTCCAGCGTCGCTCGAGAATTTCACATGCCAGCTTCCATCAATGTCGGAGCCACTCTTCACTGGCAACGGAGGCGAATTACTGATATGAATATTAGAAAAATATGCTTCCTCGCCTGCGTAAGGCCAGAGAGCCACACCACCATGCAGATCCTCCCCTTTGAGACCGTCTACCACAAGGCTTGGACTTTCCGATCCATTCAAATAGAGTTTGGCGGAACGATCTGTGACTTCAATCTTGATGTGCGTCCAGGTCTCTGTTTGTAAATCCGCATGTGCCTAGTAGACCCACGGCCATTCCCTGCGCAGGTTATACCAGTCAAAATCAGGTGTGGAGACATATTGCACCGAGTGGTTTCGCATAGCCTGGTCATCGGAGTTGGCGTTTCCAGGTCGCAGATAGAAAAGTTCGTACCGCGACGCATCCGCTCTTGCCCTAAATATCCGCCTCAATCGTTCCGTCCTGAAAGTCCATACCACGTAAAAGCGCGAAGCCATCCTTTCCTGAATCGTTTATGAGCCGCACGGCTTTACTCCCCTTGTATTCGACAGGCTCAGCCTTCACATTCAGCAGAACTAGGTCCTTCGTGTCGGTGAGGAGAGGCGCTTGAACTGTGGGTACAGCCTGACTTCACACTGAAATGGCGCAAGAAAAGAGGATCGCAAAAGCCGCGAGGAATCTGTGTCTATTGGCAGTAGGGACGCTATGCGCGAATACGTTTCTACCTTTGCACATGACGGAACGCGCGCAGATCTTCATTTCGATAATTGCCTCATTCTTTCTGGTGTTCCCGGCAGCGTTCCGCGAATGTTTCAAGACTCCAAATCATTCATATCGCAGAGCCACTATAGGATCGACCTTCGCTGCACGCTTCGCGGGGAAATAGCAGGCGAGCAAAGCCGCACACGCGAGGATGAACGACACCGCACCAAATGTCAGCGGGTCCGTGGGCTTTACACCGTAGAGCAGGCTCGATAAGAGATGTGTCAGTGCGAATGCTGCCCCAATTCCGATGCCCATTCCAATCAAAGTCAAAGTCATTCCCTGAACCAAAACCAGTTCCAGAACGTCGCGCTTCTGTGCTCCCAGCGCCATCCGGATGCCAAGTTCGTGGGTGCGTCGTGATACGGAATAGGCGATGACTCCATAAAGCCCCACGACACCAAGTAGCAAGGCCATTCCTCCTGCTAAGGCAAGCATCACGAAAGTGAAGGACGTGCGCGCCATCGACTGCGAGTAGTAGTATTCGAGCGTATGCATATCAGCCGACGGAAGATTGGGATTTACTGATTGCACCGCTTGCCTGATTTCATTCATCAAGCCCTCTGAGCCAGCGCGCGAACTGCGAATAACGAAAGCCGCATCACGGCTTGCGTAGTCGCCTCCGAACGACACTGTCAAAATTGGTAAATAGACAGAGGCGAGAGCCTCCTTGTCGACGCCGTCTTGGTGAACATTTTCTACAACGCCGACAATCTCATGCCACTCATCCTTCGGCCCTCCGCGGATTTGCTTGCCGAGAGCACTTAGGGGACGACCTCCCCAATGCTCGCGCGCGAATTGCTCGGAAACCATGGCCACCGGGACTTTGCTATAGAGGTCACTCCAGGTGAAATCGCGGCCCGCAACCAGCGGCGTGCCAAGCGTTTTGAGAAAACGAGGCGAGACATATTCATACCGGCAAAGCGGCGTTTCGCTTGAGGTATAGACGCGATCTCTTACGAAGACCCCTTCGAGATTCGCACCGCCATCCATGGGGAGATCAGCCGAGATCCCTACTGAGGAGACGCCAGGAAGCTCCTGAAGCTTATTCGAGATCGCTTCCTCAATTTGGCCCACTTGCACAGGGTCTTTGATCTGCGAATCGGGAATGTAAACGCGAAATGTCTGAACCTCCGAAGGTGCTGAGAAACCGGGGCTGACTTTCGTCAAAGCATAAAAAGTTCGCATCATAAGGCCCGAGCCAATCAACAGGACAAGTGCCAGTGCCACCTGGACAATCACCAGCACCCCGCGCGACCGATGCCGGTCGCGGCCTTCGCTCAGGGAACGTCCACCCTCGCGTAGTCTGATTGCAATGCCAGAACCCGCATATTTGAAGACAGGAACACACCCAAAAAGGAAACTCGTAGCCAGGGAAACAAGCAGCGTGAACACCACAATCTTTCCATCTATCCCTATTTCATGGATGCGAGGTAGGCCCACAGGCTCTTTGGCGATCAGTATCTGCACGGCTCCATATGCCAATCCGAGACCCAAGAATCCTCCAACGACTCCTAGAATTAAACTCTCAGAGAATAATCCAGCAGCGATGCGGCCTCTACTTGCTCCCAGCGCGGAGCGTATTGCCAACTCCTGCTGACGACCATCTGTTCTCAGTAAAAGCAGGTTGGCGACATTGGCGCAGGCAATGAGCAACACCAAGCCAATTCCGCCCATCAGTACCCAGAGAGTCTTGGCAATATTACCGACCACTTCCTGCTTCAATGGATGAATGTTGGGTATGAGCCGGAGATTTTCAAAGTCTTGGACCGCAGCACCCGGAGGTGCAGGGAAAGTTCGGAAGATGATGGGAATCATACGGGCTATATCCGCATTCGCCTGCTCTAGCGAAGCTCCGGGCTTGAGCCGGGCTATCGCGCCCAGATCGTAATCTCCCAACTGAGTCTCCGCTCGACTTAACTTCATAGGTAGAAGCATGGCGAGCTTGGTCTTATCCAGGAAGCTGAATTGCCGAGGCAATACGCCGATAATTACGCGCGGCGTGCCGTCTACATCAAGCGTCTTTCCGAGTACTGACCTATCGCCGCCGAACTTGTTGCGCCAATATCCATACGTAAGCATCACGGTGTTCGCGCTGCTGGTCTCATTGTCTGCCTGCGTGAAGGAACGACCGAACAGAGGCGTGACTCCCAGAATCGAAAGTACGCTTGCAGTGATGCTTTGAGCTGGTACATGCTCTGGTTGCCCCAGCCCACTGACGTTCACCGAATCTCCCGCGGAATTTGTCCCCAAAGTGTAGAGGCCGATGTCCTGAAAAGTACGATTCTGTTCACGAAAAATGAAGTAGTCCGCCCTGGACAAACCCCAGTTGGGATTCGTGGCGTCAGGAAGACTGAGTTTGACCTCTATAAGCCTTTCCGAATCGGGATATGAGAGCGGCTTGAGTATGACGCCGTTCACCACACTGAAAATGGCCGTTGTCGCGCCGACACCGAGCGCGAAGGTGATAATAACCACCATCGTGAAACCCGGATTACGGCTTAGTTGACGCACAGCATACTTCACATCACGAGCCACGGATGCAACTCCTGCGCCGGTTCGGGCCTCTCTGACTTTCTCTTTCACCCGTTCTGGCGCTTCAAACTTTACCCGTGTCAATCGGCGGGCCTCTTCGAGCGGCGCGCCATTCTGAACCTCGCGGTCCACAAGGGTTTCAAAATAGCTTTGTACTTCGGTATCGAGGTCACTTTCGGCATCGCGCCGTCTAAAGAGCGACCGGAGAAGAGCGCGCAAACGGGGTGGCCAAAACACGTTACGATTCCTCCGCAAGCACTTGATTGACAGCAGTAAGAACTCGCTTCCAATTACCCTTCTCCCTCGATAATTGAGCACGTCCTGATGACGTCAGTTTGTAGACCTTAACTCGGCGTTTGTTCTCCAGTTCGCTCCACTCCCCTTCGATCCAGCCTTTGCTTGCGAGCCGATGCAAAGCCGGGAAGAGGGAGCCGGGACCAACAACGAATACACCGCGAGTGACTTGCTCTATGCGGTCGGAAATACCGACTCCATGCAATGGAGTGAGTTCCAGGGTACGAAGCACCAGCAGGTCTAATGTCCCTTGTAAGATTTCCGTTGGCTTCGACATGGTCGCATGGTATCGCCTGTCGATATCGCATGTCAATATTGAATGTCACGCGGGAGTCCTAATGCAGGATCGGTGTTGAATGTCGAGCAGATTAAGTCTCTGCTCGAACATCTCACGGAGCCGGGCAAGATCGCCGTGCTTCTCGACATTCTCACCGGGCTGCGCGTGAGCGAACTGCTGGCGCTCAGGTGGTCGGACGTGGACTTTGAGAATCTTGTTCTCCATGTCACCGAGTCGAGTCGATCACCGATCAGCACGTCGGCCCCTGCAAGACGGAGGCATCGCAGAAGCCGGTCCCGGCTCGATCCTGAACTGGCCGAGGCGTTGCTGATGTGGCGCAGGTGAAGTTGGGGCTGGTTTACTGCCAGTTTTCTATCTAAGCCAGTTTCGAAACAAAGCTGGCCAGGAGAAGTTCAACAAATGGCGGAACTTTACACGCCCCTCCTCCGTAAATGAAGTGGGAGACAGTGGAGAGCGATGATACGTCACGGTGTGAAAGCCCAGATTCAAAAGGCAGCTCGTGCCATTGCCATGCTTTGTGCAGCCTTGTCTATTGGGCAAAGCTATGTAGCCCAAGCCAATGACCGGAAGGCAGGAGAGATTACAGAGCAAATTGTTCAAGTTCAGACCAAAGATGATGTCGCGAATGTTGGGGCGCTTTTCACTCCGCCGAAGAACGTCGCCAAGCCAGTCGCGGTAATTTGGATTCATGGAGCGGGTGTTAATTTCTATTCGCCGACATATCTTGCGATCGGTAGAGCTCTGGCGAAACGAGGCTTCACCGTCATTAGTGGGAACACACGTATGCACGATCTTGGAAGCATTGAGGCTTGGAGAGGAGAAAAACGAATCCGCGGTGGTATGTATTGGGGAGTTCCCAGCGAACAGGTGCGAGACATCGCAGCGTGGATCAACTTTGCGGAGGGGCTTGGCTCTAAGCAGGTCATTCTCGTAGGACACAGCGCCGGTGCGAACGCCGTTCGTCTCTATCAAGGGCAAACACAGGATACCCGTGTCGCAGGTGTGGTACTTGCGTCAGGGGATGTCCATCCCGATACAAGAGTTCCACCTCCCGAATGGGTTTTAAAGGCAAAGCAGTTGATTGCTGATGGCCGAACAGAAGAGTTGGTGGAAGGTCCCTTTTTGAGTGCTGCCACCTTCATGGATATCGTCAACACGCCTCCCGAATTCAAGGATTTCTTTGGAGCTTTGAGCACCAATGCTGGTGTCGCTCGCATTCAGTGTCCGCTACTTGTCTTTTTGGGGACAAATGGAGACGTTGGAAACGAGGAGGATCTGGAACTGATCAAGTCCTCTATCAAACGGTTACCCGCTGGCCCAAGGCGCGTAGATACTGCTCTGATCCAGGGTGCCGATCACATGTATGACGGACAAGAGGACCGCGTAGCCCAAGTCATTGCGAACTGGGCCGCCACACTACTGTCAGCGAACACAGAAAGAAGCGGAACTCCTAGAACTCCATAAGTAAGTCGTTGGTTCGAAGAACAAGAGAAGATCCTTAGAAGCTATGTCGGAGCTGGCTCGTGCGACGTTTTAGATAGAAAATGATGCCTTAGCCAGATGACTGTCATCTACCGCTCGCCTAAAAAGCGCATTACCTCGCAATCGAGCAGCAGGTTTCAGAACTGGAGACAAATCCGGCCAGACCGAAGTCCCCTCCGCCGCAGGACGCGAAACCGTCCTTACCGTATCCGAGTACGGGACATTTGGCCGCGCGGAGAAATCCTGAACCGCACGCAACCAGCCGTCACGCGCAGCGCACAAGCCGTCGAAGAGGCGTTTGAAACCGTGCTGCTGGACGGCACAACCCGCCGGCGATTCTCTCTTAAACGCGCTCCAGCCGTTCCATTTCCACTACCCAACATACAAGAAATTCTATTCAACTTTCGCCAGGTTCATCATGCCCGGAGCGTAACCAGCGGGTCGATACCAGCCGCACGCTGCGCGGGGAAATACGTTGCTGCCAGAGCCACGGCCACGAACAGAAATGCGATGCCGATATAGGTCGTCGGATCGGTAGAGCTCACCTGAAAGAGCAGTCCATGCAGTACCCGTGTCAGGGTAAATGCACCGCCCATGCCCAGCAACAAACCACTCAAGACGAGGCGCAATCCATGCCCAACTACAAGCGCAAGAATGTTTCCACGATGCGCTCCGAGCGCTTTGCGAATCCCAATTTCTTTTTCCCGTTGTGTCACCGAATAGGCAATGACGCCGTAAAGCCCGACAACCGCGATGATCGTTGCAGTGGCAGCAAAGATTCCCAACAATGCCATCATCACGCGAAGCTGGCCCTCGGAGGCATCCAGAACTTCATTCATGGAAGCGACAGCCGAGACCGGCTGGTCGCGGTCGATGTTCAATATCTGGTTGCGAACCGCGTTTACAAAAGAGAGTGGATCACCTTGGGTCCGTATAACCAGCACGGCATTTTGGGGGGGGTGCTGCGCCGAGGAGAGATAGACTCCCAGCCCCGCTTCCTCAGTCAGTTTGTACTCCTTGGTGTCTGCCACGATGCCGACGATCTCTGTCGGCGTAGAACGCGAGCCAATCAGAACGTGTTGACCGATGGGGTCGGGCCCAGCAGGATATTGCGGCCAGAATCGGCGTGCCATGTTGTCAGTGATAATGGCAACCGGCGGCACACTCGCGTCGTCACGCGCGGTAAACTCGCGGCCCCTCTTGAGCGGTATTTTCATAGTCCGGAAATATTGCGGCGTGATGTTCAGAATCATGGCGAGCGGACGCTTATCAAGGGCCCGGCCGATCACCTGCACCTGAGCCATTGGATACGGAGTCATGGGAAGTGCTGTTGCAGTGGCGGCGCTGGTGACGCCGGGAAGTGCTTCAACATGCTCAATAAGCGCACTGTAAAATACCGCCTTCTTTTGCTCCGTGTCGTATCGCGTGGGCGAAGGCGTAAGATTCATCGTAAGGAGATTGGAAGCCTGAAATCCAGGATCGACCTGGTATACGTGAGCAAAGCTCTCGATCAACAGCGTCGCGCCGATCAGCAAAACCGTCGATAATGCCACCTGCCCTGCGACCAAAAGGCTGCGTGGATTCAAATGCAACCACCCTGGTTTTTGCCCTGCAAGGTTCGTGCCTTCGCCGCTGCCTTGCAATACAGCAGCGAGATTTGGTCGAGAGGCGGCAAGCGAAGGTGCAAGTCCAAACAGGAGACCGGTAAGCAGCGAGAGAACGACTGCGAACAAGAATACTGTGCCATCAATCCCGATTTCGCCGGATCGGGGAAGATTCAATGCCGTCGTACTACGAATGACCCGCACGCCTACTTCAGCTAACGCAATGCCGATCACCCCGCCGATAAATGAAAGCAGGATGCTCTCGGTAAGGAGTTGCGCGATGATTTGCCCCCGACTGGCTCCTATTGCTGCCCGTACAGAAAATTCCCGTGACCGGACTGTTGCGCGGGAAAGCAGGAGACTTGCAATGTTCGCGCAAACGATCAACAGTACAAGCCCTACCGCGCCCAGGAGTAACCAGAGTTTTGAACGGATGTCGGAAACAAGTTGATTCTTCAGAAATACGAGATGAATGGGAGGGCGATTCCATAACCGTGCGATAGTCTTGTCGGAATCGAGCATTCCGGGATGGGCGGTTTCATACTGGCGATCAATAAGGGCAAGCTCTGCATTGGCGTGTGAAATATCGACACCCTGCTTCAACCTGCCGAAAACTTGCAGAATTGGACTGATACGCCGCGACTCCGGCTTGAGAACGGACCATTCCGAAGGTCTTGTCAACCACACATCTGTCGTGGCGGATGGGAATTGAAATCTCGGCGGCAAGACACCGATGATTGTGTACGTCGTTCCTGCCAGCGCGACCGTCTGTCCTATCACGGACGACGCTCCGTTGAATCGCCGCTGCCAGAGCTCTGCGCTAATGATCGCTACATCCGGCGCGCCTGGCATATCCTCTGATGCAAGAAAGCTCCGGCCCAGCAGTGGTTTGACTCCGAGAATGTCGAGGAAATTCCCTGAGACCCGAACGCCCTTTAGGACCTCCGGCGCGCCATCACCGGAGAGAGCTAACTCCTCCTTGCCACTGTAGGCCCCGAGGCCATCATAGGACCGGGCGGATGCTTGCATCTCCTCGAAGTGAATCGGCGTAACGCCGCTGCTAGGCAATACCAAACGATCCGGGTCATAGTAGCCAAGAGGCTTCAAGAGCACGGCATGGATCACAGAAAACATCGCTGTATTTAACCCGATGCCGAGTGACATCGTGAGGATCACTGTTATTGCGAAAGCTCGATTGCGGCCAAATTGGCGGAGAGCATAACGAACGTTGAAGACCAGAGTCTCAAGCATCAGTGCAACGTCCTCCTTAGCTACACGTTCTTTGAGAGTAGTGAGATTTCCAAACCGCAGGAGAGCATCGCGTCGAGCTTCACCAGGGGACATTCCTCTAGCAATGTTGTCCTCAACTCGCATTTCGATGTGAGACAGGAGTTCGGCATCGATCTCTTGCTGTACCTGAGAACGATCAAACAGATTGGAGATGCGCCGAGAAATTGACATAAGATCTCCTGCACAGTTCACTCTGTGCGAAGTGCCTGAATGGGATCGACATTTGCCGCGCGCCAGGCTGGACTCCAGCTTGCGGCGAGTGCTGTAAGCGTCAATATGACGGAAGCAAGCACAAACATGCTCGCGTTTTCTGGATGAACGCCGTAAAGCATTCCAGCTAAGGCGCGCACGGCGATAGCCGATGCGACCACTCCCAGCGCCGTCCCAAGAACTGCCAAAGCAAGAGCTTTCCGCAATATGATGCCCAGCACCGTTCCGCGATTCGCACCTACAGCCATGCGGATGGCAATTTCTCGGGTGCGTTGTGCGACCATCTCTGCGAGAACTCCGTAGAGACCGACTACCGCAAGGAGTAAAGCTAATCCGGCAAACCCGCCGAATAACACAGCGCGGAACCGTGGTTGCGATAACGCGGCAGATTGCCGGGCTTGCATTGTCCCCAGGTCGCCCAATACTAGGTCATGATCGATTGAGGCAAGTCGCTCTTGCATTTCTCCCACAAGCTCAAGCGGGCCTTTTTCTGTTATGACCATCAAGGCCAATGATGCAGAGGGGTCTTGCGCCAGTGGACGATATACCGTGGGTTGTTCTACATAACCCATTTCTTGAAAAACACTCGTCGTCTTGATGTTAGCGACAACGCCTATGATCGTGAGCCATGGATTCGACGAATCGTCGGCCCGGCTCAATTTGATGGTGTGTCCGATTGGATCGATATGCGGAAAATATTTATTCGCCAGCGCCTCATTGATGATGGCAACTTGTTGGGTGTTCTTTTGATCCCGCGTATCGAATACCCTGCCCCGAAACAATGGAATCTGCATTGCCCCAAGAAAGTTCGCACTTATGCTCTGAGTGGCAATACCTCCAGTCGAGAATTTGGAGGCGTCTCCTTCGACAGATAGGGGATTTTCTCCCATCGGAGTAAAGTTCGACGCTATTGCAACTGCTTCAGCGCCGGGAAGTGCCGATATGGATTGTACTAAGTTTGTAGCAAACTTCGACTTTGCGTCAGCGTCTGCATAGTGTTCGCTCGGCAGGTTAATTGTGGCCGTCAGCACTTGATTTGTGCGATAGCCCAGCCGAGTCGAGGCCATCTTCCACAGGCTTGTTACGAGCAGTCCTGCCCCGACAAAGAGCATTAACGAAAGCGCAATCTGCATGACTACCAGTGCCTGCGCGGTGCGCTGTGCGGAAGCGCTCGCGCCGATGCCGCGCTCGCTGTTCTTGAGAACGGAGTTCAGGTCAGTTCGTGAAGCCCTCCAGGCCGGGAACAGTCCAAAGATAACAACCGAGCTAACCCCCAAAGATGCCACAAACAGAAGAATCCGCCAATCCAGCGAAATCACACTGCCGGGCGGCAACTCGACTGGATTGATGGAACGGAACCATCGAAGCATCAGTAGTGCCAGGAATACGCCGACCGCAGTTCCACAAACGGCTAATGTTAGTGATTCAGTCAGCATCTGCCGGATGAGCCGCACCCGGCCTGAACCTAACGCGGTGCGAATAGCCATCTCGCGTGACTGCCCCATCGTCCGGCCTAGCATCAGGTTAGCCACATTCAGGCACGCCATCAGCAATACAAGCCCTACCGCTCCTAAGAGCACCAAAAGCCCAGTACGCAGGTTTCGTCCAGCCAGCCAAGTAAAGTTGTCTTGCAACTTCAACACAATGGGCATCGCCGAACTAAGTAGCGATAGTGATGCCGGGGCCTCTGGCAGGGCCCTCTTTTCCATTGCGTTCAGTTCCGCCTCGGCTTGAGCATAGTTCACTCCAGGCCGCAACAACCCGAATACGCCTGTCATTGAGTCCCAAGACTTTTGTGCAAATGCGCTCGCAGGTGTAATCAGAGACCAGGCATTTGCCTCTTTTGGATAAAAAGTAAACTCCTTCGGCATGACGCCCGCAACGACGCAGGCGGAATGGTCCACTGTCAGACTTTGCCCGACGATGTCGCTGGGAGCGCCGAGTTTTTGCTGCCAGTACGGATACGCGAGGACTAAGGTGCAGGGGTTGTGCACGTCATTCTCACTGAATGTTCTGCCCATTGCCGCTTCAGCGCCGAGCATTGAGAAGAAATCGGTACTAGCCGGAAGTGCGAATAGGCTGATCGGCTTGCCATGCCATAGCAGTGTCTTGCCAGAGGTCGCCCAACTCATCGCCGCTAATTTCTCGAAGCTGCGACTACCACGTTGCCACTCTTCAAATTCCCGATAGGGGTTGAACCATGCGCCAGTTCCACGATGTGCGGCATCGGTTTGCCACACAACAACGAGACGATCAGCATTCTGGTAGGGCAACGGTCGCAACAATACTGCATTCACGATGCTAAAGACGGCTGTATTGGCGCCAATGCCGAGCGCCAAGGTCATGATTACCGTGATGCTGAACCCTGGCGATTTGCACAACTTTCGGATGGCGTATTGAATATCCGTGAAGAAAATATCAAGGTTTAACGAGACATCTACCCCAGCCACCCTCTCCCTCATTACCATGGGATTACCAAACTTCAACAGTGCATCACGACGAGCTTCTTCAGGCGACATACCAGCGGCAACATTGTCGGCCACCCGCATCTCGATGTGCGATTGCAGTTCATCATCGATTTCCTGTGCGAGTTTCGCACGAGAGAATAGATTCGAGATTCGGCTTAACAACGACATTGATTGTCTCCCTCATTCACTTCGTAGCGCCTGCATCGGGTCCACAGAAGCGGCCCGGCGCGCCGGCAAGCCATGACGCAAGAGCAAAGTCTCCTTATGCGTAGCGAAGCATAGCGCGCACGCCCTTCACCAGTTGTTCGAAACTCTCCTGAGCCCTTTCGAGTTCCTTGCGCCCGGCGGCAGTCAGCTTGTAATACTTCGCCTTCCTTTTCGTCTCTGTCATCGCCCACTCTGAGCTGACCCAGCCGCTTTGCTCCATGCGGTGCAAAGCTGGATATAGCGATCCCTCTTCTACGCGCAGCAATTCGTCGGACGCTTGCTGGATATGCAGGACTATCCCATACCCATGCAGTTCTCCCGTTTGTGAAAGCGTTTTGAGGATGAGCAGGTCCAGCGTGCCTTGAAGATCGGTTCTCGGCATTTTCACAAACTCCCGTAGTCACCAAGACTATACATAGCACGCTAGGGGTGTCAAGCAAACGAATGCTCGCTCACTAGGCAGCGCACCCCTTGACATCTATGGATGAAAATCGATACCGTTTTTATGCCAAGACATCTAGGCATGGACGCAGAAAAAACTACGCGAGTCGAGGTCGCTGCATGAAAATGCTCCATTCACTTCTTGCACTTTGTCTCTTGATTTCGCTCGTTGGCCAAATCTCTGCTCAAGTGGCGTTGGATCGACGTATTATTCAAGCGTCTGAACTCAACAGCAGAGGCCGCTCTGACGAGGTGATCAGACTTCTTAGGCCCCTTCTTGAGCCGCAAGCCAGCTTTTCAAATCCTGCTGATGTTGGGGCTGCTTGGAATGTGCTGGCCCTGGCCTACCAAGGCCGCGGCGATTATGACGCGGCGCGACGCGGCTACGAAGAGAGTCTTGCAATGCTTCGCCAAGACTCAACGATGAAACTTGAATCTGCGTCCGCAACGGACAATTTAGGTTCTCTCTATTTTGAGATGCACGAGCTTGGGCCCTCCAAATCTCTTAGGATCAAGGCAAGACGCCTCTATGCAGAAGAAGGTAATCATGCTGGAATGGCCCGCGCATCCGGCGGCCTTGCGCTTATCGCTTTGGTTCAAGAGCGTCGCAAGGAAGCTCACCGAAATCTTGATGACGCATTTTGTCAGATCAAGCTCGTTTCTGAGGCTGATCGGGGCGAGCTGGCGGCTCTATACAGTATTCAAGCTTCTCTGAGTGGTCACGATGGGGATTTTCATGCCGCTTTGGTGGCAATCAATCGCGCAATTGATCTGTGGCTGGAAGACGCATCGACATCTTACATGCTTCCTTCTGGCTATTCCCAGCGCGGTCAAATCCAAGATACTTTGGGCAACCATTCAGATGCAATGAACGATTTACAGCGCGCCTTGGCACTCTTCAGACAAAACCACGACTCCGACTCCCAGGCGTATTACCTGACAGAGATCGCATATGCGCGTGCCATGAGTAGCGCCAGATCGAAGAACGAAGCGTCCAACATTGAATCGAAAGCGCAAGCCGCACTCAAAAGACTCCAGCAACTTCAGTGTGTAAATTGCACTATCAGCGTTCAAAGCTTTCAGTAGTAGATTTCAGAACTGGAGGTACATCCGGCAAGAGCGAAGCCCGCTCCGCCGGCAGTAGGCGACAGTATTCAGTTTGCGCATAGTGTACGAGCGAGAATGAATACTAACCTTCAATTGAACTAAGTTGTCCAGAATTCAGCCAACTTTTGCACAGGCATCTGCGTCTTTCTGTTATCCCACGCGGCGGAAGTCCGTTCCGACGGCTAATGCTTGGGTTGGAAGCGAATCCTTGGCAGATCCCCCGGAGGAAAGAGTATGCTCACCTTCGCTGACCGGGACGTTTCGCTCGAAGATCTCGAAACCGTCCTTACCGTATCCGAGTACGGAACATTCAGCCGCGCCGGAGAAATCCTGAACCGTTCTCAACCAGCCGTCACGCGCAGCGTGCAGGCCGTCGAAGAGGCCCTTGAAACCGTGCTGCTGGATCGCACGAACCGCCCGGCAAGCCTCACTCTCGCCGGCGAAGACTTCAGATATGAGGCGCGGAAGGGCCTGTATTTCATCATGCGCGGTTTTCGCAAAGCACGGTGTGCTGGCCGGGGCGAAAACTCCACGCTGGAGGTCGGGCACAGCACCTATCTCGATCCGGCTGTTGTCACTTATCTCTCCAACATTGCCAAAGCTCCGAATGTAGGGTTCTCCGCCGTCTACCACAGCTCTTGGTCTGCGGAAATCGTAGCCAATGTCCAGGCCGGTGTATGGGACTGCGGATTTGTGGTGAGCCCTATATCGACGCTGGACCTCGAATCCATCCCGATCTTGAGGGACCCGCTCTGCTTGGTCATGGCGACCAATCATGTTCTGGCTCACAAAAGGGTTGTCCAACTCAAAGATCTCTACAACCAGCGTTTGATTCTTCCATCGCGCGACCGAAATGCGGCATTTCGCTCCTGGCTCGTTGAACGTTGTGAGCGAGCCGGCGTGACGCCGAGAATCATCCAGGAAGTCAGCCACCCGCATGAGGGGATACTATTGGCGGCTGAGAATATCGGCATAGCCATTACGAACCAGTCAGCGGCCGAAACGATGCGGAGAGGTTCAGCTGTATGGCGGCGGTTGAGCGATGAGGACATGGCGATGGAGATTCAGTTTGTCGTGCACCGGGAGGCCCGATCCCAGGCGCTCACCGCATTCATCCACGCGATAGAGAAATTGCAAAGAATGATCGTTCATCCGCAAAAGCGAAAGGGACCAGTCCCGGAATTGCCTGAAGCAGCGGACATCGGAAGATTCCATGCTCTTGGGCGGAACCGGGAACAGGCGTAGCTCACCTGGCTCACATCATTTCTTCGAGTTCGAGAACCTTGATGGGATGCGCAAGATATTTCTCGGCCATCATCTGGAACTTCGTTGTGTGGAAGTTGCGCGAGTGTGCTTCCATGGCCTCGCGTATTTCCCATACTTCGTGAAGGGCGAAAGTGGAAGACGGCCCTGCGATGCGGTATAGGTCAAACAAGAGGCAGCCCGCTTCCTGGCGGCTGCAGCGTACCAGCCTGCCTAATTCCTCGATCAGTAACTGCTCAGAACCTTGTTTTGCTTGAAGTATGGACACAGCGGTTGCGACCGGGCCGGGAGTGCGCGCGCTATCAAATTGCAGGTTGTGACCGCCATTCAAAGGCTCTCCTCTTTGCACACGCGGCGCGAGAAGGCTCGCGTCAAGGATTCATGCTGTCCGTGTCGCTGGTCAATTGCAACCGCCTTTCGACCTCGGCCATGAAACCCGATGGCCGAACGCCGAATGCCTGACAAATGTCGACCAGAGCACGTATCGACGGGTTTCTCCTTCCCCGTTCCAGCATGTTGATATAGACAGGATCGTATCCTGACCGATGACCGAGTTCCTCCTGAGTCCATCCATGGCTCAATCTGAATTCCTTCATCAAGGCTGAAATTGTTCCCCGCCATGTTGGCGGCAGTAATGCAGATTGATGTGCTTTGCTGCGTCCATTTTGTCTCACTTAGAATGATGAATTCTGCGTTACAGATTTGCACTGAACAATTGTTTAAGTTCTTAATTACGAATAAGTTAGTAAAAAAGCCTATTCAGTATATTCAGCTTGGAGAAGCGATTTGTCCCACCCACGCCGAGATTTTCTTGAAATAATTTTAGATTTGGTTTGAGCAACATCAGCGTGCTAGAAAT
>Ga0224530_1000547_pt1 | contig 24011 bp, 18 predicted proteins | sample CBST75metaG_FD_179873 | JGI IMG/M metagenome (GOLD analysis project Ga0224530, IMG submission 179873) | Peat soil microbial communities from Stordalen Mire, Sweden - C.B.S.T75 | ecosystem: Environmental > Terrestrial > Soil > Wetlands > Peat | place: Sweden: Norrbotten County, Stordalen Mire...
GAGGTTGATGAATGATTCCGATGATGAACATCATTGCCTGGAGCCATCGAGCGCCTTGGCCAGAGATGCGTCAGGTCGAGCAGGATCTGATCATCAGCCGTGCCATCGTCGCGATCTTCTCCGATGACCCTCTTCGGAAACAACTTCGTTTTCGTGGTGGCACGGCTCTCAACAAATTGCACTTTCCTCAGCCGTTTCGTTACTCCGAAGATATTGATCTCGTTCGCACCGAGTCCGGCCCCATCGGCCCTGTACTTGACCGCTTACGCGAAGTGCTGGAGCCTTGGCTCGGCAGAGCGAACTTCGACCAAAGCCCTGTCGCGCCGAAACTGCGCTTCAAGGTTGCTGCGGAAGATGCAGCCTCACCCGCGCAGATACGCCTCAAACTTGAAATCAACACCTCGGAGACGCAGGCCTACGATCCGCCTCGCAGCGTGCCCTTTCGCATCGAGAATCCCTGGTTCACTGGTTCGGCAGAGGTCATGACGTTTACAAGAGAAGAGATGCTGGCGACAAAACTGCGCGCGCTGTTGCAGAGGGAAAAGGGGCGCGACCTCTTTGACCTTGCCCACGCGCTGGAGGTTTTCAAAGATCTGAACCGGGCGCGCCTGATTGAATGTTTCAATCTCTATCTGGAAAGAGCCAACGTGAAGATCCAGCGGGCTGAGGCAGAACAGCGGATGCTGGCGAAGTTGCGGCGGCCGCGCTTTCTCGACGACATGAAACCTCTGCTGCCAGCCGCTGCCCTGCATCACTTCGGAGATGAATCGACCCAACAAGCCTTCTTATCAGTATTCAACCAGCTTGTCGTGATGTTGCCCGGAGAACCGTGGGCAAAAACAGAGGAACTCCTGAAGGAACGCGGATTGCTTTAGAAGATGCGTCCTCATCCAATCGCGTCCTCTTCAACAGACGGCGGCTCTATATTGATTCATCCCGTCCAGACGAATTCGCAAGGTTTTATGTCAAACGCACAACGACATAACCGGACCGATTATGAGTCAAACGCACATCGACACATTGGGACCGATGATTGGTCAAACGCACAGTGACATATCGGGAACGGTTTTATGTCAAACGCACAATGACATAACCGGACCGACAATTAGTCAAACGTCCGCTCAATATGCTACCTGGCCAGGGCCATTACTGGGATGTGAATAGTGCCCATCATGCTGGCTCGCGGCGGCCACTGCACACAATCTTGCAGGCTCGTCTACAGGCACAAAAATGCCCCGGTTCTGAGGCCGGGGCGTTGAATGCAGATAACTCAATCCTATTGGCCAGCTACTCTGTGCAGCCCAGTCTGGCTCTCTTCATGCTTGGTAAAGACGATGTAGATCTTCGTGTCAGCCGGGACCGAAACGATTATCCTGCTGGTCGCGTTCAAACTCATCATTTCGGAGTCGCCCGCGTTGCCCACGTTATCTGCTACCCGCTCGCGCAGAAGATCGCCCTCAGAGAACGCCGCGCTGGAGTTGTTGCCGACCAGCATTGCGGCCAACGATCCAACACCCGACGCAGCCTTAATCAGGAAGTTCTTTCCGGTGTTCTTCCCGTATACGGTTCCTTTGATCGGCCCGAGATCAAGCCCCGCGCCGATGGCTTCGATCTTCTCTCGCTGCCCATCAAGCAACTCGATCTCATCGAACTTCACACCGACGAATCCAGAGCGATCCGCCTGCTGTAACTGCCCGTAGACGCGCGCGCCGGCCGGCACAACAATACGATCACCGATCGCATAGGTGTACTCGACCACGGCCACAACCGGAGCCAGCACTGCGCTCGAAATCTGTGTCTCCAACTTCACCTCAATCCGCGAACCAGGCGTAATCTCCAGCACCGGCCTCGTATCCACCGACGCGTGAGTTACAGTGCCCGCAGGCTGCGACTGCGACGGGGCGCGCACAAAGACCAGCGATGCTTCCTTCAAAGCATTCTGCGTTTGCTGCGCCTGAACCGGCGACGCGCGTCCGGCTTCGCCATACGGTTGCGGCTCCTCCCACTTCTGCTGCGTGTCGGAGAACGATGGGATGGCGCCCAGTGTGTTTGCGCCTGCCGCGCTCCCCGCATGTGGCTTTGCAGGCGATGCAGCGCCCAAGTTATCGCCCGCGCCCGGTGCTGGAGTGCTGGTGCGCTTGATGTCGCCCGGATGTACCTGTCCGCTCGTGTTCTCCTGAACATCGGCATGAACGGTCTCCATCAGAGGCGTGACGCTCCCCTCGGATTGGGTTGGTGTTTGTTGCTGTGCCGGATGACTTGGCTGCTTCTCGGCGGCCTTCTTTGTAGTGGACGAGTTGTTGACGAGGCTTGTGAGAGCAAGGAAGAGGACGGCAGCCAGTAAGCCACCGCCAAGCATAATCAGCTTGTTCTTCTCGATGCCGGACTTGCCATCGCTGCCTTCTCTTGTGGCATGGCCCGTGGGGGGTTGCGCATCCACGCGGTCTTCAGCCAGTGAGGGTTCCGTTGGTAGCGGATTCTGCAGACGCGGCGCTTCCACAGAATCCTCATTGTCAAACTGGGCAATCCTCGATCCATTGTTCTCGTTGCTGTTCATGGCATCTCCTTTTTCCTCGGTCGGGTCCTACCGTTCTCCGCCGGCGATAGGCGGCGTAAAGGGCAGACGGATCAGTATCGGCCGGTCCACCTGGTCGGCCTGAGCAATCTGAAGGAAAAGCTTCTCCGTCGATTGCTTGAAGTTCGGGCGATCAAAGACGACGACTCCATCGGCGCGCGCTCCGGCCTCTATCCTTGTCGTGCTCAGGCGGTACTCGCGAGTCTGAAGCTGGTCGGCAGTCAAACTCTTGCCTTCCTTCTTCCTTTTCTTTTTCACCGCACGCCCGCTGATCTGAATTTGCGGCGGTACAACCTCCACTGGCTGATCGGAGGCGTTGAGAATCGAGAACGAAATGACCGTCTGATTGCTCCATTGGCGTATGTCGCCGAGCGACGTTTCAATCTGCTTGCCCTCCCATTTCGTCCAGCCCGGCGCATTGACGCGCATCTGCAACTCATACTCTTCGTCGATAGCAGAGAGCGGTTTCGCGGTAGCGGGAGCCCGTGGCTGAGTCGAGGACGAGAAGAGGCCCGTGGGTTCGACTCTCGTGTGCTCCGCGCTTGCACTGCCGGCGATCAGGAAACTCCTGGATGTGCGGTACTCAATCAAAAAGTCAACCGGCAGTGCCGACCCGCTCGCGCCACCCCCATCGCTGATCAACTCCAGCGTCACATGCAGGCCGGATTTCGTCGCGATCAATAGGTTCGATTCGGCAGCCTCTTTCGTGATGGGCTTCACGTACACATACTCCGGCTCGCCCTCGTTGTGCTCCGCTTTGAAGGAACCAGGACTGCCGAGAATCACCGACGTGATCTCCTCCGGCATATGGATCGTCGACTCGAACGCTGGCCGCAGGTGCAACGTCGTCACCTCCGACGGGTTGATGGTGATCGTCGCAACGCGCGGCTTGACGGCGTTATCGGCAGCGAACAGACGCAGTGGAAGCAGCACTGCGAAAGGGAAAAACCAGCGAAGTCTCATTTCCAGTTACCTCCTCAGCTGTGAATTTGCAGCGAGCTTGCGCGCCACATAATGACGCCGAACTGATTCGACGTAAGCAATGACATCCGGGTTGTTGTAGTCGAGTTGCCGCTTACCGACCCATCGGTCGCCAGCGTAGTAGGCAGCGGCCACAAGCCTCAGATCTCCGTGGAACTCCCACATCAGCGTGGTCAAATAGCGCGTTCCCGCCGCAATGTTCTGCTCTGGATCGAAGGGCTGATATGCGCCGAAGCGCCGCGCAGTCCCAGGCATCAGTTGCATCAGGCCCAGAGCGCCCTTGTTCGACACGGCGCGTGGATTCCAGCGCGACTCGACATCAATGAATGCAGCAACCAACTCGGCAGGCACGCCGTAATGGCTGGCGTAGTGCCGCACGCAACTCTCAGCAAGAGCAGTGTTCGCCTGCCCCCAGCCAGAAATTGGAGCAAACAGAAAGAGCGCAAGAAACCATTTCATAACGCCGCGCCTCCTGAAGGATCGAGATCCTGCGCATACCTCGCCCCATCGACCAGCAAACTCTGGAATCCCTCGCGCAGTAGCAGATGGCGGCGGTCCTTCTCGGTCTTGGCCAGGAAGGGAAGCAGCACATCGCGCTGTTCTTCCGTCACATGATCGGTGCCCATCAACCGCAGCGCATTGGCGAAGTCGATCATCTCCGAGACCGATGGTGGCTTCTCCAGGGAATAATTTCTGAACGAACGTGCAATCCCTGCGATCTCGCGATGGAACTCCGCACCAGCTCCCGGTGTTCGGCTGGCAATGATTTCCGCTTCACGCTCCGGCGTAGGATGCTCGACTCGCACATACAAACTGCGCCGCCGGATCGGGTCGCCCAGCCGCCGCTCCTCATTGCTGGTGGGCACCACAAACGGAATGCTCTTGGCCTCAACCGTTCCAAACTCAGGAATCGAGAGCTGCCACGCCGATAGAATCTCCAGCAGCAACGCCTCGAAACCCTCATCCACCTTGTCGAGTTCGTCGATCAACAGCACACATGGCTTCTCGCATTCGAGCGCCCGCATCAGCGGACCCGGCCGAAAGAAATCGCGCCCCTTCAAGTTGGCCTGCAACTCGCGCCAACTCCCGCTCTCGCCGTTCCCCTTCGAGAACTCCATGTAAAGCCGTTGAAGGCTCTCGTCGAAGCGCCCGATAGCCTTGTCTTCAGTGACCCCGCGGTAGCATTGCAGCCGCTCAATATGCGTCCCGGCCGCCTGCGCAACGGAAACGGCCAGTTGCGTTTTGCCGCTCCCCGCAGGCCCTTCAAGCAGTAACGGTTTCTGCAACTTCGCGGCCAAGAAGACGATCCTGGTCATCACTGGGTCAATGAAGTATCCGGTCGCCTTGAGCCGCTCCATCAGATCGTCGAAGGATTCAAACATCCTGCCCCCTCATTTACCGGGGACAGGATCGTTCAGGTTGCAAACTCGGTCAAATTCCAAAAGTTGATTCAGAGAAAAAGACCGAGTCAGGCGCTATACGGGCGATTGAAATCGCCCGTATGGGTTACGCGGAAATTGCCAACTTACTCCTCATGGCGCTTCTGACTGTGAACCTGTGCCCATTTCCGCCGGTGGGGAGTTTCGCGATCCAGCCCTCGATGTCTTCTGTCCGGTATCGAACAAGAGGCCCAACCTTAAGGTATTGAGGCCCCTCTCCATGAAGCCTCCAGCGTCTCAGGCAAGCAAGGCTTACCTGCAATTGTTCAGAAACCTGGGTTTCCGTAAGAAGCGCGTTCATGTTTTTCTCCATTCATTGGATTGATCGTTCGATTGACCGAGACCTTATGCGACCTCGATGTTTCGGTCAAACGCAAACGTCACACAATTTGTCGATTCATCGGTTGTTAGTTTTTGGGCGCTTGCTGCGTTGCGCAAGAGCCGCATCGAGTGCATCCCGTTTGGCATTCATTCGAATGTGGCTGTAATGCCGCAGCATCTGCCGCGATACGTGCCCTGCAATCTGCATGATGGTTTCGTCCCCGGCACCGCTTTCTGCCAATTCAGTGATCAGCGTGTGGCGGTTATCGTGCCAGCGGCCTTTCACGTTGGCATTTTTCCGAACGCTCTTCCAGGTGGTCTTGAGAGATGTCACGTGGCGTGTAGGATCGAATGGCATGGGCCGACCAAAGGCAAACAAGTACCACTCGTCCTGAGCTTTGCCAAACCTCTCCTCGTACCATGCACGATAGTGGAGAAGCGCCTGGTAAAGTTCTGCGTTCAAAGGGATCGTCCGGCCCTCGCCCGCTTCGGTCTTCGCTCTTCCAACGCGGAGGAATTTGGATTCAAAGTCGATCTGCGCCCAAGTGAGAGTCTTGATTTCGTTGTCTCGCAGGCCAGCATTGCGAGCCAGTTCAAATGCCGCAAGAATATGCGGACTCTTTGACTTCGTAGCCTGAGTGCGAAGGCTTTCCGTCTCCGTGTCGTTGAACGCTTTGCCGATGGCGTTCTGGACAGGCAGTTTGAGTTGTTTCTTCTTTCGAAGTTGCGCGCGGACGATCTCGCCAGGGTCGCCAAGCATCTTCAACAGGAACCGGACCTCTTCATTGACCGATTTCGGCGCCGCCCCCTCCCGGAGGCGGCTCTCCTGGAAGTGGATGACAGAGGATTCATCGATGTCCACAATGAGTTTGGCACCAAGCAGGCGCGAAACGTGTCCAAGAGCGTATTCGGCGAATGTGGCGGACCGATATCGGAGTTTATAGCCCTCCAGATACTCGTCGATGATCTCTTTCAAGGCCCGTATCCGCTGCTGGCGTGTTTCAGTGACGTTATTAAACCCAACCTCCAGTTCCCGCCTTCGCTGTTGTTCCGCTGCTTTGGCAATTGTCTTGGACGTGGACTTCGTAGATTCGCGGATCAGGCGTCCCGCGAAGTAAAACTTGTACCACCAAACATCTCCTCTTTTGAAGACGGCCATATTCTGCTCCTGTTCCTCGTAAGGCGCCGGTACAAATGCAGTCGGCGCAAGTGGAGGGTGAGGCAGGAGGCTTGTTCGTGCAAATCGGCGAGACGCGATTCTGTGAACTGAAAAGGGGAGGAGACTTTCGAGGTGGGAGCTACAACCTGAGCAGGATTGCTATCGGTATTGCATCCGTTTTGAAATGGAGTGGGCACAAAAATGGGCACAATCGCCGTTTTTTTATGTTTTCTTGGATGCTTGAAACTGCTCTAAGTTGTTGATTTAATTTGGCTCCTCAGGTAGGACTCGAACCTACAACCCTTCGGTTAACAGCCGAATGCTCTGCCATTGAGCTACTCAGGATCGCCTGATGGAGCACGTTTTGAGGGACGCGCTTCGTTAACCCTTTCATAACAAAGACAGTTGAATCGGTCAATTAAACGCTGAAAAATGAAGGACTTTTGGCATCGCCCACGATCTGCACGGTTGCTATTCCCTCTTCCCCTCCCATTCGCGGATTGCTATCGGTACATCCCCGATTATGACGGATTTTGAAATAGGCTGACGACAAAATTGACTACATTTTTTGGGGCGGGTATTCGAGCGCAAAGCGGCCGGATTTGGCGGCGGAACACAGGATCTTGCGCCATTCGCCTGTGGATCTCTGGCACGCGCCGGTGGGAGCGGCGTTCTGAGATCCTTCGGACTGGCAGCCTGCCTAGTGGCATTGGTGGTGCGGAGGCATGGCGGCGAGATAGTGCAGAAAACCGTGCGCTCATCCGGACCATGTACAACCTCTGCTGGCTTGGAGCCCAGAGCGCGCATTATCTCCAGCTTTCCATCTGATGGACAAATCCCTGGGCTGTTCTTCAACTCCGAGTGTGCTGACCTTTTCCATGCCATGGAGTAAATCAATCCGCAAATTATAGACGGCAAATCACTTACGAGTTGGCTGAGTCGGCAAAACCGGCACAATTGGCATTATTTGCTGCCAAGTTGCTGCCAAATTTACCCAAGCGGGCCACCGGGCTGATCGTGTGGGATCAGCCCGACTGCTAACGGTTTTACCAGGGTTCTAATCCGCCTTGTCTACGTTCCAAGAAGCTCTTCATCGCAAGCAATAAAACAGATGTGCAGCCAGTCAATCTCCAGAGCTGTGAATCCAATGCTCGCGGCCCACGCTTCCCAGTTTGTCTTCAATATCTTCTGCATTGTCTGAGCGATAGAAAGCCCCTAGCTATGCGACAAGCCAAAACTGGCAACATTGCTCAAAGCATTCTCTTTCAGGGCGGTAAATGGTCCGGTAATACGCTGAATGTTGCCAGAAGTCTGTTGGCCGCGGACCACGCCAAGCGTCGCGCCGAAGTGATGGAGCAGCAAAAGTGTGAGCGTGACAGTCTTCGCACACGGTTTGGCCAGCGCATGACCTTTGAGCAGTTTCTTGTTGCGCAGGGAACGCCGCAGCTTGCGGAACAATGGCGGTATCGAAACGCGGAAACTACCAGTGCCGCGATCCTTGGAGAAGGCGACGCGGTGCCGCGCAAAAGCGACATCCGCGATTTCACCGCGCAAGTGCGCTCGGCATCGCAAACGCTGGCAAATGAGATTCACTATTCATCGCGCACCGATCCAAGCCGCGTCAGTTTCACGGATCGCGGCAAGCGCATCGACGTATGGCAGCAGCAGGACGAGGCCGCAGTCCTGGCGGCGCTCCAGTTGGGCGCGCAGAAGTGGGGAACCGTGACCATTACCGGCCCCGCCGAGTTCAAACAACTCTGCGCGCAGCTTGCCACCCAGCATGGAATCAGGATCAGTAATCCAGAGTTGCGCCCGGTGGCCGTCCACGGCCCCGGCGAGCGCCCGCCATTGCCGACAATGCCAGCGGCGGCGCTATCGCCAAGCGCCGCATATCGGATGTACAAAGCCGACATTCTCAATCGCATCGAAGTGCGGAATCCGTCGCAGCTCGATTGGATGATTGCCGTAAGAATGCGCGTCACCGGCCATGACCAGCAGGCCATCGTGCAGGCTTTGAAGGAGAATGCCAGCCAGGGACGCGAATCGGAGAACCGCAACTGGGCCAACTACGCCGAGCGCACCGCCGAGGCCGTGTATGGCCCGCGCGGTGACCGGGAGTGCGCCAGGAGCGAGCACCGCTCCGAAGCATGGGCGCGGGTCGAAGGCCGAAAGCCTGTACGAGAACACGAAGTGCTACAAAGCCAGCGCCAAGCAGTCCCAGAGCGCAGCCAGGGAGACATCGAGCGCGATTAACGGCGAACATACAATGACCGGATCGCCGGCAAAATGCGAAGCCGAGCTGGCTGGGCAAGTCAGGGTTAGCGGCTGTGGCGCGGCAAACTGCAATGGTAGGTGATGCCGAAGGCCAGGCGCAGATCGTTCTGCGTGTTGGCGGCGGCGTTGGGCAGTGTGGTGCGCACGTAGTCGGCCTGCAGCAGGCGCACGCCGAAGCTCCTGGTGAGGTAAAGGTTCACCCCGCCGCCAGCTTGAACAGCAAAAGAGTTGGCGCTGGTGGTGGCGCCGTCGGTGGCCGGATAGAGACCATCAAAGGCGTGCGCCTCGCCGAACAGGCCCTGCCCGAAGAGCTGCATCCGCCGCTGGTCGGCCGCGCCGGCCTGGCCCTGCCAAACAGTGTGCGTGTAGCGGGGCCCGGCCAGATAGGAGATTTTGTTCACAGCCACGCCCGGCGTGATGTTCGAGGCCGTGTCGCCGGTGAGGCTGGCGGCCACGCCGAAGCCCTTCCAGAAGGTCACCGCCGCGTCCGCTCCGCCGCCCTTGAACCAGAAGCTGTCCTGAGTGAGCGACATCTGCGAACGCTCGACGGCAAAGGTTACGGCCAGGTCGGCCGAGACCCGCGCCTGAGAAGCCGGCTTCTGGTTTTGCTGGGCCCAAGCTGCGGCGCCAGCCATCATGCACAAGCTCACAAGGAGCATTCTTCCGCGAATCAATCTACGCATTTCAAATTCTCCTTGTTACTCGACGGTCAAAGTGACGTTGGAAGTGCGCGACAGCGTGCCCGATGCAGCGGTCACGGTCACGGTGTAACTTTTTTGCGCCTGGCTGAAGAAGCCGGTGTTGGAGCCGCAGCCGCTCACGCCAGCCACCGTCGCAAGGCTCGCTCCCAGCAGCAGCAGCACCGAGATCATGCGGCTGAAGCGCTTGCCCGACTTGCGCAGCTTGCCGGCAAAGGGCAGCAACAACAGCGCCAGCGAGAAGGGCGCCAGACGCGAGGCCAGCGTTCCGATTGCGCCGGCCTGCGTGGCCGAGGCAGTCAACGTTGTATCGACCGTCATCGTAACCGTGGTGGACCCGGTGAGAGCCGGAATGGGATTGGGCGAGAAGTTGACCGTCCAGCCGGCAGGCAGGGCGGGCACGCTGGTGTAAGTGAAGCTGATGGCCGCCGGGATGGTGGTGGCCGGGCTCTGGGGCGATACGGTGAAGGTGTAAACGGCCGGCGAGCCGGGCTCAACCGTCAGCGTGGCGTTCTGCGCGGTGATGGCGAAGTCGGCCACCGTTTCGGTGAATGTGCTGCTTATGGAGCCGGTGAAGTTCGTATCGCCCGCGTAACTCGCGGTGATCGAGTGCGTGGCCGGAGTTACGCTCGTGTAGCTGACCGCGCAGGTGGCCAAAGCCGCGTTGGCGGCGGAGCTGTACGCGCCCAACGTCAGGCCCGTGCAAGCCGTAATCGGTGTGCCGCCGTCAAAGAAGGACACTAAGCCGGTTGGTCCCGTTGTCCCCGAGCCAGCCGCAAAGCCCACCGCCGCCGTATAGGTGACCGTGTTTTTGACGAAGGCCGGGTTGGCGCTGCTGCTCACAGAGATCGTGGACTGTGCCTGACCGACAGCCAGCGTGTAACTCTGGCTGACGAAGTTGGATGCGGCGTCGGTCACGGTGATGGTGAACGAGAATGGATTCGCGCCGCTAACCGCATTCGGTACTCCCCCGAGCACACCTGTCGAACTGGCGATGCCCAGTCCTGAGGGTATGTTTGTTCCAGAGTAGATGTAGGGCGCGGTGCCGCCGCTGGCGGTGAACTGCGCGCTGTAATTCGAGCCAAAGGTTCCGGCAGTCAGCGCGCCCCTGGCGGGTGAGAGGGTGATGGCGATGACGTTGAAGTCGCTGCTGTTGGCTTCGATGGAGTAAGGACCGACCGGTGCCCTGGCGATCAGGTAATCGCCCGTCTCCGCAGTGGTGACTGTCACCCCGCTGAAGGTGGACACACCATTCGGAGCGGTGTCGACCGTGGGGATTCCGCCGCTGATGGCGCCGGAGTTGAGCGCCAGCGTAATCGGCGCGCCGGGAAGGCTGATGATGCTGCCGTTGTCGCTCAACTGCACCGCCGGAGCTGGCGTGAGCGCCACGTTGGTTTTCTGCGCGTCCGAGGGCGAAGAGGTGAAGCCGAGCGAGTAGGCCGTCTGCACTGCGCCCGCGTCTACGCAGGCAGTGCTGCCATAGGCGGTCGTAGAACGCGGATTGCCGCGCTGGTCGGTGGTAATTCCGCTGGGGATATTGCTGGCCAGGCCCGCGCAGATGGCCACGCTGCCAGGCAGCGGAGGCATCGTCTGCGTCGCGCCGCCGTAGTTACCCAGCGGAGCAAGACTAATGCTGCCCGAGGTCACGCCACTCGTCAGGCCGGCAATCACATTACCGCCGTTATCGATGTGAGTGGCATTGGCAAAACCTGACCACTCATCATTCAAGCTGTCGTTAATCAGGTTGTTGGCCAGCTTCAGAGGGGAGGTTGATTGATTAAGGATGCCAAATGTATTGCCGCTGAAGGTACTGCTGTTCACTGAAGCAACGGTACTGCCCACGATATAGATGCCAGTTGTATTGCCGCTGAAGGTGCTGTTGCTCACCGTTAACGTGGTGCTACGCACATTGAAGATGCCGCCGCCACCACCGACCGCGGAATTGCTGCTGAAGGTGCTGCTGCCCACCGTCAGCGTGCTGGAATCCATGTTGGCGATGCCGCCGCCATAGCCTGAGGCGTTATTTCCGCTAAAGGTGCTGCTGCTCACCGTCAGCGTGCTGGAATCCACGTTGGCGATGCCGCCGCCATAGCCTGAGGCGTTATTTCCGCTAAAGGTACAGCTGGTCACCGTCAACGCGCCGTAATTTTCGATGCCGGCGCCATAGCTGATGGTCGACCCATTGACGATGCTCAGCCCGGAGATGGAGACTGTCCCGCTGTTGATATTGAAGACCTCAGCAGTGCCTCCGCCGTCGATGCTGAGCAGATTCGCGCCCGGTCCCGTGATGTTTATATTGTTGCCGATGTTCAGCGTGCCGCCCGTGGTCACGTTGTAGTCGCCCGGAGCGACCGTGGTCAGATTGAGCGAGCTGGCGAAGTTGACCGTAGGCGTGAGGGTCGAGGTGCTGACCGCCGCGGCCGCCGCGATGGCGTCGCGCAAACTGCAACCGGAGTTTGGCGTCGCACCCTGCGAGGTGTCGTTGCAGTTGCCCGCCGCGCCGGTTGCGTCATCAGTCAGAGAGGTCACCGTGAAGACCGGAGGCGGCAAATTGGTCAGGGTAAAAGTGGCATACCCGCTGCCGGGGTAGGATGCGGCCACTAGGTAGAGGCCCGCCGTCCCGTTGGCCGTGGCCGTAACACTGGCCAGACCGTTCACATCTGTAACTACGGTATAGGGGGAGAGCGTGGCGCCGGCGCCCGACGAGGGCGCCCAAAATGTTACCGTCACGCCATAAACACCGGTACCGCTGCCGTCAATCACCTGGGCCGTTAGATTGTTGGCAAACGCCGAACCTACACGGGCCGATTGTCTGTTGCCGGAGTAGACCGCAATCGTAGCCGGAGTGTCCACCGTGACCGTGATGCTCTGCTGCACTTGCGTTGCCGCCGCGTAGTTGCCTCCGGCCGCCTGGTTGGCGTCGATAATCACCGTCCCGATACCGGTGATCGTCAGTGTGCTGCCACTGAGGCTGGCGATTCCGGCCGTGGATGTGCTGTCGATGCTGAAGGTAACGGCATTTCCAGAACCGCCGCCCGTGGCGCTGATCGTGTATTGCAGATTCACCCCGTTGTAAATGGCATATGGGAGCAGGTTATCGGTGAATGTGATGGTCTGCGGCTGCGACTGCACGCCCGTGCCGCTCAGCATGATCGTTTGCGTGGCATAATTTGGAGAAGCCGCATTCAGGTTGTTGTCTGTGATGTTCACCATGCCGCCAAAAATTCCCAATGAGGCCGGCAAGAACTCCACACCCAGGTCGCAGGTCGCGCCGGGATTCAGTGTCGTAGAGGAGTCGCAGGAGGTGCCGGAGCCGTCCAGGTTGAAGCTGCTGGTGGTCTGGCCGGTTGTCGTCGCGGACAGCGCGGTGAAGCTTAGCGGCTGGTTGCCGATGTTCTCGACCATCACGTTTTGCGGGCTGTCCGCGCTGGTTTGGCCGACAACTGTGTTGGCAAAGCTCAGCGGGGCAGCCTGCGACTGGTTGACCTCGACCACGCGGTTGTTGGCGTAGTCCGCAATGTAGAGATCACCCGTGCCATCCACCGCCACGCCAAAGGGGCCACATAGGCTCGTGCTGCTGCAATCAAAGCCCTGGGACGTTATGCCGCCTGTCAGTCCGGGAGTGCTCAGCACGCTGGCCACGCCCGCCGTCACCTCCACCACGCGGCTGTTGAAGTAGTCTGCAATGTAGAGATTGCCCGCCGCATCCACCGCCACTCCACCGGGGCTACACAGGCCCGTGGTGTTGCAACCAAAGGCGGTGTTGCCGCCTGTCAGGTTGCTGGTGTTCACCACGCTGGCCACACCCGCCGGCGTCATCTCCACGATGCGGTTGTTCCCGGCATCCGAAATGTAGAGATTGCCCGCGCCATCCACCGCCACGTCTTGGGGGGCATTTAAAGCCTCGCCGCCGGGAGTGCCGACATTCACCACGCTGGCCACGCCCGCCGCCGTCACCTCGACCACGCGGTTGTTCCAGATGTCCGCAATGTAGAGATCGCCCGTGCCATCCACCGCCACGCCAAAGGGGTCTCTCAAGGTCAGGCCGGGAGTGCTCACCACGCTGGTCGCGCCAGTCGGCGTCATCTCCACCACGCGGCTGTTGGCGTTGTCCACAATATAGAGATTGCCCGCGCCATCGACCGCCACGCCAGTGGGGTTACACAGGCCCGTGGTGCTGCAACCATCGTAGGTGGTGCCGTTTGTCAGGCCATTGGGGCTCACCACGCTGGCCGTGCCCGTCGGTGTTACCTCCACCACGCGGTTGTTGGCGTAGTCCGCAATATAGACGTTGCCCGCGCCATCCATCGCCGCGCCATAGGGGCTACTCAAGTTCAGGCTGCCGGTATTCACCACGCTGGCCGTGCCTGGCTGAAAGGCCGCCAGCGGCCCCGTGCCCTCGGCCTGAAGATCGGTGGTGACCTGCACGCCCACGCTGTCCACCAACTGCACCGCGCCCATGCGCAGCCCCGGCTCGGCTGGCGTCAGGTCCACCACTACGTTGCAGGTATCGCCCGCGTTATACGCTTGCGCCTTGCAGGTGGAAGTGGCATCGGCGGTATAGTCCTTGCCGTTCGCCCCCTGGGTGAGCACGTTGACCGCCGTCAGGGTGTCCGCGCTCTGGAAGGTGTAGCCCAGCGTGACAGGCGTGGCCGCGCTGCCCACAGCCGCCATGCCCAGGTTCACGCTCTGGGTGGCCACCTTCACCACGTCGTCGTTGCCGTGGTCCGCAATATAGACGTTGCCCGCACCATCCACCGCCACGCCAAAGGGATCATTTAGTCCGGTCGCAGGCACCGTCGTTTGCGTACCATAGCTGCTGGTGCTGCTGTTCCACGGCACCTTCACCACGTCGTCGTTGCCGGCGTCCGCAATATAGACGTTGCCCGCGCCATCCACTGCCACGCCAAAGGGTTCATTTAGTCCGGTCGTAGGCACCGTCGTCGGCGCGTCATAGCTGCTGGTGCTGCTGTTCCACGGCACCTTCACCACGTCTATGTTGAAGCTATCCGCAACATAGACGTTGCCCGCGCCATCCACCGCTATGCCAAAGGGATCTTTTAGTCCGGACGCAGGCACCGTCGTTTGCGTACCATAGCTGCTGGTGCTGCTGTTCCACGGCACCTTCACCACGCGGTTGTTGTCGTAGTCCGCAATATAGACGTTGCTCGCGCCATCCACCGCTATGTAAAAGGGTTCATTTAGTCCGGACGTAGACACCGTCGTCTGCGCGCCATAGCTGCTGGTGCTGCTGTTCCACGGCACCTCCACCACGCGGTTATTGGAGGTGTCCGCAATGTACACATCCCCCACGCCATCCACCGCCACGTCACCTGGATCGAGCAGTCCGGTCGTAGGCACCGTCGTCGGCGTGCCATAGCTGCTGGTACTGCTGTTCCACGGCACCTTCACCACGCGATTGTTGAAGCTATCCGCAATATAGACGTTGCCCGCACCATCCACCGCCACGCCTAGGGGATTACTCAGTCCGGTCGTAACCGTCGTCTGGTAGCCGTTGAAGGTAACCGTCTGTGCCACCGAGTCCTGCCCGGCCAAAAGCCAGAGAGACGTAAAGATGACTCCTAGAATGGACATAAACCGCGAGGAGATTACAGAAAAGACAGGCCGGAAGAGCTTCATGAGATTACCTTTCACGGTGCAACGAATCGAAGTCATGCCGGCAGAGCGCCGGCGTCAAAGCTGGTTGAGAGTCAGACCACCAGTTCACGGAAGCGTCACGGCTTTTCCACCCATTGGCCTTTCTCGATGATTCCGAGCAGCGCGTCCATACTCACCGCGCGGGCGGAGTGGGAGGAAAGCACCAGCAGTTCGTCGCTCGCCGGGTCCACCCCGATCAGCAAAAGGCCGGGATGCTTCCTCAACAGAACGGCGATCAGATCCGGCCGCGCCACCGACAAATCCACCACCACGGCGTCAGGACAGATGCCGCTCATCCCCTGCACGGGGTCGAGGGCCGCGGCGTCAAGCTGCAGCACTTCGAGGCCCGCGCTGCCGCGTAAACTCGCGGCGATGCCGGAGACCATCAGTGACCTGCCATAAATCGTAACTGTGCGCATGAGTGTGAGTGTGTCTGGATGTAATTAGAGCGCAGTGGGGGGGCTTTGACACTGTCCTTGAGGTACAGTTGAGGGATAGTCCGAGGAACAAAAAAGTACAGTCAGGACGGGGAAAAGGTAACCACGAACGGGCGCAAGGCGCAGCCGGTCGAGGAATGAAGCTACTTCACCATCCCCGTTCTCTGGGCGTGCGCGACGGCCTGGGCGCGATTCTCCAAATGGAGCCGCTCGACGATCTCCCCCATGTGATACTTGACCGTGCGTTCGGAAAGATGGAGTTTCATCCCCACTTCCTTGTAGGTCAGGCCCTCGGCAACCATGGTCAGGACTTGAAGCTGCCGCGCCGTCAGCCCCTCCGTTCGCGCCGTCCGCGCGCTTCCGTCCGGGCGCTCGCATTCTCCCAATTCCTTCAAGATGCGCGCCGCCAGCCCCGTGGAGAGCGGCGCTTCGCCCGCGGCCAGGGCAAGCAGCAATTGGAAAAAGACCTCGGTATCCTCGGTCTTGAGCAGATAGCCAACGGCGCCGCTTTTGATGGCCTCGAACAGGGCGTCATTGCCGTCATCCATGGTGAGCATCACCACCTTGACCGCGGGCATTTCCGCCTTGATCAGGCGCGTGGCCGCCAATCCATCCAGGCGCGGCATCTGAACGTCCATCAAGACCACGTCGGGGCGCAGGGCGCGCGCCTTCTCCAGCGCCTCCTGTCCGTCCTGCGCCGTGCCCACAACCTCCTGGCCGCGCGAGAGGATCAGGTTCTTGAGCCCATCCAGGAACAGGGGATGATCGTCCGCCAGCAAAACCCTCATCGATATGCTTCCTTCCTGATTGGAACCTGGACCAGGACCTGGGCGCCTTTGCCCGGCTCCGACCGCACCTCCACCGAGCCGCCCACCGCCTCGGCGCGCTCGCGCATGAAGCGCAGGCCAAAGTGCTGCCCGGCATTCTCCGGCGGCTTTGTCACGTCGAATCCCGCGCCATCGTCCGCGACCGTGATCCGTGCGTTGCCATCCTCCAGGCGCAGGCTCACCCGCGCCGATGCCGACCGGGCGTGTTTTCTCGCATTGGTGAGCGCCTCCTGAACAATGCGCAGCAACTGCACCTCGACCATGGGCTCGAGCAGGCCATCGATCCATTCCGGCGGCGCATTCAATTCCGTGCGAATCCGGCAGTCCTCGCTGAAGCGCGCCAGGTACTGCCGCAGGGTGGCGAGAAAACCGGCTTCGGTCGCCATGCCCGTGTTTGCGCCGACAATATACTCCCGCACGTCGGCATGGGTCCGCTGCGCAGCCGCTACGAGCTGCTCCAGGCAGCGCTCCGCCTCCTGCCGGCTTCCCAGGACCAGCAACTCCCGCGCAGCCTGGGCCTGCATCTTCACGTATCCCAGCACCTGGCCCAGGTCGTCGTGCAACTCCCGTGCGATCCGCACCCGCTCCTGCAACGTGGCCAGCGCGCGCTGCTGTTCGACGAGCTGCGCCTGCGCCCGCCTCTGCTCGGTAACGTCGTGGAGCAGAACCAACTGTCCCAGCGGATCGCCGCGCCTGTCCCGCAGCGACGAGAGGTGCAGCAAATACTCCCGGCTGACGCCGTCCGTGCCCAGATGGACCTCGAATTCGGTGCTCGACGGCGCTTCGATCGGCGCTGGCAGCGGGGTTCCGGACAACTCCGGCTTTGACTTGCCAACGTGAAGGGCGGAGCGCATCGGCAAAAAGCGCTGGGCATCCGCGCCCCTGGCGGACACGCCCGGAATCCCCAGTATCTTTTCGGCCGCCGGGTTCAGGTCGATAATGCGATGGCGGGTATCGAGAATCAGCATTCCTTCGCGCATCTGCTCGATCATCGTGCTGCGGGCGATCGGGATCAGATCGAAGAGGTCGAAGCGAAACAACGCCAGCGCATACATCGCCGAAAGAAACAGGAATGCGAGGGGCAGGGATTCGGCCGTCGAGAACGGCCTCACATTTCCAACACCAAGCAGATACACGATGCGAAGAACAATCTGCCCTGACAGGCAAAGAGCGGCGGGCCAGCGATGCAACGGCGAGCGGATGAATAGCCAGACAAAAACCAGGGTGGGCATCCAAGAGAGCGAGTAGCCGTACCCCAGCATGATCTGGCCGGCGAATCCACGGCGTATGCGGATGTATTCCCCTGGCAAGATGCCAACCCATTCCCAATGATGAAAATCATTGGTCAGCGCCAGCAACAGTAACAAAACCGGGGGAATGGCCAGCAGCGTGACCGTGCGGCGCGTGAGGAAGCGGCCGAGATTGGCATACTCCAGCGCAAAGCAGAGGGAGGCGGTCGCCGCCGGAATTTGCCAGATGATTTGGAACTTCGTCCAGAGGATTTTGCCGGCCAGATCTGCTGCGACCAGTTCCAATGCGGCGCCCAATACCCATAACGTCTGGAACGTATTCAGCACGGCAAAGGCAAGCGCGCCCGGCACGGCACGGCGGCGCCAGGAGTAGGCGGCAAGCGCCGCCAGAAGCCCCGACGAGGCGAGTACCGGCCAGATGTGCCAGTTATATGCGAAAACCCCATTCATACATGATCGGCTAATTGGTGAATGAGGACATTATCGCACCATGAAGCGATGCCGGGTTCGGTAAGATGGCAGGGCTGGCTCTCAAATCCACAGCGCGGGTCTGCGGCAAGTGAGCGTGACCTTGGCGATGACTATTGCATCCGTTCCCGACCGTCTGTCATTCGAGTGCGACCTGGCGGGAGCAGTGTTTCGCTGTGCCGAAGCCGGGGACCGCTGGCGTCACATCACCACGCGAGGGCCTGGACAATTGGGATGATTGGAGATTTGTCCAGACACCATCTGGATAATCTTTGGGATTCGGCCAGGACAGAAACATGGGCGAGTTCTGCCGGTGCGGAGGTACAGTAGCGGTACACTCGTCAGCTTTTGCCGACTGAGTAAAACTGCGCTAAACTGCGTTCGCTCAACTACTTCCAACTTTTCTAAACTACGCTCATCTTCTCTTTAATATCAATAATATACAGTGTTATCCGTCAACTCAAGATCACCGTCCCCAAAGGTGCCCAGCAGGTACTTATCTTTCTGGCCCCGGAGACCGGCGGAGACTTTAAGACGCTGGTCGGCGCGGTTCGCGGCAGGCCTGGCGCCTTCGTGAGGGCATCGCAGGATCTCAATCAGGCGACGCTTGATCGTTCCCGGTTGAAGGTCTATCTAACCGCTATTCAAACAATCAGCCAGACCGATTTCGACCATTTGAAAACTGCCTCACCGCTGCTCGCACGGAGCCTCTCGATCAAATTCGATTCCGATTGTCTTCAGAAGATACCCGAGTTGCAGGCTTCCTGCTTGATGCAGGGACGGGACGCACTAATTTTGAATGATGGGCACAGCACCTCAATCGTTCAGGCTCTTACCTCGGGTCCCACCAGCGATCTAGCCTTTGCATTGAGCAGCACCCGGCAGGCAGATTTTGGCTATTCAAGTCCCTACATTGCCTCGGCCATGGACATCGCACGCATTATGGAATCCTTCCGTACAGCGCAGTATCAATACATTCCTGCACTTGCAACTGAACAAGGTGATGAGTTATCACTCGAACTCAATTCAGTTCCATCGTTTCAAAATCCCAAGTCCGTTTTGGTTGTTGCGCTGCCGGCGGTTGAAGCGCCCTTGATGCCACCGCTCCATCCGGTCGACCCCAAAGAGGTGTATTGCGCGGAGAAAACGGAGTTGGTTCTGCCTGCCGAGGGAGCTCCGTTGGTGTTTTCAACGGGCTACGCCCACGATATGGTTCTTCGCTTGAAGGGGAAGAATGGCAAGTTTGTCGATTTGCCGGTTACGGCAGATGCCGAGAAAGGCGGATTTGTTGCAAATACCGCAGGACTTAGTCCCACCAACTTCGGCGATGCCCTGGACGGTTCACTCCACGGCTATTGGGGATTTGAACCGTACAATGGCCCTGAGTTTAAGCTGCAGAATACTCGACCCCAGCACTGGCAACTGGTTGAAGACGATCAGCAGTCGTTGATTGCTGGTCATGATGAACTCGTGCATCTAGAAACGGAGAACGCTGCCTGCGTTGACAATATTCTTCTTCAGAAGCCCACAGGGGAAACCGTAAAGGCAGACTGGAAATCAACTGGGCCAAACCAGGTCGCGGTCACAGTACCGTTAAAAAAGATCAAGCCAGGCGCCCTTAAGCTACTGGTCAAGGAATACGGCAGCAAAGATCCCGACACGGTTTGGCTGCAAGCATTTGCGCAACCCAGCCATCTCGACAGCTTTATCCTCCATGCTGGTGACCTGTCCGGCGTTCTGAAAGGAAGTCACCTTAAGGACGTAAAAGAACTAACGCTGAACGGGGTCAGTTTCAAGCCGGGACCGCTTCCTTCATCCGAAAATGCGGACGAAGTGCCTTTGGTCACATCCGACATCGAAGCAACCAACGTGTTCAAGGAGGGAGAGGCTTCTGCTGCTAAGGTCATTCTGAAGGACGGTCGCGTTTTCAATCTCGACATTACTGTTGCGTCGCCACGTCCCAAGGTCACATTGATCGGTAAAAGCGCACAGCCATCCGCATCCAGCGCCGCCAATCATTTTCAGCTTTCTGACCAAGATGAGATTCCGCAGAACTCTCAATTGACCTTTTCGATTCATGCCCAGGTACCGGCGGCTTTCACCGGCGAAGAAAAGCTTGAAGTGGGTACTGTCCATGGCGCGTATCTGACAACCCTCACGCTCATCAGCGGTCTGACACTCGAGGATTCACAGGTAGCCGTAGCTATGCTCGACACGGGTAAGGCATTTCCTGCCTCCGCTTGGGGCCCACTTCGCTTCCGCATGATTGAGAACGGCGTTGCGGGTGATTGGCAGCCTCTTGCTACGCTGGTTCGACTGCCAGTATTCGACGATCTAAAATGTCCTGACATGGCCGGCCAGCCCTGCAAACTTGCCGGAGCCAAGCTATTTCTGGTGGATTCGGTTTCAAGCGATCCACAATTTACTCACCCCATCCAGATTCCTGAGGGCTTTCCGGGATACTTTCTGTCGGTTCCCCGTCCTAACGATGGACAACTCTATGTAAAGCTCCACGATGATCCTTCTGTTGTCAATTCGATCACCTTCCCTGTTGAAGCCTTGCGGCCTCTACCCAATGCAATTCCTACTGTTTCCTCAAGGCCGGCGGCGCAAACTCCTAATTCACCGGGCGTCAACGACTCGTTCTCCCCAGCAACGACAGCACCAGGTACGGTTGCCGCACCTCCTTCAAAGTCTCCAACTAATGAGGGACCCCCGCCAGCTTCCAACTCAGACAAGACTACGCCTCAAGCCTCAACTGCTATGCAGTCCGATACCGGGCAAGCGCAGCAATCCAGTATCGACGTTGTTTGTACGGATCTTCCGAAACGTCTTCACCGCAGGAAAACCGCCCACACGTTCGCAGCCTGAACCACAAGGAACTTTCTCGACGAACAGAGCGCTATCCGCTGATGATTTCAAGACGAACTCGCCTTCAAAAGCTCCGAAATCGGCAGCATGGCACGGTTGAGGGCGATGCCGAGGTCGGCTTCGGTGGTGACAGGAAGTAGCACCACGAGAAGATGCATTGAGCACCACAACCACGTTCTCATCTTGTAGGGTCGGCCACCCGGCCCATGAACAGAATACCGCCTGAGCGATTGTCGCGGATCAGGAAGATAAACGGATGGTCAGCGCGGAAAACGGGGGGCGCCGGCTGTTGCATTCTCACCATCATCGAGCGCATCACGACCGCCGTTGCCGCCGCTGCTTCGGTCCCTTCCTCATTGACATCAATGTAGGCCTTATGAATCACGGCTGAAATAAAAAAGTTGCGGTTGCCTGTCATCCCGGAAAAATCTGCGTGCGCATCGAACGCCAGCGTCATCCCCATCGCGCCAAGCGAGTCTTGCAGCTCGAATTGATTCGTCATCTTGAACCTGGGCAATGTCAGGATAACTTTTGGAACCGGCCGCAGCTGGCCAAGCCATTGCTTGGTGTTGGACGCGGTCAGCGACTGCTCCAAAGCAAACAGCCCGCCGGCATCATTGGGCAGCAAGATGATCATGGACAACTCCGCGCTCTTGTACGGAATTTCCAGGATCTGAAATGTTTCGCCGTCGAAGTAGTTGAATCCGCTGTCGCGATGCATCATGGGTGCTTTCGTATTCTGCACCGAAGACAGATGGAAATCATCTTCCCTGGTTTGCGCTTTGTCGAATTGCGTCTGCCAATCGCTCTTGAAATAGATGGCGTTCGTCAGCACCAGCTTTGTCCTGGAGCTAAGTACACCTGGATGAAGCAGGTCTTTGATCTTGTCATCGGTTTGCTGCTCAACCCATTGGTTGATGGTCAATCGAGCAGCCTCGGTGGCGTCTTTAAAATCAACTTGTTTAAAGCCCGCGCCATAATCGCTTTTGGTCAGCTGCAGGAAATCATCGAGAAACGTATACCCCTGTTGTGCCCAAAGAGCGTTGGCAATGCGAAGCTGGTATGCATCATGCGGGGCATTGAGATTGGCAAGAATACCTCCCATGGCCGGATGCAATCGCTGAAGCGGCAGCGTGAAATGCATTGTCTTCGCCATCTCGGTGGCGGTGTCGCCACGTGCCCCGGCGTAGGTCATGGCCAGCGCAGTGGAAATGCTATCGGGCGAGAAGAAGAGGTTGCCGCTTTGAGTCCGCAATTGGCAGTACAGATCAATCGCGAAGGCGTTGTTCCCCTCGACAACCGCAGCTTGGTCAGACGCAGCGGTAGCTGATGGTGGCGTCTCTGCTGGCAATTCGGTCATCGGTAAGATCATACAGGTGAGAAGCATCCTGAACAAGAACTTCGCGCGTGTACCCAAGAAGCCAACCGCGGCCTTGATCGATTCGTTCTCTACCCATCTGGGTGTCATTAACTGTACCCTCTCTGTGCGGTAGTTAGATCCCTGCATCCAACGTTATGAATCTCGCTGAAATCACGTGCAAGCACATCCCAATGTCCAACTGGACTCATACTCCGCATAAATCTTCAAAGTAAGGCGAGAATATGAACCGTCTGGCATGAAATCTTAGTAAGCAATGGCTTCCCTTTTCTGTTCAAAACCGGGCACTTCCTGAGTCTGCCAAGTGCCGTAGTCGGGAAGTATCAAATTTGTTGATCTTTGAGGAACAAAGGATCTTATGATTCCGAGGTCATTCAATCAAGGAGGCTTGCATTTGTGGCTAGCCGCATACAATGGCGTCGGCATCCGAAGTGCGCTGCTGCTTGCCGACGTAGGCATGGTGAAGTCCTACCGATTTCGAAAGATATAGAGAGTGCGAGGTAACCTTCAACATAAGTCTCCTGCTTCGCAAAGGCGATATCTAAAAAAAAGCTCATACACACCTGCTCAGTGCAATTTGCAATATCGGTCGGGGATGTCAAGAGCAAAGCAAGATAAGTCACAGACTGCGCGGAAGCGGGGTCTGTGGCCTATCTTGCTTCGAAGTGCACATTCAACACGGATTTGCTGCAACAACTTATTGAAATGCATTCAGACGGCCGCGAGTTCCTCGACCCAGTATCCTTCACGATTGTAGTGCCCATACAAGCCTGTTTCGTAATCCCGTGTGAGCAGAGACTCGTCGGTGTATTCGGGTGCAGCCTTGATGGTCTCACGAGTCAGTCCAAGCACAACTTCCCTGGCGTCCCAGCTCACACTCTCGATCCACTTTGGTGAAATGAGAACTTTTTTCCCAGGCCACCAGTTCTTGGTTCCCACAACAAGGTAACGAATCGCCCAGGTATCGTCATCGATGATGAAGTCGTCGACATGGCCAATCTCACCGTCAAGCGCAAGTAGATGGTAACCTGTTACTTCGTTCGTACTGCGAAGATGGCGATCCCATATCATCGCTTCCGAGGCGGACGAACGCCACCTGGCGCGATCCCGCACAATGTACGGATAACCTCCCCACATAAAGGGGCCGCCCCAATACTCCGGATAGCCATAATAGCTGTTGTAAGAGCTCTCGAATTGACGGGAAACTGGCTCATCGGTGCTGATGGAAGGACTATCTTTGATCTCCTTCTTGGTCAATTGAACGGAAACCTTCTCATCGGAGTTATTGACACCGTTCAGAGAGAATGGCGAAATCAACACCTTCTTGCCGCTAAGCCAACTCTCTGAGTTTGCGACGAGGTATCGAATTGTCCAAAACCTGTCGTCGAACAAGAGTTCATTGGCCGATCCGATGTCCCCATCGAGGCTTTTGAGTGAATAACCCTTCAGCGCCTTTGCCTTGATTAACATGATGTCTCCTTTTCCATGGTTGACCTGACATAGCTTAGGCGGCCGCTCCCAAAGCGCCAATGCGGTCGCAATACATTCCTCTTACTGAACCCCGCGTAATACAGTGACACTACGGATCAAAAAAAGAGTCCCGCGTGGTGCAGGAAAGAAAATGGCAGCGTGGATTTGCGCACTCGATTCATACCGCTCGACACGCCCTCTTCGG
>Ga0224530_1000549_pt1 | contig 23968 bp, 18 predicted proteins | sample CBST75metaG_FD_179873 | JGI IMG/M metagenome (GOLD analysis project Ga0224530, IMG submission 179873) | Peat soil microbial communities from Stordalen Mire, Sweden - C.B.S.T75 | ecosystem: Environmental > Terrestrial > Soil > Wetlands > Peat | place: Sweden: Norrbotten County, Stordalen Mire...
AGTAGATGGTATAGACGGCGACGTTGGCCCGGTCGGCCGCGTCCACTGCGTCGTTCAACGTGTCTTTGCTGCCGCGGTCCACGCCATCGGAAAAAACGACCAGGGCTTTGCGCCCATCCTTGGGCTTCATCAGTTCATCGGAGGCCAGAAAGACGGCATCGTAAAGCTGCGTGCCGTCACGGCCTCTGCGGCCCGGTCCCGGCTGGCGGTCGTCGTCGCTGGTCTCGGGACCATGGGCATCGTCCCGCGCCGCCCGCGAAGGTCCCATGGCGTCGAGTTCGCGGTGCAGCTTTTCGCGCGATGCGGTAAAGTCTTCGAGCAACTCGACCTCGCGGTCGAAGTGGATGAGGAACGCCTGGTCTGCCTCTGTTCCAGCCTTGGGATCGGCCGGCAGCATCTGGTCCACAAACTTCCCGGCTGCCTTGCGTTCGCTCTCCATGGCGCCCGACAGGCTGTGGCTGGTGTCCACCAGCAGCCCCAGGCGGAAAGGCAGGTTCGTCTCCCGCGTGAAGCTCTTGATAGTCTGCGAACGGCCATCCTCGGCGAGCGTGAAATCGCCCTTCTGCAGAGTGGTGACCAGGGCGCCCTTCTTGTCGCGTACCGTAACCGGCAGCACGACTTCGCGGGCTTCGACCTTCAAGTGCAATGCCGGTTGATCGGAAGTGGACTGCTGGGCCTGGCCCCTCGCCAACAGGCAAGGGAGAGCCAGCACGGATAAAGCAAGGCAAAAAACAGGTCGGGTTCGCATGGCGTTCAAAGTGTACACACTCTCACTCCGTTAGACGAAGAGACGCCTGAACCGTTGACCGCTTGGCGGAGCCGGCGAAAATGCCGATCCCGTGCAAGCGTACCCTAGTCTCTGCGCTGCCAGCCGCTTCCCTGCAGCAAGAGCAGACCACTCTACGCGGGAAGGATGAAATGAGGAATCTTGCGAATGAGAATTGAGAAGAGTTTTGGTAGCGCTACCGGGAATCGAACCCGGGTTTTAAGATTGAGAATCTCACGTCCTAACCCCTAGACGATAGCGCCACTATTTTCTACAGTTTACAGTCGAAATCGCGCTTACTGGCAAACCTGCTCGTCACTCCTGCCGGAACTTGCCTTCGGAAAGACATGGAAAAACAAGGGGCGGCTCACTGAAAAGTACCCCTCGTACTCGCAGATTGGAAGGAGCAGCATGTACGGTAAGCAGCGACATCCTGTGAACCTTAATCAGTATCGCAAGTTGTGCGGAAAATGGCAATTCGAGCCCGTCGCCCGCGATGCAAAAGGAAACCCCGACCCCGCCCTGTCCCTGATCGATTTCCAGACTCGCCCGACGAAGACGTGTCACGCCAGTGGCATTTAGCGTACACCGGAATTGCGATTTCTTCCTCTTCACACAACTTGCGGTATGAAGATTCAGAGCTTTTCCATTCGCTCGATTCGTATCGACAAAACCGCTCCCCTTCCCCCATACTGTCCGAAACGGGAGATAGGAGACTCCTACCCCATGTGCGATGAATTCATTCACCAGGGCCTCACCCACGACCCCACCGTTTCGCGCCGCGCATTCGGCCTCGGTGCAGCAGCCACCGCCGTCGCGCTGCACGCACCTGCCGCAATGGCACAAGCCAAAGTCGTCGAAACCGACGTCAATGTGCCCATGGCCAGCGGCGTCTCTGACTCCGCGCTCTTCCATCCCGAGGGCAAAGGCAACTGGCCCGCCGCCCTGGTGTGGACCGATATCCTCGGTCTCCGTCCCGTTTTCCGCGAGATGGGCCAGCGGCTCGCCGTCCAGGGCTATGTGGTCCTGGTGCCGAATCCGTTCTACCGCAACGCGAAGGCTCCCGTGGTCGATGGCACATTCGATTTCAACAAGCCCGAAGACCGCGCCAAGGTCATGCCAATGGCAGCAGCTCTCACCGCCGACGCCGGCATCAGTGATGCCAGGTCCTACCTCGCCTTCCTCGACGCGCAGCCCCAGACCGACAAGAAAAAGAAGATGGGCGTTCAGGGCTACTGCATGGGCGGTCCGCTCGCCTTCCGCACCGCGGCCACTGCCCCCGACCGCGTTGGCGCCACAGCCACCTTCCATGGCGCAGGTCTGGTAACCGACAAGCCCGACAGTCCGCACCTGCTTATCCCGAAGATGAAAGCCGAAGTTCTCTGTGCAGTCGCCGACAACGACGACAAGCGCGATCCCACCGCCAAGGGCACACTCAAAGCCGCCTTTGCCGCGGCGCATCTCACCGCAACGGTCGAGGTCTACGACGGCTGCAACCACGGTTGGACAGTGCGCGGCAGTCAGGTCTACAACGAAGCCGGAGCGGAGCGCGCCTGGTCAGAACTCCTCGCACTCTATAAACGCAATCTTGCCTAATCGCCGTTCACTCTGGCTTGAACACCAGTATTCTTGCGGTTGATCCCCCCAGGTGAGGCACAGCCACGAAGAGGCGATTGAGTTCGGCGGAGAAGAGAGCAGTCTTCGCCATCACCGCCGTATCCGAGAGATCGAGCATCTTGTAGTTTCCATTTGCCTGATGCTCGTAGGTATACACTTCGCCCACACCGGTCGAGGCATATATCCGGCCCTTTGCCTCATCGTAGAAGACTGAATCGACCCAACCACCAATCGGCAGCCGTTCCAGTTCCTTCCCCGTTTCCGTATCGACGACCACAATGCTGCCGCGCACATCCGTATCGCGGCAACCGACATAAAGCCGATGGAGCTTTCGGTCGTATGCGGAGGCCATGTTCTTCTTGCCCTTGGTCAGCGGCCACGTCGCGATCACCGCGCGCTTGTTCAGGTCGATGACGGCGATGGAACTTGAGGCGGGAAGATTGATGTACAGTCTTCCACTGGCGTGGTCGATCACCATGGCTTCCAAACCCGAAGCCTCCACGCGAATGTCGCCAATCTTCTCTTCGCGCACGGTATCGATGATCGAGATCAGGGAATACTCTTTTCCTGCTTCATCCCCGCCGTTGCTCACATAGAGATAACCCGTCTCCGCATCGTAGCCAATGCCGTCCGCGTTGAGTTCCAGCTTGATCGACTTCAGTTCGCGGAATGATGTTGCATCGAAGATGCGAAGAGCGCCCACGCCACCATCGGTGACAAAGAGGCGATTCCGGTCTTCGCGATAAAAGACCGCGTGGGGATTTCCAAAACCAGGAATCGTGTGCAGCACCTTTCCCGATTGAAGGTCCAGCACATCGACGGCCTTATTGGCCTGCGGCGTAGCAAAGAGCCGCTGCCCCTTGAGGTCCAGCGCCATGTGATCGGCATAGGGGCCAGCGGGGACTTCCGGCATTTCGATCGATTGCACCAAGACCAACGGCTGCTGCGCCAGGGACATGGATGCGCCGATAAGAGCCGACGCGAACAAAGAACAAAGACGAAGATTCATCTGGGTTTCCTGTCCGGGTGCGGCGCTGGACGACATGCGCCGCATCCCGATATTGGTGAAAGAGAGCGCTCAAAGAAGCGGGACAGTTATGCGGTAGTTTCTAGAACGGCTCATAGAGCGAGGGATGATTGTCGATGTCCACTTCGGTCCAACTCTCATCCCAATGCTCGACCGTGAGCGACCAGCGCGCCTTTTCGCCCTTCACGTAGTCTTCGATGTCCGGAAAGAGTTTGCGAATGAGCTGACTACGATTGTATTCGGCCTTGGGCCGCTTTTCAGCAGGCGGCGCCACAATCACGATCGCAAAATCCCAGGAGGGACTCACCTGGTGAATGGCACGCGTATACACCGTCTCGCTGATCACCTGTCCATGCGCCTTTTGATATTGCATGATGGGAAAGTGGTACTTCTTGTAAAGCGCGAGCCACTCGTCCTGCTTACCCGGAGGAACCTTGTAGAAGTCCACCGACACGGTGTTCTTTCCATCTCCCGCGCCAATGGTCGCCTGCGCGCGGGCAGTGGAAGCGAAGATAAAGGGCAGCGCGGTCAGCACAAACAAAAGCCACAATGCGGATTTGCGAAACTTGGTGAGCATATTTGTCTTTCTCCTTGGAATTCGTGGTTGAAACTTCATCCTTGGTCCTTCACCTGAGAGCGGCTGCGGGACCTGCATACTTGATTCCTCAGAACAGAATCTTCAAGCCGAATTGAATCTGGCGCGATGTGGTTTGCGTCTGGTCCACAGCGCCCGCGCCGTCTGCCGCCGTTCCATCCTGATTGAAGATCGTGTCGTTGTCCAGCGGAGCCGCGAAATTGCTCTTGTTCAGAATGTTGAACAGCTCGGCGCGGAACTGAACGCTTCCCTTTTCGATGCCGGCAAGCTTGGAATTCTTCACAAATGAAAAGTCAAGATTCGAGAGGCCTGGACCGACCAGCGCATTACGTCCTTCATTTCCCAACCGCACGATCTGCTGCTGGGGTCCGCTGGATGTTTGGAAGGTCTCGACCGGAGCAGAGAAGCATTGCTCCTTGATGTAGTTGTTCGGGTTGCCGGGATTCACGAGCGACTTGCATCCCGCACCGCGCAGACGATCCGGATAGTCCCATGGATCGGTGCTGTTCATGCCCAGTGGATCTCCGGCAATGAGGACGGAGAAAGGCGATCCGCTGCTGGCCTGAAAGATCGAGCCGGCCTGCCATCCGTTGGCAGCCCAATGAAGCAGCGCAGAGCCAGTCCTCACTTCTGGAGTGTCCCACAGGAGACTGATCACGCCGTCGTGGCTCAGATTGAAATCGGAGAGACCGCGGCGCGTCTTCGGATCGAACCACAACGGAAGACTGGAAGGCGAGTTGGCAAACTGGTCGCCGGCAATTGTCGAAGATCCGGTGTCGATGCTGCGGCCCCAGGTGTAGGCTCCGCGAAGTTGCAAGCCATGACGGAATTGCTGCTCATATCCTGCTTGCAGGCTGTGATAGTACGAGTCTGCCTCATAGGCAGTGCGGTTGATGTCGCCCACACTCGGGTTGAGCACAGTTCCATTCTGATAGGCGTCCCCCGAAGGCCAGACGTATCCATCCGCTGTCTTGGTGGGCAATACAATGTTGGCGTCGTCGGTGTGATAGGGAAGGTGAACTCCGCGGGAGCCTACATAGGCAAGAGTAACTTTTCCGTTGGCAGCGATCTCCTGCTGCACATTCAGGTTCCAGTTGTATGTGAGGCTGCGCGGCGGGTGCGGTTGAAAGTACGAAACGCGCTCACTCACCAAAGGACCTTGAGCGACGGCATTCAAAGCCAGGTTATACGCCACATTCGGAAACGTTCCGGTGCCGGGATGGACCAGGGTCGGCGCGGTGGTGAAGGGAGCCGATCCGGCGCCGCTGATCAGGATGGTATAGGGCAGAGGAAGCACATCGTAGATTCCGAATCCGGAGCGCACCGCGGTTTTGCCGTTGCCGAACGGATCCCATGCAACTCCCAGCCTGGGCGAAAAATCCTTGAGCGTCGGGTTGTCGAAATAGGGGCTGCCAAGATGCATCTCGGTATCGGTCATGTTGCGCAGAGTGGAGAGCCGACCATGCACCTCAGTAGGCACCGTGGTCGCCTCGTAGCGCACGCCATAGTTGAAGGTCAGGTTATGAAGAATCCGCCAATCGTCCTGTAAGTAGCCGCCAAACAACGATTCCCTCAATCCGCGCTCTGACTCCCCGCTCGGCAATTGCACACCGTATGCGTGAGGATTGTTGGTTAAAAAGTCCTTTACGCTGGCAAAGCTGAAGCGGCCATTTTGCGTGAAGTGCATGAAGTTGTTCGACTGCATTCTCTCAAAAGCAAATCCGAATTTGAAGGTATGGCTGCCACGAGTCACAAACGCATCGTCGTAGAGCTGAAATGAATTCCAGCCAATCACAAAATTTGGGAATCCGCCGACTCCGCCGTAGAAGTTGGTCCAAGTGGGCACAATCAGAAACGGTGCAGGACGCCCCGGAACCGACCCCAGCGAGGTGTCCGCCGCCAGAGAATTGATCGGATCGGAAGTGTTCGAGATCGCATGGTTGCGGCTGAACCCGAAGCGTACCGTGTTCAACACGCTGGGACTGAAGATGTGCGTCTCCTCGATGCTGGAGAAAGTGCGCGCGTCTTCGTTGACAAAGTGCAGGTTGTTCAATGCATCGGGTTGAGAAAGAGACGTTGTGTCATAAAGAAAAGTCCCCGCCACACTGTCGCGGCTGGAGAAGTGGTGATCGATCTTGCCGGTGTAGAAGTTCTCGTTGCCGATCTGGTTGGTTGCTACGCGATAATTCCCCACATCCCCGGAAGCATCCAGCCCGCCATTCGGCAGCGGCCAGAAGTCCAAATAGCGTGTCACCGCCGGGTCCACCGCGACAGTACCGGTCGAAAGTATGCCATTGCGCGCGTTCTGCGATGGGACACGATCGGATTGAGAAACGCCGAGCGCTTGCCGCAGACCTTCGTAGTTGAAAAAGAAGAATGTCTTGTCCCGCAGCACCGGACCCCCAACCGTGCCGCCAAACTGGTTGCGGCGGAAGGGCGCGATGGTCGCGGCGTCGAAGTAGTTCCGCGCATCGAGCGCGCTGTTGCGAATGAACTCGTACGCGCTGCCGTGATACTGGTTGGTTCCGGAACGCGTGATCGCGTTGATTACGCCGCCCGATGTTTTTCCATACTCCGCGGAGTAGTTCGTGGTGATAACCGAAAACTCCTGCACGGCGTCAACTCCGGTAATGTTCCCCAGTACGCCGCCAGGCGCGCCATTGGTGTAGTCGTTGAAGCTGACTCCATCGAGGCGATAGTTGTTCTGTTGCGGGCGCGTGCCGGCGATGCTCATCTGGTTGCCAAAGCCGCGCAGCACGCGATTCACGTCGGACGTGCCTGCGCCGCCGATGGTGGACTGGTTGCGCACCTCGTCGGCTCCCGGCTGCAACGTGATCAACTGTGACCAATCGCGTCCATTGAGCGGCAACTCGCGAATGGTGGTGCTATCGACAACTTCGCTCAGATTCGATGTGACCAGGTCGATGTTGTTGGCAGTGTCTCGCACCTCAACCTGCTCGCTGGATGTGCCAATCTTCAGGGCGAAGTTTACGGTGAGGTTCGCACCCACAGTCAGGGTCAGGTTCCCGGCGTTCTCGCGGGAGAAGCCGCGCGCCGCAATGCTTGCCGTGTAGATCGATGGCTGCAGATTGGCAATCGCATAGAGGCCGCCGGAGTTGGTGCTTACTGTCCGGCTCACGCCCGTCGCAATCTCTGTGACCGTCACCTGAGCGCCCGTAACAGCGGCTCCCGATGGATCCGACACAAAGCCCTGAATTGCGCCTCCTGCGACTTGTCCCAACAGTGGTACCGATAGAGCCAGAGATAGAAACAAAGCCCCTGCGAGACTGAGATACTGGCGGGCAGTTGAATGTGGCAAATGCATGATACGGTCCTCCCCTTGAATTGAGTGAATGCAGCGCTCCTGTGCATGTGCTGATGCACGTAGCATGGAAAGCTTTTTATTGAGATGTATTGGTGTATGAGCGTTGGCCCGGAGAACTCGTGATTGCGGCGGAGATATTCCGCCTGATGGCTACGCCGGAACTCTTTGGGAATTGCTTAGCAGGCCCGACAACACTTCCCATCCAACTCAGCGCGCAGCGAGGAGCCGCGTCCAGCTAGAGTGGATGTCGATGACGAAGCGGTCGAGAATGCATTCTTCTTTATAATCAGCAACTGTTTACACCTATGCTCTTGAACTGTTGACCGAGGTCGCATCGAAGCCAGCCTCGGGAGAGAAGATCGCTTGTTCAGCCAGAGCCATTTCAATTCTGGAGCGGTAGCTTCTGGTCGCTTATGCAAACTTTTGGAGCGCCGGGCGGGAATTGAACCCGCGAATACAGGTTTTGCAGACCTGCGCGTTGACCGCTTCGCCACCGGCGCTTCTTGGAACAGTCGCAATGGTAAAAAAGCTGACAACCATCGACTGTTCAGTGAAAATGAAAAACCCACCGCGCCGTCAGGCGGGTGGGTCGTCGGGGTTCGATATTCCTGCTTCGGAATCTAGCCCAGCGTACACGCCCGCGCAGCGCAGCCATGACAGCAGCAGCACATACACATCGCGGGAGTGAAGAAATGAGCCATCTATTCCTTTGCTGATCGAGCGCCACTCATCGGCTGCCGATCAATTATTGATAGATTAAGTGCAAAACCGGGAGATGTCAAGAACGACTCGGCCAGACAGGAACTGTGAATCGGCTGATTGTGCGCGGCCTTGGATCGATACTGGAATGCTGCCAAGGCTCAACCGATCGCCTTCGCCTGACTAACTGCGAATCGAATCGCGGGTTATCCCAAGGAAAGGTGGGTTAGATGCCCAGTTTGCGGACTTCGTCGTTGTAGTACTTGCGGTAGAGGATCTCCCACTCCTGCGAGCCTTCCAGGATGATCTTGCGCTGGTTGGCGATCTTGAGCCGGGCAGCGGTATCGATGCCCGCCTCCTGGGTCAACAGAGCCTCCAGAGCCTTGCGCGCTTCCTGGCGGATGGTGTTGCGATCCTCGAGAAAGCCTACCTGATCGATCTCGGCCACGGTGTCGGCCACAGTGTGAGCCAGTTTGTTGAGCTTGTCGGGGCTAATCCTCATAGCACCGCCTTGTATTTCTTCGCCAACTCGGTCTTCACCTTCTTGAACATTTCGGCGTATTGAGCGCCCGACTTGCGCATCTCTTCGGAATACGCTTCAAGGATCACGCGCACTTCGTCGTTGATGCGGTCTTCAAGAGACAGTTCCTCGATGAGTGCCTCGGTGACGCGCGCTTCGGTCACCTTCAAGTCACTGGTGGTGATCATCTTGGCATCGATGAGGTGCTTGACAGTCCGACGGGCTAAATACCCAATGTAATCGCGGGAGAAGATCATGGATTAAGATTCAGGATAACGCATCGGGCCGCATGTGTATAGCTGTCGCTTCCCGCTGCCGTCGTGCTGACGGGCCATTCTGCCCGATTGCATGCCAACGGCGGCGCCTGGATTTCCTTCCGTTGTAGCCCTATCCATGCCGGCCCTCCTTGCCGTCAGCCTCTCGCGCGCATCTTCAGGTAGATGCGGCCGCTTCCAGTATGATTTTCCCTGGACAAAAGACAGATGCGGAAGGTGTGGATGCGGAAATCGGAAAAGGACACAGCACTCCTGGGCGATGACTGGACCAGGCGGAAGTTCCTCGGTGGGGCGGCAGCTTCGGCGGCCTCTCTCGCACTGGTTGGATTGGGCAGTAGCTCGCCGACTTTCGCTGCAGGCGTCGCGCCTTTCCGCGGCAGGTTTTTGACCCACGTATCCGTGGTGCGCGTCAATCAGATCGAGGTCTCTCCCGATCACTCCATCGGCGACGACGAAGTCCCCGACAACCATCCTGACCGCATTCGCTCCCGGCGCGAGGCCTTTGCGCGCGGCTGCCCGGAAGGCAAGATGACCTGGGCGATCAGTTGGCTGGCCTTGAACGACACCCGCAAGCAGTATCAGGATGCGCGGCGCCTGCTCGCCTCCTATCACGACCGCTATGGCGACGAAATTACCTTCATTCCGGGCGGCTATTTCGCGCCGATGTTCAATACACGCGAGGTCAACCGGCAGACCAATCACAAGGCGCTTGAGATGATCTCCCAGATGGTGGGCGGCGGATACCGCCCGCAGAGCCTGGTGGCTGGTTTTATGGACGCCGAGAACCAGAGGCTCCTCGCCGCCGATGAGGGCATCCATGTTTGCCAGGGACAAATCTGGAGCCAGCACGGCATCGATCACGGCGATGGCGACGGAGGCATCTGCTACCCCTATTACCCCAGCCGCGAGCACTATCTGAAGCCGGCACAGGGGCCGGCCGATTTCATTGACAGTGTCTGCCTGGACGGCTGGACCTGCGACTTTCTGACGGCGCGCCGCGAGGGCTTTGAAGGCAAATTCAACAGCCGCCTCGGCGTGGGTCCGATCGAGTCGGTAGGAAACATGGGAACCGTGGCCGGCCGCAAGGAGATGATGGACACCACGGCGATGCACTTCGACCGCGGCCACGCGCTGAACGGCTTTGGCTTTGTCACGGCGATCTGGGAAGTATCGATCGGCCACGATGAAGACCTGACCTACTGGCTCCAGGCCGTAAAGGACCGCTGGCCGGATACGCAGGTGATGACCGAAGGGGCCTTCGGCCTGGAGTGGCGAAAGCACAACCCCAGCAACATTGCGCTCGACTACCGCTTCGACGCCAAAGGCACGGGCGGGCCTGGCTCGGAGAAGGAGTTAGAAATCGAGTGGTTCATGAACCGCGAGTTTCGCCTGGCGCTGCTGCACGACTGGACAAAAAACAGCCCGGCCATGGCCATCGACTTCACCCGCTACGATCTGAAGGCGGAAGAGCCGCAGGGGCTGCAGCGTGAATGGAGCCTGATGAACGTGTTGAATCAGAAAGGCACGCGCCCCCAGGACAAGCCGATCCGCCTCGGCCAGCTCAGTCTCGAGAACCAGCACCGTATCTATACGCGCTACCCGCAACTGAAGAGCCGCGCTTGATGGAAGTCAGAACCACAACTGAAGATGGTTGCCCCAGGTGCCTCGCATTTGGGCACCTGGGAAAGCACGCGCCCCTGGAAACACTCTACGCCGCCTCGATCGCCTCGATTCTCTTGGTCACCTCAAAGGTCAGAGTCTCCACCGTGGAATGGAAGAGCCGCCGCTCCTGTGTCGGCAGTTCCTTCAGCAGATCCTCAAAGCGGGAAGTCTCGCACCCCGGAAAAGCGGGATAACCCGCGGCGTCCGCCATGCGGCAACTCACGTTGATCAGATCCGTCATCTCCCACGATCCGCCCTCTGCCCGTCGGCAGTGATGCTCGCCGGCAATCGCCCCAAAGTCCTCGGGCAGCTTCCAATCCGCAATCAGTTCCCGCCCGGCCGCACAGTGATCCCATCCGAATAAATCCCGCTCGGCCTTGAGAATGCTCTCCGGAGGCCCGCTATAAGAACCCAGCAGCAACCCATACTCCTTGGGCCGCAGCACCGCCAGCGCCAGGCGGCCCAGATCGTGCATCACGCCCGAGGTGTAGGCAATGTCCCGATCCATGAAACCCGCCGAAGCAAGTTGCTCGGCAACCAGACCGCAAGCCAGATTGTGCCGCCATAGATCGCGCATGGCCGGTTGGCTCAACGTCTTGCCAAGATAGGAGCGCACCGCGACCGTCAGGCAGAGACCCTGCAGGTTGTTGGCACCCAGCACCGCAATCGCCTGCTGGATGCTGCTGGCGGGAAAGCGCGGAGCGTACAACAGCGAATTCGCAATGGTCAAAACCTCGCTGGCAAATGCCGTATCCGAGGAGATCAACTCGCTCAACTGGCGCAGTTGCACGTTTTCGTTGTTCGCCAGTTGCAGCACCCGTATTGCGACCTGCGGAAAGGGCGGCAGACGAAGGTACGCCCACGGCAACCTCACAACACCTTCCCTCTCCATGAGCATCGTCGGAGCCCCCCTTCGTCCCGGCCATTCGTTCGAGTCTGCGGCGCCTCAGCCAATTGCCCGCGCACGGTTCATGCACGCAGCCACGCGGCAAATAGCCTCGCAAGTATTTCTTCGGCAACAGGGGGGATTTTCTTCAGCAAGACGATCTCGAATAAGATTCTTCTATTGGCCCCACACGAACTTGTAGCGTGGGCCTCCCCGCGCTTCACAGCCCGCGAGACGGATGCCCCGGCATGAAAAAAGCGATCATTTCGCCTTCCAGCCCCTTCCATCCGCGCTTGTCCAGGTCAACCCGGCCTCATTCATCAGCTCAAATGCCTCTGCCGGCGCGGCAGCGTCGCTCGCAGCCTTGACCTTCCTCACCTCGATGGCACGCCCCGTCCATTGCTGCGTGACCGGCTCCCAGTGCAAGCCCGCATCTTCGCTCAGAAACAGCGCGCCCGCCGTGTCAAGGGCCAACGTCTGCCGCGACGCGACGGCTGCGGAAACAGGCATCGTGCCGTTGGGCAGTTTGAGGCCGCCAATTCCAGCCAGAGCCGACGTCAGGACCATCGGCCGTTTCATTGAGACCGCAAGGCTGTTGCCGGCCGCGGGCTGGGCGCCGCTTCTCGGCATGGCCGCAGCAAAACTCGTAGTCCGGACAGTCTGCGGGCTGTCCATCGCCCGCAAATTGGCCTGCGAGGCCGGAGTCGCCGCCGCGTTCCTTTCCAGCGCCTCCGCCCTACGCTTTTGCAGCGTTTGCTGCGGCCACGGAGCGACCACCGGCTGCGGTTTGAAAAGCGCCGCATTCGCCTGCCCGCCAATCGCCTGCTCCTCTCCCGACCCCGACCCCACCGCACCCGACGCCGTCAAGGGAGCATAGCTTTCCCCGTGGAAACTGAGGGCCGCCCCCGTCTCCCCCGCAGGAGCTTCTGCAAGTTGTCCCCCTTCGGCCAACGACGGGGGCAATACACCGGACTGCGCACTCTTTGTCGCTGACTTGAACGTGGCCGGGGGAATAGCCGTCCGGGCTGTTTCCGCACTCCTTTTCTCCGGCAAAACCGATGCCGGAGCCTGTATTTCACTCCGCGGCACAACCTTCGCCACCTCGGGAGCCACTGCCGCGTGCTTTGTCCGGAAGCCGCCCGGCCACGGATAGAAAGTCACCGCCAGCGCCGCAACCGCCGCCAGCGCCGCCGCCGGAACCCAGGCCCAGCGCCAACCTGCAAACCACGGCCGACTCGCTGCAACCGTCGCCGGCAACTCCACTTTCGCGGCTGCCTGCGCCAGATAAACCACCTGCCGGCAGCGGCCGCATCCGGCCAGATGGCTCAAGACCTGCTCGCGTTCCACCGCGCCAAGCGCCTGCTCCACGAAAGCATTCAGGCTCTCGGCATCGGGATGAAGATCGAGTTGGGGAGTGGAATTCATCGTGACGCCTTCTCCTGGAACGCTGCCCGCTGCGGATTTTGCAGCATTTTCTTCAGATTCAGATCCAGGTCGCGCGGATCGGCGCCCAGCGCCTCCTGCGCAGCTCGCTTGCTCAATCCCGTTCGCTGCAGATTCTTCAAGACTTGCTTCCTTAGGTCGTCGACCGCGCGGCGCAGTTTCCGGCAGACCGTGGCTTCATGCACGCCGAGCACCCGTGCGATCTCAAACTGCGTGCGCCCATCGATGTAATAAGCAGCCAGCAAGAGCCGCTCCTCCGCTTCCCTTCCCCGCAAAGCCTCTTCAATCGCCTTGCCCAAAGCCGCCAGTTCGGCGCCAGGCTTCTCCGGCTCGGCTTCCGCGGCAGGAACTTCAAAGCCCTCGGCCTCCTCGATCGAGCGCTCCCGGCGCGTGCGGCGGTAGTGGTCCACGTGGCGTTGCGCGAGCGTAGTCCGGAGCCAGCCGATCAGCGAACCCCTTCCACGATACGAATCCAGCGGGCTGCGCCTCTCTCCGTCGCGCGTCGTCAGCCCGTAAAGTTCTGCGTAAAGCTGGTCCGCCAGTTCGCGGCCCACGGTTTCGCTGCCGGCGATGGCAATCGCGGCGCGAACCAGTGGCTGTCGATAAAGGACGAGAAAGTGTTCCCAAGCGCCCTCGTGGCCGCTGGCGCAGGCCCGCGCCAGTACCAGGTCGGCGAGCCGTAGGCTGCGAAAGAACGTGGCCTGCTGCTGCCGCGAAGCCGTCTCTCCTTGTGTCTGGCCGAAATTCTGCGCCGTCCCAATGTGCTCCAGGATGCCATTGAACTCATCGCGTCCCAGGCCCCACCCGGCCGCCTCGCATTCTTGCCACAGTTCCTCCAGCAGGCTCTCGGACACTCCGGGGCGGATCGCCTCCAGCACGGTCGTTAAGCCGGATGCGGCTCCTACGGCAACGGATTGGGACGACACAATTCCCACGCCCTCAAGATACGCCAAAATCGCACTCCAAAAAACTTTGCAAGAAACCGCCGACAGGTCGTTCCTGATTCAGATGCCGTGGTGTTTCTCCGGCAAAGGAGAGCGATGAAAAAACTTGGCTGGTTCGGACTGGCGGGCGCGTTCCTGTGGGCGTTCACTGCATTTCTCGAGCAAACCGGAGTCCGCGCGGCCAGCGGTCCGGCAGAAACAAACCATGGTCCCTACCGCGTGCTGGCCCCCATCGAGAGCGGCAACCTGCTTCTCTTTCCGGTCGTGCGCACCAGCGGCAAATCCATTGGCGCAACCCCGTTTCTCACCCTCGATGAAGGCATCAAGAGCGGGCAGGTCGAAGTCACCGAGGCCGGTCGCGTTCAGGGTTTGGTGCGGCCCAGGGATCGCGACCGCGGCCCTTCCATCGACCCCGGCTTCCGCCTTCCCGGCAACCCGAATCCCTGGCCGAATCGCCACCACGGAGACCAGGTCAACACTCTGGTTCTGGCCAACAACTCCGGCAAGCCGCTTTTGCTGTTGGCCGGTGAAATCGTGACCGGCGGCAAGCAGGATCGCGTCATCGCCAAGGACCGCATCGTGCCCGCGGGTGGCGATCCGGTCGACCTCTCGGTCTTCTGCATCGAACCAGGCCGCTGGACAGAGAGTTCGCCCATCTTCGGCGCGTCGGCCGGCGCGTCCGCCCACAGCTTCATGGTCCAGCCCACTGTTCGCCGGCAGGCGATGGTCGCCAAAGACCAGCAGGAAGTATGGAATTCCGTTCATGGGACGATTGCGCAACTGAATCGCGTCACGGCCGGAGGCCCAGCCGTAGCCGCTGAAGGGTTCAGCGCAGGTGTGAACACCACCAGCTACGCCAAAGCCCTCCAAAACACAGAGATCAGTTCCAAGGTGGACGAAGCCGCAGCCCCTCTGACCAAGTCGCGCGAACAGGTGCTGGCCCAGCTTCGCGAGCAGCACGCCATCGGCGTGGTGGTGGCCGTGCGCGGAGAGATTGTCTGGGCCGATCTCTTTGCCGACACCGAGTTGCTCGGCCGCTACTGGACCAAGCTGGTCCGCTCCTACGCGGCCGAGAGCCTGACAACCGGCGAAACCCACGCTGCGCCCACCGTGGCCGACGCCGAGCATTTCCTCGACGCTCCGGCAGGAGGCACAGAATCCAGCGAGGGCGATGTAGGCGTCTATCGCTACCGCGAGCTCCGTTCCGGCGGAACGGAGACCTTTGTCCTGGAATCGCTTCTGCTCGGAACCGGCTACGATGTGCACACCAGCAAGTTGCGCGTCAAAGCCGAGGAACGCCGCCTGCGGCCGATGGAATTCCATCCGCAAATCTACCGGTAAACGTGAGGGAGAGGGCGTCTCTGGCTCCGGAATCGGGCCCTCTCCGCCCTGGCGGCGTACCAGCCAGATACGCCGCTCCGCCTCGCAACGCGATACGATGAATCTTTGGAGCGCAAGATGCCAAGAATTCTGGATGGTGCGGCCATCGCCGCCGAAATCAAGCGGGAAGTCGCCGAAGAAGTGAAGCTGTTGGCCGCCAAGGGCATACGGCCCGGACTGGCGGCGGTTCTGGTGGGACATGTGCCGGCATCGGAGATTTACGTGCGCAGCAAGGTGCAAACCTGCGCCGACTTGGGGCTCTTCAGCGAACTCATCACCCCGCCCGACACAGTCACCACCGAAGAGATGTTCCATCTGGTAGCAGCTCTGAATGCCCGCGACGACATCGACGGCATCCTCATCCAGTTGCCTCTTCCGCCGCAAGTGGACGCCAAGGCCCTGCTCGATGCCATCTCTCCGGCCAAGGATGTGGACGGCTTTCACCCGGTGAATGCGGGTCGCCTCCAGTCCGGCCGTCCGGCCCTGGCCCCCTGCACTCCGGCTGGAATCATCGAGATCCTCAAGCGCAGCAACCTCCCCATCGCCGGCGAGCACGCCGTGGTGGTGGGCCGTAGTGACCTGGTGGGCAAACCGGCGGCCATGCTGCTGCTCCACCAGAATGCTACCGTAACGATTTGCCACTCCAAAACGCGCAACCTCGGCGAGATCACCCGCCAGGCCGACATTCTGGTGGCCGCAATCGGCCGCCCCGGCTTTATCACTCCGGAGATGGTCAAGCCCGGCGCCACCCTCATCGACGTGGGCATCAACCGCCTGAATACGCGTGAGGAGTTTGACCGCTTCTTTGCCGGCAACGCCAAACGCGAAGCCACCTTTGCCAAGCGCGGCTCCACCATCGTGGGCGACGTGGACCCCAAGGCCTTCGAGCTGGCCGGGGCCTATACGCCCGTACCCGGCGGCGTGGGACTCCTCACCGTGGCCATGCTCATGGCCAACACCGTTCGCGCCGCCAAAATGCGCCGGGGACTCCAGAATGCTTAGGGTCGGGCTCACCGGAGGCCTGGGTTCGGGCAAGAGCACCGCGGCGGACTACCTGCGTGAGCTGGGCGCCGAAGTCGTCTCGGCCGATGAGCTGGGCCGGAGGCTCATGGAGCCGGGGCAGCCGGTCTTCGCCGAAATTGTGAGCCACTTCGGACCGGAAGTCGTCGGGACCGACGGCCGGCTCAACCGCGCGCGCCTGGCGGAGTTGGCCTTCCAGGGCCAACCGGGCACGAATCGCCTGGAAGAGCTGAACGCCATCGTCCACCCGGCGGTGATTGCCGCCCAGCGACGGTGGACGGACGAGGTTTTTGCCCGCAATCCGGCAGCAGTGGCAGTCATCGAGTCGGCGCTGATCTTCGAGGTGGAGCGCGACGCCCGCGCCCGCGGCGAAAAAGAAACCGTTCTGGCCGACTGGCGACGGCGCATCGACCGCATCGTCGTGGTCACGGCACCGGATGAGCTCAAGATCGCGCGCTATGCCGAGCGAATCTGCCCGGCAGGGGCAGATCGCGCCCCAGCCGAGGCCGACGCCCGCAGACGCCTCTCGCACCAGATTCCCGATGACGTAAAGGCCGCGCGCGCCGATTTCGTCCTCGAAAACGCGGGAACCAAAGAGTCCCTGCGCGCCCAGGTCGAGCAGCTTTGGACCCGGCTGCGCATGGAAAGCAACCATTCCCTCGAAAATGTGTCTTTAGAATAGGTAATGGCGGTGGCGTCGTTTCCCCGTGGAACCGGGCGGCTCCGCAGCCGTATCCATATTGAAAGGTCTTCAAGGTTCAAACGCCATGAAAATGCGCCGGATTCTTCTGGTTGTTGTCCTGCTGGTAGGCGGATTCTGGTACCTCACTACGCATCTTCCCTCGGGTCTGGGCCATCTGTCGTTCGCGAAAGCAACCGGCTCGCCCCTCCAGCTCACCGAGGCGCAGGCCGCTCCAGCCTTCGACGCGGAAGAGCAGAATAATATCGCGGTCTATAAACGCGTCTCGCCTTCGGTGGTGAATATCACCTCCAAGTCCCTGGTTTTCAACTTCTTTTATGGCACTGTGCCCCAGGAGGGCCAGGGCTCGGGCTTCATCCTCGACAAGGCCGGGCACGTGCTCACCAACTATCACGTGGTGGAGGGCGCCAACCGCGGCGTCCAGGTGATGCTCAGCAACAAGCGCGCCTACAAGGCCAATGTCATCGGAACCGACAAGATGCACGATCTGGCCCTGTTGCAGATCGACGCGCCCAACCTCCAGGCGGTCACGCTGGCCGACTCCACTGAGCTCTCCGTGGGCCAGAAGGTCTACGCCATCGGAAATCCCTTCGGCCTCAGCGGCACCATGACCCGCGGCATCATCAGCGCCATCCGCTCCATCAAGAACGCCGACGGCGCACCCATCGAGGACGCCATCCAGACCGATGCGGCCATCAACCCCGGCAACTCCGGCGGCCCGCTGCTCAACTCCCGCGGCGAAGTCATCGGCATCAACACCATGATCGCCTCCAGCGGAGCCGACCAGAGCGCCGGCATCGGCTTCGCCATTCCCATCAACACGGCCAAAGCCGTGCTGGCTGACCTGACCCGCTTCGGCCGCGTCAAACGGCCCTCGCTAGGCATCACATCCTTCGCCATCGGTCCCGATCTGGCCTCGCAGATGGGCCTCGCGGTCGACTCCGGTGTGCTGGTGCAGAAGACAATTTCAGGCGGCGCTGCGGAGCGGGCCGGCATCCACGGCGGCAATCAGCAGGCCTACGTGGGCAATACGCCCATCCTGCTGGGCGGCGACTTGATCGTGGCCATCGACGGACGCCAAGTCACCGATCCCCAGGACATCAACGCCATCATGGACAAGCACCAGGCCGGCGATGTCGTCAGTGTGACCCTCTACCGTGGACGCAAGCAGATGACCCTCAAGTTGGCTCTAGGCGAGGCGCGGGGGTAAAACCTGCTCTTTTCACACGCGACCGAAAAATCGAAGCGCTGGTCTCCTTTTGGTGCAGCGTGGACCTCCCGGTCCACGCTGCACGTTACGCCAATAGCAGCAGCCCGACTCGCCCTACGAGTTACGGCTGGAATAACCTACAGCCAACTCGCTAACTCGCGATTTCCGCGAAGCGGAAGCTAACTCGCTGATTTTGACCCTACAACCTTTTTGTTCATAGCAGCCTGTGGTAAAAGTCATGCTTTGAAAGGGCACGGCTTTAGCCGTGCCGTAAGTGCCGCAGAATCAGATGGGCTTTAGCCACTGAGGGACATATTTCGGCTCATTTGGACTTTTGCCACGACCTGATAGGGAGCGTTGCTCTAAGATAGTCTGCACCTCTACAGCGTCACTTCCCTCCCGGCTACAAAAACCCGCAGCCTTGCCGGCGCAGCAATGAAGTACGCCAACTCGCGATAGTCCGCAAATTCGTGAATCAGAAAGTCCGCTTGTTTTCCTGGTTCCAGCGACCCAACCCGGCCGCCCATCTCCAGGCTCCAGGCCGCATTGATCGTCGCAGCCGTCAACGCCTCCGCCGGCGTCAGCCCCATCTCTAAACACGCCAGCGACAGAATGAACGGCATCGACGCAATCGGCGACGAGCCGGGATTGAAATCCGTCGCCAGCACAATCGCCAGCCCTGACTCCACCATCTTCCGCGCCGCCGGATAGTTCGTGCGCCCCAGCGCAAAAACCGAGCCGGGCAGCAACACCGGCTGCACGCCCGCATCTTTCAATGCGTGCAGAACCCCATCCTCCGCAGCTTCCAGATGGTCGGCGGTCGCCGCGCCAAGCTCCGCAGCCAACATGGCTCCCGTCCCCGGCCGGAACTGCTCCGCGTGCACCCGCAGCCGCAGCCCGTTTTGCCGCGCGGCAGTCAACACCGTTCGCGACTCCTTCACGGTAAACGCATGATCATCGCAGAAGGCATCGCAATACTTTGCCAATCCCGCGGCCGCAACCTCGGGAATCAAGTCTTCAACAATCCAGCGCACATACTCTTCGCGACGGTCAGCAAACTCCGGCGGAACGCAGTGCGCAGCCAGCAGCGTGGGAACAATCCGCACCGGCCCCTCCACATCCAGGCGAACCAGCACGCGCAACATGCGCAGCTCGGTCGCCCGCTCCAGCCCGTAGCCCGACTTGGCTTCGGCGGTGGTGGTGCCCGCGCGCAACATCCAGTTCAGATGTTTGCGCGCTTCGCCCAGCAATTCGTCCTCACTGGCCGCCCGCGTCAATGCGACGGTGCGCAGAATCCCCCCGCCGGCAGCGGCGATTTGCTGATAAGTAGCTCCGGCAATGCGCTGCTCAAACTCTGCCGCGCGGCTCCCCGCAAACACCAGATGCGTGTGCGCGTCCACAAATCCCGGCGTCACGCATCGCCCCGCCGCATCGATCAGCACTGCGTGCGGCGGAATCTTGTCTCGTAGCTCGAAGTAGCTTCCCGCCGCAACAACGCGCCCATCCTCCACCACCAGCGCAGCGTCCGCAATCAACCCAAGCTCGCGCAGCTCCTCGCCCACGCGCGGCCGCGCCGGACCGGCCATAGTTACAAGCTGGCCAATGTTGACGATCACTTGTGCATCAGCCACAGTTACTTCCCTGCCATCGGCATATGGATGCCGCGTTCCCGCGCCGCTCTCTGCGCCAGTTCGTAGCCCGCATCGGCGTGGCGCACCACACCCAGCCCCGGATCGTTGTTCAGCACGCGCGCAATCTTCCGTCCCGCCATCTCCGTTCCATCGGCCACCGTCACCTGCCCCGCGTGCAGAGAGAAGCCCATCCCCACGCCGCCGCCATGATGGAAGCTCACCCACGTCGCGCCCGAAGCAGTGTTCAGCAGCGCATTCAGAATCGGCCAGTCGGCCACCGCATCCGAGCCGTCCAGCATCTTCTCCGTCTCGCGATACGGGCTGGCCACCGAACCCGTGTCCAGATGGTCGCGACCGATCGCGATGGGCGCTGAAATCTCGCCCGTGCGCACCAGTTCGTTGATGGCCAGGCCCATGCGCGCGCGCTCTCCATAATCCAGCCAGCAGATGCGCGACGGCAGTCCCTGAAAGGCGAACCGGCCCCGCGCGAGCCTCAACCAGCGCTGCAAAATCGCGTTCTCCGGAAACAGTTCCAGCGCCAGCTCGTCGGTGCGGTCAATGTCCTTCGGGTCGCCGGAAAGCGCTACCCAGCGAAACGGCCCCGTGCCCGTGCAGAAGAGCGGCCGAATGTACTCCGGCACAAAGCCGGGAATCAGAAACGCGTCCGCGCAGCCCGCATCGAAAGCGAAGCGCCGAATGTTGTTTCCATAGTCGAACGTCACCGCTCCGGCCCGTTGCAGCGCCAGCATCGCGTTCACATGCACCACCATCGTCGCCGTCGAGCGCCGTACATACTCCTCGGGATCGCTCTCGCGCAGCTCCGCCGCCTCACTCAACGTGAATCCCTGCGGGACATATCCGTTTAAGGGATCGTGCGCGCTGGTCTGGTCCGTCACCACGTCCACCTGGACGCCGCGCCGCACAATCTCCGGCACCACATCGCCGCAGTTGCCCACCAGACCAACCGACAGTGCCTTGCCCTCCTGCCGCGCCGCCTCGCACAGTCGCAGAGCTTCGTCCAAATCTTCCGTCACCATCTCGCAATAGCGCGTGGCCACGCGCCGCTCGATGTGGCTTCGATCTACGTCGATGGCCAGCACCACTCCGCCATTCAGCGTCACCGCCAGCGGTTGCGCGCCGCCCATGCCGCCCACGCCGCCGGTCACCACCAGCTTGCCCTTCAGTGAGCCGCCAAAGTGCCGCTCCGCCAGCGCCGCAAGCGTCTGGAAGGTCCCCTGCAAAATCCCCTGCGCGCCGATATAAATCCAGCTCCCCGCCGTCATCTGCCCATACATCATCAGGCCCTTGCGGTCCAGCTCGTTGAAGTGCTCCCAGTTGGCCCACTTGCCCACAAGGTTCGAGTTGGCAATGATCACTCTGGGCGCCATCTCGTGCGTCGGAAACACGGCCACCGGCTTGCCGCTCTGCACCAGCAGCGTCTCTTCGCCGCCCAACTGCTCCAGCTCGCGCACAATCGCATGAAAGCACTCCCAGTTGCGCGCCGCCTTCCCGATGCCGCCATACACCACCAGGTCCTGCGGCCGCTCGGCCACCTCCGGGTCCAGGTTGTTCATCAGGCAGCGCAGCGCCGCCTCCTGCTGCCATCCCTTGCAGCGCAACTGGTTGCCGCGCGGCGCGCGAATCGTTGGAGCCATGGTCGTGGTCATACTTTCTCCTGCCGGAAAAATGGCTGATTCATCCAAACTCAGTCTTCCCTGATGCCGATAAACAGGATACTATCCAGATGTTGAGGCTGCGCGCTGATCCAACCTCAAAGGAATGTATCCCCAAGAGGCTTTCATCCTGGGTAGAGCGCGACCGTGATCCCCTGCGGCGGAGAAGATTCTGGAACGCCCCTGAGTAACCTGACTGTTCTCGGGTCTTGGCTATCTTGATCACGAGGTGTTCCTTTTTGAACAGAAGTGCTATCCCCTTGCACCCTAATGTTTTTACAAAGCCTTAGGCCCAGTCAGTAAGGGCCGAACCGGGCCGCCATTCGCTGGCAGACTGCTTTTCATCTAGTCGTTCAACTTGATTACGGAGGTAGTTGCGTGAACCATCATGTTTCAAAGTATGCGAGTTTAGCTCTTGGACTGGTATTCGTGGTATCGATGCCCCTCGCTCTTCGCGCCCAGGACTCACCCAAGCCAGTTGCGAAGGCCCCTGCGGCCGATTCCCCGTCCCGGTGGGACATCTTCCTGGGATACAGCGCCCTGATCCCCAACGCAAGAGTAAACGGGTATGGCTACAATTCCATCGACTACGGCACCATTGCGAGCGTAACCCGCTATTTCAACAAGAATGTGGGTCTGCAATTCGAAGGAGATGTCCACCTTTTAACCCCGGAGAACGGAAACGTTACCGTAAGCCAGCCACAGGATGATTTCAGCGGCGGATCGGGGGGCCTGATTTTCAGGATCCCCAAAGGCAACATCACGCCGTTCTTTCACGCCCTGGTCGGCGCCGAGCACGTTGGCAGCTACTACCAGACCGACGTTTGGGGCTTTTCCTTCACCGGTGGCGGCGGCTTGGACGCCAGAACGCCCTTGTTTGACCACCGCCTGTCGATTCGCCTCTTCCAGGCGGACTATCAGTACGTCCGGGCAAACTTCGCGAGCGATCAAGGGGGGACAACCAATTTCAATCCCCAAGGACGCATCAGCGCGGGTCTGGTACTTGGCCTCGGCAGCATCGCGCCGCCGCCGCCGGTGACCTTGGCCTGCGCTGCCAGCCCGACTTCCGTCTTTCCGGGAGATCCGGTTACGGTGACCGCGACCGCTGGAGCACTGAATCCCAAGCTGAACGCCATTTACTCCTTCTCGGGAGACGGCGTAACGGGCACCGGCGCCACTGCCACGGTGGCCACGGCTGCCTTGGCCCCAGGCAACTATACGGTGAAGTGCAATGTGAAGGAAGGCAAGCCCGGCAAGGAGGGCTTGAAGCCCTGGGAGATCGCCGACAGCTCGACCACCTTCACAGTCAAGGCCTTCGAGCCGCCAACCATCAGTTGCTCGGCCAGCCCCAGCACCATCAAACCGGGTGAGACCAGCACCGTCACTGCTGTGGGTCTGAGCCCCCAGAATCGCCCCCTCACCTACACCTATGCGGCGGCGGCAGGCACCATCAGCGGCAGCGGAACCTCGGCAACCTTCACTTCCACCGGTGCACCCACCGGCGCAGTGGGGATTACCTGCAACGTATCCGACGACAAGAGCCAAACTGCCACCGCCAGCACCAGCGTGACCATCACGGCCCCGTACGTGGCCCCGGTTCCGCACACCGAAGCCCTCTGCTCCATCACCTTCGAGAAGGACAAAAAGCGCCCGACTCGCGTAGACAACGAAGCCAAGGCCTGCCTGGACGAAGTGGCCCTGGATCTGCAGAAGCAGTCCGATGCCAAGGCCGTGCTCGTAGGCAATTCCACCGCTGCGGAAAAGACCCCCAAGAAGGGCAGGAAGTCTGCCAAGGTTGCGGACCTCGCCGCGGAGCGCGCAGTCAACGCCAAGGGCTACCTGGTGACGGAGAAGGGCATTGACGCCTCTCGCGTCAGCGTCGCAACCGGCGCCACGGATGGGCAGAAAGTGGAAGACTACCTGGTGCCCGCCGGTGCGACCTTTGAGACCGATGTCGCCGGAACCACCGCAGTTGATGAGTCCGTGGTGAAGCCGCAGGCGCGCAAGCCCCTGGCTGAAGCGCACAAGAAGCACAAGGCTGCGAAGCCGGCAAAGGAGTCAGCTACTCCCCCTCAGTAAGCCTTTCGGCTTACTCCGAGGCGAATTCAAGTCCTCTTGCAATCCTTCGAGGCTGACCGGGAAACCGGTCAGCCTCTTTTTTGTCCGCCGTGCAGGGGTTTGCAGATAAATACCCTCCCTCCGCGCACAATGAAAAATATGCGGCCGAATCCCCGCCGCCGAAGGGAGAAAACAGCATGGCCAGAGTCACCCCAGCCCCACACGTCCTGAAGGAGGCTGATCAATTCAGCCCCGCTTGCGCAAACGCCGCCGTCGCCCGTTGCTGCGAGGCCTGCTCGCGTCTCTTCCATGCCGAATTGGCGGAAGACGAAGACAAACTATTCCCTGCCCATGACGCAGCCAAAGCCTACCGCAATGCCATGCCCCCGCTCTCCGGCTACGAGAACATTCGCGACTTCATCGCCTGCACCGCCCACGGCATGATCATCGGCGCCATCTACGAAGACCAAGGCTCCAAGCTCCTCTACGCCGCCCAGGTTGCCCTCGCCACGCTCCACCGCGAGCCCTCCCCGAAAG
>Ga0224530_1000554_pt1 | contig 23853 bp, 17 predicted proteins | sample CBST75metaG_FD_179873 | JGI IMG/M metagenome (GOLD analysis project Ga0224530, IMG submission 179873) | Peat soil microbial communities from Stordalen Mire, Sweden - C.B.S.T75 | ecosystem: Environmental > Terrestrial > Soil > Wetlands > Peat | place: Sweden: Norrbotten County, Stordalen Mire...
AATCCGTTTCAGGCGCGGAGAGATGGCCGAGTGGCTGAAGGCGGCGGTTTGCTAAACCGTTATAGGGTCAAAAGCTCTATCGGGGGTTCGAATCCCCCTCTCTCCGCCAGAAACCCTTCCGAGAACATCCCAAGACATCCAATAGAAAGACGTAAAGCTTAGCAAATGCTAGGCTTTACGTCTTTCTGCGTCCAGATGCATCCAGGTGCAGCCGTGTTTGACAGGGGGTACTTATGGGGGTATTTTTATTTTGAGGTGGGGGTATTTTCCAAAAACGGAGGTTTCGGACGAAATGGCGCTGACCGACACTGAAATCAAAAAAGCCAAGCCGAAGGAAAAGGCCTACAGTTTGAACGACAGCGGAGGACTTTACCTCTGGATTACGCCAGCGGGCGGAAAGCTGTGGCGTTGGGCATACCGGTTTGACCGCAAGGAAAAGCTCATGTCCCTGGGCAAGTATCCGGATGTTTCGCTGGCGCAGGCCAGAGAACGCCACGCCGAGGCCCGGAAACTGCTGGCGACAGGCGTTGACCCGATGGCGCAGCGGAAGGCTGAAAAGACCGCAGAGAAAATCGCGGTCGAGAACTCCTTCCAGAGCGTTACCACACAATGGCTGGAGCATTGGCAGGAGGGGAAGAGCCCGCGCCATGTGGACTCGGTCCGGCGGCGCATGGAGGCCGACATTCTCCCATGTTTGGGAGCGCGGCCGATTGCCGAGATCGAAGCACCGGAATTGGTGGCGATGGCCAACGCGATTCAGGATCGCGGCGCACTGGATATTGCCAAGCGTGCTCTGGAGACAGTGGGCCAGGTTTTTCGCTACGGCATCGCCCACGGCTATGCAAAGCGCAACCCGGCCACCGAGATTCGCCCAAGCGACATTCTGAAATCCTCGCCGAAAATCAACTATGCCCGTATTGATGCCAAAGAGCTGCCAACCCTGCTCAGACGCATCGAGGTCTATCAGGGAAAACAGGTCACACGATTGGCAATGAAGCTGATGTCCATGACCTTTGTGCGCACCACCGAATTGATCGAAGCCAAGTGGGGGGAATTTGACTTGGAGAATGCCCGCTGGGATATTCCGCCAGAGCGCATGAAGATGCGCACTCCGCACATTGTGCCGCTGCCACGGCAGGCTTTGGAGGTGCTGGAGATGTTGCGCGATTTCACTGGGAGCAACGAATGGCTTTTTCCCGGCGACCTCAACCCGGCCCATCCGATGAGCAACAACACCATTCTGGCAGCGTTAAAGCGCATGGGCTACAAAGGCCGCATGACCGGGCATGGCTTTCGCGGTCTGGCGTCCACCATCCTTCATGAGCAGGGATACGCGCATGACCATATCGAGTTGCAGCTTGCTCACGCTCCACGCAACGCCGTAAGCGCCGCCTACAACCACGCCCTCTACCTGGAGCCACGCGCCAAGATGATGCAGGACTGGGCGGATTTTCTGGAACGGACCCAGCGCGGCGGCAAGGTGCTGCCGTTCCGTGGAACTGCGGCATAGGTATTCGGTCAGCTCGGCCGGGAGAGAATCAGGTTGTGCCCTGCAATCCAATCCCAGATGACTGCCACGCCGGAATCCCGCGCCGACGTCATCTTGCCGATGAACGGCTTACTCCAGCTCTCTGGCCGCAGAGTTCCCGGCTGGCCTCTATCTGGCCAGCAATCCACTCTTCGACCTCTGCTTCAATCCAGCCGACAGCCCTGGCTCCAAGCGACACCGGCCTTGGGAATCTTCCTTCCGTTACGCGCTGATAGACCGTGCTGCGTGAAAGGCCAGTGCGATCCAATACAATCGGCAGTCTCAGAATCTTTCTCGGCATCCCATTACCCCATTGGTTGAGTTGCATTTGAATTACGCGCGGTTTTACCAAGACCACGGAGCAAAGTGCCGTTGAAATTATCTGCAAGCCAGTGCAGACAACTTTGATTCCCACGCGCTCTTTGTCTGGCTTTTCTCCAGGATGCACTGCACGGTTATGTCCTTTTGTCTGAGCCAACATCACAGCTTTTTCTTCCCAAAAACATTTGCGGTTCGTTGCGCAGCAGGAGGATCATTCTGTCCCCCTCTTACAGCGGTACATCCGGTTTCATTGCCAAGTGTTTGCAAACTTACGAACCGGGTGGCGAAGGTTGTGTTCTCCGTTTATGAACTTCAATTGCCGACGCACCTTCCGTTTCCCTATCTAGTTTCTTCATGTAGCCCGACAATGCAGTTGCGGTGATTCTCAGGCCGTTCTCCTCAAAAAGATGGACCAACATTTTGAGCGAGTATCCCCGTTTCCTCAGTAAACACAGTTGAGGGAATACCGCCCGTACAATCCCACCCATCCTGTATGAAGCAGGTTGCGGTGCAGGATCATTCGCTTTTTCCTTCAAAAACGCACGAAACTCCTCGATATTGTGTGACAAGAGTACCTGCGCTCTACGACGGGCCTCATTCTCCATATGCCGTCACTATACCATATTAACCGTCTAAATGTCAGTTGTATAATAAAATGATGAAGGGGATGAAAAAGCGGGTAATCGTGAAGGCGAGGTAGGCGCTGTATATACCGAAACTCCCTGCGGTCGTTTTGGCATATCCACCGGCCCAAACCCAATCCGCTTCGCTACTCGGGTTTGAGCCTGCGCACCTTGCTCAGGGCTTCGCCCCGAGACCCCATAGGAGCACCAAAATGGCAAGACCTAAGCAGACAGAACATCGCCGAGGGTTGCTCATCAAACTCTTGTCCCAAGAGAAGGAAGTCATTCGCCAACAGGTTCATCTCGCCGGCCTGACGGTCAGCGAGTTCATTCGTAAATGCGCACTCAACCGGCCAATACGTTCTCAAGTAAGCCGCGAAGTTGCCGCCGAACTCAGCAAGCTGTTCGGATTGCAAAAGCATCTCCTGATGGAGATAAAGGGCCTTCCCTACGAGGAAGAACTGCGCAGTGAACTCAACTCGCTACTATCTGAGTTGCACACGGCACTTGCCACCTTCAACAAAAACACGGCGGAGTGAACATGATCGCCAAGGTGCAACCAACTCGGCAACACGCAAGCAGCTTTAGGCGGCTATGCAAGTACCTAACTACGGAACGTGACGCCGATACAGGGGAACTTCTTTCGCGAGGAGACGTGGTGTTGTCGGACAACGTTGCCGGTTTGGACACGGTCGCAATTCAGATGGAGGGGATTGCATTTTTGAACCCACGCTGCAAGGATGCTCTTTGTCATTATGAACTGGCATGGCCACCGGGAGAACGTCCGAGTCGACCGCAATGGATGGATTGCGCGTCGTACACGTTGAACGCACTTGGATATCAGGACCATCAATATATGGTCGTTGCGCACGATGACAAGAAGCACTTCCACATTCACATCATGGTTAACAAGGTTCATCCCGAAACCTTCAAGGCGCATACACCTTATCGAAACTGGTTGACGCTTGATGCCGCAATGCGCGTCCTCGAAGCAAGATATGGCTGGACACATACGGATGGCCCAACACGTTGGGATGAGGAATCGAAACAGGCAGTACGCGCGTCATATTCGGAACGTAACGCGCTTCGTACTGCTCAACAACAGCCGACAGGTGCGGCGGCGAAGTTTGAACATTATCACGATGAAGAATCCTTGCAAACTTACATGCGTCGAGAAGTTGCTCCGCTTGTACGAACGCTGCTAACTCGCCAGAATGTCCGATGGGAAGTCCTTCATACATTTCTTGCAAAATATCATCTTCGCATTGAGAAAGGGGAAGCGGGCGGATATACGGTCCTTGCTGCTGACCACAACATTCGCGTGAAAGCATCCGACGTATTCCGCAACAACTTCGCTGGGAGGGTCAACCGTGAGACCACAGAATCCGTTCTTGGCCCCTGGACACCAGCTTCAACATCGATTCAACATTCCGCACCACATCTGGCACAACATAGCGAACGTAATATCGCACAGAGAGAGGAACGTAAAGCGCAACGACGGGCTGAACGTTCCGCTCTGATGGATGAATATAACCAGTATCGCAATCGGCAATGGGAAGTGTGCAAGGCCTTCACTACAGATGGCAGGGACTGCACCCAATACCTCCGTGACGTTCTGAGGCAACAGAAGAAGGAGATTCGCTCATCCGCTCTGTCATGGCCGGACAAGAAGGTTCTGCTCTCCCAGGCGGCGGCGCAATCCGTCCTCGAAATTCGTGACCTGAAGCTCTCTATTCAAAGGCGGCGGCAGGAGGCATTTCCGAAGAATCTCCGCTCATGGGTAGCGGACAGGGCCGCCGACGGAGATGCGCGGGCGGCCGCACAGCTTCGAGGATGGCGTTATGCAGATCAACGCAATCAGCGGCGGCTCGATGCAAGGCTGGAAGCGAACGCGATGCACATCGGTCCACCGCCCGATCATGACAGCAGCACAGACTGGGCCGATCTACGTCGAGGCCAACCACTACATCGCCGGCGACGGCGAGGTCATCGAGGGCGTTGCCTCGGTGGATGAGTCCGCCATTACCGGCGAATCCGCTCCTGCCATCCGCGAAGCCGGAGGCGACCGCTCCGCAGTCACCGGAGGAACCAAAGTCCTTTCCGACTGGATCAAGGTCAAAATCACCTCCAACCCCGGCGAAACCTTCCTCGACCGTATGATTGCCCTGGTCGAGGGCGCTACCCGCCAGAAGACCCCCAACGAGATTGCGTTGAGCATTCTGCTCTCCGGCCTCACCATTGTTTTTCTGCTCGCCGTGGTCACATTGCAACCCTTTGCGATGTACTCCCACGCCCCGCAGACCATCTTCGTGCTGGTTTCGCTCCTCGTCTGCCTGATTCCCACCACCATCGGCGGACTTCTATCTGCCATCGGTATCGCCGGTATGGATCGGCTCGTCCAGTACAATGTGCTGGCCATGAGTGGGCGTGCCGTCGAGGCTGCTGGCGACGTCAACACCCTGCTCCTCGACAAAACTGGCACCATCACCCTGGGCAACCGCCAGGCCACCGAGTTCTACCCCGCGCCTGACGTGAGCGAGGAGCGCATGGCCAACGCCGCGCAACTCGCCTCACTCTCGGACGAAACACCCGAAGGCCGGTCAATCGTCGTGTTGGCCAAGGAGAAGTACAACCTGCGCGGCCGCGATCTGAACGACATGCACGCTGAGTTCGTTCCCTTTTCTGCTCAGACCCGCATGAGCGGCGTGAATCTGGCCAACATGCGCATCCGCAAGGGCTCAGCGGACGCCATCGCCCGCTTCCTGGAAGAGCAAGGCTCCTCGCTGCCCAAGAAAGTCGCCGAGCAGGTGGAAGAGATCGCCCGGCTGGGCGGAACACCGCTGGTGGTTGCGGAGAACGCCTCTGCCCTGGGCGTTATTTATCTCAAAGACATTGTCAAAGGCGGCCTCAAGGAGCGCCTTGCCCGTCTGCGCGCCATGGGCATCCGCACCATCATGATCACCGGGGACAATCCGCTCACAGCGGCTGTGATTGCCCGCGAGGCCGGCGTGGACGACTTCCTGGCCGAGGCCAAACCTAAAGACAAGATGGACCTGATCAAGCGTGAGCAGGCCAAGGGCAAACTGGTGGCCATGACCGGCGACGGCACCAACGATGCCCCCGCTTTGGCCCAGGCCGACGTGGGCGTGGCGATGAACTCTGGCACTCAGGCTGCGAAGGAGGCCGGCAACATGGTGGATCTGGACTCCAATCCCACCAAGCTCATCGAGATTGTCGAGATCGGCAAGCAGCTCCTGATGACGCGCGGCGCGCTGACCACCTTTAGCATCGCTAACGACGTGGCCAAGTACTTCGCCATCATCCCCGCTATGTTCGCCGGCGTCTTCCCTGTGCTGGGAGTGCTCAACATCATGTACCTGCACTCACCCCAGTCGGCCATTCTCTCGGCGGTCATCTTCAACGCGGTCATCATCGTGGCCCTTATCCCGCTGGCCCTCAAGGGCGTCAAGTACGTGCCCCAGTCGGCCCATATTCTGCTGCGCAACAACTTGCTGATCTACGGCGTGGGCGGAATCATCGTGCCCTTCATCGGCATCAAGGCTATCGACATGTTCCTGGTCGCCTTGCACTTGGCATAAACATGGGGGCCGCATCCGGCCCCAAGGAGATTTACTGTGCATTCCGTGTGGAAGACTTCCATTCTCTTTACCATCGTTACCACGGTTCTGTTGGGCCTGGGTTATCCACTGTTCGTCACTGGCGTCGCCGCTATGATCTTTCCGCACAAAGCTGCGGGAAGCCTCATCAAGCTCAAGGATGGCACGGTCGTCGGCTCCGAGCTGATCGCCCAGAGCTTCACCTCCTACAAGTACTTCCATCCCCGGCCCTCGGCGGCGGGCAACGGCTATGACGCCACCGCCTCCGGTGGCTCGAACCTGGCCCAATCCAACAAGACTCTTGTGACGCGCATCCAAGGTGACATCGATAAGTTGGCCGCCCAGAATCCCGGTAAACCGGTGCCTATCGATCTGGTCACCACCTCCGCCTCGGGTCTCGATCCCGACATCACTCCCGACGCCGCCTTCTACCAAGCTTCTCGCGTTGCCAAAGCCCGCAACCTCAGCGAAGACAGTGTCCACAAGCTCATCGATCAACACATAACCAGCCGCCAATTAGGTCTCCTGGGCGAGCCGCGCGTCAATGTACTGGATTTGAATCTGGCCCTGGACGGACTGGCAAAGTAAGCCGCGTGGCCCGAATGGCCTCGCAGGTTAGGAGATTGCACCGAAAGAGTGCCGTGTTTCTTGCCTCCGTCTTTGGCTAGATTCCTCTTTGTCATACAACAGACATCATTTTTTGGAAGGAACAGTGTCGATGTATATGAAACCGTATCGCTTGCTGCAATCAATGGCCGGAGCAGTAATGGCAATTGCCATGATGTCCGGCGCACAAACACCGGCTACGCCACCAGCAACTGCACCTGCTCCGGCTCCACTTTCCACATTCGTTCTCACGGGTCCGCTGCAATGGCTGCCGCCGGCGACCTTCGATGCCGGACCGTTGGGCAAGCTGTCTGTCAATGGCATTGTGACCGGTTTTTCGGTGTTCCAGAACAATTCCGTGCCGGGAGATGACAAGGCGCAGGCCACTCTGAGCAATGGACAAATTTTCATTCAAAAAGCGGACGGGAAGCTTCAGTACTACATCCAGGCGGGCGTTTACACCATGCCGACGCTCGGCGTGCCGTTTGTTAACGCCCAAGATACCGTGAAGAATTTCTACGGGCCTGTCCCGGTCGCCTACCTGAAGTTGCAGGCGGCTAAGAATACGCAGTTCCTTATCGGCTCTCTTCCCACTCTGATGGGCGCCGAGTCCACCTTTACGTACCAGAACTTCAACATCGAGCGCGGCATCGTTTGGAACCAGGAAAACGCCATCAATCGCGGCATTCAAGTGAATCAAACCGTGGGTAAGTACCTGTCCGCCGCGGTCAGTTGGAACGACGGTTACTATTCCAACCGCTACTCGTGGCTCTCGGGCTCGGCGACCCTTACGAAGGGGCCTCATAGCCTGGTGTACGACGGGATGGGGAACCTCGGACAGACCGCCTATCAAACGGCGGCCACACCGGTGCAGAACAATAGCTACATGCACGCGGTGATCTATACGTACACCAAAGGCCCATGGATCATTTCGCCGTACTTCCAGTACAGCAAGCTGCCGACCAACGCGAAGGTGGGCGTCCCCAATGGCACATCCGCAACCGGCGGCGCGCTCAACGTCAGCTATGCCTTCAAGAGCGGCTTCTCGCTTCCGGCGCGCGTGGAATACCTCACGAGTTCTGGAAGCGCTACCGACGGATCGGTCAACTTGTTGGGCTTTGGAGCGGGCAGCGGAGGCACCACTTTCACCGCAACGCCAACCTACCAAAAGGGAGGCATGTACCTTCGCAGCGATCTCGCGTTGGTGCATGCAACGAACTACACGACGGGCGCTGTCTTTGGCAAGACGGGAACGGACGCGAACCAATTCCGGGCCGTACTTGAATTCGGCTTCATCTTCGGCAAAAACATTACCGAGAAATAGCGGACCCGCTGCATCAACTCCACAGAGCGGTGGCAAACTGAATCGCCGGCAGAGCTTTGCTGCTGCCGCGTGCGCTGAAAACTCAATCGACGATAACCATGGGGGTTCTTGGCCTTCTTCGGGCCCAAGCGCTAAGCAACACTAATCAATCGCCTCAAAAATGGAAACAGTTTAAGCGAAAGGCATTTGGGGTGATAGACGGCGTGAGATATACGACCGGGCAAGCACAGGCTATATCGAACTGCGTCGGCCTCGGCCTTAGCAACGGGGTGGGTGGACAGAAAGCCCTGTGGTGGCCCGACCTGCGCACGAACCAGACCGCCACAATTCTGGCGATCATGGTTCGGTTCTAAATCAACCAAAACAGCAGTACGTCGCCCCCGGGACCTGCCTCGAAAACAGATCCCGCGCCGAAGATCTCTTGTCAGCCGTGTCACTCTTCCCTCCATTGTTCATTATTCCCTGTGACATAAAATAGCTTTCGCGCATGTTTAGGAGAACCCTTGCAGCCCACGGCCCCCTCAAACCGTCCAGTCCCACTATCAAGTCTCCACCGCCGCGTTAGTCGTCGCCCTGATCAGCCCACACAGCCACGCTGCTCCACAAAGAAACCATTGGTATCATTTATCTATGCATCAGGACCCAACAAACCGTCGGCGCCTCACCCTGATATTTCGGGCTATGATTGACATCTTGTTTATCGTCTTTCTCTATTATTCAAATCTCCTGATGGGGGAATTTACCAAGACTAATGGAAGAGGGAAGAGTATAAGGTTCGCCTTGAGCGATATCTTCACGGGTACGAATTTCTCGATCGCCATTGTCTCTGCGCTGGTCGGGTGGGCTGTGATTGAATACCTTCGACAAAAGCTTTCTGTCCCCATGCTAGCCAGGAACAGCGAGAGGAAATGAGCGAATCGGCAGGCGCTAAATGTGGTCCCCGGGCCATTTGAGTCGACAAGCCAACCAGCTTCCCCCCCATGCACCCTTGATGGCAAGCTCGCCAAGAATCAGCCAGCCGTCTCGACTAGCCAGGCTTGCCGAAAGAACACGCAGCTCTGCCGAAAACTCACGATAGGTAGCGGCAACCGCCGATTTCGCCAGGATGCATTCTGGAATGACGCCAAATCGCCGGTTAACTCGTCGACGGCCACCTGCCGACGTGGGGAAGCTCCCTGAGTACACCGGGCTGCTATCAAACAGCGTGAACACAGGGCGTTAATCTGCGGTCTAGTTGCGGCGCACGCCTTGGCGGCCGCCGAGACCACGTCGGAGGACCGGGATCAGAACGAAGAATAGGTGAGAGTCCCTATTCAGGCTACGTTCTCCGCAGCATTTTTGCTCGGTATATTATTCTCTTCGCCGGGTTGATTCCGGTCTTTCTCGACACTAGCACCGAGTTCGCCCGCCTTAGGTTTGCCATTGGCTGCAACTTGCTCCGCGCCCGTAGCGGCTTCCGTTCCGCCCAATTGTTTTGTGGCTGATTTCGCTTCTTGCCTGTTTTCCGTAGGCTTCGGAGACTCCTTCTTGGCATCCTGCTCAGGCGCCTTGATTGCAGAGGACAACAGATAATTCAACCTCACTCGGACCGCAAGCCATCTGACGCTACTCCGTTTTCCCGCCTGCTCCAAATGGGAGGCAAGTTCTTCCTCATTGGCTATCCCTTTATCTTTCAAGAATTGCAAAATAGCTGTGCTCTGAGTGTCTAAGGCCTCAAGGGAGGCGAACAACTCATCGAGTATCTCCTGCACAATTCTCTCGTCCATATTCCACTCTCCTCTCGAAACCTACCCGTGGATGCACACGCCAGAGGGTCAATGGCTTCTGCTGGCATGGAGCTACGCCTCGACAAATTATTTCAGAATGGTGATCACCAAATGATGTTCACTCTTGCTCAGCCGCTCGCCAGAAGTTGCCTTACAACTTTCGCAGCGCGGGAAGCACTTGCCTGAAATCCCCAATGCACGTTTCCTGGCGGCACCCCTGGAAACGCGGGAAGGGCTGTTAACGTCAGCCGACGTTGGCCTCCAAACACGCACCTAATCGCGCATATGGGCGTGAGGCGCGTCTTCCTACATGCTTACCTTTTGAGGTTTGTAGGAGTACCTTGACCTCTTCTGCATCCAGTCGCTTGAAAAACTGCGGCGGATGGAATCCTGCGACTTTATTCCTCATGGTCTCCAAATCGAGGGATGGGACAACTGCTTCTGCCCTATCTAGGACGATTGCGCATCCCTTGGAACAACCCTGAAAATATTCATCAAATTCTGCTCTTGAAATGCCAACCAACTCCGAATATTTGGACCAAAGTCCCTTCGGATCAGCTTCGTGGATTCGTTGAACGCGAGCGGTTCCCTCTACTCTGCCGGTCGGGACCTTCGAATAGAGCCAGATGCGTGTGCCGTTGTTTACGTTGATCCGCCTACGACGGAGCTCGACGGTCTTTCGCCCTTCAAGTATGGCTCTCGTGTAGGCAGGAGCCAGCGAGATCAGAATGTCACGACAGTCTAACACTTGGTTTCCCCTCTTCAATGATGCTTAGTGCCGCGATTTCGTCAATTTGGCGGGCAGTCACAAAGTTAGCGCCATCGGCACAACCCAATGCTCGTAGCCGAGCCAGGGCAATAGGATTCTCAAGCCGCATTAACTGGTTGAAAAAAGTCAGTCCGGTCCTGTCATTGGCGCTAACGCTGCTGACCTCTTCTGAGGTCAACACACCCCGTCTTGTCGTTCCAGAGTCGAGCGTTGCTGTCTCTTTAACAGCCGTGCGTGTAACTTGCGCGGTTGCGATGATCGCACCACGACCGTTGTCGGTCCCGATTGACTCATAGAAGAAGATCACGGCACCAGCCGCAATCACCGATAGGGTCCGGGGGCTGCTTAGATAGAGCTTCTCGCCAAGAACAGATGCCTCAGGCGGGGGGAAGAGGGAGTGTTGACGGGCGGTGCTTAGGAGGAGATCCGCATACGCTCGTTGGATTGGCACAACGATTACGGGCCGCCCCGGAAGCATCATGATGACCGGCCCGAAACGTGCCTCAAATTCCCGCAATTGAATTGCCTCCTCTGTACCCTTATTCTCGTCGATCATGATGTTCGTGTCTGGTCCAGTGTAGACAGGTGGCGTGGTCGGAAGTGCAAGACCGAACGAGTTTGCCATTTGCAATCTCAGCTCTTCCCAGTTTAGGCGCGTGATAATCCTTCCGATGCAGAACTTCTCGAGGATGGACGAGGAATTCAACTTAAGGGGAGTTCTGAAGCCATGCTCCTTGGCATATTCCAGAGATTCGCGGCTTGTGTGTTGACCGTCGAGGAGTAGGCGGGCGGGGCGCGACATACACGTGTCCCGGAACATGGCGTCAAGGAGCATGTCACAGGCTAGTTCCCCCATTGGGTTAATTGGATCGACAGTAAGCCAGGCTTCGCTGGATGATTGTGGACCACGAGCTGCATCCCAAGCAGCAAATCCGATGATTTCATCTTTGATGGAAACAACGACACGGTGGCGCGGGCAGGCAGACTGCCCCGGCGAGGTTGCAAGCGTAACTTGCGGCCTTTCCACTGAGCAGGATAGCAGGAAAGACTCGACATCAGCCCTTCGCGCTTCAGTGAGGTCACGAACATCAATGGAGGCCCCATCGGTAGACTGTGCGGTAAGTTGGGTTGGCGTCCACTGGCGTGGCAGATAGATTTCCGCAAGCTCGACAGGCCCTATCACCTCGATGCCGTATTTTGCCCGCAGTTCTGTTTGTTTAGAAAGGATCGAATCGTCGCTTGTAACAAATCCAGACGCAGCGTGGTAAATCATTGTAGCTAAGTGAATCAGGTCAGAGTGGTCTCGAACTCGCAATTGTCCTGCGTTTAGACGAGTTGGAAAAATAATTCGCCCCAATTCCTCCCGTAGATTGCTTAAGAAGAGGTCTGGAACTGGCGTGAATTGCGGCAGTGTCATGGCGAGCTGAACAACGGGGTCCACGCTCTCATCCTTTGTCGCTCGCGTAAGTTCATTGATGAATTCGCGCGCGACGAAAAGACGCAGCATACCGCTCAGTGAGGCTGTTAATAGCCGCCCAGCATATTCCCCTCGCGGGCGATCTTTGATTACATCCAGGAAAACATTGACATCTAGCGCATAGATTGGCTGCTCGACTCTTGAGTGCGCCTGATGCGCAGTTCCCCGCGCTATCTCTGGGACACTGAAAAGAGTTGGGCTCTCAAGATCCCGTCTTCGCACGTTTATCTGGCGCCCTGTCGTGACGCCGCCCTTCTCAGTGCGAATCGTCTTAAAGCCCATGCGTTCCCAGAACTCATTTGCGTGGAGGTCAGCGGCAACCCGTGCCGAAATCGAGATGCAGTATTGCGATTCAGCTTCGGAAGCCAAGGCATCGATTAACATGCGCCCGATTTGCCGGCCACGGAACTGAGGCAGCGTGTAGAGTTGAAAGACTCTCAAGTGCGGAAATCGTCCCCCAAACAGAAGGTGGCCCGCGTAATTCTCCTGTCCAGCCATGTGGATCGTTGCAACAAAGAGCTTACCTTGCGCTGCTGCCTCGCTATAGACGCAACGGGGCAAGAAGCCTAGAACTTCGCGTTCTGAGTCGCCTTGTTCCTGAACAACTTTTGAAAAACGGCTCACTTCCGCAGCACGTCGATAAATCTTAAGTTCCATGTCGAGAATGGATTATATCTGTTTTAAACACAGGAGTGGAGAGTCTGGCAGAAGGGAGTGCAGCAATCGGTGACGTTTGAGGTGGCATTGGGACTCAAGTGGGAGTTGGATAGTGCCACAGGCAAGCGGATTTCCATTCGCGGAGAGCTTATTTGTTGCCAAATCGCCGAAGCACGTTCCCAGCGTCGCAGGAAGCCCCATAGGCAGGATCGGTAACGCAAACGCCGATCTCGTCAGCGATCATTACTGACGAGGTGCTCCGTCATTGGTACCGCAGATCAGGAAAGGCATCAGGCCGCCATTCGTTGTTAGCGTCAGAATATGACGTCGACATGTTGCGGCGTGGCTCGTGCGGGAAACTCAAGCAACACGGTTCCGGCGTCTACCTTCGCGGGGGCGAGAGGTTTGCCTTCTACAGTGATGTTTCTTGGTGCGCGCGGCAGCAACAGACGGATCGCGGTGCGGTCATGCTCATCGCGTGATTCGATGTTGGTGACGGCGAAGTGCAATGTGTTCGATGTGGCTTGTTCGTCGATGACCTTTGCGCTGGCTGCAAGTACGCGGGCCTTGCTAGCCGGGAAGAAGGTGGGATCGAGCAAGAGCCGGCGCTCTCCCTCACCAACCCGCGGGTCTTCGACAATACGCAGGTGTGCGTCGAAAAGATCGATGTAGCGACCGCGAATGAGTGTTGGATCAGACGCAGAGCGTGGCGGCGGAGCGGTAGTGTTCGCGCTTGCTGAAAGAGCGCTGTCCAATGACTTGACCGCACTGTTGGCAACGCGGGTCACAGCGTGTTCCGGGGTGTCTTCCGGCTTGTCGAAGCCTGATGCGATCACGAAGGGACCGCGGCGCAGGACGAACGCAGTGGATTGGCACCAAGGCAGGTGAATTTGCGTTGCTGCGTCCCTGATCGTTGCCAGAACCATGGCGGCGCCGTTGGCATCGGCGGCGAGTACGGACGGTGATGTTTTGTGAAAGATGACGACACCCTTGCCGACATGGTGCGTGCCCTCGCTCTGGGGGTTTATGCCGAGCGAGTGAAAAAGCAGTTCGCGCGGAGTTGTCTTGGTTTTTCCGTTGTCGTTCCACCAGTCCTGTGCGTGATTGTAGGGGTCACGGTCATCGTCGAATATGACGAGTGCTCCGCCTGCTTTGACCCAGGCAGCGATGGCGTCATGAAACTTGGGCGAAGGCGGCTTTTGCCCCTCGTAGGTGAGTAGAAGTAGCTTGTAGTGCTTGAGGAAGATTGCTGCGTTTTGACCGTGATAGGTGCTTTCAATCTGCACGGGCTCCGCGGGGAGACCATGCATGATCAGGGGCAGGGCGAGACCGTAGAAGTTGCCGAGGTCCGGGTCGGAGGGCAGCGGCTTCGCTCGCTGGAACATCAACGTGTCGCTGACGAGTATGCCGATGTTCTGCGTGCCGGAGGCCTGCCAGTGCGAAGGTTGGTTCTGCATCTGGCCGAGAGCGTGGAAGACCGTCTGCAGCTCTGTTTCGTACTCTGCCGGGATGAGGGTGGGCTGCGGCTTTGGGTTGGCCTCGGTCGGCTCAGTCGATGGATGAAGCGCGCGCGCACCGAAGATACGGTCGGGCCATGGCAGTATTTCGTAGCTGCTGACTTCCGGCTGCAGCAGTGATGCGACGAGTGTCGACTCCCAGTTGCGCTTGTAGTCCGTCCAGGAGTGGTTGGGGTTGTCCTCAATGGGATCGTTGAGATACCAGATGCGCTCACCGGACGAGCGTGCGATGTTCTGCAGCGCACCATACTCGAGGAAGGCAGTCTCGAAGGTGCGCTCGGCCTTGACACCCTGGTAAACGTTGACTGCGCGGCTGGTGCCGGTCCAGACCTGTGCGATGTAGCCGTCGGCACCGACATCGAGCAGCGATGACTCCGGAGAGACAATCTGCCACTGCGCGTAGTTGATGAGCGAGTGCGTGGCGACGTAGCAAGGAATCTGCTTGTTGTGCTCCTGGCTCCACTCGCGCACCGAGGTGAAGACCTGTGCAAGCGCGCGCTGGTAGAGGAAGTACTTCAGCTTGCTGGCGCGGTATTGAGCGTCGGGCGAAGAATCAGGCGCGCGCCATGGTTCGTGGTAGTAGCTCTCCCATTCTATTTTGAAAGAGTCTGACCATCCGGCACGTGCCCAGAATTCGGGCTCTTCGAGGTAGATAGCTTCACCTCCTGCATCGAGGGCACGAAGTACACCACGACTGAGGTATTTGCCGTAGCTCTCGGAGGGGGCGATGTAGGGGACTTCGCGGCCGCTGTGCAGGATGAGTTTGCCGTCGGATTCCTGCTGCGTCTCGTTCCAGTGTTCCTTGCCGTCGAAGTCGCCCCGCAGATAGTCTGCGTAGGTGCCCCATGCGACGCCGGTCATGACGGTCACGCGATAGCCGTGTTCTTTCCACGAGCGAATGCGACCCGGCAGGTCCTCAGTGATGCCGTAGGCCATGACAGTGCCGGCTTCGACGTTGACGCGCGGAGACCAGCCGTTTTGGGTCTGGAAGATTAGAGTATCGTCAGCGTGCGGCGGGGCCTGAGCGATGGCGGTGACTGAGAGCGTTAGAGCGAGTACAAGCGTTTTCATACGTTAGTTCATCATATCGCGAGTCCAGATGCTGATTCTCGGCGATCAGAGCGATTCTGCGCGCCGGGCAGCAGATAGCGAAAAACGCCCATGTAGCCCAAAGGGTTCTCTCTTCGCGCTAAATCGCCGAGTATCAAAACCACCGGTTTCCGCGGGCTTGGGAAGCCAGCGGCCTCCAGGCACGTCCATCTGGTCGACGTCAGCCATCAGCATGGGCAGGAGAATCCCGGACCGGTTTGCTGGGCGTTGCACGCTCACTCCGGCTTTTGAGCGGCACGAAGTCCCGCAAGCACGTCAGGGTGTTGCGATAGTTGTTGAGCAATCTGCAAACCATCTCGAATGCCAAGAGGGCCACCACTTGCATGCTTACATTGGGAGAATTCAATTATGGGCACGAAGGACGCGCTCATGTGCAACCTTTCATCTGACCACTCAACGGTCTTCTCTGCGACCACCCAACTTGGAATTGTCGCATTGAAAATCGTGAGGTCAACAAAGAACTTGGCTCCGTGTAGACCACCCCTCGTTCCGATGGACTCGGCTACAAACGCCTTCGAGAATGCGAAATTGGCCTGCAGCTGAGGGATAATGTCAAACGATTGACGGATTTGTGACGCTTCTCGCATGGCCCGTTCAGCTCTTATCTCACCATTCTGATAGTGTAGCCCGTCACAACTGGTGTCATTTAGATATCGACGGTCATCTCATAATATGAGGAGAATTCGATAAGGGCGTTGCTTAGGACAACAACATCGTTGTAAGTCATTGAAATGCCTATCACGGGAGCGCTGTCACGGCAGAGAGCGAAATCAGCTGGATAGGGTAAGTAATGAAAAACGCCGTTGTAGACTGTAGCCAACTTTGGAGCCGGATTTCAGCGCCTACCTGGTACGCACGCGCGCCGATGCCGATACGGTTGAAGCACGAAAGGGCGACGTGCGCAGGCGGGATGAGGCACTCGGCAGCGGCGCGCAAATCGTGAGCACGGACTATCCGGCCTTTGAACCGGCGCGGTGGACAGGCTACTCCGTGGCCCTGCCAGACGGAGTGACAGCGCGTTGCAATCCAGTCAACGCCCCAACAGAATGCAGAAACGCACCGCTCGAAGCGAAGCGTATTGCTCCGGAGAAGTGACGTGGTAAAGACATTGGCACAGTTTTTCAGTCTGAACGCTGGCTTGAGATGCGGCGCGGTGATGGCGTTTTCCTTACTGGCCGGGCTTTCCAGCAGGAGTGGCGGGCAAGCCCGCAGCGGGCTTTTCGATCCGGTTCGCGAGGTCGATCCATTCATCGGAAGCGATTTCGGCGGTGAGTCTTTTGTGGGTACCGCCGTGCCCTTTGGCATGGTGAAGCTTGGGCAGGATGTGGAAGACTTCGACGGACGTCCCGCATCATCCGGCTATGCCAGCAGCGGACGGGTGCGCGGTTTCAGTCATCTTCATCTGAGCGGTGCATCGGGCAAATACGGCAACGTCCTTGTCTCACCCTCGACGGGAGAGTTGCATCCATTCGATCTTTGGTCGGCGCGCTCCAGCGAGAAGAATGAACCCGGTGACTCCATTTCCGAACAAGCCGGTGTCCTCAGGTTCCTTAGATCCGCACAAACACTTTCTTTCTGAACATCCAGAACAGCATAAGCCAGTACGTCCCCAATGTCAGAGCGCCCAGCAAGGTCGGTGCCAACCCCGGCCCCAGGCAGTTCAGCACCGATGCCCCCAGATGAATGCGGAAACTGTTCTGAATGAACTCCTCAAACAGGTGCGCCATCAGGTACGCCGCAATTGAATTCATCCCCACCACCACCAGCGGAAACGCAATTCCCCGATGCTTCCTCACATCGATGAACCACGAAAACGCGGCCAGAAACAGGAAGCACACGCCGCCGCTGAACAGCGTCCACGAAGGCGTCCAGATGCGCTTCACGATGGGGCAGATTCCGGTGAAGTGAAACAGCAGACCGGCTGCACACAAGGCTACCGCCGCCAGCGCAAACTTGCGCAGCGGAATCACCGGAGCCGACTCGTGAAACCAGCGCCCCGCCATCACGCCCAGCAGCATCGTTCCCAACGTCGGAATGAAGCTCAGCGTCAGATACCCACCGCTGTTGAAGAGGAAACGGCTCGGGCGTGGCAACACGTTCAGAAACCACACATCGAAAGCCTGCCCCAGATTGCTGTTCTTGTTCCAGTGCGACGCAAAGCCAGTGAACAGATGCTGATGCCAGTCCGCAGGCACGCCCACAGCCGCCCAATCGAAGTTCGCGCCCGGTGCCGGATACAGCGCCCACGCCAGCCAGTACGCAAAGAGAATTCCGCCAAACGAAATCCACTGCCAGCGCGGACGAACAAAAGTCAGCAGAAACGCAAACGTGTAGCCCAGGCCGATCTGTGTCAGCGTGTCCTCAAACGTGAAGTCCGTCATCGAACTGGCGGTCGAGCGCAGAAAAATTCCCAGCGCCACCAGAACCAGGCTGCGCCAGATCGTATGCAGCAGCATGTGCCTGAAGCTCTCGCCCTTCCGCTGACGGCTCTTCAGCGAGTAGGGAAGCGCCGCACCCACCAGGAACGTAAACCCAGGCTGGATCGTGTCGTGTAGGCTCATGCCCACCCACTCCACATGGGTCTGGTTGTACGCCAGAAACTGCCAGATGTGACTGCCGGGGAAGGCGCGCGCTGCGTGCGCAAACTGCAGCACCTCTCCCATCATCAGCAGCATCACGAAGCCGCGATACGCATCCACTGCAACATTGCGTTGCTGCTCCTGCGCCACGCGTTCCACAAGATCGCTCATGGACCAATCCTACTCGAGTACGCCTTGAAGCACGGCCTCCGGGTGCTGTCCGCCTACACATTGAGGACTGGCAAAAGGATTTGGATCATTACTGAGGCAGACCGCAGCATGACGACGATTTTGTTGCCCGGGGAATACTGATGCATAGGGCAGCAAATAGCGTGCCTTTGGTCAGGGCCAAGTGACGGCGAGAGACCAGACCAGATCAGATCCATATCGCATTTTGTCAACCCCATTAACGAAACCCAAGGGGAAAGCCCCTACTTCACCGCCGCCAGCACACCCGGAATATCCCCCACCTTCCGCACCATTGCATAGCGCCATTGGCCGTGCCCTCGCTCAGGGTTCACCTTGCCTTCCGCGTTGACGGCGGCCACCCATCTTTCCGCTGCGCTCTTCTTGTTGTCTGCAAGCGGATCGAATCCCTTTGTTTCGAGGATCAGGGTCACGCCCGGCAGGTCGTGGAACTGAATCAGAAAGTCCGGGACATACTCGTGCATCTGGCCGTTATGCAGGTACGGAATTCCCAAACCCAGCCCGGCATTCTTCACAAACGAACGCACACGGGGATGGGTGTCAATCGCATACGCGGCGGCCTGCTCCCACTGCTTAGTGTCGGCCACAACAAAGTTGACATGACTCCGCAGCACCGGGCGCACATCGCGGCTCGTCCAGGTGTCTACGTCCGCCGTGGAGCCGTCCTCCCGGTGCGTTTCGTAAACCGGAACTTCCGGTGTCTCGCCCTGGCTTGTATCCGGGCGTATATGCTCCTTTAGCGTCTCCACCAGCCAGCCATAGTAGGGCGAGCATAGCAGCGCGTCCTTGATCTGTGCGGGGGGCGTGGCGATAACGTGCTGGCTCATGTACCGTTCAACAATCCGCATCAGTTGCGGAAAGAGCGTCTGCCGTGGCACAGCACACCCTGGCTGCCCAGCATAGAGCCGTGTCAGATGGCTGGCCGTATCGAAGATCAGCTCTTGCATCCGGTGGCGGCTGCGCCGGGCGTTCAAGTCCGCCTGCGAAGTCCTGCCCGGACCAGACAGGCTCATCTTGCCTTCAACGTCTACGCTTAGCCCCTTCATTTGAACTTCTGGCGGGATATGCTGCGGATCGACCACCAGCGGTGGAACATTCTTCCAGTCAAAGTCAATCCGATTCCGGATTGCCTGCGTATAGCCCTCTACGCGCGGAAAACGAATCTCCAGGTTTTGCCGGTCTGGCAGCGCGTGGATGTGGTGCCGCTTCTCTTTGGGTTGGGCCGCGCCTGCCGGGTTTGCCTTGTATGGAATCACCTCAAAGGGCACGCCAAACACCGTGGCCACCTCTTCGGGAAACTTCCCGTCCACCAGCGCATAGCTGGAGCGCCGCAGTCCGCGACCCACCACCTGCTCACACAGCAATTGCGACATGAACGGGCGTAGCCCGATGATGTGCGTCACCGTGTTGCAATCCCAACCTTCCGTCAACATGCCGACGCTCACAATGCAGCGCACGTCCCGGCCCGGCGGATGTAGCCCGCGCTTCATCTTGCGCGCCAACTCTTCAAAGTTCTCCGGATAAACCGGTCTGCCCTGCGTGTCGCGCGTCCAGTCTGTCTTGCCTAGCCGACGCCAACCAGCTCAGATTACTGGGCCTTGATATGTGTTGCCCTGGGCAATCCGGGCGAGTTTCCACCGCAATCGCAAGAACGGGGGGCGCCAGGAGAGCGGCAGAGGAGGTTTGGAGGGCATTGCGCCGGACAGGCCTCGTCTGGTTCTGCGTATGGATGGAGGTTGAAGATTCCGCTGGACGGTTGCGGATGTGATTGAATCGATTGATGATCCAGACTGGCCGCCAAGGCCGAGAACGATCTGGCCGAGCTGCCGGTGGCATCACTCTCGATGTCATCCGCATCGATCTGATCGACCGAAATGCGGCTTCAAGGTCCAACGGCTCATCGCCTCAACCAGCGGCGGACACCGCGCTCATCGTCTCAGATTCGCACGGAGTTCACGCGTTTGTCCGTGCATTTGACTCCGTGCATTTGACCCCCGTCAGGGCAGTTGATAAACTGTATTTGCGGGGTGGAGCAGCCCGGTAGCTCGTTGGGCTCATAACCCAAAGGTCGCTGGTTCAAATCCAGCCCCCGCAACCAATCAAATTCACTAGAATCAATAACTTACAGAACCTCCAGTTAGGCTTACCAAGCTCCAGGGTCCAACTGGGGTCCAAAATTCCTTCAATTTACCAGTTCAACTGCCGGTGACAACATTGCGCCGATGGTATCGGCTGCCTTTCTGTCATCCGCATCAACTTTGTGCGTGTAGTGAGTCATGGTGGTCTCAATCTGCGCATGCCCGAGCCGGTGTTGCCTGGTCTTGAGCGGAGTGCCGATTTCATCCATCACTGTCGCATTTATGTGTCGGAATGCATAGTTCCCGCACCGCTTGATTCCCATCGCCTTCAGCTTCTTATCGATCTTGAGCTTCTTGAGGATGGGGTTGAGCACCCGATTGCGGAAGTTGTCCATGCTCAGAGGGTTTCCCTCCTGTGAGGCAAACATCAGCCCCAACTCGTTCCGCATCCAATGATCGCGCTGATACGCCCGCAGCCGTTCCAGAAGCTCCGAGGAGATGGCAAACGCTCGTATCGCATTGGTGCTCTTCGGACTCTGCACCTTCCGAGTCCCGCTGGCCCGCAGAACAGCGGTCTGACCCTCTTCAACTTTGAATCCCGCTCTTACGACGGCAAGGTTCCGATCGGTTTCATCGAGATCGGCTATGGCTCGCCGGCGCGCGAAAGTTTTCGGCCGCGGCCGTTGGCCGACTCAGGCTATACGAGCACTCTGACGTTGTTCGGCGCCTCCCGCTCGCTAATGGTGGGCTATTACATGTTTCGAGGCGGCTCGAACCCGGTCAACGGCGACATAGGGTGGACGATCAAAAACGCAACCTACCCACTCATCTCCTATGACTTTTGGGCGCCGATCAGCGAGTTTGGCGAGTGGCGCCCGGCTGTGTTTCGCGCCCGGCCCTTCAATCTCTTCATCCAGAACTACGCCGCAGAGTTGGCGCGGACCGAAGCGCGCGCTCCAGCGCAGCCCGTCACCCAAGCCGACGACGACCGTCCGCGCGCTGAGGCCCGCATTACCGAGGGCAAGGGATTCGTCTTCTTCTGCAACTATGGCAATGTGCACCCTCTTTCTGAGCGCCGTCGATTCAGCATCGAACTGAAAACGGAGAAGGGCGTAGTCCGCATTCCCCGCGCGACCGACATGACTCTGCCGTCGGGAGCGGTGGGTGTGTGGCCGGTGCATCTGGATCTGGGTGCGGGAGTGACGCTGATCTCTGCCACGGCGCAGCCCGTCTGCCGCTTTACCTACGAGGGCGTTCCCTGGCATATCTTCAGCCAGGTCGCTGGCCTGCCAGCGGAGTTTGTCTTTGCCGCGCCAGCCACGGTCGATCCCGGTCCGCATGGACAGCAAGATGCCGCGCACGACGACACTATCGTCGCGCGTCTTGAACCGGCCCGCGATTCCGTTCTGGAGGCGCGGGGGGCCGATGGGCGCAAGGTGCGGCTGTTGCTGCTCTCAGAGACCGATGCGGGGCGGCTCGCGCAACTCGGCACCCCGGCCTCTCCTTTGCTGGCGCTGAGTGACGCCATGGTTACACGCTCGGGCAATGCGCTGGGTGTGGTGACGCGCCAACTAGCCGATCTCGCCGTCTCGCTCTTTCCCGCGCAGACGCTTCCCGCCTCAGTGCCGGGATACAAGGTCACGAGCGACAAAGACGGCATCTTCCAGCGGGTTCTCTTCACCGGCCCAAGCCGGGAGGTGGCTGCCGTGGAGAGCAAGCTCTCTGCCGATCGCTCCGTGGTCAAGCTGCCCTCCACCGCCTTTGACGAGCTTGACAACATCTTTATGGAGATCGACTTCGTGGGGGATGTCTGCCGGATCTTCGATGCCAACACCGGGCTGCTGGTGGCCGACTACATGAACAACGGAATACCTTGGCAGGTGGGGATGAAGCGCTTCCGCAAGGCCCTCGCCGACGAGGGGCTGCTTATCCGCATCGAGCCGGACTTGGTGGGCGGCGAGACGATTCAAACGGTGGGGACGATGACGCTCAAGGCCGACCAGCGGATGCGCGGGGCCAAGCCGCTGCTCAGCTCCGTCACCTTCCATCCGCGTTACGCGGTTCGCTTTTCCTTGGCGTCTGCCAAAAGAGATCGCCTGCGCAACGAGGAATGAGGCGGCGCACATTACTGGGCATTCACCACGCGTGCGTACTTATGTCTGCCAGTAATCTTTGGACTAGTATCCAGTACCTTGACCATGACGCATCACTTCCACGTTTCTAGAAGGACATTCAGATGTTGAGAATGCGGATATTCGCACTATTGATTCTCTCTACTACATTTCTTACTCCTCTTCATCCCCAAGTCATTAGCGGGAAGGGTTCACGGGCCCTATGGATTTGGCGTGACCGAGCCGAGGTCGCGCCAAAGAACGCCTTTACATACTTTCGCAAGGAGGTCTTCCTCCGACGCATCCCGAAAGACGCGACTCTGCACTTTGCCGCCGATAGCAATGCTCACCTGTGGGTGAATGGCCATATTCTGCAGCGAAAGATGACACGCTACTTTGAGGCATCGATCCGCACAATGGTTCTTGATCCGGCGCCTTACCTGCATACAGGCTGGAATACGATCACGGTGCTTCATCACAGTTGGGGACCAATCATTACCTTTCAACGATCGGCGTCTGTGCATGCAGGGCTCTACTTACGCAGTTCATGGGTCAACAGCGATGCTTCCTGGAAGGTGTTGCCCGCGCCGGAATTCGCGTCAGGTAGCGATCAGATTCTCGGTGTCACAGGCGACTCGCGGATCCGGTATCCGGAAGTGATCGACGGTGCGCTTGCAGAGGAACACATGGGATCGCCGGCGTTCGATGACAGCAAATGGCAACAAGCTGTTGTGGTGGAAGATGGGCCGTGGCCGGCCACCCCGGAGGATGTGGAAACAGAACCTCAGAACGAGACGAGCATATTGCCCAAGCGGATCATCGCGGCCGGGACGCTCCACATGAACGGTCCGTTGGCGCGACGCGCAATTGACATAGCAGGGACGATCAGCAAAGCCGATTACACTCCGGATCAGAGAATCTCGGTTGCCGCTGGCAAGCTGGTTACCGGAGGAGAGGTAACAGTATCTGGGAAACGTGGGGAGTCGAAGTACATTATGGTGGACTTCGATGAGCCAGTGCATGGTTTCCCTGAACTCACGCTTTCTGCTTCTCATGCGGGCACGGTAATCGATCTAGGCTATGGCGAGCTTCCCTTTTCGCAATATACCGGCAGGGCCTTTGTACGTTCGGACGGCTGGATGGATCCGGAATGCGTCGTGGCAGCATCTGGAAAAACGATCAAGGTGCTAACTATCAGTTTGGTGGTTATTGGGAAGGGGCGTATGACACTGGCGACGCGACTCGTCAAGCCTCTGCGCTGGATGCGTTAATTGGCGCTACGGAAATGCAGTAAGGAGATTCAGTGCATGCGGTCGGAAAAGCTAATGCTGGTTTCACACTACTGTCCGGTTAACGGCTAACTCACTCCCTGCAACCTTTTGATCTGCGGAGGTTTGCGGGCGTTTTTAGGTGGTGTCGATTTGAAATTGCCGCGATGCTGATTCCAGAGATTGTCTCTGGAGGCGGCGGTGAACGCTGGCAAGTTGCTGTTTGCGCAGTTGATGGATTTCCTTCCCTGGACTTCGTTTGCCCGCAGTGTTGCTCGTTATGATGGCGACCACC